>JAEEGK010006023.1_pt1 | contig 29214 bp, 26 predicted proteins | sample 8958771 | NCBI WGS metagenome assembly JAEEGK01 (sample SAMN16246547, study PRJNA631951) | gut metagenome | biome: gut microbiome; feature: rumen; material: SC-attached | host: Bos | place: Iran: Karaj | collected 2018-10 | reverse complement strand
CGCCGAATCCCAGATTCGACACCTTCATGCCAGTTTTTCCGATTTCGTTGTAAACCATATTGTTGATATAAGTTAGATGTTATATGCGTCGTTTGTCATTTCCACGGCCACTGTCTCATCGCGGAATCGCTCCATGGGGTAGTACTCCAGTCCGTCGTATCGGCCGCTGTCGCCCCACGAGTTCTTCATGATGAAGTATCGCTCGCCGTCATCGTCGTGCGCTATGCCTACTATGGCCATAGCATGATGCTTGTCCTCCCAGCACACACCGTGGTGCAGTCGCACTGCGCGCTCTGTCTTGGCCATCAGTGTGTCGATGGGTATGTTCAGATAGCGCTCGTGTGTCCAGTTGTCGGGCACCTCCAGTTCGCTTTCCTCGTTATACGGCTTGCTGTCGTCGCACATCAGTGCTATGTATTCGCCAGGCTTGCACACACTGCGGGCAAACTCCTGCGGGGTGTATTGTGCGCCCAGCATAAACACGTAGCGTGGTGCGGGCGCGTCGGGCTTTCGCATGGCGTCGTAGCCGCATATGCCGTATTTCTCAATCATCGTTATCAGTGTGGTGGGCTCGCCACGCTTGGTGGTAGGGCACGCTGCCTCTTGCTCTATCATCTTCTCTATATAATAAGGTGACAGGTTCACAGAGTCGCCCCAGCTCAGGTGCTCTGTCTCTATGGCGGCCAGCATGGCATATATCCAGCATGTCTGGGCGTTGCCCTGGTCCTTCACAGGCGTCATGCGGTTCATCACGTCTATCGTGAAGTGCTTGCCATCGGGCGTGTATCCGCTCTGTTGGTGAGCACATGCGCCCATTATCATCACCACCACTGCCGCTATGGCCATCTTCGTTTTAAGTTTCATGGCTGCAAAGTTAATATTTTCTAGCGCCAATTTTGCCAAATAATCCGAAAAAAATACAATGCCTAACGAAAAAAATCGATAAAATCGCATAATAGGTGCCGAAAAAGTCGTATCTTTGCAGCCCAATTAGATTTGTATGCATATCGCAGTAGCAGGAAATATAGGTAGTGGTAAGTCCACGCTCACCCGTCTCCTGGCCCGTCACTACGGCTGGGAACCACGGTTCGAGGCGGTGGACCATAACCCGTATCTCGAGGATTACTACCGCGATATCCATCGCTGGTCGTTCAATATGGAGGTGTACTTCCTTAAGGAGCGTTTCCGCGACCTTATCGACATAGCCCATTCCGATCGCGACATCATTCAGGACCGTACCATCTACGAGGGTGTGTATGTGTTTATGGAGAACAATCGCGATATGGGCAACCTCTCTGAGCGCGACTACGAGACCTACATGGAACTGTTCGAGCAGATGATGTCGGTGGTAAAGTTCCCCGACCTCATGATCTACCTCCATGCATCGGTGCCACACCTGGTAAGCAATATCCAGAAGCGTGGGCGCGACTACGAGCAGAGCATCCAGCTGGAGTATCTGCAGAACCTGAACCGTCGTTACGACGACTTTATCTTCAACAAGTATCAGGGCCGCGTCATCACCATCGAGAAGGATGAGCTCGACTTCCTGAACACCCCTCGCGACCTTGCCGGCATCATCGACAAGATCGACGCAACCCTCTTCGGATTGTTTTAATGTTTAATGTTTAATCTTTAATGTTTAATGTAAAGATATTATGCACATCGCAGTAGCAGGAAACATCGGTAGTGGCAAGACCACACTAACCAAGCTGTTGGCCCATCGTTACAACTGGACCCCACGTTTCGAACCCGTCGACAACAATCCCTATCTGGCTGATTTCTATGCAGATATGCCTCGTTGGTCGTTCAATCTTCAGATTTATTTCTTGAACAAGCGATTTAAGGAGGTGGTCGAGATATCTAAGTCTACCGACACGTTGATTCAGGACCGCACCATCTTTGAGGATGCATGCATATTTGCACCCAACCTGCACGACCAGGGTATGATGAGCGATCGCGACTTTGCCAACTATACCGACCTGTTCGACCTGATGATGTCGCTCGTTAAGCTGCCCGACCTCATGATCTACATCCGCTCAAGCATACCCACGCTGGTGTCGCAGATAGCCAAGCGCGGTCGTGAGTACGAGCAGAGCATCCGTCTCGACTATCTGCAGGGTCTGGAGAAGCGCTACGAGGAGTGGATAGCCACCTATCGTGGTCCGCTGATCATCGTTGATGGCGACAACTGCAAGTTTGGCGACCGCCCAGAGGATTTCCAGCAAGTCTGCGAACTCATCGACCAGAAACTCTACGGCCTCTTCCCGTTAGAATAATGTTTAATGTTTCATGTTTAATGTTTAATCATTAATGATTCAGGATTACGAAATAATGGCCCCTGTAGGCTCCCGCGAGAGCCTTGCCGCAGCTATACAGGCTGGGGCCGATAGCATTTACTTTGGTATCGAGAAGCTGAACATGCGCGCACATTCAGCCTCTACATTCACTATCGACGACCTTCGCGAGATAGCCGCCACCTGCGATGAGCATGGCATCAAGAGCTACCTCACCGTCAACACTATCATCTATGGCGAGGATATCCCCCTGATGCATGAGATTATCGATGCAGCCAAGCAGGCCGGCATATCAGCCGTTATCGCCAGCGATGTGGCTGTGATGACCTATTGCCGCCGTGTGGGTCAGGAGGTGCACCTCTCTACCCAGCTCAACATATCTAATATAGAGGCACTTAAGTTCTACGCCCAGTTTGCCGATGTGGTAGTGCTGGCGCGCGAGCTCAATATGGACCAGGTGGCCGAGATATTCCGCCAGGTAGAGGAGCAGAACATCTGTGGCCCCTCGGGCCATCAGATTCGTATCGAGATGTTCTGCCATGGCGCCCTGTGCATGGCCATCAGCGGCAAGTGCTATATGAGTCTGCATGCCGCCAATCGCTCGGCCAATCGTGGCGAGTGCATACAGGTGTGCCGCCGCTCATATACCGCTACCGATAACGAGACGGGCTATCAGCTCGACATCGACAACAAGTATATCATGTCGCCTAAGGATCTTAAGACCGTTCGTTTCATCGATCGCATGATGCGCTCTGGTGTGCGAGTGTTTAAGATCGAGGGCCGCGCCCGTGGTCCCGAGTATGTATATACCGTGGTCACCACCTATCGCGAGGCCATCCAGGCCGTGCTCGATGGCACATTCACCGAGGAGAAGAAAGATGAGTGGGATGCCCGCCTGGCCACAGTGTTCAATCGTGGATTCTGGGATGGCTATTATCAGGGCCAGACCATGGGCGAGTGGAATAAGCACTACGGCAGCAATGCCACCGAGCGCAAGGTCTACATAGGCAAGGGCGTCAAGTACTTCTCTAAGCTTGGCGTGGCCGAGTTCACCGTCGAGGCCAACACATTCAAGGTGGGCGACAAGATGCTCATCACAGGTCCCACCACAGGCGTGATGTACGTAACAGCCGACGAGATACATGGCGACAACGGCCCTGTAGAGGTAGCCGAGAAGGGCACCCGCGTGTCGATAGCCGTCACCGATAAGATTCGTCCTAGCGACAAGCTCTTTAAGTTAGAGCCAGTCCAGGCAGAATAACATAATTAGGGTCGCATCACTGCGACCCTAATTCCTTTCCAACCAATTACTAATCACTATACTAACAAAAACCTATAAATGTATGAAAAAACTAACTCGTATAAATTCTATCGTTTTTTATTTCTGGTGCAAAGGTAAGCACAAAAGTTCATCCCCGCAAATCCGTTCAACGAATCTGCGATTTTAATCTGCGAACACCCTTATCCGTTATGCCTTGTGGTTATAATGCCTGATAAGAAGTGCCACACCAATGGTAGCAACTACGAATTCTGCAGCAACAATGCCTACGTATACCATACTTAAAAAAACTGTTGTGCCTCGTGCCCTTACATCGAGAGCCTCGGCTGGTTTCCATGTCAGGCTGGTCTTCAGACTTTGCTCCACTCTCAAGCGCCTTCTCATCCTTTAGGGGGACAATGGCCTCGTTGCTTAAGAGCCATAATGGAGTTCACTGCTGCGGGACAGTTGGAGATTCACACTCACATTCCCAATTAAGCACAGCTACGTGCACCTCACAGGGCGGTGTCTGTGTTTCAGATCCGCACTGCAAAGGTACAACAATATTCCGACCCCACCAAATAAAATTAAGAAAAAATATACCTCCCAAAAAATTAACGGATTTTAATGCCGAATATGTTTGGTAAAGACGGGGAAATTTAGTACCTTTGCAGGCAAATTTTATATGCTATGACAATAAATGAGATACAGGACGAGATAATCGAGGAATTCAGTGGTTTTGACGACTGGATGGATAAGTATCAGCTGCTCATCGACTTAGGCAACGAGCAGGAGCCGCTGGACGAGAAGTACAAGACGGAGCAGAACCTGATAGACGGCTGTCAGAGCCGCGTGTGGTTGCAGGCGGACCTGGTGGACGGCAAAATTCACTTCAGTGCTGAGAGCGATGCGCTGATAGTGAAGGGCATAGTGGCACTGCTGATACGTGTGCTGAGCGACCAGACACCTAAGGACATACTGGATGCGGATCTGTACTTTATAGAGCAGATAGGACTGAAGGAGCATCTGTCGCCTACACGTAGCAACGGACTGCTGGCGATGGTGAAGCAGATAAAGATGTACGCGCTCGCGTTTAGTGAGATTAAACATTAAAGATTAAACATTGTAATAATTAAGGGCCTTTATGATACAGACAGTAAAGAAGCGCGACGGGCGCATAGTAGGATTTAACGAACAGAAGGTGATGGCCGCCATACGTAAGGCCATGTTGCACACTGACAAGGGCGAGGACGAGCGACTGCTCTACCAGATAACTGACCGCATAGCACAGCGAGGCGAGAGCCAGATGACGGTGGAGGAGATACAGGACTTGGTGGAGATGGAGCTGATGAAATCGAGCCGCAAGGACGTGGCTCAAAAGTACATAGCCTATCGCAACCAGCGATCGATAGCACGTAAGGCTAAGACTCGCGAGGTATTCCTGGACATAGTGAACATCAAGAATAATGATGTGACACGCGAGAACGCCAACATGAATGCCGACACGCCTGCCGGCATGATGATGAAGTTTGCCAGCGAGACTACCAAGCCGTTCGTTGACGACTATCTGCTATCGGAGGAGAGTCGCAATGCGGTGGAGCACAACTATCTGCACATACACGATAAGGACTATTACCCAACGAAGAGTCTGACCTGTGTGCAGCACCCGCTGGACAATATACTGCACCACGGATTTACTGCCGGACACGGTGCATCGCGCGCTGCCAAGCGCATAGAGACGGCCAGTGTATTGGCTTGCATATCGATGGAGTGCGCACAGAACGAGATGCACGGCGGACAGGCCATACCGGCATTCGACTTCTATCTGGCACCATTTGTACGCATGAGCTACATAGAGGAGCTGAAGGCGCTGGAAGACCTGAACGGCGAGGACTACAAGGAACTGTATGACGAGCCGCTGATGGACTATCTGAAGGCTCCGCTGGACGGACTGGAGGGCAAGGACCGCGCACGACAGCACGCTATGAACAAGACCGTGGCGCGTGTGCACCAGGCTATGGAGGCGTTTATACACAATATGAACACTATACACTCGCGCGGTGGTAACCAGGTGGTGTTCTCGAGTATCAACTATGGTACCGACACGAGTGCCGAGGGTCGATGCGTGATGCGCGAGATACTGCTGAGCACATACGAGGGTGTGGGCAACGGCGAAACGGCCATCTTCCCCATACAGATATGGAAGAAGAAGCGCGGGGTGAACTATCTGCCCGAGGACCGCAACTTCGACCTGTATCAGCTGGCCTGCAAGGTTACAGCACGTAGATTCTTCCCTAACTTCCTGAATCTGGATGCATCATTTAATCAGGACCCAGACTGGAAAGCCGACGACCCAAAGCGATACGTGCACGAGGTGGCTACGATGGGATGCCGCACACGTGTGTTTGAGAATCGCTACGGCGAGCGCACCAGCATAGGTCGCGGAAACTTGAGCTTCTCGACCATCAACATAGTAAAACTGGCGCTGGAGTGCCGCGAGGAGCAGGACGAACAGAAGCGCATAGACATGTTTATGGCCAAGCTTGACCAGATGCTGGAGATAACTGCCAAGCAGCTTGACGACCGATTCCAGTTCCAGAAGACGGCATTTGCCAAGCAGTTCCCACTGCTGATGCAGTGCCTATGGGTGGGTGCCGACAAGCTGAAGCCAATGGACACCATAGAGAGTGTGATAAACCAGGGTACACTGGGTATAGGATTTATAGGACTGGCCGAGGCGCTGGTAGCGCTGACCGGCAAGCACCACGGCGAGAGCGAGAAGGCCCAGGAGCTGGGACTGAAGATAATAACCTACATGCGCGACCGCGCCAACGAGTTTTGCGACCGCTATCACCACAACTACAGCATACTGGCTACACCTGCCGAGGGACTGAGCGGTAAGTTTACGAAGAAGGACCGCAAGGAGTTTGGAGTGATACCGGGCGTGACCGATCGCGACTACTACACCAACTCTAACCACGTGCCCGTGTATTATAAATGTAGCGCGCGCCATAAGGCTGAGGTGGAGGCTCCATACCACAACCTGACTCGTGGCGGACACATATTCTATGTAGAGATAGACGGCGACGCCACACACAACCCACAGGTGATAATGAGTGTGGTAGACATGATGGACCAGCTGGATATGGGTTACGGCAGTGTGAACCACAACCGCAACCGCTGCATGGACTGCGGCTACGAGAATGCCGACGACCATCTGGAGAAGTGTCCTAAGTGCGGCAGTACAAACATCGACAAGCTGCAGCGCATAACTGGCTATCTGGTGGGTACCACAGACCGCTGGAACAGTGGTAAGCTGGCCGAGCTTAACGACCGTGTGACCCACATAGACCACAGCGCACAGGAGCAGGAGCTGTTTTAGAATTAAGATTTTAGATTTTAGAGTTGATTAGAGTACTCGATATCATAGAGGATACAATGGTGGATGGACCGGGATTCCGGACATCCATCTATTGTGCTGGGTGCAGGCATCAGTGCCCCGGCTGTCATAATCCGCAGTCGTGGGACTTCGGCGGAGGGCGCGAGATGAGCACCGAGCAGCTGATGAAGATAATCGAGGCCGATCCATATGCCAACGTGACATTCTCGGGTGGCGACCCTATGTATCAGTGCGACGGATTTGCCGAGCTGGCTCGGGCCATACACAGTCGCACCAACAAGGATATATGGTGCTATACAGGTTTTACCTACGAAACACTGATAACACGAGCACAGCGCGAACTGCTATACGAACTGGACGTGCTGGTGGACGGGCCGTTTGTGGAGCGACTGAAAGACCCCGACCTGCTGTTCCGTGGCAGCTCGAACCAGCGCATAATAAACGTGCCCGCATCGCTTTACGAGGGGCACGTGGTATTGTGGGAACCGGATGTAACTATCTAGTCTATACCCTGAGCTGCGCGCTCAATCTCATATTTTTGTAGTTTCCTTACGTAAAACTCGCGGAAGTCGCGATAGTGATAGTATGGTGCCATATCGGTAGGTATGGGCAGACGGGCCTCGTTCTCGTTGAGCAGCACCTTAAGCACTACGTCGGTATCGTTCTTGTCGCGACGATAGAACACAAACTGGATGTTGGCCGCCATGGGGAACACCTCGAAGTTGATCCATCCGTCGGTATCGAGTGTCTCCAGGTCGTGCATCTCGCGGCCATACCCGTTAAGGTCTAACAGGCAAGCCAGCGGCAGGATGATAGTCTCGTGGCCGAATCGCAGTGTGGCACCCGGGTGAGGACGGATGATGCAGCTATCAGCATCTTCGATGATGCGCTTGAGCAGATTGCGCTGGGTGAAAGGCTGGTGGCCGCCATTGTAAGGGTTGTGGCCAAAGCTGAGATACCAGAAGGCATTGGCCTGCAGCCAGTTGTTGTACAGCTCGTCGTCGGTATACACATCAAACAGGTTGAACACATCGCGCATCTCGGTGCCCTGCACGCTCGAGGCTATCTTGAAGATGGCCTTGTTGAGTTCGAAGGCGTCGACCTCGCGATTATAATAGGCTGTGTCGTTGAACAGCTTGGCCATAGCGGGCTTGTGCACCTCGTACTTGGCGCAGAAGTCCTTGTAGGCCTGTTGAGTCTGCTTGGAGTAGCGCTGCTTGTAGAGAGCTGAATCCTGCAGGTTCATATAGTACATGTCGTGCTCGGAGGCATCGGCATTGAAAATAAGCTTAGGATTGTTCTTGGCCAACTGCAGCAGTTCGTTCTGCATAGACAGGATGCAGCGGATGACCACAGTGCTCTTGGCCTCGATGACAGCACGGCCCTTGAACACCTCGGGGAAGCGATCGAACATGCGCTGTGCTATCTGCTGGTGCTGAATGGCGCCAAGAGGTGTAAGGTCGCCATATCGGCCCTTGGCATCTTCGCGCAGATATCCCAGCTGGGTGAGTGCCCTGCGGCCCAGGTCGGTAAGCTTGCCGGCCTCGTTGGCCTTCTGCAGTACATTATACGAATAGTCGTACTCGCTGGCCTTGATGAGGTAGCGCGAACCATGACGGGCATAGGTGCTGATGTAGAATGGCTTATAGCCATGGGGTGCTGGCGTCAATGCTTTAGTGGGGCCCTGATAAGCATAGTAGTTACTGCCTGCCTTAAGCAAATCGTGTTTCAACTCCTCGCGCACGTTTTGGGCGCAAACATGGGCCAATGATAGTGCCCATAGGGCAAATAATATCACTTTTCGCATAGTTTTTTCTCCTTTTCGGTGCAAATATACGAAAAAAACATTATTTTTGCAAAAAAATAGCGCATAATATGGCAAAAAATTTAAAATGGCAGGATGAATACTGGCTACTTTTGCTGCAAATATACCTGCAGAAGCCCGTTGGAATCAAGCCAATGTACAGCAAAGAAATGGTAGACCTGAGCATGGAGTTGCACATAGCACCCAACGTGCTCTTCAACAAGATGTGCCAGATAGCAAATCTTGAGACACCACGTATAGAATACTTCTGGGAGCTGTATGGCAACAACCCCAGAAAGCTGAAGCGAGCCGTAAACATGTTGCGCGAAATGTGGGGATTCAACAATGCACTCGCATTCTACGAGGGCGTGGAGACCCAGGAGAGTTTTGAGAAGGACTTCAAGCCGATATCGGCCGACAGTGTGCTGACACCAGTGATGCTGACACTGATACTGGACCTGTACTTCCGACTGACACCTATCACTATGGTGGAGGAGACGCCCGAGGTGCAGGAGATAGCCAAGATGATGAAGATTAAACCACAGGAGGTGGTTGAGGCTATGGAGGCATTCCAGCACTGCGACCCATACCTGAATCGCAAGGATGTGATGATGGGCGACCTGGCTCTGGCCTGTCAGCAGATATGGCGCAAATACGGCAATGCCAATCCGGAAGACCTGGCATCGTATGCCGAACAACTAAAAGATTACTTCAAGTGAGTATTAAGAATACACAGATACAGGAACAACTACAGCAGCAGAAACTGGGACAGACATTCTCTCAGCAGCAACTGTTGCAATCGTCGCTGATAGAACTGCCAGTGGCGCAACTGGTTGACCGTATCAACACTGAAATGAACGATAACCCCGCCCTGGAGACCGAATCGCCCTACGATGACGACACCATAGCCACAGAGGAGGGCGACTTTGGAGGTGGCAGCGATGCCGAGGGGGCAGAGGATTTCGAGGCTGCCACAGAGCGCGAGGAGCGACAGAGTGCACTGGACGAGGCACTGAGCGGTATAGGTCGCGACGACGAGGAACTGCCTGTGTATCAGAGCGGTAGCTCGTATAGCGAGGATCGCGAGGAGATGGTGTATGGCGAGACGGAATCATTTTACGACCAACTGAAAGAGCAGGTGGGCGAGATGGAACTGACCGACAAGGAGCGCGATATAATAGAATACCTGATAGGATCGCTCGACGATGACGGGCTGCTACGCAAGGACCTGTCGATAGTAAGCGACGAGTTGGCTATCTATCACAACATAGACGCCAGCGAGAAGGAGATAGAGCACGTGTTGCTGATACTGCAAGCCTTCGACCCCGCAGGCATAGGCGCACGTTCGCTGCAAGAGTGCCTGCTGCTACAGATAGAGCGACGCGACCCATCGAAGCTGCGCGACCTGATGGAGCGAGTGGTGAACGACTACTTTGAGGCCTTCACGCGCAAGCACTGGGACAAGATACAGGATGACCTGAAACTGAATGATACCCAGGCCGAGGCCCTGTTTCACGAACTGAGGAAGCTGAACCCACGCCCAGGTGCATCGCTAGGCGAGACGGTGGGCAGGAGCATGCAGCAGATAACGCCCGACTTTATCGTGGACACTCAGGACGATGGTACCATCACGTTTACACTGAACAACGGCGAAGTGCCCGAACTCAAGGTGTCGCAGTCGTTTGTAGACTCGATGAAGGAGTATCAGCAAAACAAGGACCACCTGAGCAAGCAGACCAAGGAGGCACTGCTATATATTAAGAAAAAGGTGGATGCTGCACAGGGATTTATCGAGGCTGTGAAGGTGCGCAGGCACACACTGACAGTGACAATGAGGGCTATCATACAGCTGCAGCGCCAGTTCTTTCTGGATGGCGACGAGGCATCGATGCGCCCGATGATACTGAAAGACGTGGCCGAAAAGGCCGGACTCGACATATCGACCGTATCGCGAGTGAGCAACTCGAAATACGCTCAGACCCGTTGGGGAACATTCCCGCTACGACATTTCTTCAGCGACGGATACGTGACTGAGAGTGGCGAGGAGTTGAGTACACGACAGATAAAGGCTGCCCTGCGCGACCTGGTGGATGCAGAAGACAAGCGTAAGCCACTGAGCGACGACCTGTTGAAGGATCTGTTGGCCGAGAAGGGATTCCCCATCGCACGACGCACAGTAGCAAAATATCGCGAACAGCTGGGTATACCCATAGCACGACTAAGAAAATGAGCAGAGAAAAGAATATAATTTTGGCGGCACGTGTGGTTAGTATGGTGTTTACACCGTTCTATCTGCCTATAGTGGGACTGATGGCCCTGTTCTTCCTGAGCTATCTTAGTTTGATGCCTACAGCCTACAAGTTGCAGGTGCTTACGCTGGTGTATTTCTTCACCATCCTATTGCCTACGGTGCTTATCCACCTGTATCGCAAGTTTAACGGTTGGAACCTGATAGAACTGGGACATAGGGAGAAGCGAATGGTACCTTACGTAATCTCCATTCTGTGCTACTTCTTCTGTGTTTATATCATGGACATGCTGCATATCCCGCACTTTATGGGTACCATCGTATCGGCAGCCCTGGCCATACAGATAGTATGCGCACTGATAAACGTGTGGTGGAAGATATCTACCCACACCTCGGCCATCGGCGGTGTGGCAGGAGCACTTTTCGTATTTGGCGAGTTGTTTGGGTTCAACCCCGTATGGTGGTTGTGCCTGGTGATGATTCTGGCAGGAGTGATGGGCACCAGCCGTATGATACTGCGCCAGCACTCGCTATCCCAGGTGGTAGCTGGATTCTTGGTAGGTGTAATCTGCTCAGTGCTAGGTCTGCTCTATCTATAATGTTTCTGAAATTTAATGTTTAATATAATATGAAGCCACTAGTAAGTATTATCATGGGTAGCACAAGCGATCTGCCCATCATGGAAAAAGCCTGCAAGTTGCTCGACGAGATGCAGGTGCCTTTTGAAGTTAATGCCCTTTCGGCTCATCGTACTCCCGATGCTGTAGAGGAGTTTGCACGTACCGCTAAGGATCGCGGTATCAAGGTTATCATCGCAGGTGCCGGTATGGCCGCTGCACTGCCTGGTGTGATTGCCGCATCGACCACCCTGCCCGTAATTGGCGTGCCCATCAAGGGTATGCTGGACGGACTGGATGCCATGCTGTCGATAATCCAGATGCCCCCAGGAATACCCGTGGCTACTGTAGGTGTGAATGGTGCCCAGAATGCAGCTATACTGGCTTGCGAGATGATGGCTCTGGCCGATCAGGACCTGGCCCAGCGTCTGGCTGTGTACAAGGGTAATCTACGTATCAATATCGAAAAGGCCAACGAAGAGCTGGCCACAGTAAAATACCAGTTCAAAACAAATTAAAATGTATAGTAGACGACAATCATCCGAAACCCGTGTCGGAGGTATCGGCATAGGTGGACAGAATCCTATCCGCATCCAGTCGATGGGTACGGTGGATACTAATAATACGGAGGGGTGCGTGGCTCAGGCCAAGCGTATCATCGACGCTGGTGGCGAGTTGGTACGTTTCACCACCCAGGGCACTCGCGAGGCTGAGAACATGAAGAACATCTCGGCTCAGCTTAAGGCCGATGGATATGATACTCCACTGGTGGCCGATGTGCACTTTACAGCCCACACTGCCGATGTGGCAGCACTGTATTGCGAAAAGGTGCGCATTAACCCTGGTAACTACGTAGACCCAGGTCGTACATTCAAGCATCTGGAGTATACCGACGAGGAGTATGCCGCTGAACTACAGAAGATAGAGAAACAGCTTGTGCCATTCCTTAATATCTGTAAGGAGCACCACACAGCCGTTCGCATCGGTGTGAATCATGGTTCGCTGTCAGACCGCATCATGAGCCGCTATGGCGACACTCCTGAGGGTATCGTAGAGAGTTGTATGGAGTTTCTACGCATCTTCCGTCGCGAGAACTTCAACGACGTAGTGATCAGCATCAAGGCATCGAACACTGTAGTGATGGTAACCACCATGCGACTGCTGGTTGAGACGATGGACAAGGAGGATATGCACTACCCACTGCACCTGGGTGTGACAGAGGCTGGCGAGGGCGAAGACGGACGCATAAAGAGTGCTGTAGGTATCGGAGCACTGCTTACTGAGGGTATTGGCGATACCATCCGTGTGTCGCTCTCAGAGGAGCCTGAGTGTGAAATACCTGTAGCTCGTAAACTGGTTGACATGATACCAGAGTGCACAGCTCTCCGTGAGAAGGCCGAGGCGAGCATCAAGGATGATACCATCACTCTGGATGTGGATGCCCCAGACTGGGAGACACTGCAGCTGAAAGCCGCTATGGCCGTAGGTGCCCTGCTTATCGATAAGAAGGCTCACAACCTCTCAATTCTTAATTCTAAATACTCAAATGAGAAGTTGATAGAGCTTTCTGACGCCATCCTGCAGGCAGCTCGTATCAAGTTCACCAAGACAGAGTATATATCATGCCCTGGATGTGGACGTACACTCTACAATCTGCAGGAGACCATCGCCAAGATTAAAGCCGCCACCAAGGATCTGGTAGGACTTAAGATAGGTATCATGGGATGTATCGTAAACGGTCCTGGCGAGATGGCCGATGCCGACTATGGATATGTAGGCGCTGGCCGTGGAAAGATTTCGCTCTACAAGGCCAAGGAATGTGTAGAAAAGAATATCCCTGAGGAAGAGGCTGTAGAAAAGTTGCTAGAGCTTATCCGCAAGGATAGAGGATAAAAACGAATAAATCCCGCCAAATCGGCGGGATTATTCTTTACTTAAGTATCTCCATCAGTTCTTTCATACCTTCGCTGGCACCTTTCTGAATCTGTGTTACCCTACCTCCAACATTAATCGGATTGGGATCGATGAGATATATCGGGGCATCGGGCTTGGCATAATGCATGAGTCCGGCAGCAGGGTAAACTACCAGCGATGTGCCGATAATTATCAGGATATCAGCCTCTTGCACCTCCTCGGCGGCTATGGTGATATTAGGCACAGCCTCGCCAAAGAACACAATAAACGGACGGAGTAAAGAACCATCACCAGCCTTGGTGCCTGGCTCTATCTCACAGTTATCGGGAGTAAGTTGAATCTGATAGCGTGGGTCGTCTACGTCGCGACTAGAACAAACCTTCATCAGTTCGCCATGCAGGTGGATAACCTTCGACGAACCGGCCATCTCGTGAAGGTTGTCTACATTCTGTGTTACCACCGTTACGTCGTAGTTTTTCTCGAGTTCGGCCACCAGTTTGTGACCCTCGTTAGGCTTAACGCCCCAGCACTTCTTGCGGAGCATATTGTAGAAGTTGGTTACGAGCGTGGGGTCGGCTAGCCAACCCTCGTGAGTAGCTACTTTCTGAACGGGATAATTCTCCCAAAGACCATCGGCATCGCGGAAAGTCTTGAGTCCGCTTTCAACCGACATACCAGCACCTGTAAGTACCACAATCTTTTTCATACGAATAATTTTTTAGTTTGATGCTGCAAAAATACAATTTTTCTGCAATTAAAAAGAAAATTTAGCAATTATATTGCATCGAAATGAGAAAAAAAGTGTACCTTTGCAGCCGATTTTTAGACGATTACACATTATTAATAAATAGAGAATGGATAAATTAAGTTATGCTTTAGGTCTGGGCATCGGTCAGCAGTTGGCTCAGATGGGTGCTGAGAATATCAGTGCCGAGGATTTTGCACAGGCCATCAACGATGTTTTGAAGGGCAATGAGCTGAAGGTTTCACACCGCGAGGCTCAGACAATCGTACAGGATTATTTCCAGAAGCAGGAGCAGAAGCTCCAGGCTGAGCGTGCCGAGAAGGGAAAGGCACATAAGGAGGCAGGCGAGAAGTTCCTGGCCGAGAATGGTAAGAAGGCTGAGGTAGTAACACTGCCCAGCGGACTGCAGTATCAGGTGCTGAAGGAGGGTAATGGTAAGAAGCCATCAGCCAAGGATACTGTAATGTGTCACTACGAGGGTACACTTATCGACGGTACCGTATTCGATAGCTCATATCAGCGTGGCGAGCCCGCTACATTCCCACTCCAGCAGGTTATCGCTGGTTGGACTGAGGGACTGCAGCTGATGCAGGAGGGTGCTAAGTATCGTTTCTTCATCCCTTACCGTCTGGCTTACGGCGAAGGTGGTGCAGGCGCATCTATCCCCCCATTCGCAGCTCTGATCTTCGACGTAGAGTTAATACAAGTAGTTTAAAAAAATAACAGAAAGCAATGAAAAAGATTTCAATTGTAGCCGTTCTGGCTATCGCCGCTGCCGGTTTCACCGCATGTGGCAATCAGGGCCCAAAAGCCAATCTGAAGACCGATGTAGACACCATGAGCTACGCTATCGGTATGGCTCAGACTCAGGGTCTGAAGGAGTATCTCGTAGGTAGTCTCGATGTAGATACTGCTTACATGGCTGAGTTTATCAAGGGTCTTAACGAGGGTGCCAACGCTGGCGACAACAAGAAGAAGGCCGCTTACTATGCAGGTATCCAGATTGGTCAGCAGATTGCTAACCGTATGGTTAAGGGTATCAACCACGAGGTATTCGGCGATGACTCTACAAAGACCATCTCACTGAAGAACTTCCTCGCTGGATTCATCAGCGGTACTACTGGTAAGAAGGGTCTGATGACTCCCGACTCTGCTCAGGAGGTTGCTCAGCGCCTGATCCAGAGCATCAAGGCTAAGGAGCTCGTAAAGACATACGGTCCTAACAAGGAGGCTGGTGAGAAGTTCCTTGCTGCCAACGCAAAGAAGGACGGTGTAAAGACTCTGCCTTGCGGTGTACAGTATAAGGTTGTGAAGGAGGGTACAGGTGCTATCCCAGCTGATACCTCACTGGTAAAGGTTCACTACGAGGGTCGTCTTATCAACGATACTATCTTCGACAGCTCTTACAAGCGTGGCGAGCCTGCTACATTCCGTGCAAACCAGGTAATCAAGGGTTGGACAGAGGCTCTCACACACATGCCTGCTGGTTCTGTTTGGGAGGTTTACATTCCACAGGAGTTGGCATATGGCGAGCGTGCTCAGCGTAACATCGATCCTTTCTCAGCTCTGATCTTCAAGATCGAACTGATTGAGGTTAATCCTAAGAAGAAGTAAATGAAAAAGTCTCTTATAATTGCACTCGCCCTTGTGGCGGGTGCTTCTTTGTCTACAGTTGACGCTGCTAAGAAAAAGAAGGTGGTAGTAAAGGAGGAAGCCCCAGTAGTTGAGGCTTTCAAACTGGCAACAAGTTCAGACTCTATCAGCTATACTGCAGGTATGACTAGCACTGTAGGTCTGGTAAACTACCTGCTACAGCAGAAGGTGGATACAGCATATATGGCTGACTTTGTCAACGGATTCAACGAGGCTGTATCAAAGAATCTCGACGATCCCAAGCAGAAAGCATATATGATGGGTATCAGCATTGCTCAGCAGTTGGTTGACCGCATGTTGCCTGGTGTGAAGAAAGAACTTGAGGGTACAGCCGATTCTATCGTGTCAAGCGCATTCTTCAAAGGTTTCTGTGATGCCATGATGCAGGACACTACCTTCTTCAAGGTGAGTGATGCAGAAAAGTCGTTCAAGGCTAAGATGGAAACAATTCAGGCTGAGAAGGAAGAACGTCTGTATGGTGCAAATCGCAATGCAGGTAGACAATTCCTGGCTGAGAATGCTAAGAAGGATGGTGTGATTACACTGCCTAGCGGACTTCAGTACAAGGTTTTGACTCAGGGTACAGGTGCTGTGCCTACAACCAGCGATAAGGTTAAGGTACACTACGAGGGTCGCCTGATTGACGGAACAGTGTTCGACGCATCAAGAAAACATGGCGATGAGCCAACAGAGTTTCGTCCTACTGATGTAATCAAGGGTTGGACTGAGGCCCTGACCATGATGCCTGTAGGTTCGAAATGGCAGGTTTATATTCCATTCGAACTGGCTTACGGCAGTCGTGATGCTGGACAGATCAAACCCTATAGCGCTTTGATTTTTGATATCGAACTTGTAGGAATAGTCGATGACAAGCCTGCTCCTGCAAAAAGCGTGAAAACAAAGAAAAAACCAAAGAAATAATCCAAGAAAATAGCAAGTGTGTCACAAAAGTGGCACACTTTTTTAATTTTTTCTCCAAAAAAGTTGCGTTATTCAATTAATTTGCTTACTTTTGCTAACAAAATGTAACCAAAAGGGAATTTAATGGAGAAAATTGATTTTTTGGATAAGAAGATTCTGAGTATTCTTTCCAAGAATGCGCGTATTCCTTTTAAGGATGTAGCCGCAGAGTGTAATGTGTCGAGAGCCGCTATTCACCAGCGTGTTCAGCATCTCATCGATGCTGATGTTATTACTGGTAGTGGTTTTGATGTTAATCCTAAAAGCCTAGGCTATTCTACTTGTACCTATGTAGGCATCAACCTTGAGAAAGGTTCGATGTATAAGGATGTGGTAGAACGTTTGAAACACATACCAGAGGTGGTAGAGTGCCACTTTACCACTGGTCCGTATACGATGTTGGTTAAACTCTATGCCAAAGACAACGAGCAGCTGATGGATCTGCTGAACGGCAAACTGCAGGGTACTCCTGGAGTAGTTGCCACAGAGACTCTCATTTCGCTTGAGCAGAGTCTGAAGCGTGAGATACCCATCGTGCTCGACGAAGACGACAAGTAATTATGAGCAGATTTGATCTCAAATCGCATCTAGATGATGTCTATGCTCACTTCCCAGAGGCAGACAAGCGTCCTGTTATCGGTATAACTGGTAATTACGAGGATCTTACCTGCAAGTTGGGACGTGGCTATTATCAGTCGGTGGTAGAGGCGGGTGGTGTACCTGTGGTTATACCTCCTGTGGCTGATAAGCATGTGATAATCAATACATTGGAGCATATCGACGCCCTGATATTAAGTGGTGGCGGCGATATCAATCCGCTTTGGGCTGGTGAGGAACCTTCGCCCAAGCTTCATGGCATCAATCAGGAACGAGATCTCCCAGAATTGCTTATAGCCCGTTTGGCTTATAATCGACAGATACCTATGTTGGGCATCTGCAGAGGTATCCAGACATTGGCCACTGCCTTTGGCGGTAAGGTTAGTCAGGATATAAGCGATGTGGCTACCGTTAAGCATTCGCAGGATGCTGACCGTTCGGAGGCTACTCATAGTGTCATCATCAATGAAGATTCTGTATTGCATGGTTTGTACGGATGTGATAAAATCATGGTTAACTCTTTCCACCACCAAGCTGTGGCAGATGGAGGCGACAAATTCAGAGTTGTAGCCAAGTCGACTGATGGTATTGTGGAGGCAATGGAGAGTACAGAGTTTAAGTCGATACTTGGTGTTCAGTGGCATCCAGAATGTATTGAAGACGGTCTGCCATTGTTCCAATGGCTGGTTGGCGAGGCAAAGAGTTATCGCGAGGCTCATAAAACCCACGACAGAGTCTTAACCCTCGACACCCATTGCGATACACCTATGTTTTTCCCACAGGGTATCCACTTTGAACATCGCGACCCAAAGATACTTGTAGATCTGCATAAGATGACTGAAGGCCGACAGGATGCTACCATCATGGTAGCTTATCTGCCACAGCCAACTGAGAATCCAAGAGATTTTGCTGATAGCATCTTCGATAAGATAGAAGTAATCGTTAGTCAGAATAGCGATTACATCCGTATAGCCAGCACTCCTCGCGACCTGTGGATGAACAAGCATCAGGGGCTGAAGAGCATAATGCTTGGCATCGAGAATGGTATCGCTATCGATGGGAAACTTGAGAATGTTCAGCATTTTGTTGACAGGGGTATCGTGTATATGACTCTCTGTCATAATGGTGATAACGATATCTGTGATTCGGCTTCTAAGACTCAGCACACTCATCACGGTGTGAGCGAGTTTGGCGAGAAGGTTATCAAGGAGATGAATCGTCTGGGGGTATTGGTAGATATGAGTCATGCAGGCGAGGAAAGTTTCTATCAGGCACTCGAGATAAGTAGCATGCCAATAGTATGTAGTCACTCTTCGGCCCGTGCACTATGCGACCACGTACGAAATCTAACTGACGACCAGATGCGTGCCCTTGCCAAGAAGGGTGGTGTGGCTCAGACCACCATCTATAATGGTTTCCTGAAGAAGGATGGCGAGGCAACCATCAACGACGTGATAGCTCATCTGGAACATGCCATCGATGTGATGGGTATCGACCACGTAGGACTTGGAACAGATTTTGATGGCGACGGAGGCGTAAGAGGCTTGGCTAATTCGTCAGAATTGATTAATTTCACTCGCAGACTGCTTGCTCGCAGATTCAGTGAGCACGATATCCAGAAGATATGGGGAGGCAACTTCCTGCGTGTGATGGAAGAATGCCAAAAGGTAAGAAAGTAAAAAATGAACAAGAATATATTTGCGGTTTTAACCCTTGTACTTTTAGTGACTAGTTGCGGAAATCTTCGAAAGCAGACTACTGATGAGTCGGCTTCGTTGCAGCCTGTTGGTCCTGTGTTCTGTGCTGATAGCGCTTATCAGTATTGTCAGAGTCAGTGCGATTTTGGTCCAAGAACCATGAACAGCAAGGCCCACGATGATTGCGAGCAGTGGATTGTTAACAAGTTCAAGGGCTTTGGTATGGATGTAGTCCAGCAGAAGGCTGTACTAAAAGGTTATGATGGTACATCGCTTAATAGCACCAATATTATAGCAAGCTATCGTCCTGAACAGAAGGACCGCATATTGATTTGTGCTCACTGGGATAGTCGTCCTTGGGCTGATAATGATCCAGACGAGGCAAATTGGAAGACTCCTGTGATGGCCGCAAACGATGGCGCATCAGGTGTTGGTGTGATGCTCGAAATAGCAAGACTGCTTTCTGCCGACACTCTGAAACTTGGTGTCGACTTTATTTGTTTTGATGCAGAAGACTGGGGTGTGCCCCAGTGGAGCGATAGCGATTATGATGGCGACTCCTGGGCTCTTGGTGCCCAGTATTGGTCGGCCAATCCGCATAAAAAAGGATATAAGGCCCGTTTTGGTATACTGCTCGATATGGTAGGAGGTCAGGGAGCTCAGTTCTATAAGGAGGAAATGTCAGTAAAGTATGCCAGCAGTGTTGTAGACAAGGTATGGCGTGCTGCTCAGGTGGTGGGCTATGGAAGTATGTTCCCCACACAGCTTGGTCCTGGTATAACCGACGACCATCTGCCTGTGAACACCAAAGCCAAGATTCCTACCATCGACATTATTCCTAATTATCCGAATTGCGAACAGAGTGGTTTCGGGCCAACTTGGCATACCGTAAATGATGATATGGCACACTTAGATAAGAATACCCTACAAGCTGTAGGGCAGACTCTTATCCAGGTGATATTCTCTGAGAAGTAAATCTTATTTCTTGGGTTGTTCAGCTTCAAGCTTGTCTACTGCTCCTGTAAGCGGGTGGAGTAGTAGGTGTATGGTGTATTTCTTGTTGAACAACGCTCCACTAAGCAGTTCTACATTTCCGAACTGTCCGGCAGGGAACTCGTTGGCTACAATCTGTGCCTTGGCGTCAGCAATTGTTGAGCGCATCTTGCCAGGGATGTTTACGTATATGCCTGAAAGCTGTGGCTTTACTAATAGTTTTAATCCTTTCTTTGGCTCGACAGGTTCGGGTTCGGGCACTGTTTTCAGGTCTTCTATATATATATAATAAGGTGTACCTGAAAGATCATCACTATCTACGAGTCCATAATCGGATGAGAAACGGAACAATACATCACGCTTTACAGGTTTGTCGGCAATGTACGTGAATGTATGAGTGGTGGTGTCGCTTGTGGTAACACCAGTAAAAAGGCTGGTAAGGGCCTGATCCTGAATGGCCAACTCCTGGAGCATTAGTCTTAGTTGTTCGCCATCCTTCGGCATAAAGTCGGCCTGGCCTTTGGCCAGCATACCGCGACTCTCACGAATTTCGTATATCTCCTGGGCAGTAAGTTCTGCCATCTTGGATGTACTACCTGCCGAAAGAATCTCCTCGCTCATATATTTGCGAGGATTTATGGGTGCTTTAGCTGCTTTAGGTGCAGTCTGCATCTTAGCGATAGTCTGGGGCTTGAGATCCTCGTTGATAGCCAACAGAATGCCGTCGTCAGACAATCTTACGTTGCAAGCAGAAGTTCTTGAGTCGTATTTTACAGCATAACACTTTGATGTGTCAGCCACGGCAAACGGTTCTTGACGCACAGATATTAGTCTGTATTTGGTAGATGCTACTGATGGAACATCCTTTATTCTAAGATATTTCTCGGAATATTTGCAGAACTCTCCAGGGGTGTAGGTGTTTTTCTCTATCTGCAGAGTAATGCGTATGGCTGTCTTGGGGAGATAGTAAACTGCTCCCTCGCTGGTAACTCCTGGCTTATACTGACTGATGACAGTCTGGGCCATTGCACCAGTTGTGCCTAATACTAAGGCTATAATAAGGTTTGAAAACTTTCTCATTCGTTAAGACGTTTAAATGCATAAGGTAGATTCTTGATCAGATCGCTGGCTATCACACTCTCCTCGCCAAGTTCCTTGGCTGCAATGTCGCCAGCCAGACCGTGTAGATACATTCCCACGATGCAAGCATTTTCCTGATTATATCCACGAGCTAGCAATCCTGTAATGATACCTGTGAGCACGTCACCACTACCAGCTGTGGCCATACCTGCATTGCCAGTAGAGTTGAAGATGATGTGTCCGTCAGGCAGGCAGAGTGATGTGTGATGGCCCTTAAGCAATATGTAGGCCTGCAATCGCTCTGCCAGGTCGCGAGCTTTCATCAGTCGTTCGAAACTGTCGCTAGAAGGACCATCCAAACGATCGAACTCTTTGGGGTGGGGAGTCATGATAATTCCCTTTGGTAACTGTTGCACCCAAGCGCGATGATTAGCCAGGACGTTTATTGCATCAGCATCGACCACGACGGGACATTTAGTGCGTCGTAACTGTGAAATGATGGCGATAGCAGTCTGCTCGCTAGTTCCCAGTCCAGGACCAATACCCAGGGCGTTGAAGTCTTCTGTATCTACTGCTTCTGAGAAAGTTGTCTCCTCTTTATCAAACTGTATGATCGCCTCGGGCACGCTAATCTGTAGTATTGTGCTATTACGTTTTGGCGTGTGGGTGGTTACCTTTCCTGCTCCAACTCTCAGACAAGCTTTTGTGGCCAGAACAGATGCTCCACACATACCATAGCATCCTGCAATTATCAGAGCATTACCCATCTTACCTTTATGAGCAAATGGATCGCGCTTTAGGATACGAGGGCGAACATCGTTCTCTTCGAGCAATGTGTAGTTGGCGTCAATCTTTTCGATGCCCTGCTTGCTCAGACGGATGTCAAGAACCTTAAGTCGTCCGATAAACTGCTGATTCTCCGGGAATAGGAACGATAGCTTGGGCAACTGCAAAGTAAGCGTCATATTGGCTCGAATGATGTTGGCCCTCACGTTGTAGGTATTGTCCTCTGTCATCAGTCCTGATGGAACATCGATGCTAGCTACCTCGGCTGGAGATGCATTGATGTATTTTACGAGTGATGCAAATCCGCCTGCAAGAGGCTTGTTAAGTCCAGAGCCAAAAAGTCCGTCGATAACCAGCATACCCTCTTCCAACTGTGGCGGTTCAAACTCCTGAGTAACCTCTATCAGAGCCTTTGAGCGCTTTTCGATGAGGCGCTTCTTGTTTACCATACAGTCTTCTGACAGATGGTCGGAGATATTAAACAGGTATGCTGTTACGTCGTAGTTCTTCTCGATAAGCATTCTGCCCACAGCCAGTGCATCGCCGCCATTATTTCCTGGTCCGGCAAATATTATTACTGGAGTATTACTGCTCCAATTTTCGGTAATGGCTTGAGTCAAGGCTTTAGCAGCACGCTCCATTAGGTCGATAGACTTAATGGGTTCATTCTCTATGGTGTATTTGTCCAATTCATGGACCTGTGCGCTCGTAAATATCTTCATAATGGTGCAAAAATACGAAAAAATTGCTAATGAATGATAGAGTTTGGCAGATTTTTTGTAATTTTGCACAAATTTTTAATTCTTTCAGCGTATGAGTATCGTAAAGATAAAGGATAAGTCGTTCAAAATCTCTATCCCAGAGGCTGAGATTAAGGAGCGTGTAAAGGCTGTTGCACAGCAGATAAGTAAGGATATGGAGGGTAAGAATCCTCTGTTGTTAGGTGTGCTGAATGGTGCATTTATGTTTGCTGCCGACTTGATGCGTGAGATGACGATTCCTTGTGAGATTTCTTTCGTAAAGCTTGCATCTTATCAGGGTACAACCTCTACAGGTAAAATCAAGGAGGTGTTTGGTATCAATGAGGATCTTACCAATCGTACGGTGATTATCGTCGAGGATATCGTAGAGAGCGGACTCACAATGAAGCAGATGATTGAGTCGCTGGGTACACGTAATCCCGCATCTATCCATATCTGCACCCTTTTCTTCAAACCAAGCAAGCTGAAGGAGAATATTAATCCTGAATACGTGGCATTTAGCATTCCCGATGATTTTATTCTGGGTTATGGTTTGGATTACGATCAGCAGGGTCGCGGACTTAAAGATGTATATACAATAATAGATTAAATACTTAATTAAACTAAAATTATCAGGATAATGAAGAATATCGTGATTTTTGGTGCTCCAGGCTCAGGCAAGGGCACACAGAGTGATAAGATGATTGAGAAGTACGGACTGAACCATATCTCAACAGGTGACGTGCTTCGTGGTGAGATCAAGAAGGGTACAGAACTAGGTAAGACAGCTGCCAGCTTCATAGAGAAGGGCCAGCTTATCCCCGATGACCTGATGGTTAATATTCTTGCTTCTGTATACGACAGCTTCGGACGCGACAGCAAGGGCGTAATCTTCGACGGATTCCCCCGTACTATCCCACAGGCCGAGGCTCTGAAGAAGATGCTCGACGAGCGTGGCGACAAGGTTGCTGCTATGATCGAGCTTGATGTTCCTGAGGATGAGCTGATGAAACGACTCATCCTGCGTGGACAGCAGAGCGGACGTGCCGACGACAATGAGGAGACTATCAAGAAGCGCCTTGTGGTTTACCATTCTCAGACTATGCCACTGATCGAGTGGTACAAGCAGGAGGGTGTTCACTATCATATCGACGGTCTGGGCGAACTCGACCGCATATTTGCAGACATTTGCCAGGTTATTGACAATATCTAAATGGAGAGTAATTTCGTAGACTACGTTAAGATTTACTGCCGCTCTGGCAAGGGAGGTAAGGGCAGTATGCACTTGCGCCATGTGAAGTATAACCCCAACGGAGGTCCTGACGGTGGTGATGGTGGAAAGGGTGGAAGCATTATTCTGCGTGGAAACCATAACTACTGGACTCTGCTCCACTTGAAGTACGAGCGCCATATCTTTGCCGAACACGGAGGTAATGGTGGTCGCGACAAGTGTCATGGTACCGATGGTAAGGATGTATATATCGATGTGCCATGTGGTACTGTGGTATATAATGCCGAAACTGGTAAGTACGTCTGCGATGTTACATACGATGGTCAGGAAGTTCTGCTGCTTAAGGGCGGACGTGGTGGATTGGGCAATTTTCAGTTCCGCACATCTACCAATCAGGCCCCTCGCTATGCACAGCCAGGAGAGCCTATGCAGGAGATGACCATTATTCTTGAATTGAAATTATTAGCTGATGTAGGCTTGGTGGGCTTTCCTAATGCAGGAAAGTCTACCTTGGTCTCATCGCTGTCAAATGCTAAGCCCAAGATAGCAAATTACCCCTTTACCACTATGGAACCCTCGCTTGGCATTGTGGGCTATCGCGATAACAAGTCGTTTGTTATGGCCGATATCCCTGGAATTATTGAGGGCGCTTCCGAGGGTAAGGGTCTGGGACTCAGGTTCTTACGTCATATAGAGCGAAACTCGCTGTTGCTCTTTATGGTGCCTGGTGATACCGATGATATCAAGCGAGAGTACGAAATTTTGCTCAATGAACTTCAGCAGTTCAATCCTGAGATGCTGGATAAACATCGCGTATTGGCAGTTACCAAGTGCGACCTTCTTGATGAGGAACTTATCGAGATGCTTAAGGAGACACTGCCAAGCGATCTTCCTGTGGTGTTTATCTCGGCTGTAACAGGTTTCGGACTCGATGAACTCAAGGATGTGCTGTGGAGCGAGCTTAATGCAGAGAGTAATAAGCTTAATGCTATCACATCTGAAGACTCTTTGGTGCATCGCGACAAGGATATGAGCGTGTTTGCTCAGGAACTTGCCGATGAGGGCGAAGACGAGGATATTGAGTACATCGACGAGGAGGATATCGAAGATATCGAGGATTTTGAATACGATGACTTCGACGACGAAGAATAATCTTACGCAACTATTTTTACCAATTTTAAAAAAAGTTGCCGATTTATAACATTAAATCGGAAAATTTTCCTAACTTTGCACCGAAATTTTAAACCAATCGGACAAAGTCCGCTAATTATTTAATTAAAACAGTAAAAAGTTTATGCAGAAAAGATTGCTCTTTCTGGTTGCTATGATGTTGACGTTCTCGTTAACATTGATGGCACAAATCACAACTTCAAGTATGGCTGGAAAGGTGACCCTCGACAATGCGAATGGCGAGGAAGTCATTGGTGCTACAGTTGTGGCTGTACACGAGCCTTCTGGTACTCGTTACACGGCAGTGACTAATACCACAGGTCGTTTCTCGATCAATGGTATGCGTACTGGTGGTCCTTACAATGTGACCATCTCTTACATTGGTTTCCAGCCTAAAACCGTCAAGGGAGTAACCCTCCAGCTGGCTGAAACTTACAACCTCAATGTATTCCTGTCAGAGGATGCTACTGAGCTTGCCGAGGTTATCGTAAGTGGTAAGGCTTCTAAGTTTGCCGCTGAAAAGACGGGTGCTGCTACTAACATCAACAGCTCGCAGATTACCAACCTGCCAACCGTTAGCCGTTCAATCACAGACGTAACTCGTCTGTCTCCTTACGGAGGTAATGGCATGAGCTTCGCTGGTAGCGATGGTCGTAATGCTAACTTCACCGTTGATGGAGCTAACTTCAACAACAACTTCGGTCTTAGCGACAAACTTCCTGGTGGTGGTAACCCTATCTCTATCGATGCTATCGAGGAGTTGCAGGTTGTTATCTCTCCTTACGATGTTCGTCAGACCAACTTCATCGGTGGTGGTGTAAACGCTATTACCAAGTCTGGTACAAACACCTTCAAGGGTAGTGCTTATGTATATCATAAGAACGAGAACATGCAGGGTGACGCTGTAAATCGTCAGCAGATTCAGGGAGCTCGTGAGAAGGCTCAGACCACAACCTATGGTTTCACTCTGGGTGGACCAATCATCAAGAACAAGTTGTTCTTCTTCGTTAACGGTGAAATGATTAAGATTCCTTCAATCGTTAACCGTTGGAAGGGTTCTGATGATGGTAAGTCTGATCCTGACAACTACATCTCTCGTACTACCAACAAGGATCTTGAGGCTGTTTCTAAGTACATGGCCAGCAAGTATGGTTACGATACAGGTTCTTGGACAAGCTTCCCTGCTGATGAGAGCAACTATAAGTTGATGGCTCGTATCGACTGGAACATCACTGACAGACACAAGTTGGCTCTGCGCTATAATTATACTAAGAATAATATTTGGAACTCACCTAACGGTACTTCTATGGATGGTGGCACTCGTATGGCTAGCTACCGTATGTCACAGGGTTCTATGGCGTTTGCTAATTCAATGTACTCAATGGAGAACCTTGTTCACTCTTGGTCATTGGATTTGAATAGCCGTCTGACTGACAACCTGTCAAACCAGTTCCTGGCTACTATCTCTAAGCTCGACGATATCCGTGGTACAAACTCTGCAGAGTTCCCATTCATCGATATCACTAAGGATGGCGATAACTACATGGCTCTGGGTTATGAGCTGTTCACATGGAACAACGCCGTTCACAACACCATCTGGAACATCAAGGATGACGTAACCTATTATCTGGGTGCTCACAAGATTATGGCTGGTGTAACATTCGAGCATCAGATGGCCGACAACCAGTACATGCGTAATGGTTCTGGTTACTATCGTTATAATATCACTGATGATATGTATATTGGTGGTGTACTTCAGCCAGATATGCTGTTCAACAGCACTCCTGAGGTATTCTGCTTGACTTACGGTTATGATGGTGAGACTGCTCCTGCAGCACGCGTACAGTTCAACCGTCCTGGTATCTATGCTCAGGATGAGTGGAACGTTAACGATAAGCTGAAGCTGACATATGGTCTGCGTGTTGACGGTCTGTTCTTCAACAACAACGACCTGATGACTAACGCTGCTATCCTGAATCTCGATTACAATGGTCGTCATATCGATACTGGTAAGTGGCCTAAGAACAGCATCACATTCTCTCCACGTCTCGGATTCACCTACGATGTATTTGGTGACAAGAGTCTGAAGGTTCGTGGTGGTACTGGTCTCTTCTCTGGTCGTCTGCCTCTGGTATTCTTCACCAACATGCCTACCAATGGTGGTCTGGTTCAGTACCAGGCACAGATCAACGAGAAGAACGCTTCTAAGAATGGCTTCTCTATGGATACCTTCGCTGGTGGTCCTATGACTAACGTTGCTGATATGATTGCTAAGCTGCAGTCTCTGGGCTATCCTACAACAGTTAAGCCTGAGGATGGTACTGTTCCTTCTGCTGTTAACGGTGTTGATCCTAGCTTCAAGATGCCTCAGGTATGGAAGACTTCTCTGGCTATTGACTATCAGCTTCCTGTAGAGTTCCCATTCACAGTATCTGTTGAGGGTATCTACAATAAGACTATCAATGCAGTATCAATCTCTGACTGGAGTATTAAGAATGTAGGTGGTTTCGCTCGCTTCAATGGTGCCGACAACCGTCCTATCTTCCCAGACGACTTCCGCAGTGGTACTAAGGCATTCGTTCTTGAGAACACTAGCAAGGGTTATGGTTGGAGTGCAAACGTAACTGTTAATGCTCAGCCTGCTGACTGGATTAGCCTGATGGCTGCTTATACTCACACCGTATCTAAGGAGGTTACCGGTATGCCTGGTTCGGCTGCTGAGTCTGCCTTCACATACGTTCCTACTTACGAGGGTCCAAACAATATCAAGTTGCACAACTCCCAGTTTGTTACTCCTGATCGTGTTGTAGCTAGCGCTACTCTCCACGACAAGTGCGGCAACCACTATAACTTCATCTATGAGGCTTGGCGTGGCGGTTACAACTACTCTTACATGATGCAGAACGATATGAACGGTGATGGTTACAACTACGACGCTATTTATATCCCAACAGACGCTGAGGTTCAGAACAATCTGTTCCGCTTCGTAAGCGAGGACGATAAGACCCGCTTCATGGACTATGTTCATAACGACAGCTACCTGAGCAAGCATCAGGGTGAGTATGCCGAGGCTTATAGTGTTTACTCTCCATGGGTACACCGCATCGACTTCGGTTACAAGCACGACTTCAAACTCAACGTAGGTAAGACCAAGCACATGCTGCAGCTCACCTTCGATATGAAGAACGTACTGAACTTCTTCAACTCTTCATGGGGTGTTGCTAAGTACCTGAATCCTGAGATCGGTTCAGAGGCTAAGATCCTGAAGTACGAGGGTCCTGATGCACAGGGCTATGCTACATTCTCTACACCTTCTTCTATCAGCGGTAAGACAGAGACTTGGACTACCAACTATAGTCTTGGCCAGTGCTGGTATGCTTCTGTAGGTATCAAGTACTATTTCAATTAAGAATTAATAATAAAGAATTAAGAGAATATGAAACTAAAATATTTCATTCCGTCTCTCGTGGCAGTTGTAGCTACTCTGTTCACTAGTTGTTCTGACGATAAGGATGCTACTTATCTTGATGGACTTCGTGTTTCTCAGTCGTATGTAGCTCTGGACATCGCTGGCGGCTCTGCCTCTATCGATGTTACAGCAAATGGAGATTGGACTATAGATGAAGATAGAGTTCCAGGATGGCTTACAGTTTTACCTACTTCGGGAACTGGTAATGGTACTATAACTTTCTCGGCTGGTGCTGCCGAGGGACGTAGTGCAGAGCTCCATATTTTATGTAATGGTGAGGTTCAGCATATAAACGTTATTCAGGGTTTGACGACTATCAGTACAGCTACTTGTGCAGAGGTTCTGGCTGGACCTGACTCTAAGACATATCAGGTAACTGGTACTGTTACAGCTATTGCTAACACTACCTATGGTAACTGGTATCTGAACGATGGTACAGGCGAGGTCTATATCTATGGTACACTCGATAAGAATGGTGGTACTAAGAACTTCTCAAGCTGGGGTCTCGAGGTAGGCGACCAGATTACTGTTCAGGGTCCAAAGACTACCTACAATGGT
>JAEEGK010006021.1_pt1 | contig 29224 bp, 15 predicted proteins | sample 8958771 | NCBI WGS metagenome assembly JAEEGK01 (sample SAMN16246547, study PRJNA631951) | gut metagenome | biome: gut microbiome; feature: rumen; material: SC-attached | host: Bos | place: Iran: Karaj | collected 2018-10 | reverse complement strand
CATCATATAAAAATGTTTCATTATAAATTAAATATTCAATTAATATTTTTTCTCTATTATTATTATTTTTTAAATTATTAAAAAATTTTGATAATAAATTGTTTAAATTATTTTTTGATAATAATTCATTAAAATTATCTATCAAAAAAATATTAGAAAATTTTTCTAATATATAAAAAAATTTTTCATTTATTATCTTAAATTTGAATATTGTATAATATTCATTTATATAAGAATTAAATTCTCCATTATATTTATATATTTCATTAATAAATTCCTTATTTATTTTTTCTTTTAATAAATTATAAATAATATAAGAAAAACCTTTATACTCTTCACTCATCCTTAATCCAACATTAAATTTTAAAATAGTTTCGCTATAAGAAATATTTTCATTTTGTTTAATCAACACATTTAAATTATTTTTTAATTTTATTAAAAGTTTTTTTGTACTTTTATCTTTATTATTATAATTTGTTTTATCTAAAACAGTATATGAAACTTTGTTTGAAGAAAAAAAATATACATATAAAGTTAATAAAGAAATTATAAAAATAAATAAAATAAAAAAAAAAAAGTAAAATATAAATTGATAATTTGATTTAGTTGGAAGAGTAAATTTTGAATATGAATAATTTTTAAACGGAAAAAAAATTTTAGAATTTTTTAAGCTCAAATTAAAATTTTTTTTAATAATCATTTTTTAATTTATAAATATTTGAATATTTAATTAAAAAATAACATCGAATTACATATATAAAAAGTATTAAATTATAATAAGTAATTTTATTGAAAAAATTAATATAATTTAAATTAATTAATAAAATTAGTCTAATAATATGAAAAGCACAAATTTAGTATTTAATAAAAAATTTAATTTTATATTAACATTTACAATTCAAGAAAATTATCGTCATAAATGCTATTATATTCTCTGTTTATATGCTAGTTTTTTGGTTACTTTAGTTTGTTTAGTATCAAAAAATATTGTTACTCAAGGTTCAATAATTTTTTTAATGTTAGGAGAACGTGAATCTGGGGAAATGGATATAATTTTATCAACAAAATATAGAGAAAGAAATAGTAAAAAAACAAATATTGAAGATTATTATATTGATTATAGTTTTATAAATTATACTAATTTTGGAGAAACTATGGAAAAAAAATATAAAATAAAAAATAAAAATAAAAAAAATAGTAATAATCCTTTTGAAACTTCAACTTATAGAAATCATTTTTCTGGATATATTAAAAATGAATATGAAAAAAATGTTCATTTATTGGTTATAAACTCCACAAAAGAAAAAGAAATGGAATTAGGGAGAAATTGGCCATTTAAAAAAATGAATCAAAACGAATGTATAATTAACGAAAAATATTTAAAAAGTATAAATAAAAAAATAAATAAATTGGAAATAGTTATATATTTAGATAAATTTGTGACAAACACTTTATTAATGAATTACTATAAAAACGAAATACAATTTAATCCAAATCTTAATAATATAAGTAAATTAGATTTTCAATTTACTGTTTCATGTGAAGTAGTAGGAAATTTTTCAGATAATTATGGAAAATATAAAGGAGATTATGAAAAATTAGTGTTTATGGAATCGGAATATTTTTATAAAGGTTTGTATAAACAATTTGAAAGATATGATGAATATTTTCCAAATTATAGTAAATGGGTAAAAAATACTAATCCTGCATTTTATGGAAATGAATTAATAATAAATTTTTCAAAAAATAGAATTAATTATTATATTGAAAGTGATTATAATAAACTTTTACAAAATGGAGTAAATTATGCAAATGAATTAATTGAAGAAATGAATAATTTAGAATATATAAATATAGATATGCCTTTAATTTCAAATATGCAAAAATTTAATTATGGATTAGTTTTACTAAATTTAATATTAAATGTTATTATAATATCACTTTTTATTTTAAGTTTAATATTAATATATTCTTTATTATTAATTACAACTGAAACAAATAGCTTTGAATTTGGAATATTACGTTTAATAGGAACAACTAAAAAAGATATTATTTTAATAGTTATAATAAAATGTTTATTTTTTTCAATTCCTGCTTTTATTCTTGCATTTATTGTTCAATTTAAAATAATTAGTTTAATTAATTCAGGAATAAAATCCATTATAAAAACAGATCTTTATTTATCATTTAATTATGATAGTTTATATGCATCATTATTTGTTAATTTTTTATCACCTATTATTGCTTCTATTATACCTATTAGAAATATTTTAAAAAAAAATATTGGAAATAGCTTAAATTCAATGATTAATAAGACTTCAGGAATGCAAATACAAATAATGTCAGTTGAAAAAAAAGAAAAAAATAATCTTATATTATTTGGAATTATAATGTTTTTTTATGGAGCTTCAATTTATTATTTTTTACCATTATCATTAATAAGTTTTAATTTTGGTATGTTAGGAAGTATATTTTTATTTATATTATTTGGAATATTATTAGGGTTTGTTGTAATATCAATGAATATTGAAAATTTATTTCAAAAAATATTGACATATATTGTTTTTTTCTTTTCTAAAAATTTTATAAAGCAATTAATTATTAAAAATTTAACAGCTCATAGATTAAAAAATCGTAAAACAAGTATAATGTATACTTTATCAGTTGGAATATTTATAATGATTGGAGTAGGATTAGATCTTATAGTTGAGAGTCAAAAAAGACAAAGAATAATGTATTTGGGGAATGAAATTATTTTATTTGCATATTATAATTCATTATATCCTTGGCAATTACAAAATTCACTTATAACATTAATTCAAAAAGGAGCAATTGAGTCATTTTCATTTAAAACCCAAACAATAGAAGATTTTTGTTATGGAAATACAGCTAGTATTGATAATCTCGGAAAAAGTTTATCTTTTAATATTTATTTGAAAGGATTAAATCCAAGTTATTTTGAAACAATAAATCCAGATGATGTTACAATAAATAAAGAAAATAAAAAATATAAAAATTTTTCACCAAGTGAACAACTTTATTTTAAAGAAAATTTCGCTAAAACTGGAATGAGTGCAATTTTTAATTGGGAATTTAATGCTGATTTAAATACGGAATTTTTTCTAAAAATTTCAAATACGAAAACAGATATGAGATTTATATCACAACCTTATATATTATTTGATGCAGTTGGAGGATTAAATATGAATAGTCAACCATCAAATTATCAACAAAGAACTAATATAATATCATTTCCATATTTTTTAGATTTAATAAATAAATGTTCAAATTTTTTTAGTGAAAATGTGAAAAATATGGATTTTTATTCTTATGAAAATTTTCCTATTCAACAAGTTTTTTTAAAACCAAATAAAACAGATTATGCAAATTCACTTGAAAAGATTATTGATGTTATAGGAAATGATCTTTATTTTAATGTATATTTATATTTATTTCAAAAAAAAAGAGATAAAATTGATAATGTTGAAGAAATTATTTTTAATATTTATTATATAGTTGTTTCAATAATATTATTTTTTTGTTTTTTTAATATAACTGCTTCTATGACTATTAATATATTTGAACAAAAAAAAGAAATTGCAATATTACGTTCTTTAGGAATGAATCAAAGACAAATAATTTATATATATGTTTGTGAAGCAATTATTTTAATTTTTAGCAGTAGTATAATAGGAATAATAATTGGAAGTTTTATTTCATATACAATGTCTTTACAATGGCAAATGTTTACATATATAAATATTTCATATAATTTAAAACTTGAAAGTTTAATTATGATAATTTTATTTAGTATTTTAGGTGGAATATTAAGTACTATTGTTCCGGCTAAAAATATGCTCAAAACTCCTATTTCTCAATTAATTAAAGATATTTAATTAGATATCATTTTAAATATATATATTTTATCTATGTATTTATTAAAATAATATTTTTAAATAAATATTTAATTAAAATATTTTTTTATCATTTTTTTAAATGGAAAACATAGAAATTACTGATAATATTGAAACAGGAAAAAATGAAAGTCAAAATTCAATGGATATAACAAATTCAATCAATAATATTGATGTATCTAATCAATTAAAATCAACTATTCTTTCTTCTGTATTAAATTCAAATAGTAATAATAAAATAGTAAAAAGAGAATATTGTAAAATAATTGTTCCAGTAAATAGAATGAAACCCTTAAAAGAAAATTGGCCAACCATTGTTAAAGTTTTGGTAGAACATATGAAAATTCAAATAAAAATGAATCTTAAAAAAAAATGTATTGAAATTAGAACAAGTGATACTACTGAAGATCCTTGTGCCATTCGAAAATGTGAAGATTTTTTAAAGGCTTTTATGTGTGGATTTGAATTACAAGACGCAATTGCAATGCTTAGATTAGAAGATTTATATTTAGAAACATTTTTAATTAAGGATGTTAAAGCTAATTTACATGGAGATCATTTATCTAGATGTATTGGGAGAATATGTGGAGAAAAAGGTAAAACAAAAAATGCAATTGAAAATGCAACAAGAACAAGAATTTTAATTCAAGATCAAAAAATACATATATTAGGTTCAAATTCCAATGTTCAATTAGCAAGAAATTCAATATGTAGTCTTATTTTAGGTGCTCCTCAAGGAAAAGTCTATAGTAAATTAAGAATAATAGGAAAGAAAATTAATGAAATATAAAATAATTAATTTATAATTATATGAATTTATATTTATAAATAAAATTATTAAAATTTCATGAAAAATTTTTATTTATAAATATTTAATTTTATTAATTTGATAAATTTGAATGATTAAATTGTTTTTATTAAATATATGAAAATAATCAATATTCAATAATTTTTTTATTATTTGTTTTTATTTTTTTTATGTTATTATTAATTGTTTTATTATATTTTGGAAAAGGACAAGGAATAATTTTAAGTAATTTTTTATTATTTTTTTTTATTATAGTAAATTGCTTTTTTATATTACTTTCTGATTTATTTCTTTTCATATATAAATTAGGATATTTTTTTTCAACAACATCATCTAACGCTAATAAATTTATAATTGAAATATTCTTTTTATTTTTATAAAAACTATTATTTTTTAATAATTTATTTTTTTCTATTGAATTTTCAATAATTTCAGTTATTTTATTTTTTGATTTTGTTTCTGTATTTAAATGTAATTTATAATTATCTGACAAATTATTTTTTTCTTTTATTTTATAGTTTTTAATTCCATTTATATATAATGAAAAAATAGATTTTCTTTTTTCATTTTCTTTATTTATAAATATTTTTTTTGCATTGTTGAATAAATTTATTTTTTTTTCAAATTGATTTATAGTTTTATTTTGTTTTAAATTATATAAATAAATATTATATTTTTTATCAAAATTTTTTGAAATATCAAAAGAATTATTTCTTTTTAATAAATTATTTTTATTTAAATTGAATTTTTTACCTATAGATTTTATAAAATTAACTTGATGATAAAAAAATTTTTTATTTTTATTTTTTTCTTTTATTTTTCGGAAAAAGAATCCTTTAATTTTTTTTAATTTTTCTATAATTAATTTTTCTTTTTTTTCTATTAATAATTTTAAATCATTTTTTTGTTTTTCATCTAAAAAATTATCATATAAAAATTTATATTCAATGGCAAAAATTTCACATTTTTCTGAAATACATTTTCCATTGCAAAAAAATTTATTTTCATCTAATAAAAAATCATTTAATCCACAAATTTGTCTTTCTGAATAAATAAATAATTTAATAATATTTTTATTTTCTAAAAAAAATTTTGACATTTTTTTAAGAGATTTTTCTTCTTTTATTTTTTCTTTTTTTTTTTCTTTATCTTCTTCTATATTTTCTTTTTTCTTAATAATATAATTTATATCATTAAAATTAGCTTCAAAATTAATTTCAATTTCACCTTCTTTAATAAAAAAAATATCAACTCTTTCCATATTTTTTTTAAACAAATATTCTCCTCTTTTAAGTATTATATTTTTAAAAAAATTAAAATATTTATTATCAAATATTTCAAATTTAATATTATTAAAAATATCAATACTTAATAAAAATTGAATATTAGTTTTTCTTATTTTTTCTTGAACATCTTTAATACAACTTTTATATATTTCAATATTTAAACTTCCTAAATAACTTGTTTCTAAAGAAATTATAGTTGCAGTTCGAGTTTTTATATCATCTGATAAAGCAATATCCCCAAAAGTTTGTCCTTGAGTAATATTTGTCACATAATAATAAGACCAACATGTAACAGAATGTTTAATATCTTCATTAATTTCTTCATCATGTTTATTTTTAAACAAACTTATTTCTTCTATTAAATTATTATCTAAAATAATTGGTTCTAAACGATTTATATATTCCCTTATTGAAATTATTTCTTGGACATTAGATGAATAATATAAAGATAAGTCAGTATTTAATTTTTCTCTCATTTCTATTATTTCTCTTGTCATAAAAATATGAATATTTGAATTTATTGTTCTTTTTACTATTTCATATTCTTCTAATTTATATAAACGTTTTAAATGAGATATATATTCATTATAATTTAAATTTATTTTAATTTCTCTAGGAATTAAAATCGCAACACTTCCAAAAAAAATTATATAAAATTTATCACCAATTTCTCCTAATTTACATATAACTGTGTTTTCTTTAATTTCTTCATATTTAATATATAATGATATTTTATTTAATAAATCAGTTGGATCATATAACATTTTTTTTTGATAAATAGCTTTCATTAAATTAGGAAATGTCATTAAATAATATTCAATTAATAAAATATCATCTTGATTTCGAATTAATTTATTTAAAGAATGATTTACCATTTCAAAAAAATTTTCATCTAAATTTATAATTTGGCTCACACTTTGACCTTCTTTTATTTTTTGTCTTAATTCTAAACAATATAAATGAATTTTAATTTCTAAAGGATTTTTGGTGACACTTGGATTATTTATATAAGTACTAGAATAATATAAAAAAAAATTTGATGGATCATTATCTTTTTTTTTTTTAATGTTATGAATATAATTTTTATTCATTATTTAAATTTTTTAATTATATTAATAATATAAAAAATTTTAATATAAATATTATAATATAAAAATTAAATTTTATTATAATTTTGATTTAAATATTATATTATTTTTTCTTTACTGCTTTTTTATCTTTTCCTTTAGCATTTTTATCATCAGTTTCTTCATTTTGATTATCCTCTTCAATAGTTCTTATACAATAACCATCAAATTTTAATGGTTCTAATACAGGTTCTGGTTGTTCTTCGTTTTTTTTATCTTTATCATCTTTTTTATCTTTTTTTTTATCATCTTTTTTTTCATCTTTTTTTTCATCCTTTTTTTCATCTTTTTTTTCATCTTTTTTATCTTTTTTATCTTTCTTTTTATCATCTTTCTTTTCTTCAATTATTGGTTCTGGAATATTATAATAATTTAATTCATAAACTGTTCTTTCTTCTAAATATTCATTAGCATAAATATCATCTTTTGAAGTAAGATTCATTTTTTCTCCTTTTGAATCTAATAAATCTATTTTTAAATCCATTTTATTCTTATTTTTTTTTCTAAATTTCGTAAGTAAATCTGCAATTTTTTTTCTTTTATCAATATATATAGCTCTATTATTACCTAATGTTGTTAAATCATTATTATATCCTTCTAATTTTTCTTTTATTTCTAATATAGGTTTATTATCAATTTCTTCTTCAACTTCATTTTTAACATCTTTTCCTTTTTTAGCTGTTTTTTTTTCAGTGGTTTTTTCTTTTTCTTTTTCTTTTTCTTTTTTATCACCTTTCTTTTTATCTTTTGCTTCTTTTGCCTGTTGTTTTCTTTCTTCAGCTTCTTGTTTTTTTTTCTTTTCTTCTAATATTCTTTTTGCTTCTTCATATTTATCTTCTTCCACTTTTAAATCTTGTTCTGTTGCTTTGATCATTTTTTTCAAATTTTCTTCTTGATTATTGGAATTTTCAATTTCTTTGTTCCATTGGGAATCTTTTTGTTGAAGAATTTGAATAATATTTGTTAAAGCAACACTTTTAATATTATCTATTAATGTAGGTGTAGACGTATTAGTGTTAAATATATTATATTGATTATATCCATATGTTACAAGAATATAACTCATTTTTATTTATTAATTTTATTAATAATTAAAAAATAAATAAAAATTTTAATATTTTCTTTCAAATTTATAATTATTAAATAATATAAAAAAATAATTTTAATTTAAATATTTTTTATATTATTTTTTTCAAATGCTCATCTGATTTTGATTGTCATTTTCATCGAAAAAATTTTTTTTTTGGTCTTTTTCTTTTGGTTTTAACCATCCATGAGAAATGAAAAATCTTTTTATTCTATCAAAATTATCATATACTAAATAACCAACATAAGCTGAAGCACCAATAAGTGCTAATATTACAAGATATTTTAATATATTACTACTTCCTCCAGAACTTTCACAGAATTCTCCAGAAAATCCTTCAGGACATAAACATTTTCCATTAAAACAATTTCCACCATTTAAACATTTTCCCAAACATTGACCAATAACGTCTCCATTTATCATAATATCACTACAAGAATAAATATCACCATATTCTGTTTCCCATTTGAATTGTAATGTACATCCATCACATTCAAAATTTTTAGGTAATTGAAATTCTTTAGATTCAAAACCTTTGTTTCTTCCACATTCAAATTTTCCATCATAAGTATATTTTGTATCTAATGGATGTAAAGTAGTAAAATTTAAATTTTCTTGAATTCTAGGTGAAATTTTTACAGAACAGTTTCCATTTGATATTGGAACAACTGTTTCCCAAACATAATGAAATTTACCACCTTCTTTTAATAAAGTACCTGCTTTTTTCATTTCAATTCCACCACAAGGACCTTCATTTAATTTAGTTTTACTTGAACCAAATCTACGAATTGGTAAAAGAACTTTTAATTGAGGAGTATTTTCTTCTTTTAAAGTTTCATCTTCAATATTATCATCAATAATTTCAGTTTGATCTTTATTTTCTTCTTTTGTTTTTTTTCTAACATAATCTTCATCATCATTATCACTAACATAAATTTCTTCTTTTTTTGATAATTTATTTATTGTTTTTTTATTTGCAAAAATGTAAAAAGATAAAAAAGAATATAAAATAAATTTAAAATTCATTTTTGTTTTATATAAAAAAATTTATTAAATAATTTATTTTTAAAATGACAATTGAAATAAATAATTTTTTATATATTAAATTTAAAAAACTATTATTTAAATGGAAAATGATACTACAGAAATAAAGCAAAATTATTTAAGAAATGAAATATTAGATGCAGGTTATGATGGAGATGATTTTTCTGAATATATAAATTCTAATTATAATGAAAAAGGTTTGAATGTTGAAAATTATACTTTTGAAGAATTAAAAGATTGTGTTGAAAAATATAAAAAATCGAAATTAGAAAATAATCCCGAATTAAATAATAATAATAATGAAAATAATATTATTCAAGAAGAAAATAATATGAATTTTAAAGAAAATAATTCTGAAGAAAATGAAAAAAAAATAGAAAATATTGAAACTATTGATGATAAAAAACCAGAACAAAAAATACAAAATAAAATGTTTGATTTTTTTGAAAAAAATAAAAATATTGATGATAATCAAAAAAAAGAAGATGAAACACAAAATGACAATAATAATTTAGAAAATAAAGTTAATGAAAATAAAGAAAATCCAAAAGTAAATAAAGATTTTGTAATAATCGAAAAAAAAAAAGAAGAAGAAGAAAAACATTATTATATTAAAACAATAAAACAAAATCACAATGAATTTACTGATATGAACGATATAGAAATTAAAATTTATAAGTAAAATTTTTATTAATATTTTATTTTTTAATATTTAGCCCAGAATTTATGAAAGGAAGTTTTTTTCAGTCAAATTCAATTAAATTTACAGTAGAAACACCAAATATAAAAAAAAAAGTTGGAAGAAAATTTCAAGATTTTGAATGGTTTAAAAAGAAATTAGAAATACTTTTTCCTTTCACATCAGTAAGAAATTTTTAATTTAAATTAAAAATATAGATTCCACCTTTACCAGATAGTTCTTTTATTTCAAAAACCATTGATAATAAAGTTTATTTTGCAACTAAAGAATTAAATTATTTCATAAATAATATAGCTCAAAATTGTGTTATTCGTTCAAATGAAATTTTCAAAAATTTTATAAGTCTTTCTGAAAATGATTTTTATTCATCTAAAAAAAAATATGAAAAATTAAAATATAATTCAGATATTTCAAAATTAATAACACTTGAAGGATTAGTTGATTTAAGTATTGATGAAAGTAAAGAAGTTATTGTATCAAATTTTAATAAAGATATTCCTTTAAAAATAGATTTATTTAAAATTTTAATAAATAATATTAATTCAATTTTAGATGATTTTAATAATTTATATAAACATTTTCAAGATTTGTCAAAGAATTTTTCATATTTGCATAAAAATTATTTAATAACTATAAAAGGAAAAGAAATGTCTCAGATTTTTGAAAATTTTTCAAATATATTTAAAAATTGGGGAGAACATTTTAATAATCAAAATAAATTTTTAGGTGATGAATTTAAATATATTTTTTTTTATATGCAAAAAGAAATAAATAATTTAAATAAATGTTTCAATAGTGAATATAGTTCAAGAAAAGAAAATTATATTAATAGTAAAAAGATTTATGAAAAAAATTTAAAAAAACCAAATGAATTATTAAAAATAGCTGAAGAATTAAGTATTAATAAAAAATTATATGGTTTTATTATTAGAAAATATTATGAACAATATTATGATTTAAATAAATTACAATATGATAGATTAAAAAAATACATATTATTTTTGAATGAAAAAAAAGATTTACTAGTAGGAGATTATAAAACTATAATTGATTTAATATCATTTAAAATTTCTGATAAATAAAATAATTTATTTATTAAAAATTAATATTAAAGTTTAATTAATTATATTTAATTATAATTAATTTAAATTAAAAAAATTTTAATATTTATATATAACTCCATCTATATTATCATAATCAACATTCATTATTATATTTTTTTCTTTTTGAATATATTTCCATTTTCCTTTTTTCAAAGAATTTTGTATTTTTCCTTCAAAAATATCACCATTTTTAAATATTATTTTTGTATCTTCATTTATTTCTCCATTTTTAAAATTAGATTCAATTAATAGATTATTTTTAATTTCATACAATCCTTTTTCTTTTAATTCATTATTTTCAATTCCTCCTTTATAAAAAATGGAATTAGGTTCTAAAACAATAAAACAATTTATATCAGTTTTATTTCCTAATTTAAATTTTCCTTTATATATAAAATTTTGATTAAATAAAATACCCTCACCATTAAATTTATCATTTAAATAATTTCCTAAATATGTATATTTTTTTCCCTTTTCTAATCCAAAATAAACTTTTTCTTGAGAAATTAAACCTAAATAAACGAAATTATTTTTTAAAATATAAATAAATTTATTTATTATTTGAAAAGATATGTTATTTTCATTTTCAAAATTAAAATATATTTCAAATTTTTCAGAATAAAAATGAAAAAAATAAGTTAAATAGTTAATTTCATATAAAATATTATCTTTTATGTTTTTATATAAGTAATATTTATTCTTTTTAATAAAAAAATGAATATTAAAATTTTTATATTCAAAATTTGATAAATATTTAATTTTTTTAATTAAATCTAATAAATTATTCATATTATTTTTACAATTGTTAATTTTATTTTCTAATTCATTTAAAATATTATTAGTAAAATCTAAATCTTTTAATTTATTATCAATTAAATTTTTTAAAAAATTTTGTTCATTCAATAAAAAATTATAAATTAATTCAAATTTATTAAAAATATCATAAAATTGTTTATTATTATCATTTATTAATTGAATAATATTATTTATCTTTATTTTAATATTATTTTGTAAATTAAAATTTAATAAATAAAAACTATTAAAATTATTTGGAATAGAATTATAAAATAAATCATAATGAAAATTTTTTAAATTTTGTTGATTTATATTCTCTTCGATATATAATTTATTATCTTCTTTATTTATTGGAGAATATAATTTTATTAAATTTGTTTCTAAATCAAATAATAATTCAATTGATTCAAATTTATCAGATAAAAAATATAAATTTAATTTAAATATAATTTGTTTTTTTTTCTTTAATTGACAAATATCAATAAATTTATTATTTTTATTATCTTTTAAATATTTTAATAAAAAATTATCATTTTCAACTTCAACTATTTTATTTTTCATTTAAATTATATTTTATTAATTAATATTATTTTTTTATAAAATGTCTAAAATTAATTTTAGAAATTTTGCGGATCAAATTTATGGATTATTAAATAAAAAATATGAAGAATTTTTCGAACCTCAACTTATAAAAAATAATTTTATTACAAAATTTAAAGAAGGAAATTTAATATTGAATAATATAAAATTTAAAGAAAATAAAAAAATTAATATTAATGAACAATTGTGTGTGAATCAAATAGATATAAATGAATTAAATTTATTAATTCCTGATGAAAATTCAATTTTTGAATGTTTAATCGATAATTTTAAAATTGAAATAAAATTAAATGAATTAAAAGAAAATGATTTTTCAAAAATTATTATAAATAAAATTTTAAATTTTTATCAAACATTTGAAACATATGCTATTGATTTAATTGAAAAAAAAGAGAAAAAAACAAGTTTTCTTGATGGTTTAATCAATAATTTATTTCAAAGAATAATACAAGGAATGAAAATAGAAATTAAAAATTTTTTAATATCTATTAAATATGAAGAAAATATTTCTATTATTTTTGAAATAAATTCAATAAAATATGATGAAACTAATGGAATAATAATTAATAAAATAAATTTAACAATGAATGAAAATGATAAAAAATTTAATTTAATAAAAGATTTAGATATAAATATTAATATAAAATATATTAATGAAGAAAATGATAATAATATTATAAATTTAGAAATATTAAATTTTAATATGCAATATAATACAAATATCATTAATAATTTACTAAAAATTTTTAATATTATTAATAATAATAATTATAAACAAATTGAATATAAATATAAAAATTTAATTCAATATAATAAACAAAATTTAAATGAAATAAGTGATAAAAGTACATATTATAAAAATAAATGGAAATATATAATAACAACATTAATAAAATTAAGAAAATATAAATTATTTAATAGAGAATCTATCTTTTTTTTAAATTATCAAAATGAACAAAAAATAATTATGAATTATTTAGAAAAAAATATTATTGATGATAATATTATTTTATGTAATGAATATAATATAATAAAAAATTCAAAAAAAATTATTGAAAAAAAGGTTTTAGAAAATAAAAAAAAATCAATTGGAAATCCGTTTGCATTTTTTTTTGGTGGAGGAGCAAAAAAAAATGATAATAATGAATTAAATGAAGAAGAAAAAAAAATTTTAGAAGATATTTTTATTGAAGAAAATTTATTAAATTTTATGAATGGAAAAAATAAAAAAAATGATAATGATAATTTTATAATTCAAAAATTTTTTGATTTTATAAAGAAAATAATAGTAAAAATAAATATTCCAAAAATTCAAATAAATATAACAGATGAATTATTTGGAGAAGATATATATTTAATCTTTTTAAATTTAGATTTTTCTCTAAAATTTATTCAAAAATTTATAAATTGTAATTTTTATTTTGGAGATTTAAAAACAAATTTTAATGAATCAATTTTTTTAGAAAAAATTGATAATAAAAAATATTCTTTTGAAATATCAATTGATGAACAATTTAAAACAAATATTAATTTAAATTTTAATAATTTTTTACTAGATGAAAGATTATTAAGTTTTTTTGTATGTTTTATTTATTCATTTAAAAATAGAATAAATATAAAAAAAGTTTTTAAATTACCTGATTATAATAATATATTAAAAAAAGAAGAAAATATAAATAATATTTTAGAATATATTAATAAAATAAATATTAATATTATTCCATCTTTATCAATAAAAAATGAAGAAAATATTTTATCTTTTCATTTAAAAGATATAAATAAAGAAAATAATATTATAAAATTTAAATTTAAATTAAATGATAAAAAATATGATATTATTCCTGAATATTTATTTGCAGTTGAAAAACAATCAAATAATTTGTTTAAAATAAATATATCAGAACCATTTAATCTTATAATTCCTTTAAGTTTAATGCAATTTCTATTTAATATTATTATTAAATTATTCAAAAAATTTACAATTATAGAAAAACAAAGTTCTAATCAAAATTTAATATTGTTTTTTTTTGAATATCAATCAAATTTAAATTTAAAAAATTTTGGATTAGATATTAAATTTAATAAAATATTTATAAAAATTCAAGAATTGTATTGTACATCTTTTTTAACTTTAAATGAACTTTCATTTAAATTTATTAATTATGAATTAGATTTTAGTTTACAAAAAATATGTTTTAATACAAATAGAGAATCTACAATTTTAGTAAGTTTAGTTGAATATATCACAAGTACTGAAAGTGAAAATAAAATAGAAAAAACTATTAGATTAAATAATAAAATAGATTCAAATATAGATATAAAAAAAATAAATATATTTATTGATATAATAGAAATTAATTTTGTTGATGGAAATTTTATAACAAAAATTTTGACTAATAAAATTAAAGGTGAAAAAAAAGAAAATAATTTAGAATTAATATTTAGTAATTTAAATTTAGATTTATATTTAAATAACAATAATAATATATTAGAAAAAAATATAGTAAATTTCAATAATGAATTTTTTGTTATTTTTGATATGGAAAAAAGTATTTTAAATATTAATTTAGAAAATCCAGAATTATTTTTAGATTTACCAACAATTGTTCAATTAAAACATAGTTTTTTATTTATATTAAATGCAATAGATTTAGAAGAAGTTTTAATTAAATTTAATATAATAATTAAAAAAACAAATATAAAATTTGAAGAATTTAATATTTTATTTGAAACAATAAAATTAAAAAATTTTGAAGGAAATAATACAGAAACAGTATTTATAAATTTAATAAATATTAATTTAATGAATAATAATTTTAAAATATTAGATGAAGAAAAAATAGAATTAAAAATTATTTCAAAAAGTAAAATAGAAAATGATATTTTAATTGATGTTAATTCTTTATTAATCAATTTAACACAAAATGATATTTATAAATTAATTATTGGACTTGAAAAAAAAGATTTGGAAATGATTAATGAAATAAAAGAGTTTGAATATAGTTTAGAATTTAATAAATCTCTATTTTTTCAAAATAATATTAATTTAAATATAAAAGAAAAAAAGAAATTAAAAAATCAAAATAATATTTTATTATTAAACTCTAATTTAAAAGAATTAAAATTAAATTTGCTATTAGATAAAGATAATATTCATTTAGCTGAATTTAATATTGAAAATATTTTTTTTGATTATAATTTTTTAAAATTTAAAGACATTAATAAAAATATAAAAGAATTTGAAAAAGTTAAAGGTAAAAATAATGGATTTGAATTAAAAATAAAAAAAATATCATTAAAATATTTAGATATTAATTCAAAAGAAATTACAGTTTTTTCTGAGATTCCTTTAAATAATTTAAATAAATTAGAATCTAAAAATTTAAAATCTTTAGAAAATGATATGCAAATAACAATTAGCTTATATCATAAAAATTTTTCTGCTGAAATCAAAAATACAATAATGTATTGTAGAATTGATTCATTTTTATCATTATATTATTATTTTAAAAAAGCTATTCCAACAGATTTTATATTATCATCTGTTAAACAACAAAAAAATTCATATTCATTAAGTTTTGATATAAAATTTATAAATTTTCAAATAATATTACAAACTTCATTTCATAAAAATGAAAATTTACTTTTATATAGTAATGAAATAATTCTTGTATTTTCAAAATATGATAAAAAACAACTTTCTTTTCCTTATGGACAATACAAAGCAATAATTAATAAATTTAATATAAATTTAATTGCTAATGAAAAAAATATCAGAAATTTATTGTCATGTCAAAGTAATTTTTTTATATTAAGTTTTTTATTAGAAAATGATGATATTAAAGAAATTACAATTTATTTAGGTTCTATATTAATTAATTTATCTTATATAGATATTTTATTTTTTTTAAAAGCTTATCATATTAATATTATATATTTATTTCAAAATGATACAAGATTAGAAAGTGATTTTATCTATAAAGAAAATAAAAAAAAAATGGAAAGATTATTAAAAAATAAAATTAATAGTAGTGACAAAAATCTAATTAATTTAAACCCAAATAAAAATAAATTGAATAAAATAATGAATTTAATTGTATTAAAAAATATTAATTTAACACTGATAGATAATTCAAGAAATAATTATTACCCATTTATGAAATTTGATATAGAAAATTGTGAAATAATTTTCAAAAATAAAAATGATTATATTCATACTTATTTTGATTTCAATTTATTTTCTTATAATTACATTTGTTCGGTTTGGGAACCTACCATTGAAAAATCAAATATTCATATATATTATGAAAAAACTAAAATGGATATAAATGATATAGATATAGATAAAAAATTAACTATATATATAGCAGAATTCCCAATAAATATCAGTGATATGAGTATGAGCTTTGCATTAAGTGCTTTGAATAATTGGTTGAATAATTATATAAAAGAAAAAAATAAATTTTATAAATTATTTAAAGAAAATAATTATAATTTAGAAAAATATGAAGATGACAAAGAAAATTCTAATAATTTAGAAAATTTAAAAATTAGTAATAATAAAATTATTAATAAAACAGGTGACATTATAAATTTTAAATATTTTAATGAAAATTTAGAAATTAAACCTAATGAATCTATCAATCTAAATTATTTTATTGAAAATCAAAATAATAAAATTACAAAAAATATTGAAATAAAAAATGGTAAGGATATATTTGAGAAAATTAATATAGAAAAAATTGGTTTAAGAAAAATTGATTATGAAAAATATTATTATTTAATAGATAGCTTTTTATCTAAAGAAAGAATAATAAACATAAATATATATTCTCCTATTATTTTTAAAAATAAAACCAATATTGTATTAAATTTAGTATTAGGAAATTCAATAAATGAAAAACATTTTATAAAATTATTATCTAATGAAACATATGGAATACCTAATAAATATTATCAAAATTCAGATTCTTTTTTTTATTTTTTAGATGAAAATCAAAATACTAATGAAAACACAAAAGTATTTTTTTTTGATAATATTAATAATATTGATAATAATAATATTATAATAAATGATAAATTTATTAATTTAAAAATTAAAAATAATATTGAGCATTTAAAACAGATTAATATTTTTTATAATTATTCAATTATAAATTGCTTACCTTTTCCAATAGCAATAAAAATAAATAGTTCAGTTTATAATATTGAAAAATGTAACATTTTTTATTTTGATTTTGTTAAAAATATGAAAGAATTTTCATTTTCAATTTCAATTAATAATGAAATATTTTTAACTTCAAATAAAAATTGGTTTAATGAAAATAAAAAAAATGAAAAATATATTAAATTTTTTAAAAAAAATGATAAAGATAATTATTTTTATTTATCTTATAATTTAAGGCAATCAAATTTTAAAAATCAATTAATTATATATGTTGAATCAATTATTTATAATTTAAGTGGGAATAATAATTTAAAAATTATTTCTTATAATGAAGAAAACAAAACGAAATGGATTTATCCAGTCCAAAACAATTTATTTTTAATGTCTTCAAACATAAACATTGATAAAAGTAAAATTATATTCAAATATAATTCTTTTGATAAAAAAGAAATTGATTTAAAAGATTTAATTGCAAAATCTAATTTTAATTTTAAAATAAAATTTAATGATAATAAAAATAAATCAACAACTTTTATAATTAAATCAAAATTTTCAAATATTGGAATATTTAATTATCCAAAATTTAGAGAAAATATAAAAACAAATATATTTAAAATATATTCTGAATGTAGAGTTATAAATTTATTCAAAGATAAGATTTTTTATATTGGAAAATATAAAGAAAATTCTGATGACCAAAATTTTCAAAAATTTTTACCAAATTCAATAAATTACTTCAATTTTTTTGATTGTAAAAAAGATGAACCTTTAATTTTTGGAATAGGAAATATAAATAATTCTGCTCCTTTAGATTGGACTAATAAATTTATTATATCAAATGGAATTTATACATTTTGTTTAAATAATATTTTTTTCAATGTTGAAATAAGATTAGAAGCAGATACTGATATAATTGAAATAATTGTAGAAGAAAGTAATATTAAAAATGCTAAATATGTAATTTATAATTGCTATTCTGAAGAAATTCAAATTTTTCTAAAAAATAATGATATTCTGGAAAAACAAGTAGTTAAACCTAAAGAAAAAAAAATTTTAATTATGAATGATTATAATATTGATAAATTAAATTTTGATATTATTGTTGGAAATGAAGTAAATAATTTTTCATTTAATTTATCAGATGAAGATGGAAAATTGTTTGAAAATAAAACTATTACATTACATATTCAAGAAAATAAATTTAAAAAATATTTATCTGTTTATGATTCACTACAATTTAAACAATTTAAAAAAATAAAAAATGAAATGAATATAAATATAAATTTTGAAAATATATATATAGCTTTAATAGGAGATAATGAGAGAAATAATAAAAAATTAATAAACTACAAAAGAAATGAAATTTTATATATATTTGTTAAAAATTTAATGTTTTCTCAAATTTCAAACTTTAATAATTTAAATTATAAAAAAGAAAAAATAATATATGATATTGAAATTGAATGTATAGATTTATATAATCAAATAAGTGATTATGGAAAATTTTATAATGTGATTACTAAAGAAAATAAAAAAGATAAATTTATTTTTAAATCAAATTTTCAAATAGATTTGTTTAAAAATGATAGATTTGCAATAATAAATTCTTTAAAATTTGAATTTTCAAAATTGAGAATATATATAGACCCAAATTTTGTATATTTTTTATTTGAATTTTATGGTAATATTATTTATAGAATGAATTTAAATAATTATAATGTAGATGAAATTTTTTTAAATAAAAATGATTTATTGAAAGAAAATTTAATTGAAAATTATTCTAAACCAGAATTGTTATATAATGGTGAAAACATTCATATTCCTATTTTAAATATAATATATAAATTATCAGATGTTGATTTAGGTAAATTATTAAAAAAAAAATTACAGTATTCTTCATTTTATGTTTGGGTTATAAGAGGATTAGCAGGAAAAAAACATACTCTAAATATAGAAAAAAGTAATGTTAAGAAATTTATAGGTAATTTTTCTTCATTAATTATTAAAATTTTAGATAAATATAGTGAAAATGCTGTAAATCAAATAACCAAAATAGCTGTAAAAGGTATTTTTAATAATATAAAAAAATATGTAACATTAAAAAAAAAAGAAAAAAAATCGAAAAATATTGAAAAAGATAGAATCCGAATATCAAGAATGTTTTATGGTAAATATCAATTTTTTAAAAATTATAATAAAGAAGATGCATTAAATTCAAAAAATGCAAAAATATGCTTTTCTGATTTTTTAGGTAAAGATTATTATATAGAAAATATTTTAAGAGAAGATAAAAATTATTTTTTATTTACACAAAATAGATTTATAATTTTTAATATAAATAAATTTGAACCTGATTTTAATGAATTTTATAATAATATTGATAAAATTGAGGGAAAAAAAGAAAATGTGTTAATGATAAAAACGAAATCAAATAATTTAAATCCTTTTTTAATAACTTTTACAGACAAAAAAAATTTTAATTATATATATAAAAATTTAAATGAGGAATTAAATAAAAATTTAGATGATTTTAATAATATATAAAATATATTTTTAAAATTAATTTAATTTTATTTTAATTATAATATATAATTAAAAATGAATAATGAAAATAATTATTCATTTAAAAAAAATATTTTTTCAAATAATAAAAAATCTAAAAATAATAATTCATCTAATTTATTTTTATCTAAAAATAACAGTTTTAAAAAAGTATTAAATGAAGATATTCAAAAAAAATCAAAAATAAAAAACAATTTAATTTTTTTAAATCAAGCAAAAAATTCAACAATAAAAAAATGCTATTCAAATAAAGATATTTTTAATAGTTCAAATAATTCTTTTTTTAATTCTAATAATATAAAATTATTAAAAAATGAACTTAATTCTCCTGAAAATATATTAAATATATCAAAATATTTAGAAAATAAAAAAAAACGTTTAGAATTTTTAAAACAATTTAAAAATCCTAGAATTGAAATCATTAAAATTTTATTAAATGAAACTATGTCAGATAAAGATATTTTTAATAAAACTTTTTCCAAAAATTTTGTAAATTCTGAAGAATATAAATCTTTAAATAATATTTATAAAGAAAATCACAAAGAAAATATTAATTTAGTATTAGAAAAAAATAATAAACTATTAAAAAAATATTTTATTAATAATAACATATCAAATTCTGAAAAAATGTATTTAAATTCTATAAAAAATAGAACTAAATCAGCCTTAAATTTAGATTTAAAAAGAAATAAATCGACTTCAAATGTAAATAATGATATACAAATATTATCAAATAAATTTTATTTTCATAATCAATATGAATCTTTTAAATCATTAAAATTAAATAAAAAATTACATGATAAATTATTATTAAATTTAGATAATGAACAAATTAAAGTTTACCTAAAAAAATTTTTTAATTTTGAAGAGGAAAAATTAAAATTAGCACTTATTCCTCCTTTTAAACCAATTCCTTTAGGTAAATTAAAAAAATCAAAAAAAGAAATTTATGATTTTGAACATTCATTAATTAATAATAAAGTTCAAATAAAAAATATATGTTTTAATTTAAACGATAAATCAAAATTTACTAGAAAAAATTTATTTATTGAATATAATTGTCTTTATTTGAAAATGATAAATAATTTTTTAAATACTCCTCCAAGTAGAAGTGAAAGCCAATTAATTCAATATTATGATGATTTTCGAAATGAATATGTTTTAATTTTATATGGAGGAATGAATTTTGGTAGATTGGATGATGTATGGGAATGTAGAATAAGTAATTATTATGATGTAAATGGAAATAAAAAATATAAATGGAATAAAATAAATATTAAAGGTGAAAAACCACAATCTAGAAATGGCCACACAGCGAAAATTTATAAAAATAATATTATTATATATGGTGGTATTATTGAAGATGAAAAAAGTTTACATATCAAAGAAGATATACTTATATACGATATAAATGAAAAAAAATTTAGTAATGATACATGTTTAAATAAACAATTTGTAAGTTGGAGAAAATATCATATTGCTGAAATTATTGGACAGTTTATGCTTATATATGGAGGGGTGGATGAAAATGGAAAAATTTTATCTGAACCATGGGCTTTAGATTTATATAGAATGAAATGGATATCTCCTAAATTTTCCAATAAAAGTTTATTTCCAAAAATTTATTTTCATAGTAGTTGTCAAGTTTTTAATGAAAGAATTAGATTTCATCCTAAATTTTCTTTATTTAAAATTTATAATGAAAAAGAATATATAAATTTTTTAAAATATGAAGGAATTTATATTTTTGGTGGAATTAATGATGAAGGAAAATATATGAATGATATATTTATTATAAAAAGAGGTAAACCTTTACATTTATTTAAACCTAATACTGATGGAAAACCACCTTCTCCTCGATGTCAATGTACAATTAATTTTTTTGAAAAATTAAATTGTTTAATTATTTATGGTGGAAGAAATGAATATATGCAAAATGAAAATTTCTTTAATGATTTTTATTTTTTAGATTTAGAAAGAATGTTATGGATTTCTTTAGAATATAATGAAAATGTTCACAATTATCCAAGATGTGGACATGTTGCAGAAATTGTGGATAATGAATTAATTATATTTGGAGGATATAATGATAAATTTTATTTAAAAAGTGATTTAATGATTTGTAATTTAGATATTATTGAAAGTTATCATTTAGCAAAAAAATACAAAAAAAGTAATAAAAAAAAAGAAAAGTCAACAGAAGAAATGGATGATTTTGTAAATTTTACAAAAGAAATTAAAAATTCAAAAAATATATCAAATAATACAAATAGCAATAATTTAAGTGTTTTGACGAAAGAAAAAAATAATAAATTAAATAATGAAAATATTAGTCATCATTATATTTTTATAAATAATCATGCACAAACATCTAAAAGTTTTTTTGATAAATTTCCTGAGCAAAAATTAAAATTAAAAGAAAAGCTTGAAAATGTTGAAAAAATTGCTTTTATTAAAAAAAATTAAATATTTTTTATAAAATTTTATAAATATATTGTTTTTTTTTATTAATATTTGTTTATATTAGGAAATTTATAAAATAGTAGAATAGTATAAATTTTTATTTTTAAAAAAAATAATTTAATAATTTAAGAAAAATACTATTGTGTTATTTTAATTAATTATTAATTATTTTATTGTATATTTTAGTTTGATTAAATTTTTGATAGTTATATTCATTTTTTAATTATTTCTAATTGATATTTTTCTCTTCAATTTTTTTATTTTTTTCATTTTTTTATATTCTTAATAAAAAATTATTTTAATTTTTTTAATTTTTTTATTTAATTTAAACTTTTATAGAATTTTACCTAAGATTTTTTGATTAGTCATAAAATAATAAAATAATTTTCATATTATTTAAAAATATAAAATATTTTCTTTTTTATTTTCTAAATGTTTATATAAATTTTTAATATTAAATTTTTTTCTAAATTAATAGTTAAATTAAATATAATCAATAGGTTTACAATATTGATAACTAACTGTTTGAATAATTCCTAAAATAGAAAATTTTTTAAATCATAAATTTTTTTATTATATATTCATAAAAAATTTAATTCAAAATTCTAAACAAAAATTATAAATAATTAATTAATTAAAATTTAAATTAATTAGAAGAAATTTAAAAGTAATATGCAGGATAACAAATTATTAAATAATTTAGCATTCGATATAGTTAAAGATAAAGTTATAGAGGATAAAACCAAAGAATATATGGAAGATCAAAAAAAGCAAAAAAAAGAAGAAAACATTAAAAAAATGAATCAAGATTCAGATGAAGAAAATGATTTAGATAAAGTTGATTCAGAAGAAGAAAGAATTATGCAAAAAGAATTAGAAAGAATGAAAGAGGATGCTAAAAAAAAGAAAGAAATTGCAGCACAAAAAGCAAAGGAAAAATATGGTCAATATAGGGAAATAATTGAAACTGAATTTTTAGATACCATGCTTAAAAATAAAAGAGTTGTTTGTCATTTTTATCATAATGATTTTGAAAGATGTAAAATAATGGATAAACATTTGATTAAAATTGCCAGTGAACATCCAGAAACTCTTTTTGTTAAAATTAATGCTGAAAAAACACCATTTTTTACTGCTAAATTAAATATTAGAGTATTACCAACTGTTATTTTATTTGTTGATGGAAAAGCAATTACTAGATTTATTGGTTTCCAAGATTTTGGAATGAGAGATGATTTTCCTACAATAAATATAATTAGAAAATTAGTAATGCAAAAAATGATTCTTCCAAAAAATAAATCTGAAAAAGGAGAAATAAATATTTATAAAAAAGGTGATAATTCAGATAGTGATTAAAAATAAATATAAATAAAAAAATATATCTTATATAAAATAAAGAAGAAAAATATTAAAATTTAAAAACGTAAAAATATTATTTTATAATAAAAAACTATAATATAAATTATATATAATTATTTATATATAATAATAAATAATATAATTATAAAATTAATTATATAAATAATAACTTAACAATATTTATATTTCATTTAAATTAATAATTTTAGATTTTGGATCTTTTAAATTTTTATCATTTTGTTCATTAATTAAATTTAAATATTTATTATAATTAATTTTTGCCAAATTAAAAAAATTTTCTAAATTTATATTATCTTCTTCATTATTGTTATTTTTATTATTTATTTTATTATTATCTTTATCTTTTAATAATTTTTCAAAATTATCAGAATTTTCTTTAATGATTTTTTCAATATTTTTTATTTGTTCATACAATTTAACTCCATAATTATCTTTTTCATTATTAATTTTATCTTTTTCTTCTTTATGAATTTCTTCTTTTTTTTCTTCTTTTTCTTTATTTTCATCTTCTTTTTCATCATAATCAACTTCATATAAATTTTTTGGATTACAATTTTTTCTTGTAAATTGATTACGTTGTCTTTTTTTTTGTAATAATAATTTACTATATCTCATATCATCTTCAATTTGTTTTTCTAATTTTTTCATATTTATATTTGCAACTACATCTAATTCTGCTCTTTTTTTTTCTTTTTTATCTCTTTCTTCTCTCATTTGTTCTAAACTTTTTATTTCAGGTTCAACTTTATTTATAACGCTTAAATATTTTTTATCATTAGTTTCATTATATTTTGCTTTTGCTGAATAAAATTTTTGATATAATAAATCTAATTGTTGTGTAATATTTATATTTCCATCTTTATTTTTAATTTTAGTTTCTAATTTTTCATCATATCTTTTATTTATTTCTTCATCTGAAATTTTATGATTTATAATTTTATTTAAATTTTCTTTAATAATTTTTAAATCTTCTTTATTTGGCAATTTCAAATTATTATCTTCCATTCTTTTTTTCCATTCATTAAATTCATTTTCAGTAATTTTTTTATTTGAAATAAAAGATAAATTAAAAGTTTTTTCATTATTAATATGAACAATTTTAAAATATTTGTAACATTGAACTCCATTGAAATTATATGGCTTTTCATTATCAATTATTACTTCTTTTATTGTTCCAATAATATATCCAGATTTTACTGATGAAATATTTCCTTTCGAAGAATAATTAATTCGAACAAAAGCATTTTTTATATTTTCATCAAAAATATTATAATCAAAATATTTTTCACAAAATTGTCTAGAAACTTTTATATTTTCTATATCAGATAAAGACAAATCAAATTTTTTTTCTTTTTCTTCCTCTTCTATACTTTCTATAATATCTGTTAAAGAATCTGAATCTGAAGGTAAACGATTAAATCTTTTTTCTGATTTATTTTCTATTGAATAATCATCATCTTTTCCTATTTCACCCATTTCTGATTCAGATTCATTTGATAAATTATTAATTTTATTTTTTTTTTCTTCATTTTCTGGATGTTTAGATAAAAGTTCTTTACGTTCCTTTTCTATATTTAATTGAGTAACTCTGTTGTATAATATTTTCTCTTTTTCCAATTCACTTAATCCAAAAATTTTCTTTTTTTCTTCTTCATCTTTAAATAATTGTTCATCAGTATAACCATAAGCAAATTCACCTTTTTTTGCTCGATGTTTACTCATTATTTTTATATTTAATTTATAATATTAAATATTTATTAAAATTTTTATGATTTAAATTTACATTTAAATAAAATATTTATTTTTAAATGAATAAAAGTAAAAATAATATAATTGAAAATAAAAAAAATTTTGAAAAAGAAAAAATAATATTAATTCTTGATATGATAAAAGAAAAATATTATGAAAAAAATATAATAGAAATTCAATATAAAATATTATGTAATAATAATATATTAATTTATTTATTTTATTTTCCTAAAACAAAAATAAATTTATTTTATGAAAAAATTACTTTTTTAGTTGTTTTAGACGAACAAATTAAAAATCCAGAAGTAAAATGTTTAACAAATTTTATGTTTCCAACTATTTATGATAATAAAAATTTTTTTGATTTATTTATTAATAAAAATGAATATATTTTTGATGAAATTTATCAACAAATTATTCCTATTATTCAAGAAGTTTTATTAAAAATTCCAATATTAATAAATTATTTATTTTTTAATATTCAAATTAGAACTCTTATTGAATATGGAAAATATGATGAAGGAAAAAATTATGAATTAAATGATTTTATGCAAAATGATTATTTAAAATATTTTAATGTTATTCAATTAATTAATAATAATATTAAAGAAAATAGATATTTAATTATTACTGATACAAATTTATTAATTTTAAAACCTAATGAAAAAATTAAAAATAAAGGAAAATTAATTCATTCCTATAATTTATATTATGATTTAAAGTCTTTTGATAAAAAAAATTTACATAAAAAAATAAACAAAGAATTTATTATTTTAGAATTTAATAATGAAAATGTAGAAATTTGTTTCCAAAACAACGAAGACGAAATCTTTATAAAATTATTGAAAAATAAAAAACAATTTTTAAAAGAAAGATATGATTTAATTATAAATAACAACACAAATAAGTTCATTTGTAATTATTTAGATATAAATGGAAAAAAATATAAAAATATTAATAAAATTCATAAAAGTGATTTTAAAGAAATAAATGATTTAGTTAAATATAAAGAAAAATTATATGATTTATTTTTATCTTTAGCATACAAGAAAGATGATGAAGATTCAAAAGATTTTTTAAATAATTTAACAAAAGAATTAATTATTTATTATGAAAAAATAATTGAATTAAAAAGTGCTAATAATGAAGATTATTCAATATATTTGAATAAAATGAAAAAATTAATTGATGATAAATATTAAAATAATTAATCAATAATTTTATAATTAATTTAAATGTAAATTATTATAAATTAATATATTTATTTTAATGAATAAAATTGAAGAATTTCAATCTCTTACAGATAATTTGCGTACTCAATTAGTTATATTTGATATTGGTTCATATATTCATAAAAATATATTATTATATTCTTCAATAAAAAAAAAATTATATTATATTTTAAGAATAATTAAACCAATATTTTTATATTTATATTCTTTTATGCCATTTTTTGAAATTCCTTTACACTGTTATAATAAAACTACTTTCAAATTAACAGCAAAATATGAAAAACCTCGAGAAAAATGTAATAATTTAAATCTTCAATTAATATTTGATACAGATTATTATTTAGATGAAACAATTTATAGATTTATAGAAATATTTTTTCTTACTTCTTTTTTAATAATTCAAATAATATTTATTAATGAAAAAAAAACATTGAATTCATTAACCAAAACATATGCGCGAATTGAATTTATTTTATTTTTATGTTTGATATTAAGTTTTTTAGATATTGTATTAGGGTTGTTATTTCAATATTATCCATTAATAAATTTTTTTTTTAGACCGATTATTATTATTTTATTAAACAGAGGTTTAAGATTAATTTGGAAAAATATTGGAATTATATTATATCAAACAAGAATAGTTTCTTTTTTAATATTTTATGTTATGATTATTTTTGGAGTATTAGGTTATTTTTTATTTGGAGATTATTCAGTTGAATTTAAATCAGTAGAAGAATCAATTTATTCACTTTTTATTTTATTATCAACATGTAATTTTCCAGATGTAATGTTGAATACCTTTACGATTCATAATAAAAGAAATTTTTTCTTTTTTTTTGCTTATATTTGTATAAATTATTTTATTTTATTTACATTGTTAAAAACGTTATATTATAGTGAATTTTTTGAAGAATTTAGAAGTCGTGCAAGAATTTTAGTGAAAGATATTATGCAAGTTTATGAAAGTAATGATAAAGAAGATATAAAAGATGTTAAATCATTAAATTTTTTAAAATTGAGAGGTAATAAAAGTTTTGAATTATTATTGATTGATATAAATAATAAATTTTCATTAACTGATGATGAATATGAGAAAATTTTAAAATTAGTTAAATATGAAAGAGTTAAAAATTCAGATGATGATGATGATGATGATGATAATAATGATAAAGATTTTGATATAAAACAAATTTTAAATCAAAAATATTCAGAAATTGCAAAAAAATATAAAAATAAAATAGATAGAAATAAAGTATTAAGATTCTTAAGTAATAAATTTGTTGAAATAATAGTTTGTTCAATTAATATAATAATTATAATTGTTTTTTTTAATGCTAAAAATAAAAAAAAATCAGTTTTTGTTGTTCAATTTTTTTGGTGTCTTGTATTTAATATAGAATTTTTTATTTATGTTTATAATTTAGGTATTAAAACAATGTTTTTAAGAGAATCAATTCATAGTATATATTTCATTATAAATTTTTTAACAACAATCTGTTGTTTAATTATTATAATTTTAAATGATAAGCTTAAAAATTCTGAAACAATTAAATATATTGTTGGAATTTTATTTATAGCAAGATTAATTAGAGTATTAAAATTATTAGGAAAATTTTCTGAAATTAGGTCAATATTTAAAACATTACATAATATGAAAAATTTATTTTCTAATTTAATTAGTACTTTATTTAGTTTTTATTACTTATTTGTAACAATATCAATGTATTTTACTGGAGGGAAAATTAAAAAAGATTCCTTTAAATATAATAATGAAATTCCGGATTTATATGTTCATATTAATTTTAATGATTTTGGAAGTGGATTTTTATCTTGTTTTTGTTTAACAATGATAAATAATATTAATATAATTGCTAAAAGTTTATCTTATGATTTAAGTAGTAATTTTAGAATATATTTTGCATTTTTTTATTTTTTGTCAACATTAATTATATTAAATATATGTTCAACTTTATTATTAGAAATGTATATGACTGTAAAAGCGAATTTGAATAAAAATTAATCAATTAATAAATATATATTTTAATTTATCTATTCTAATAAAATTAATTAAATTAAAAATAATATTAATTTATTTTTTAATTTATATTTTTATATAAAATTTTATAATTTTTAATTAATTTAATAAATTGAAAATTAAAATTGGGGATTGGGGATTGGGGATTGGGGATTGGGGATTGGGGATTGGG
>JAEEGK010006019.1_pt1 | contig 29229 bp, 25 predicted proteins | sample 8958771 | NCBI WGS metagenome assembly JAEEGK01 (sample SAMN16246547, study PRJNA631951) | gut metagenome | biome: gut microbiome; feature: rumen; material: SC-attached | host: Bos | place: Iran: Karaj | collected 2018-10 | reverse complement strand
GAGATCTATGAACTTCCAGCGGGTAAGCTCGAAAAAGGTGAAGAACCATTAGAGGCTGCGAAAAGAGAATGTCTCGAAGAGACAGGCTATCGCCCTCTTGAGATGATTCATTTAGGCGACATGGTACCAACATGTGGTTATTCTAATGAAGTAATTCACTTCTATTACTGTGGTAAGTCCGTTAAAGAAGAAAGACACTTAGATAGCGATGAATTTATTGATGTGATGTTTCTCACCATGGATGGGATTGAAGCATTAATAAAAGAAGATAAAGTCGTTGACTCTAAATTATTTACCGCACTGACTTTATATAGAGCAAAGATTCTCTAACCGATATCAATATTAGCGATGGTTTCATCGCTATTTTTAAACTGTAAACGATATAAATCGGAATAGACGCCGTTAAGTTTCATGAGTTCATCATGGCTACCTTTTTCCATAATTTTTCCTTTGGAAACAACGGCGATTTCATCAGCGTTTTTAATTGTAGATAATCTATGAGCGACAATCAAGCAAGTTCTACCTTTAGCGAGTTCTTGTAATGACTTTTGAATGAGCATTTCTGTGGTGTTATCTAATGCACTTGTAGCCTCATCTAAAATAAGAATTGGAGGATTCTTTAAGAATAATCTAGCGATAGAAAGACGTTGTTTTTGACCACCACTTAAACGCACACCTCTTTCACCGATTTCGGTATCCCAACCATTTGGTAAGGAGTTAATGAAATCTAGAATATTAGCCTTTCTAGCGGCTTCCATCACTTCTTCATTTGTAGCGCTTGGTCTACCATATAAAATGTTATCTTTAATCGTCCCACCAAAAAGGAAGACATCTTGTTGGACGATACCAATCTTTTCTCTTAAAGAACGGAGTGTATAGTCGCTGATATCGATATTATCGATATAAATGTGACCATGTTCTAAGAAATAGAATCTAGGAATAAGGTGACATATTGTGGTTTTACCACCACCAGAAGGACCCACTAGAGCAAGAGTTTTACCCGCTTCTAAATGGAACGATACATCATCTAATACTTCATTATTTTCAACATAATGGAAGCTGACGTGATCAAAAATTAAATCACCTTGAACAGTATCAAATTCACTATTGCCGTTATAGATAATTTCGCTCTTCTCATCGATAAGGGCAATGAATCTCGCAAAGCCTGCGGAAGCACTTTCAAATTGCTCCATGAACATGATGAGTTGATTAATTGGATTAATAAATAAACTAACGGAAATGATAAAAGCACTATAATCGCCATAGTTAAAGCCGCCGATTCCTTTATAAAGGAAAATACCACCTAACACTAATACTAAGACATTAAAGAAATCAGTGATGAACTGCGAAATAGCAAAGTATTTGCCCATGGAAGCAAATACATTTGTTCTTGCTTGAATGTATTCTTTGTTTGTTTCTTCAAATCTTTCTCTTTCAATTTCTTCATTGGTGAAGGCTTTAGTGACCCTCACACCAGAAATAGAACTTTCTAATCTAGCGTTAATCGCAGCAATGGCTTTCTTGGAGTTACGCATATCGGTTCTAAATTTTCTACGGAACACCCAAGTTAATAAGAAGAGGATTGGAATAACGCCTAAAAGGATAAGACCAAGAATCCAATCAATAATCATTAAGTAAGTAATAGCCCCTATCGCGGTAAACGAGGCGATAAAGAGGTTTTCTGGACCATGATGGGCTAACTCACTAATATCGAACAAATCGTTGGTCATCGTCGACATAATGACGCCTGTTTCATGATTATCAAAATATGAATAAGGTAAGGTTTGTAACTTATTAAATAAATCAGTACGCATTTCCCCCTGCATATGCACGCCCATGACGTGCCCATAATATTGCACGAAGTAGCGAAGACCCATTCTAATAAGGTAGACACCCACTAGAGAAACACCACCAATAATGATGAGATTTAGATTATTATTTGGAATCCATTCATTAAGCATCATTCTAGAGATGACTGGATACGCTACGCCTGTAATAGCGATAAGAAAAGCCGCAGTCATATCTAGAAAGAGGATGAGCTTGTGGTTTTTATAATAATGGATAAATCTTTTGAACATGTTCTTATTATATAAATAAGGATTTAATAAAGATAGCGATTTGCTTTTTTATCTAAGAAAAAAAGGTGGTGCCTATAAGACACCACCTTATTATTTAAGAGTACCTAATCAATTATTCAACAACGATTAAGAAGTGGCTAACTGAAAGGTTGAAGCTGTTATATCTTGTGAATGTGAATGTATTATCACCGTTCGCTAATGCGACTTCACCAATGATACATGCAGCAAGGTTGGAGTTACCGCTTCCACCTGGGGAAACTGTAGCGCCTTCGAAGAATTGGCTATAAGTGATAGCTTTAACTTCGTCAGTAATGTTGACTTCTTGGTTATTGAATTTAACACCAAAGTTACAACCATTTTCACCTAAAGAGCCATTATTCTTAGAAGTGTATGTTCTGTTACCATTGGAGCTGTAGTTATCCATGTAGCCGTATTGGTAGATTTTGGCTGTTGCGGCTTGACCAGCATAGTCAAACTTATAGGAAATGGATTGACCATTGCTAGCTAATTTCATATAGCCTTCTAATGGAGCACCATTACCGGTTTTGTTGGCAGAACCTTCAGCAAATGTGCCATCCATAGCAGCAATCTTGATTTGTTTTGCATTATCAGCTGCGCAGGTGCCGACTTTGTAACCAACATAACCATCACCCTTAGCGGCGACGTCTTGTTCGTTAGCGAATTCGTGAACGTGAGCTGGAACTGCACCGGCTGGTTCAAATCTGACATAGTCAAGGTTAATTGGGTTGTCTTCACGAAGAGCCTTGAATGTGAGTGTGTTTGCACCAGCTTTGAGGTTAACGTCACCAATTAAGGCATCAGCCCATGAAGTGCCACTAACAGCAGCATCACTTGCGATAGCGGTATCATTGAGTTTCATCTCAAATGCTGAAGTATATTTGCCATCGAAATCCTCACCTACACCAGAACGATTTTTTCTAGCGCCAATCTTCATTGAGTATGTGCCAGCTTGTGCGGCATTGAATGAAAGTGTTAAGACAGCATCTTTTGGGAATGCATTTGTAGAATTATGTCCACCAGAGGCTTCTCTGAATGTAATTTGATCTGCACCATCTTCGCCTTTGCTGGATGTACCAGTTTCAACTTCAACTTGGTAAATACCATCTTTTTCGTTGATTTTAACTGGAAGCTTAGCAGGTTTGAAGTTACCATCTTTGGAAACGGTAATTGTTGTTTCACCAGCTTTGACACCTTTAACCAAACCATTTTCATCAACTGTAGCGATTTGGGCATTAGCAGATTGATATTTTAATTCAGTGAAAGTACTTGTAATTTGAGCTGTTTCATCAACTTTCATTTCAAGTTTATCTTGATTGACTGTGATTTGGGTTGGTTCAACATATGGTCTGAAGATGAAGTTATAGAATTCGGATCTGTAACCACCAGCCATACGTAAGGAGATTGTGTTCTTACCTTCGTGTAAGTGGAATGTGTATGGTAAGACGTATTCCGCTCTGGTCATATTTTGTTGACTACCCTTAACTGGGACAGATGTATCTGCATCAAAGTCAACTGGATTGCCATCGACGTAAAGGATGTATCTGTAGTCTTCAATACGAGCACCCATCTTGACTTCGGTTTCAAGTTCGACACCTTCGGCCCAGGAGCCATCTTCTTGTTTGACTGCTTGAGCATGGTCTTTGACCATCATGACTGTGCCGTCTTCATTATGTTGGACGTGTTCATCGGCACCATCAATGTAGTAACCTGGGGTCCAGTCATCAGCACTTCTGTTATAAGCCCAGAAGTCACCACTTAAGTAGTTGGCTGGTCTGGCATCGCAGTATAATCTGGCAGTTGCTAATGTAGCAGCTTGGTCAGCATTTAATGTGAAGACGTATTCGAAGAAGTCACCTGTTTCAGTGGAACAGTAGACACATTCGTTGTTTTGTTGATTGACGGAAGTACCATCGGCTGTTAATGCCATAGCATTACCGATTGGACGACCGAAGAATCTCATACCATCGTTATCACCCTTCATTAAGTGTGGTAAGGATGCTTCACTTGGTTCATCAGCAGCAAAGCCTAAGGATGTTTCGCCACAGCGTTTACATCTATAAAGACGGACTGTAGCTTCGCCAGCTGGAGCTGGAGTTTCGCCACCAACGAGTTCGAGTTCGTGACCTAAAGCTTCAACTACTTCTGTTTCTTCAGCATTACAAACTGAACATGTGTGTTTTCTTAAACCGTCTTTATCACATTTAGCTTCTGTAACGGTTTCCCATTCACCCCATGTGTGGCCATTGGCTGGGATTGTTTCTGTTTCTTCTGTTTGACAAACTGAACAAACGTGTTTTCTTGAGCCAGCATTTGTACAATCAGCTTCCGCTGTAACTTCCCATTCACCCCAAGTATGTTCGGCTAATGGGAGAGTTTGTTCAACTTCTGCACCACAAACTGTACATTTAACTTTTTGGTGGCCGGTAGCTGTACATGTAGCTGGAACTACATCAGTTGGATCACCGAATGTGTGTCTAGCGTTTTCGGCTTTACCGCCATCGTTAGCAGCACAATCTTTCCAGTGATTATTGTTGTCATACTTCCATGGTGCGTCTGGAGCAGCTGAGTGCTTGTGAGCAGATGAAGATGGTTTGTCACCACCATTGCCACCACATGCTGAAACAGCTAAGGCCGCAGCCACAGCAAGCATCGCAAACAATTTGTTGTGTTTCATAAAAAATTCCTTTCCGTGCAAAAAGCACAATGATTCACAATTACAATTTGTTTTGTTGATTGCTTATCAACATTGATAAATCTATATTAAAGTATAATTAATATCTTTTCAAGAGAGATAAAATGCAGTTTTTAAAAAACGTGAGGTTAATACGAATTTTAATTAAAATATTCAACTTTTAATAAAAAAGCCCAGATAAATCCATCTAGGAATTCTGGGCTTTTCAATGAATTGAACTATTGAGCGGCAAACATATCTTTACCAGCACCACACCATGCGCATGTGTAGTCTTCTGGTAAATCTTCAAATTTTGTGCCTGGAGCGATACCTCTTTCTGGATCGCCTAATTCTTCATCGTAGACGAAGCCACAAGCTTGACAGACGTATTTCATACTTTCTCCTTTATTTTATTTCTTCGAAATCTGCCGCACCGTGCTTACAAAGTGGGCAGATAAAGTCTTCTGGTAAATCACCTTCATGGACATAACCACAGACTTTACAAACGTAGCCTTTCTTCTTTTCAGTGTTTGGTTTTGGCTTAACGTTTGCTTGATAGTAGTTATATGTCATGGTTTCAATGTTATTAATTGTCTTGCTCTCAGTCACAGAACAAATGAACATGCCATGCGTGCCTAAATCAACATAGTTATCGACTTTCAGTGAAATGAAGGCATTAACGTAATTAGAAAGAACCACTAAACCGTTTTCACTTCTAAGCACTTCTTCTCCCGCGAATTTATCAGTGTCTTTACCTGAGGCAAAGCCATACTTTTGGAAAACACTAAATGGCGCTTCGTTATTTAAACAGTTAACGTTAAGAATGCCACTTTTCTTAACTAAATCATGTGAATAATTAAGTTTATTAATGTTGACCGCAACACGTAGAGGTGTATCAGTTAATTGAGTAACTGTGTTAACAATACAGCCATTATCTTTCTTACCATCACTAGAAGTCACAACATATAGACCATAGCCGATTTTGAATAAGGCTTTTGGATCTAATTCTGGTTGTTTTTCTTCTTTTAATTCCTTCAGTGCTTTATAGTCGCTACTAAGAGCGTCCGCTAAAAGGTTAATCTGATTTTTATTTTCTTCACTCATCGCCGAAAGAATCTTCACTGTTGGTTCGATAATAGTGAGATTCTTACAGTTAGCGAGTTTTTCTTTCATCACTTTCGCGGCTAAAGGCGCCCAAGAACCATTTTCAATAAAAGCAATCTTCTTATTTTGGAAATTACGTTCCACTAGGTGGGCGATAAATGTTTCCATAAATGGGAAGATACCAGCGTTATATGTGGTTGTGGCAAGCACAATCTTTGAATATCTAAAAGCATCTTCTACGGCTTCCGCCATATCTTCTCTGGCTAAATCGGCAATGGCGATTTTAGGTGTGCCATTCGCTTCTAACTTTTCTTTAAGTAATTCCACTGCTTCTCTAGTGTGGCCATATACTGAAGTATAGAAAATAGCGACACCATCAGTTTCTGGTTGATATGATGACCAAATATCATATTGCTTAAGATAATGCTCTAAATCCTTATTTAATATAGGACCGTGTAGTGGGCAGATGGTTTTAATATCTAAAGTAGCAGCTTTCTTTAAGACAGCCTGTACTTGCGCACCATATTTACCAACGATACCAAAATAATATCGACGAGCTTCGCAGTCCCACTCTTCATCAACATCAAGAGCGCCAAATTTACCAAAGGCATCCGCGCTGAAAAGGACTTTCGCAGTGCTATCATAGGTGAACATGACTTCTGGCCAGTGCACCATTGGAGCAAAAACAAAGTTTAGTATATGGGCACCTAAATTTAAGGTATCGCCATCATTAACAACGAGTTTATGAGCAATTTCTTCGTGGAAGAATTGTTCCATCATCTTAAATGTTTTAGCGTTACCGACAACATAGGTATCTGGATATTTCTTTAAGAAATTAATGATATTAGCGGAGTGATCTGGCTCCATGTGTTGGATGATTAAATATGTTGGTTTTTCACCATCTAACACATTTTCAATATTCTTTAGCCATTCTTCGGTAAAATGTTGATCCACAGTGTCCATAATGGCGATGAGCTCATCCTTAATAATATAGGAGTTATATGCCATCCCATTAGGGACGATATATTGACCTTCAAAGAGATCGATTTGATGGTCATTAACACCGACATAATAAATGTCTTTTTCAATTACTTTCTTCATAATTATTTACTTAACCATTCTTGTAGTTTAGCATCGATACTATCGACTTCACTACCCTTACAGGCAAAGCCTGGTTTGATAACTGCGCCTCTAGCAGCGCCTTTTAATTCCATTTCTGCGAGGCCTAAAGAACCTTCTTCATTTGTGCAGAATGGATAGACTACTTTACCGATGAACTTATAGTCTCTAACGAATGTCGCCACCACGCGTGGATAAGTTCTCCACCAGCATGGGAAGCCTAAGTAGATGACGTCATATTCATCAAGGTTTGGTAAAGGATGTAAATATGGCACTCTTTCACCAGTTTCATCTTCTCTTCTTGAACGCTTTACGCATTCATCATATGAAAATGGATAAGGTTCAACTGGTTCAATTTTAAACATTGGAGCACCCTTACTAGCGGAAATCTTTTCCGCGAGAATTTCAGTAAAACCTTTCTTAATTACTTGAGTTTGTCCATTGACAGAGTTTTCACCAATACGTGAAAAATAAACGACTAATGCTTTCATATCTTTAGTTATCTTTGAATAGATATCCCTTCACTGACATTATGACAAATAAAACATATCAAAGAAAGATAAAAGCAACTAAAATATAACTATGTTAGAAAAAAGAGAGTATTTAGGGGAATTAGATATTAGAAATGATGTATCACTTTTATTAGAAAGCGCTTTTCCTATTGAAGAAAGACCATCCACCGAATTCTTCTTTAAATCACTTGAAAGAAAAGAGAACAAACTCTTTGCGTATTACTTAAATAATACTTTTATTGGTTTCACTTTTCTTTGCTTCTATCAAGATGTCCGCTATATCTTCTTTTTAGCGGTCTCCGAGAAGTGCCGTCATCAAGGTTATGGAGGGCAAATCATTGAAGATATTAAAACCTCTTACCATGAACATGTAATTCTTCTTTGCTTTGAAGAAATTGATCCAAAATATGATAACTATGTGGAAAGACTACAAAGAAAGAACTTCTACTACTCGCATGGTTTTATGGATAACAAATTAAAAACCAATGAATTTGGTGTCATCTTTGAGACCGCTTTCATTGGCAAGCATTTAGTTGATTTCGCTACTTACGTAGAAATCTTTGTGATTGGTTTTGGTGAGTTTGCTAGAAAACACATTAAGCAAGCTTAAGCCATAATAGTATCGATACCTTTTAAAGAGCCAAATATCGATAACGGATTAATAGTCACATAGCTCAAGATTAAGCAGACTCTATAGAGTCCTCTTTTGTGTTGATTCATAGAAATAATGGCTAAGACCACACCCGCAAGAGAGGCTAAACCATACATGATAATTGCTGCACACATCACCACTATATAAAGTGAAAAGAAAGAAGTGAGTGGATCTGAAACAAAGTTCGCTGGTCTCATACTAGCTATGCCAGTAACAATAATAGCAACTGCAAAAATCACACCATATATAGAGCCTAAGATTAAAAGGATATTAGATTTTTTAAATTCTTTCATAAGTCATTCCCTTACTGATGTCTTGATTATATCATACTATTTTGGTGTTAAAAAAGCCAACGGCAGTAAACCATTGGCATTTTTTATATTCTGTAAACTGATTATTGGTTATCAACGATATTGTTGATTCTATCTTGTCTTGCTTGTTTAGCGTTAGCAATTAAACCAATAATGCCACCGGCAACACCGAATTCAGTACCAGAAAGAGCGCTGAAGACGATTGCTAAGATTAAGGTGTTCTTTTCTTGATTACTGGCTTTACCTGAGTAAACACCAGATAAAATAGCCATAATAGTAAGAGCAAGGAAGATACCACCACTTGTATACATACTAATAGCATAAGCAGTAGCGCCTTCTACGCTTTCTTTAGCGATTTGATCACTAATTAATGGTGAACCCACAATAAAGAAAATAATCGCGCCTAAAGCAAATAGGCCGGCGAATACATATGAAAGAACAGCGTTAACTTTTAAGAATGTTTTTGATAAATTACGCATAGATTTAATCTCCTTTAACTAGTTAAATTATATATTTTAGTTTGCGATAATCAATATTATTTGCACACTTTGATTTCATCATAGAAACAATAGCCACTTTTAGCGTGTGTCTTCACATGATACATCGCCCTATCAGCTTTTCTATAAAGAGAATCGGTATCATCATCTTTTGTGCCAAAAGCAATACCAATACTAAGAGATTCCGCTGGTAGTTTATCTTTTGTTTCTGATGATTCTTTTTGCATATCATCAAATCGTTTAATTAATTCTTCTTTAAAGCCTTCTTTATAGTCAAAGACTAAGATAGCGAATTCATCACCACCGATACGACAGACAAAATCATTAGGGAAATATTTAGTTAAGATATTACTAATCTTCTTGAGCATTTTATCACCCACGTGGTGACCGTGATTGTCATTGATGGCTTTAAAGTCATCAAGGTCAATAAGAATAAAAGCGGTCTTATCTAAATGTAAATCACGATAAACAGATTCATAACCCATACGATTAAGAACACCAGTTAACTTATCGTGTTCAGCGATATAGGTAAGCTTTTCAGCGTTATTGATGCTGACTTCCCTAGCTTCGTTATACGCTGCGACTAAATAACGATATTCTCTTAAACCATGTGAACCATCAAGGAATTCACTATTAGAAATCTTACTAACAGCGTAATTAATTGGCTTTAACAAACCATTTCTAATAAATAGAATGGTCGCGACCAAGAAGACCACTAAGAAGACAATGAGTATTTGTTGCACCATTAACACTCTATTTAATTGCTCAGATGAATCAAGAACATTCTTCTCTAATAAATCATCAATATTCTTAATAGAGGCATTAATATTTGTGCTGATATCGTGTTTTTGTTTTTGGTAATTATTACCATAAACATATTCAATCGCTCTTTGTTTTTGTTGTTCAATGGTTAAAGAAGAGTCTTCATTCTTAATAGCTAATGACATAACGCGGTTTTGGATTTCTTGACAATACGATTTATTCGCGGCAGTTTCATAATCATCAGGATTATAACTTTTAGCGAAAGCTTCAATAGTTAAGCGCATTGCATAATATTCGGTATTTTCTAAAGCGACAGAACTATCAACTGCGTTACTTAAATCTTTATAGGCTTGGATATCACCAAGTTTATTATGAAGCGCTAGTAAAGCGTTTTCGCGTCTTTTAGTGACAGTCTTTTCTTTGAAATAGTTAAAGACAAAGTCATCTTCACCAGTGACCACGAATGAACGGGCTTGATCAGTGAGATAATCACTAGCGAGTTGCACATCCATCGCTGAAGTCTTTAAACTAGCGTATTCTTCTGTGGTCTTTTTAACATTTTTGAATTGGAAAGAAAGCATGTATAAAGAAGCCACTAAAAGGGCGACAATGACAATGCCAAAACCACCAAGAGTGAAACCGATTGTCTTGACTGATACACTTCTTTTTTCTTTATTTTGTGCTTTATCCATATTCGATACCACGACAATAACTCTATATTATAGTAGCAGTTCGTTTAGGTAGCAATTAGTTATTTTTGAGCGCCTTTTTCTGTCACTAGTTTGCCCTTGAACCAACAACCATACATACCTGGTCCACAGCAAACACCAACGATTGGGCTAATAATATATTCTTCAGTTTTAAGATGGAGTTCTTCTTCAATACGTTTCTTTAAGTAACTTTTAGCCTCACCTGGCATTGTTTCACCTAAATAAACGACATCAGTCACACCTTCCACCATGTTCTCCTTAACATAGTTAAAGCATTCAACCATTGCCTTCATTGGGCCATGTACTTTCTTGAATGTGTAGTTATTACCATGGATGTCCGCCATAATGAGAGGCTTGATATTTAAGGTGTCAGCAAAGAAAGCGGCTGCACCACTTACTCTACCATATGCTTTTAAATATTTAAGGGTGTCGATAGAACCGACTTGATGGAAATATTGTTTATTGGCTTCGATATAGTCATAGACTTCTTTAATACTTTTACCTTCTCTTTGCATCTTAGCGGCTTCCACGACCATTAAGCCTAAGGCCATTTCAGCGCGGCATGAGTTAATAGATAAAATTGTTCTTTCTGGATATTTTTCTTCTAAATCTCTTTTCACAAGTTCAAATACCGCTCTGGTACCACTTAGGGCATCAGTACAAGCGATATAAAGAATATCAATACCTTGTTCAAGATATGCTTCGCACTTTTCAGTGAATTCAGCAGCGGTCACTAATGATGTTGTAATTGTGACATTTGGATCTTTGACCCAAGCATATAATTGTTCTCTTGAGAATTCTTCGTAATCTAAATCGCCATGTTTTTCTTCACCAGCGACATTTAAACCCATACGGAAATAATCAATACCGTATTCTTTTCTTAAGGCTTTGGACATGCCAGAAGAAGTATCAGTAAAAATTTGATAAGCCATATTAAACTCCTATGCAATCTACCAAAAATCATAGCACACCTGCGCAAATATGCCTATAATATTGCGTATGCCAGTCAGTATTAGCGAACATTTTACATTCAAAAAGATTAGCAAGATTACTATCTTCCCAATTATGTTGATGGTATTTATTTCGCTATACTCCGTAGTCGATGGCTTATTCATTGCTAACTTCGCTAATAACGATGCTTTTGCCGCGGTCAATCTTATCTTTCCATTCATCATGATTATCGGTTCAATCGGTTTCATGCTTGGGACAGGTGGTACCGCTTTAGTGTCCAAATATTTAGGAGAAAAGAGACAAGATAAAGCTAATCAAACATTCTCTTTAATTGTCTACACTACGATGGCTTTTGGTGTCATCTTTAGTGTTGTTGGCGCTCTTTTAGTTAAACCTGTTGTTAATTTAATGGCCCACTTCTCCGCTGATAGCACTGAAACAATGGTTGAATACGCTATTCAATATGGACAAATCATGATGCTCGGTCAAATAGCATTTATGTTGCAAAACGTTTTCCAAGCCTTCTTCATGGTCGCAGAAAGAGGTAAAACTGGTTTCTTTTTCACTCTTTTAGCGGGTCTTACTAATATTGCTTTAGATGCTTTATTTATCGCTGGCTTTAAGATGGGTATCTTAGGTGCCGCTTTGGGCACGATTATTGGTTATCTAGTGGGTGGCTTTGGACCATTATTATATTTCATATATAAAAAGGATTTACCAATTAGATTAGGTAAAACAAAATTAGATTTCAAAGATATCTTTCAAGCTATCTATAACGGTATGAGTGAATTCATTTCTAATATTGCGATGAATCTAGTCTCGGTTATTTATAACGCACAGTTATTAAGAGCCTTTGGCGTTAATGGGGTTAGCGCTTATGGGGTGATTATGTATATCTCATTTGTTTTCGCGGCCATCTTTATCGGCTATTCCATTGGTATGGCGCCTCCTATTGGCTATAACTATGGTGCAAAGAATAAGCAAGAATTACATAACATTCTGAAGAAGAGTTGGACATCAATGGGTGTTTTAGGCATTGCGATGTTTGCTTTATCTCTTTCTTTATCAGTCCCTTTTGCCCATTTATTTGGACATGGAGAAACCGATTTAATTAATCTTATTATTCAAGCCTCTATTATTTATTCATTTACATATTTAGCCTTGGGCTATTCAATGTTTACTTCCTCATTTTTTACCGCGCTTAATAATGGCGCTGTTTCAGCGATTATCTCTTTATGTCGAACTTTAATATTCCAAATAGGTTTTGCTTTCTTATTCCCAATTCTCTTTGGCGATGCTTCCATTTGGTGGGCATTAACCGCAGGTGAATTATTAAATGTTGGTTTAGGAACAATCTTCTTAGCGCTTAATAGAAAAAGATATGGCTATTAAAAAAGTGGCATCCCGAGGGACACCACTATTTTAATAATTAATCAATGTTTACTAGCAATTAAGCAGCTGGTGTGAATCTAAGTGAATCAATATTGATTGGGTTAACTTCAGTTAAAGCTTTAATTGTGAGTGTGTTAGCACCGGCTTTAAGTGTGACGTTAGCGATGACGTAGTCTGCCCAAGAGTTACCATTGACAGCAGCTTCTGTAGCAACAGCAGCATCGTTGAGTTTCATTTCAAAGGCGGTAGCGAAGTTATTATCGAAATCACCTTGATTATAAGATCTTCTAGCGACAAATGTCATTGTGTAAGAACCAGCATTAGCGGCTTCAATATTAAGTGTTAAAGTAGCACCGACTGGGAATGCATCTGTAACAGTTCTACCACCACTGGCGCTTCTAAATGTGACTTGATCAGCGTCAGCTTCATCTTTACTGGAAACACCACTTTCGATTTCAACGACGATTTCACCGGCAGTGGCTTTTCTTGTAACTGTGATTGAGGCTTTAGCAGAGATCATACCAGCTTTGTAAACTTCGATGACCGCACTACCTTCAGCAACACCAGTAACTAAACCGTTTTCATCAACAGTCGCGATGTTTTCGCTTCTGGAGTGATAGGAAAGACCTGTTGTCGCAGATGTGATTTGGACTGTGTCAGTTGTTTCAATCTTGAAATCATCTTCAGCGTTTGTTAAAACGATGGTTTCTTTGGCTGGAGCATCAACTTTAGCAATTGTTGCGGCAGTTTCAGAATAAATCATTAAGTCATCTAAATATGGGGCGTTACCCTTCATATCAAATTCTAATGCGTTTTCACCATTAACGAGGTCGAATTCACCAAGAGAGACACCTTGGAAGGTGTAACCACCTTGACCATCACTATCAGTGACATAGTTTTTAGCGCTTAAATCAATAGCGACATTATTTAATTTTGCATCCATGATGTCTGCTAATGGTTCGAATGAGTTGTTGTGACCCATTGTGAGCACTAATTCGGCTTTAATAGCGGCACTACTTGTGAATTTTAAGACTTCAACGTCACCTTCACCGAAGTAACCGATACATGTGCCATCAGAAGCGGAACTCTTTTCATAAACTGGGGTGAGTTCTGGACCACGGTTGTTATACCAGAAGCCATCAGCGGCATTGTGGTCAGCATCTTCCATGTGTAATGTGGCGATTGGAGGTTTTCTATTGACTGTGACTGTTAATTCACCAGTTTTGAAACCTTCTTTAGCCGCAGAGATTTTGGCTGAGCCAGGAGCAACAGCGGTAACTTTACCTGTTTGATCGACGGTCGCGACCTTTTCGTTGTTACTTGCCCATGTGACGCCTTCTTCACTGGCTTTGAGTTGTCCATTTTCACCGACAACGAGTGTTAATGATGATTTGTCATCAGCGGTTTTAACTGTCACCTTTGGTTGTGGTGCCACTGATGGTGTGGTTGATTGACCACTTTCTCCTCCACTTGGGCCACCGCAAGCGCCTAAAGATAACATTAAGCCAACGACAGCAAATGGAAGAAGAACTTTCATTTTTTTCATTATCATAACTCCTTTTCTCTCAGGTTATTAAAGGCACACCTTAAAAACATAATGGACCTTAAATGAACCTTAATTTGGCAATATTATATCGTGTTTTTACCAAAAACATAAATAAAAAATGCAAAAATATGTGAACTATTCGATGAATTTTGTAAACTTTTTTATAGATTTTTATGACAATCTTGCGAAAGAAGAAAAAACCAGCTATAAGCTGGAATTCTAATAGCTGGTCTTAATGAAAAACTTGATAACAGTTAAACTTTTTTAATTAAGAAGACATCGCAATAGCGGCGATAATGGCAAATAAAAGAAACATACCTAGAACAATGAACAACACAATTAAGCCAACCTTTGTGTCCTGATTCATTGTGTATTTGATCTTTTCTGGTGGAAGGCCTAATTCTTCATCAGTTAAATTTGGAATATCAAAGGCAGCGAAATATTCTTCAAATCTTTTAAAGTCCACTGGGGAAAGATAGATGATTCTACCTGTTTTAGTTTTAATAAGGAATGTATCGACGTGTTCTTGACCATCTGTCCATTCTTTGATTTTGGTTTTTCTCATCGCCTTAATGGCTTTAACATTAACAAGAGCTTCCCATTCTGGAGGAAAAGTATATCTTCTATTCCAATAGGAATCACACTTTTTAAAGGAGATAATACCCTCATGGATTTTGAGGTGACCATTAACGTAAGTTCTTCCATCAATTCTCGCGGTGGCTTCACTTTCTAAGTAATTTGGGATTTCTTTAACTTCCTTCACCACTTTTGTTTCCGCTTCATTCATATCGATTGGATTGAGAATAGCCTCGCCATAAGCTTTGACTTTTTCTTCGTCGCTTAAGTTATAGCCACAGTGTGGGCAAACTGAAAGAGTGTCAGACATTGGTTGTTTGCATTCTGGACATCTAATTAATGACATATTACCACCTCCATTCGAGAACAATATACATAAAAATACATAAATATTCAATAAGAATCGTTCAAAATAAATTTAAAAATAAAAAGGCACCTAATTGGTGTCTTTAAAAAGTGATTTAAATGCGTCTTTGATGGACATTTCTTTTTCTGGCTCACTAAGGATTTTTATCTCCTCTTTTGTGTTAATATAGCAGCTTTCACCAAGGACATAACATTCAATTGTCGCGCCCATTTTTATACGAGCGTATTGGTGATAGCCGGGACTAAATCTTAACATATGCTTTTTATTTGTTTGACTGACATATTCCACGACGATATAAGGGCCAGTTCTATTGCTATGGCTATGATAATAGCCCTTGCTAACAACTACACAACTAGTTTTGTATCCATCACGCATTACGATACGTCCACGTATGCCTTTAATTAAATCGATTGCTCCCATGGTTGAACCACCGAGAAGTATTAATACGGCAAAGATATATGGAATAAAGTAATAAGGAAAACCTCTATTTTGCATATAGGCGGCTACCGCTATAACAATACCGCTGAAAACTATCGCAATAATTATTTCAGTAATGCCTAAGATGATATTACCCTGTCTTTTAACTGTGTTTGGATATATGACCATATTCTTTTCTCCTTTTTGTTTTTTTAAAAAAGAACCGATGCTCGCATCAATTCTATTTCATTCGAAGTCTATTTCTTCTTTTTTATCTCTAACTACTTTGATGTTGTCCGTGTCAACATAACACGTTTCCCCTAAGACATAGCATTGGATATATTGCCCCACTTCTAGTGTCTTTACGCGTGCTGAATTTACAATGACCACTAATTCGTATTTTTCACCTGATTCACCATAATAGGAAACAGTTAGTTCTTTGTATAAGATAGTTCTTTGGACAGGACTGATAGCCTCGACTTTAGCTTCTCTAATTCTACCTTTCTTCATCTTTTGATAAGTTTTAAGACCAATAACTAGAGAACGGATACCAAAGAACAAGAACAAAGCGCAGAATGGAATAGCAAAGACAATCATAAAGCCAATCTCTTCACCAGTGAGGTTATGCACACCATTGATGATTCCCACCACAATTAAAGAGAACAACAATGCCGAGCAGATGAAGACAGAGCCAACAATAATAGCCGCAGTTCTTTTGCTTTCAGGTTTCATATTTAAAAGTATATAAGATTCAATCAAAGAATTATTGATGTTTTGTAAAAATAGCATAGAAGTCATATTTTTGAATGTTTTTTTGTCTTATTTTCAACTAAAAAACCAATAAATATTGTCTTAGAAGGCGTTTTTGTAATAAATTAATAGAGAAAGGAAAACATACACAATGTCAACAGTTGAACAAATTAAAGCTGCTTACGAAGCTTTCGTCGAAGAAAACGAAAAATTCGTTGAAAAGGGTAACAAAGCTGCTGGTGGCCGTGCTCGTAAGGCCTTAATGGAACTCGCTAAATTAGCCAAAGTTCGCCGCGCTGAAATCCTTGAAGAAAGAAAATAATTTCTTAAAAGATAAAACGGATGACTTAGTTGCCATCCGTTTTTATTTTGCTTAAGCAATTTTAGTCTTTTTCTTTAACGTTCTTTGGATCATTCTATCGTTTTCATTCAGAACTGATCTCTTGCGACATCTTAAGACGAGGTTTCTACCTTCATCACTTCTTGTATAGACTACTTTAAATGTACCAACTTTACCTATTAGATTTGTGGCAAAGAGATCCACCATGGCTTTCTTCTTGCCTAAAACAGATGGGCAAGAATATGAATGTAGATATTTTAGATGACCTTTCTTTTCCAAAATTAATAAGTATCTAGGATTATCAATTGGTGAGAACATTTCGTTAATTGCTTCATTAAAGAGGTTTTGTTCATATCGATTAGCCTCTTTTAATGAAATGCCAATGAGGACTTCATCACCTAAGACATTAAGCATAGCTCTATCACTGATGAGCCCACAGTATTGTAAAGTATTAAGCAAAGCTTTAGCGATAAATGTCATGTTCTTTTTAGGGGATGAATGAGTGATCGCGAGATGAATAACCTTACTTAAGAAGACAGAGAAGACAATCATAAAGATAACCGTTGTAATCATAACGATTGAACTTATTAACGCTCTTCCTGAATCAGAAGCTCGTACAGCGGTAACTAACGAACTTAAAGAAATGCCAGCACCAAAGAGTGAAAGGGTATCTATTAAGCCATAGAGTGTTATACCGATGACGTTAATATAAGCAAAAGGAGGGATTACTACTTCTCTTGGGATAGATATTTCCTCAGTGACTTTGAAGTTCTTCTTTAAAGATGTGTTCCATTTGCTATTTGTGTCATCACGTCTAGCGGCTTGAGCGAGCATTAAATAATTAATTCTATCAAAGCCACTTTCGTTATATGGAGGAAGGATGGTTGTTAAGCGTTCAATACCACTTTCGATTTCTCCTGTTTCATAGTTAGGACCGACAAAACAATCAAATCTTCTTTGTAAGACCTCATAGTCATAGGAAGTAATCTTGCTATAGTCCGCTTCTTTCTTAAGTTTTAATGATTCAAAGTGTTTATATTCAAAAATATATTCAGGTTCAATTGTCGCTAAATGCCAAATATTAGCGACTTTATTTGGATTCTTTCTATCCATTCTTATCGCCCTACCACGCATTTGGTTAGAGAGCATAAAGCTACCCACAAAACTAGCGAGAATGAGAGTGTTAATACATGGAGAATCCCAACCTTCGCCTAATAATGATTTAGTGCCGATGATGATGTTAATAACGCCTTTTTCAAAGAGTTTAGCCACTAAATCAACCTTATCTTTATTATGTAAAGAAGCAGCGAAAGTAAACTCTCCGTAATTAGTTTCACCAATTTGATTGCATTTAACTCTACGACCAGGAAATTGATCTTTACAGTCGAGAGGTAACACAATTAAATTACCAGAAAGGATACCCATTCTATATTCAGGGTTAGATTTTACTAAGGCTTCAAATATTGAGACAACGCTGATTTGTAATGAGATATTATCGTTAAATAAATCTTTGATTGATTCCTTTTTAATATAGTCAGTTAAGATTAATAATCTTAAATTCTCACCCATATTATTAGTTTCCGCTTCGGTGATCTTAGCGATGCTATCTAATTTACCAATGGAACTAATGAGTTTATGTTTCATTGATTCTTTTAGGGTGAAGTTAACTTTGTTTCTTTCAAAAACAGAGTTAGTTTTTAATATCTTAGTAATGCGTTCTTTTTCTTTTTCTGTCGTGATCTTTTCATCTTCTAAACAGAAAGTAATCGCTCTTTCATAAGCCACTAATGATAAAGCTGGTAAACCTTTCTTACCGGTTAAACTTTTAATGATTTTAGGTTCAACAGTGACACCAATGGATTCAATAATTGCTAAAAGCAATATGAAAAGTTCAGCGTTATCATAGAAATAATCTTTATCATTGTGATAAGCATCCACGATTGTAGCGTGAATGTTTTCTAAAACATCGAGTTTTTTAAACTCTTTAATCGCATTTAGAACTTTATTTTTATAAGTCGTAAAGACTTCAGTTTCTTCTTTCGTTGGATAGTTAAAATAGACATAGTCTTGATGTGGACAAAGAGTTCCTTCTTTTACTAGTTCAGGAACAAATATTTCTTCATCGATTGGGCCACACACCTTTTCATAGCGGTCCCATTCCGCTTTATTAGCGTCATATGGAGGGGTGGCGGTTAGGGCCACTACTTTTACATCTTCACCGAGTTGTTCGATAAATCTCTCTAATGATTTTTGCCATTCATTTTGTAAGTGATGGGCTTCATCTAGACAGATGGTTTTAACGTTATATTTTCTCACTAATTCAAAGATGTCTAAGTCACTATAATCAGTAACTACACCATCTTCTTCCAAAGGAAGCTTATTCATGATTGAGTGGAGAGCTTGATAAGTAATAGAGTTAATTAAAGTTATTTCATGAAGGTCATAAGAAAAATATTTATCAACCTTTTCACCTTCATCTAAAAAGCCATCTTTAAATCTATCACCCCACTGATACTTAATCGTGGTTGTTGGTGAAAGAATAATGGTTGGAGCATTTAATCTTTTAATTAATTCTAAACCTAGAATGGTTTTACCACTGCCGGGGGCGGCAACGATATTAATCTTGCCATTTAAAAGATACTTATCCGCATTATTTAGAATTCTCTGTTGATATTTTCTAAATATGCCTTTGAAATGCACTTTATCAAATGTCTTCATATCTAAGATTAGATTATATCACTAGAATATTTTATATAAAATAAAAGACTGATAACGAGTATCAATTCATTCTTTCTTAAGTGAAAAAATATTTGATTATTATACAAAATAATTAGTCAGCGTTTATTGTTTTAGTAAATCGTTATTTAGCGAGCACGCTAGCATGTAAACGTAAGTATCATCTTCAAAGAAGCCATAGACTGTATCTTCAAATGGTTTAATGAGTTTGACGTTAATATGTTCATCACTATATTCATTATAAGAATCAGGATAAATACTTGATAATAAGCGATATTTGTTATGAAGAAGTTGCCAAATACTAGTGTTCGCACTTGGAAGGTTCAAAGCGATATTCTTTTTATTAATTCCATAGAAGCATATACTCCTAACGATGTTTTTAGGATTAGTGCAATCGGGATCAATAACAGAATAGCCAACAGTAAATAATGGAATATCCATTTTCTCGTCTTTTAATTCAGATATTGCCTTATTAGAATAAGGTATTTCAAAAGACTTCTCACCGATGTCTTCGAATGGAAAATCCATCTTAGATGGATAATAAACAGAATCTGGTAAGTATTGCACATAATCAGTGTCATATTGCTCTCTAAAATGATGAGTGTAATTATAACTATTCCAATATGACGAATAACCATAACTGCCGTTAGGATCTCTACCAGAATAAGGGGTAACAAAATCATGATGTTTGATGTTAGTTAACATCGTATTGAAAGCTTTAAAATTACCATTTAAGTCACTTTCAGTTACATTACTATATCTAGACATATCATGATCTTTTGATTTGATATTTAATGTATAAGTTTTATTCTCGTATTGGATGTAAACTGGTTTTGTTTCAAATTTTGAGCAAGCAATAAGATTATAATTAATGGAATTATTATAGGTATTTTTATACATGGAATAAGCATCTATTTCTTCATTACCCGTGAGTTTAAAAACACTCTCGCTGATATTATCAACTTTATGAGAAATTGGAAAATAAATGTCTAATGTTAGCGGATCACATACTTCGACTTCCACATTATAAGTGGTAGCTTGCTCCACTATCCATTTATCACTGATACCACGACCGCTTAATTCAATATGGAACTTTTGATTGTTTAAATCATAAGTTATGGTATGGCCACTAGAGTAAGTCGTTGATGGTTGTTCATGATTACTATTTCCGTTGCTCTTATGACTACTATAAAAGTCATGACGGCTACAGCCAGTCATTAAAACTGGCAACACAATTAACGATAACATTAAAGCTTTTTTAGTTCTCATTTTTGCTTCCTCATCAATAAAGACGAATTAAACAAAGAAAACTGCTAAAATCTTTCTTTTTTTGTTCCACATTATTCATCACTTTCAATTATATTTATTTCAAAGTGCATTTGCACTTAGAAAAAAACAGGACCGATTGTATTAAGTCCTATTATCATCTAGATGTTTCAGTTTTTTATGCCTTTAATACAAAAGATGATATTCATTTCTTGGTACTAAATGTTGAAAAAGTATCGATACAACAAAATAAAAAAAGAACTGATACTACTGTATCAATTCGTTTCTACCAAGATGGTGCCCCCTGGCGGAATCGGACCACCGATTCATCCTTACCATGGATGCGTAATACCATTTTACTAAGGGGGCAGCATTAATAATTATACATAAATACTTTCTTATATCAATAAAAAATATTTACGCTTTTTTAGGGGTGAATATTAATATTCTTCTTGTTCTTTGAGCCATTCTTTTTTGCGCATTCTATAGGTAATGGAACGAGCGATAAACCACGCTCCAAAGGCTAATTGCATAAAGAAGAAAGTCGAATAGAATAATTGGAGTCTCAAATCAACTTTGAGATCAATAACAAAACCGTTTTCGTCATAGACAAAAGTACCAGTGCTCACCATTGCCACATAAAAGACAATCATCAAGAAAAGTGATGCACATGCACCGATAACGATGAACTTTTGCCATTTATCAAAGTATTTCATTTAACGATTTCTCCATATAAATCATAAACATAACTCTCTCTGATTTTAACATTAACTATATCGCCTTCGTTTAACTCTTCTTTAGAAGAGAAAAGAATTTTACCATCAACATCATCAGGAGCGTTCCAATAGCTTCTTAATAAGTAGTAGCCATTTTCTTTACCCACGACTAAGCCGTTCATGATTTCACCAATATGTCTTTTGTTTAAGTCATAGGAAATCTTTTGTTGAAGCGCCATTAAGTCATCTAAACGTTTTTGTTTAGTGATTTGTCTCACTTGATGAGGGAAGTCATAAGATTTAGTGCCTTCTTCTTTAGAATAGGTAAAGCCACCTAAGTGATCGAATTTCACTTCTTCGATAAACTTTAATAAATTATCAAAGTCTTGTTTAGTTTCACCAGGGAAGCCCACCATCACGGTCGTTCTTAAAACTGCATTAGGAATCTTAGTTTTGATTTTCTTAAATAAATTAGTGAGATAAGCTTTATTACCACGTCTATTCATCGCTTTAAGAATTTTATCTTCACTATGTTGAATTGGAATATCAAAATATGGAGTTAATCTCTTTTCTTTAGCGATTAAATTGATTAATTCATCAGTGATTTCATCTGGATATAAATATAGTAAACGGATGAAAGAAAGTTCTTTAATTGCTAATAAGCCTTTAAGTAAATCAACGATGGTTTTCTTTTCTTTTAAGTCTAGGCCATATCTAGTGGTGTCTTGTTCCAAGACAATAAGCTCTTTATAGCCTTCACTAGCGAGTTTTTTGGCTTCTTTTATGATGTCTTCATATGGACGAGAAACATATGGTCCACGAATTAAAGGAATAGCGCAGTATGTGCAGCAATTAGAGCAACCTTCACCAATCTTAAGATACGCGCTATAAGTGCCTGTGGAGACTAATCGATAGTCATCATTAAGACCTTCATAGTTAGTGATATCTTTATCCAGAGTGGCTAATAGTTGTGTGAATCTTGGATAGTCTCTAATTGGAATCCATAAGTCCACTTCTGGAATAGATTTCTTTAAATCGTCAACATAGCGATTGACTAAGCAACCAGTCACGACGACTTTTTGTTTTTTATTAATGTTATCTAAAATGACATCAATACTTTCTTTCTTGCTAGCTTCAATAAAGCCACATGTATTGATGATGAGAATATCCGCTTCTTCTTTGTTGTTCACTATTTTATAGTGATTCTTGAGCAAAAGACCAAGGATATTTTCACTATCGACAAGGTTTTTCGCGCAGCCTAAAGAGATTAATGCAATCTTCTTCATTATTCACTCCTTAAAGCGGTGACTGGATCTTGTCTAGAAGCATGCATACTTGGAATTAAACCAGCAACTACGCTTAAGACAACGGATAAGGCGAGCATAATGCCCATAATTGGCAATGTTAATACCGCGATAGCCGGTACACCAAAGTTACCAATGATGAGATTAATAATGATACACACCGCTTCAGTGATGACTAAGCCGATAATGCCAGACATCACACCTGTCACGAGGTTTTCAGCAATAAATAAGCGAGAAACGTCTTTCTTTCTGCCACCAAGAGAACGGATAACACCGATTTCTTTGACTCTTTCCATAACTGAGATATAAGTAATAACCGCGATCATGAAGGAAGAGACCACTAAGGAAAGTGAAGTGAAAATAACTAACGCTGTAGTGATAATTGTAATCATTGTGTTGATGACATTAATGATGATAGAAATTGTATCAGTATAGGTTAATTCATCTCTATCGCTAGCTTTGAGCGTTGTGCCATTAGATAAAGCAATGGTTTCATCACTGTTCCACTTATCGAGATATTTATTAACTTGGTTCTTTGTTTCAAAGTTCACTGGATAGATAGACATCTTTTCTGGAAGTTTCTTATAGTCTCTAGCGATAATGACATTGTTTTCATCAGCGTTTTCTACAATCTTTAGACCGCATAATGAACGGAAGTGAGTAGCATTTTCACTAGCGTAGTTAGTGCCGGTAATATTGGACAATAATGAACCAAATGATGAATTTAAGTCACCATTTAAACATGAGGCATAGCCGAATGCATCATAGTTTGGATTATCTGGATCAGTCCAATCGGTGAATTTAAATGTCACATAGGCATTATATAAATCAGCGTTGTGTCTGCCTTGATCAATGAAACTAGCAAAGCCACGTGCTTCATCACGAATAATTTTGCTATTGAAGGCATCATTCATATATTTTGCTTGAAAAGCATCAGTGTAATAAACACCACGGCTAAGGCAACCAAATGAAACACCTTTCTTTGGTCTTAAAATACCAGCGATTTTAAGTTCAGTACCACCAGTCCAAGAATCTTCAACAGTCGCACTATATTGGTAACCGGTAACGGTTTCCATTTCATCTTTGATCTCTTTAGCGCTGATGAATTGTTTGGCAGGTAAGCCCATGATTTCACCCACTAAAGAGTTAACGGTCGCACCAGTACTATCGCCACCTTCAATTTGAATGTAGCTAATCTTTGTATAAATGTCAGGAGAAGCATTACCAGTCATTAAACCTCTCGCTACTTCAGCATCAAATGTTAAGAATTTGCCACTGGCAGGATCTCTTTCTAATGGGTCTTCCGATTCTGGGTCTGCAAGTAAATCTTCAAAAGTCACATTTTCTTGACTATTAATCAAAGCGGATGGATCAAAACTTGGTTTCATCTTCACCGCATAAAGAGTTTCAGAATTGAATGGACTTAAGTTGATGTGTGAACCAGTATAAAGGATACCTTTAACCAAAGTGGAAGAAGTATTGCTACTATATTGGAATGAATAAAATTCATCGTTCGTGGAATTTCTTAAAACGATGTTGTAATTCTTATATGGTCTGACTGGAATATCATCATAATGATAAATAGTATCATGTGGATAATATGTGAATTTTTGACCTAATAATTTCTCATATGAGAATGATGTCTTATATGGATATTTAGCGTCTAATTCCGCATCAGTTTCTGTACGGTTTTCATCATATTTTTTAATCGCTTTTTTAGCGATGTTCATGACTTCTTCTTCTTGATAATAACCAAGTTGAGCGAAGACTAAGTCAGTTAAAGTTGTATCACCTTCCACTACTAACATGATTTCATTTTCATTTTGTGGGAAGTGTGAATCGCCTAATAAATCATATTGACTTAAGATGTAATCTTTATCCCCTGGCATTAATTTCATAAAGTCAGTGAATAAGTCAACATAACTTGCGTATTGAGAGAAACCTTCAACAGTTTTAAGTTCAGCGATATAACGTTGAGTTAAACCGTTTAATGAGATTTTCATTGTTTCAGCGTTATCATTTGGTTTCCATTCACAGAAGATATTATTCGTTGGGTCAATACCATAACTAAATGATGTCGCACTGACATATTCAGAAGGAATATCTTTGACGAATTGCACTAGATTTTCATCAATTGTATTTGTCTTAACGGATGTGAAATCACTATATCTATCCATTAAGTAATCAATCATAGAGTTAAGACCAACTTCAGTGGATGGGTCGAAAGTGGCAATCTTGCTATCTGGATCTTGATATAAGCCAGTCATTAAAGATGACATATCCACTGATTCTTCTGCGATTGATAATGGGTAAGAAGATAACATATCATCTTGCATGTTATCGATATAACGACGAACACCAGTAGAAGCTGCTAAAACGGTTGAAACACCGAAGATACCAATACTGCCCGCAATAGCGACAAGTATTGTTCTTTTTGATTTACTGAATAAGTTAGCGACACTTAAAGCAGTCGCAGTAAAGAAGGACATTGAACTGTTCTTCTTTTTACCTTTATTAATATCGCCATCTGGGTAAGAAGCAAGGACACCACACTTTGGACATCTTGCGACTTTTTCATCGATGACTTCACCACATTTTGGGCAGCGATATGAAACTTCTGGAAGTTCATTACCATCAAATGGATTGCTATCACCAGTGATGACACCATCAAACATATTAACAATACGAGTGGCGTATTTTTCCGCTAAGTCTGGGTTATGAGTAACCATGACAACTAAACGGTCTTGGGCTACTTCTTTAAGTAAGTCCATGATTTGGACACTAGTTTCACTATCAAGAGCGCCAGTAGGTTCATCGGCTAATAAGATTTCAGGATTATTCACTAACGCTCTAGCGATCGCCACTCTTTGCATTTGGCCACCAGAGAGTTGGTTTGGTTTCTTCTTTTCCATACCCTTTAAGCCAACTTTGGCTAAAGCTTGGTATGCTCTTTCTTTTCTTTCTTTTTTATTAACACCGGCAATAGTTAAAGCAAGTTCAACGTTTTTAGAAATGCTTTGGTGACCGATTAAGTTATAGGCTTGGAAAACAAAACCGATAGAATGGTTACGATATGTATCCCAATCATAATCAGAATAGTTTTTCGTGGACTTATCTTTGATAACTAAATCGCCTTCAGTATAACGATCAAGACCACCGATGATATTTAATAAGGTTGTTTTACCACATCCAGAAGGACCAAGAACTGCCACAAACTCATTACGTCGGAAATTAACTGAAACTCCTCTTAAGGCCTTAACCGGCTCCTGGTTTTTCATTTCATAATTCTTCTTGATGTTAACGAGTTTAAGCATGGTGATTCTCCTAATATGTATGCATATTAAACAAAATAAAAGTGCATGTCAATAAACAAGCACTTTATATTTTAAATTATTTTTGTCAGTGTTTAATCTTTAAATTAAAGATTGTTCGCAATGAGCCAAGTTTTATCTGTTTCCTTTTTGATGTTGTTTTGAAGTGGGTATTCTTTATTAGTGCCCGCTTCAATGGCGACATTCTTCACCACTCTTTTTAAAAGAGAGCGTCTCTTAAGCAAGATCACTAAGAAGATAATTAATAACTGAATAGAAACGCCATAGCAGGTTAAACTTGCAAAGAGGAAAGCAATATAAAATGGGAAGGTTTTTTGTAAGATGAAGAACATCGCTAAAAGCACACTTGCGATAGCGAACATAATGATACCCGCAAGTGGGAATGGGCGAGAGATACGAGCGTAAAGACCTTCAGTACTTCTAATCATGTGATAGGAATTACCTTCGAATCTTTCTTTATCTCTTTCAAAAGTAAGAAGGACTTTATTACCTTCCTCTTCTTGACCAACTAGTTCAAAGCCAAAAGCATTATGAAAAGCAATTGTTTCATCGACTTTCTTAGCTTTGACTTTGACGGTTTTACTTTCCATATTTTTCTCTTAAAGCTTTGATTTTCTCTTCAGCTTCTTTTACTATTTTATCTTCATTTTGAAGATATTTCATCAATTGTTTACTGCGGAAGTAAAAAAGTAATGTATCCATGAGTAATAACACCATTGCTGGTATTAAAAAGAAGAAGAGATTTCCTTTCACGTTGAAGTTATCTTTTAACGCGAGTGTAAGGATGAGATAGACTGTCATCACGATAAAGGCGATAGAAACAGGTATCACTAAGACATAGAAAGGAATAAGTTTTGGGGAAGTCTCTTTTTCGATCTCCACCATTTCTTTATAGTAAGGAGTATTTTCATCACGCTCAAAAGTCAGAATGCTTGGAGCGTTCTCATGTTTTTCTTCACTCACTAATTTCCAATCGAATAAACCCATTAAATATACTGAACGGGTAACAGAATATGAATTAACTTTTCTTTGACATTTTTCCATAGCTTAATTGTATAGATTTTGCCATATTATCGCAACTTTATAAGATAAAAACTATAAAATATTACAAAAGTGACACGAATATATTGATTGTAACTTTTTTACATGTTAAACTTGTCGCGGACAAAGGAGCCATATATATATGATGCCGAAAAAACACAGCACTAAAGATTACATCACTATTTCTTTATATTATTTAATGTCCAAATTCGATTATGAATCCATCAGCGTCACAGATATTTGTGCAAAAGCACGTGTCTCTAGAATGTCCTTCTATCGTTACTTCAATAACAAAGAAGATATCTTTATTAACTACTGTGACGAAAGATTTGAAGAATTCTTCCAAATCATTAATGAAAAGCACATTGATGACATCTATTCCTTCTTATTAGAAGTCTTCTATTATATGAAGAAATATGCTCGTCAAGTTACCATCTTAAAAAGAGCGAGAAAAGAAAACTTATTAGTGGAGAAATTCACTGACTATGGTTCTTATATCGCCAGTCACGTTTCATTAACCACTGAAAGCAATATGATTAACAATCGTATTATTGCTGCCTTCTTAGCGGGTGGTATCGCTAATATCTTATTGCTCTGGTTTGAATTAGGATTAGATCTTCCACCACAAGAAATGGCTAAGATGGCTTATAGCATCTTCTCCACCCTTAATGTTGAGCATAATAATAAGGAAAAGAAGTAGTCTATATACACTATTAAAAACATAAATCAAAGACAAAAAATCACAAAACTAGACAGTGTCTAAATTTGTGTTTTTTTTACTTTATTTTCCCCTAGAATATTAATAATATTAATGCACCGCTATAAAAGTGTGTCACCACTTAAAAATAGCTAATGATAAAAGAAAAAGTAGCAGAGGAACTACTTTTAAATACACTTCGGAAAAATAAGGAGAAACTTTTATGTTAAGAATCAAGAAAAGAGATGGCAATATTGAAGAATTTGATATTACCAAGATTGAAAACGCCATTGAAAAAGCTTTCATGGCCGAACACAAATTCTATAATCACGACATTATCGAAATGCTTGCGTTACGTGTGACCAGTGATTTCAACCGCAAAGTTGTTAATGACACCATTGGTATTGAAGACGTCCAAGACTCCGTTGAAATTGTTTTAATTCAAGCGGGTTATGTGGATGTTGCGCGTTCCTATATGATCTATCGTAAGCAACATCAAAATTTACGTGACATTAAAGAAACAAACCTTAACTATAAAAACGTTGTTGATAATTATTTAAAGATTAATGACTGGCGCGTGAAGGAAAATAGTACCGTCACATACTCTGTCGGTGGTCTTATTTTAAGCAACAGCGGCGCTGTCACAGCGAATTATTGGTTAAGTGAAGTCTATGATGATGAAATCGCTAACGCTCATAGAAACGCCGATATTCACATCCACGACTTATCAATGCTCACCGGTTACTGTGCTGGTTGGTCATTAAAACAATTAATTCAAGAAGGTTTAGGCGGTGTTCCAGGCAAGATCACTTCTTCCCCTGCTAACCACTTAAGCACCCTTTGTAACCAAATGGTTAACTTCTTAGGCATTATGCAAAACGAATGGGCAGGCGCTCAAGCCTTCTCCTCTTTCGATACATATTTAGCCCCATTTGTTAAGGTTGATCACTTAACATATAAAGAAGTTAAACAATGCATCCAATCCTTCATTTATGGTGTTAATACACCATCTCGTTGGGGTACACAAGCTCCATTCACCAACATCACCTTAGACTGGGTTGTTCCAAACGATATGGCGGAACTAAACTGTTTAGTGGGTGGTAAAGAAATGGACTTCAAGTACAAAGACTGTGTTGAAGAAATGGCGATGGTCAATAAAGCCTTCATCGAAATCATGATTGAAGGTGACGCGAATGGCCGTGGTTTCCAATACCCAATCCCAACATATTCCATTACTCGTACATTCGACTGGGGAGAAACAGAAAACAACAAACTCTTATTCGAAATGACAGCGAAATATGGTACACCATACTTCTCTAACTACATCAACTCCGATATGGAACCAAGTGATGTTAGAAGTA
>JAEEGK010006018.1_pt1 | contig 29231 bp, 25 predicted proteins | sample 8958771 | NCBI WGS metagenome assembly JAEEGK01 (sample SAMN16246547, study PRJNA631951) | gut metagenome | biome: gut microbiome; feature: rumen; material: SC-attached | host: Bos | place: Iran: Karaj | collected 2018-10 | reverse complement strand
CTTCTCATGCACAAACTGGCTGAGGACGTGCCCCTGCAAATGGTTGACCTCTATCATCGGTATGCCGCCTGCCAATGCAAATCCCTTTGCAAACGAACAGCCCACAATCAGCGAACCCAACAGCCCCGGGCCGCGTGTGAAAGCCACGGCGGAGATGTCTGACGAGGAGAGTCCAGCCTGTTTCAACGCCTGGTCCACGACGGGTATTATGTTTTGCTGGTGCGCCCTCGACGCCAATTCAGGCACCACGCCGCCATACGCGGAGTGCACAGCCTGACTTGCAATCACGTTGGAGAGCAGCACGCCGCCGCCCACAACAGCCGCCGACGTGTCGTCGCACGAAGATTCTATTCCTAATATATTGACTTCCAATTTATTATGTTTTATTTTCGTAGTTTTTTACAAATCCCTAAGTTACAACTTATTTGTCAGAATAATGCGGTTTTGTGATTTTTTAACAAAAACCTCTAATTCTGCGCATACAGCTGACGTATGGCGGGGTCGCTGTTGGCGCGGTCCTCCATGTTCATGTACTTGACGAATGCGCTCATGCCGTGGCTCTTGCCCTCGTTGAGGTAATAACTGATATTCTTGGTGTAATACTCGCGGGCGTCGAAGTTGGGATTGAAGGCGAACCTCTGCTTGTATTCCTGAATCACGCTGTCGATGTTGGAGATGCCGTATTCGAGGGCGTCGTTGAGTTCCTTTTTGAGTTCGGGTTTGACGGGTTTGAGCGACAGCCACGCCGCAAATACAAATGGAAATCCGGTAAAATTGATCCACTCCTCGGCGAGGTCGTACTTGTACTTGAAGTTGACATACTCGAAGCACCTGTCGCCGATGATGACGCCAGCCGTGCCGCCCTTGATTTCATTCTCGTAGCCGGGCTTGGCGTCGATGAACTCGGGGTTGATGTTCCAGTGGTGTCGCGCCAAAATCTTGACGAGGCGGACGCTCGTTGCCGACTGATAGTCGAGGTAAATCTTTGAAATCATCTCCAGCGGCACCTGGCTCGCCAGAATCACCGACTTCACCGGTCCCTCCGCGCCGATGCAGAATTTAGATACTATATAACTGATTTTCAGCTTTGGGATGATGCCAACGGGGACAAGGGCAATGTCGCACTTGCCGTCCAAGAGCATCTGCGCACCCTTGGCGGGGTACTCGGTGATGATTTCGCAATTGTTGGCGATATAATCTGAGTGTTGCAGTCCGTAGAGGAACGGCAGCGAATTATGGTAGGAGACGAGTACTATCTTGGTCTTTTCCATTTTTTAATTGTTTGGGATAATACCATTTGACTGAGAATCTTGGCTTTCGAGCAGAATCTGCGCCTTTGTCGCCGCCACGGTGCAGACGCCGCCCACGTATGCCGCCAGGAATGTGCCGCACAGCACATACATCGGCAGGGCGTATATCGCGCCGATAGTGATGGCGAGGTACTTGTAACGCCACACCTCCTCGTTGCTCTCCCTTACATTGCGGCGGTAGCGCTCGTTTGTGTAGTCCATGAACGAATAGCCGAAATAATAGGAGTTTATCAAGAAAATCAATACAATCGAGAGAACCTGCCCGATGATAGGGATGATGTTGAGCAGGAGGCAGAGGAGCGTCAGGAGAAGTTGTTTGACCGTGCTTTTCAACGCGATGACCACCGACCTCCAGATGTCCTTGACGGTCTGTTTGGCATCGGAGCTGAACTCGCGTCCCGTGAGCGACGTGTCGGTCTTTTCGGAGATGGTGGTGTATATCGGCGACATCAGGACGTTGACGATGGAGCCGCCAATGAAAATAAACACAAAAAACATCACGAAAGGCATAATCCACTTCACCGCCGAGCCCAGGAAACCAAGCCAGCCGCCGTGTTCGCTGTCCCAAAGCGACGAAATCCAGTCGCCCAGGCCCCAGCCGCCCCATATAAGAAGGCCCGCCAAAATGATGTTGACAATGACGGGGACGACGAAATACTTCCCCATCTGATTGCGCCTGATGATGCCAAAAGCATTGCCAAACGCCCTTAAACCTGTGTTAATCTGATTAATAGCCGTTGCCATTTTTGTAATTGTAACTATTGTGCGAAATTATAGCATTTATTTTTATAAACAAAATCTTTACTTGAAAAAATTTTTTATACATTTGCAGCATCAACAAAACACAATTACAAACACCATAAAACCTATAAAAAAATGAAATTAGACGGACGCAGAGAAAGCAGCAACGTAGAAGACCGCCGCAGCGGTGGTGGCTTCTCATCAAGCTCAGGATCAAGGATGTCGACCGGCAAGAAAGGCGGCTGCATCACAATCATCATCGCAATCGTAGGCCTCTTCGTAGGCATGAAGACCGGCAACTGGGGTCTGTTTCAATCGGCAACCAACGGTGCGATGACCACCACGACAACCGAGGCACCCGCCACACGCACTGGCACCAGCAAGCAGAGCGACGAACTCGCTTCATTCGCCTCCAAAATCCTCGCCTCCACCGAAGACGTATGGACCAACATCTTCAAGCAGAACGGCAGACAGTACCGCGCACCAAAGATGGTAATCTTTGAAGACGGCGTCAATACAGCATGTGGCGAAGCATCATCGGCCACGGGCCCATTCTATTGCTCGGGCGACCAGAAGCTCTACCTCGACCTCTCATTCTTCACCACAATGAAGAAACAACTCGGCGCAAGCGGCGACTTCGCATACGCATACGTCATAGCGCACGAGGTAGGACACCACATCGAAAACGAACTCGGACTCCTCAATCAGCTCCACCGTCAGATGGATCAATGCCGCTCCGAGGCAGAGGCCAACAAAATCTCCGTCCGCATAGAGCTCTTGGCAGACTTCTACGCCGGCATCTGGGGTTACTACGAAAACAAGACCTTCAAATCCATGGAAGACGGCGACCTCGAAGAAGCCATCAACTGCGCTCACCAGATTGGCGACGACTACCTCCAGAAATCAGCCGGATACCGTCAGGTAAGGCCGGAGGCGTTCACACACGGCACATCGCAGCAGCGCATGAAATGGCTCAAGCTCGGCCTCACCACCGGCGACATCAGCAAGGGCAACCAAATCCTCAGCCTGCCGGAGAGCCAGCTGTAAGCAATTATTGAAGTAATTGAAGTGATTGAAGTAATCGAAAAATCAACAAATCAAAAATCAATAAATCAACAAATTCAAAATGGCAGAAGAAAATTCTTTCAAAGAGAACCTCAATTGGAAAAAGATTTCCATTGACGCGGTGAACACCATCATCGCAACAGCAATCGGTATCATCATCGGTCTCCTTGTGGACAAGTGGCGCGAGAATATCTCCAACCAGGAAAACTACCAGAAGGTGATTGTGGCTACCATCAACAACCTCGAAAACTATCAGCAACAGATAGAGAACCTTCAGGAATGGATGCAGTATTCGCTCGACATCAACGACGCGATTTGGGAAGAAGACTACGACGACACAGACTCCGCAAATATCGAGGAGTTTGACTACGTATACTTCACTCAGGACTTCAAACAACAGGACAAGTGGATAGAAGAAAACTTCATCACCAACGGCGGTTTCATCGAGGACACAGACCTCCGTCTCAAAATCGGCTCGGTGTACAGCATGATTGACTTGTGCAAAAAGGAAGTTGAAAGTCTCAAAGTTGAAGCCGAGAAAAACTACGGCTCGCATCTCAACAACTACTTCAACGACCCAAAAACCTGCATCGACAAGACCCGCAACGACAATTACTACTCTCGTTACATCGTAAAACTCGCAGGTGTCAATGCAAATGTAAAGACGTACCTCGATGTAATCAAAGACCTCAACGCCGAAATCATCAAGATTTCGAATGCCGACCAAACCGAACTCAACAAGATGCGCGAATCTTCTAAGAAGATCAACGAAATCATCTATAAAGAGAGGGACACAGAAGAGTAGCCCATTCCTACCCCCAAATAAAAAAATACCGTAAATTATGGAAGAATTTACGGTATTTTTTTATACCTTTACGCCAATTATATTTGTCAAACTGCTAAAAACAATGAAAATGAAAAGATTATTCACCATTATGTTGCTGTTAGTAAGCATCTTGACCAACTGCGGCGGTCAAAACTTCCGCTCCGTGAACGCCGCCGACTTCGAGCAGATAATCAAGCAGCCCGACGTCATCGTCCTCGATTCGCGCACCGCGCAGGAATACGCCGACGGACACATCCAAAACGCCATCAATATCGACGTGAAGCTCGACGACTTTGAGCAAAAAGCCGTTGCATCCCTCAACAAGACCAAGACCATCGCCGTATATTGCCGCAGCGGCCGCCGCAGCAAAATAGCAGCCGCAACCCTCGCCAAAAACGGATTCACCGTAGTTGAGTTGGATTGCGGCATACTATGCTGGACCTCAGCTGGAAAAGAAGTTGTAAAATGATAATTCGAAAATCGTAAATCAAAAATCGTAAATCGTAAATCGAAAATCAAAAAATCGAAAATCGAATTACAACCTATCCCTGAGAATAGCCTCCACCTTGTCGGGAGTTACGATTCCGTGTTCGCCGAGCTTTGCGCCACGCTCACGGAATCTCCTTACAATCTCGTTGACAACATCTTCGCCGATGCCGTAGTCTGACAAGCGGGTCTTGATGCCAAGCGAATTGAAGAACGATTCAGATTTCTGGATTGCCACCTTGACAGCTTCTTCGCCCTTGGCATCAACGCCCCAAACATTCTTGCAAAACATTTCGAGCTTCTTCATCTTGGCATCGCGCATTACGCTCATAGTGCCAGGCAATACGATGGCGAGAGTAACGCCGTGGTCGAGTCCGCAGAGCGCGGTGAGTTCGTGACCAATCATGTGCGTGCACCAATCCTGGTTGACACCCGGACAAATGAAGAAATTGAGCGCGCAAGTAGCCGACCACATATAGTTGGCGCAGGCGTCATACGACGGCTTGTCTGCCATCACATCGGGCGCGATTTCCACGATGGTCTTGAATACGCCCTCAGCCCACCTGTCCTGAATCTTGGCATTGATATCGTCGGTGAGGTACTGCTCAAATACGTGTATGAAGGAGTCGGTCAAGCCGTTTGCCCTCTGATGCTTAGGAATCGAATACACAACCTCGGGGTCGAGAATAGAGAACACGGGGTAATATTTAGGATGACCCATCGCAAATTTCTCCTTGGTGGCACGGCGCGAAATCACCGCATTGCAGTTCATCTCCGAACCAGTGGCGGGCATAGTCAATACGGTGGCAAGCGGAAGCACCTCGCCCGGCTCTTTGCCCTTCACAAGAATATCTTCCCACGGGTCGCCCTTGAAATCAACGGCAGCAGCAATCAGCTTTGTACCGTCGATTACAGAGCCGCCGCCCACTGCGAGCAACATTCCAACGCCTTCCTTGCGGCAGATTTCCACAGCCTTCATCAGCGTGTCGTAATCGGGGTTTGGCTCAATGCCGCCAAACTCAATCACCGCAAAGCCTTTGAGAGCCTTCATCACCTGGTCATAGACGCCGTTTTTCTTAATCGAACCGCCGCCGTAGGTCATCATTATCTTCTCGCCCTTGTACATCAGCTCTTTGAGCTTGGCGATGCTACCCTTTCCAAAAACAATCTTGGTAGGATTCTGAAATTCAAAATTATTCATTAGATTTAGTGTTTATAAAGATTAGATTTTAATGTTGGGGCAAATATAACCATTTTTTCTGAACAACAAAATTTTTTTTGGGGCTAATTACAAAAAATGTTTCTCACCACAACCCTCTTTATTTACAGCAAAAAAAATCTGCATCAAGACAGCATTATATAATAAATTGACAAACAACGACTTCCGAAATAAGTGTAAAGCGCGCTGTACAAAAAAAAAAAACAGACGACTTTTTTCAAAATTCTTTATACCTTTGCGGCGTGAAATGAGGGTTGGAGTCTTCCATCGCCAATTTTCTTAGCAATTAGTGCAAAATGGAAACATTGACGGCAACAATTTGCGAAACTTATAGCGGCTCAGCCGAATATACGGAGAGGATTATCCCGTACAATTCCGAGGGTGGACAGACCAAAATCGGGAAGTCGGTAGAGTACACCCTGTTGCCTGACGTCAAATATTGGTTTCCTATACGCGCCACCCATCATCGCGCACAGAAGATTTACGACAAGATAGTGTCCCTGCGCAACGACTGCCTCGAACCCTACTTGCCCATCCTTCGTCACATAGAATACTCCAACGAAGACTTCAACAATCCCACGCAATACATAGCGGACAAACCTTTGGACACAGGACTCCTATTCCTGCGCTCTACAGTCAACGACTTCAAAACACTGCTCCAATACGACTCGATGTTCCCCGGTATGACACCTTATTATAATCACTTTTGCCAGAACAGATTTGGCAAAAACGATTTCCTCACCGTGCCAGACAGACAGATGGAGAGTTTCAAGATAATCGTGGAATCAGGTAACGAGAATATTCTTGTTCGTCAGAACGAAGTTCCCTCTTTGCTATCCGGCGACCGCGTCGTCGTCATCGGCGGGCCATTCGCGGGAGTGGAAGGAATTGTGATGAAATATAAGCATCAGAAAAGGGTGTTCGTGGAATTGCAAGGAGTCGGGAGATATGCCACGGCGTATGTGCCGGGGGCGTGGGTAAGGAGGGTGAATGGATAATGGAAACATCTTCCAATACTACAAGGATAGCGAAAAACACGCTGCTGCTATATTTTAGGATGCTCCTGACGATGGGAGTGTCGCTGTACACAAGTCGCGTAATTTTAAACGCCCTTGGTGTAGAAGACTACGGAATCTACAACGTTGTTGGCGGAGTTGTGGCGATGTTCGGAATTTTGAGCGGCTCACTGTCGGCTGCAATAAGCAGATTCATAACATTTGAACTCGGCAAGGGAGATTTAGACAAACTTAAAAGAATATTTTGTACCTCGATAAATATCCAAGTAATTCTAATTGCGATAATTACCATATTGATGGAGACCATTGGCATTTGGTTTCTTAACAACAAGATGGTAATTCCCGAAGAAAGGCTTGCCGCCGCAAATTGGGTGTTTCAATTTTCAGTAATAACATTTGCATTAAACCTTCTTAGCGTACCATACAATGCTGTCATCATCGCCCACGAAAAAATGTCGGCGTTTGCGTACATCAGCATTATCGACTGCACCTTAAAACTTATCGTCGCATTTATAATCGCTTACAATCCTTTTGATAGGCTTGTTTATTATGGATTGTTGATAATGGTTGTGGGATTGATTAACCGAATGATGTACGCGATATATTCTAAAAAGCATTTTGAGGAAGCTACTTATCGAATGATTTTTGATAAGGGATTGATGAAGGAGATGTTTGGTTTCGCGGGGTGGAGTATGTTTGGAACATCATCAGCAGTTTTACGCGACCAAGGCGGAAACATTCTAATAAACTTATATTTTGGTCCAGCTGTAAATGCAGCAAGAGGTATTGCGATGCAGGTCAATACCGCAATTTTAAGTTTTGTTAATAGTTTTACAACAGCTGTAAATCCACAAATAACAAAAAGTTACGCATCCGGAGACAAGGAATATATGTTAAAACTTGCTTTTCAGAGTACAAAATTTTCCTTTTTTATTATGTGGATTATTTCGTTGCCAATCCTAATAACGACACCTTTTGTTTTAAAATTATGGTTAGTAGATGTCCCTGAACATACCATTAATTTTGTAAGATTGGTGATTTTATTTTCGATGAGTGAAGTATTGCAAAAATCGTTAATTACTATGCTTTTAGCCACTGGCAAAATAAAAACATACCAATTGATTTTAGGCAGTTGTCAATTGTTGAATTTGCCTATAAGCTGGTTTTGTCTACATTTTGGAATGGCGTCGGAAATAGTTTTTGTTATAGCAATAATTGTTTCAGTTTTTTGTGAAATAATCCGAATTTTTATGGCACAAAAGATGGTTGGCTTGTCCACACGCCATTTTTTTACGAGCGTATATATCAGGGTGATTATAGTTGCAGCATTATCCCTGATTGTTCCTGTTATAATAGCATTTAGATTATATGAACTTTCTTTCGCCGTGTTTGTAATTCTCGCTGCGATTTCAGTAATGAGTGCAGTAATATTCATATATTTTGTTGGTTGCGACAAACATGACAAGGCTGTTATTGCAACACAATTCACCAAAATAAAAAACAAGTTTTTTAGATAATTGACATAAAAGACATACACGATTGTTGTAGTTGCACGGCGTTTGTAAATGTCTATATGCAAAAGGCTATGCAATGAAACCTAATGCACTTTGTTTTATGTTTCTCAAAGTTGATAAAACTAAATGCTCCGATTGTGTATTGTGTAACAAGGTTTGCGCATTCAATGATGATTATGACAAATCGTTAACCCGCATTGCAACAGTGTTCATCTTACTAGTCGAATTACACAACCATACACTACTTTATGCAAACTATACATAACCTAAAATTTGTAAAAAAAATTTTCAGGATAAAAGTAATTCATACAATAAAATATTAAATCAAATATGAATAATTGCATTGAACATCCGTCTTCTATTCTGAATAGAATAGAGAATTGTCCATCAATTATGGGCAAACGCATTAACTTGCAAAAAAATAATCCAACTTTATCCGATGATGAAATCAATAGTTTCATTTGTGTCAGTATTTTTGACAAAATGAGAGACATTTTATCAAAATATGGGTATGTATGTCAAAAAAATGTTTTGTTAAACGATATGGCAAATCAAATTCCTGACATTGACGATGGTTGGATTAATAAAGTATTGACGAAATATAATAGGTACTTACATGTCAATGGCAATGGCTATGTCGTCAAAACAGACGAATCTTTTCCTCCATATTGTTGGTATTTCTAAAAAGAAGATTATGACTCTTTCGAAAAAATATTTTTTTCCAATACATCTTGATGGCGGCAATCGCGGTTGTGAGGCTATTGCAAGAGGAACGATAGAAATACTTGGTCTAAAACAATCCGAGTATATTGGATTGTGCAACAATGTTCATTTGGATTCCGAATTAGGATTGGCATCTATTTGCACATTAAAAAGGGCTAAAAATATCGGATTATTCCAAAAAGGAGTAAATAAATTTCGTCGGGTATTGTGTGGAGATGCAGTTGCAAACCAAGCAAGGTATTCAATGCTTTATGATAAATTCCTCGACCAAATAAAAACATCTGATGCTTGTTTTATAACTGGTGGTGATATGTTGTGTTATGGTAACAACCAACTGAACTATATCGTTAACAGGATTTTTGAACAAAAGAAGTCTGTTGTCTTGTGGGGATGCTCTTTTGGCAAGGAAAATCTCACTCCTGAAAAGAATGAGGTTTTGACAAAATTCACAGCCATTACAGCAAGGGAGAGCCTAACATTTGACTATTTAGTGAATGGCTTGAAACTCAAAAACGTCAGTTTGCTCCCTGATCCTGCATTTGTGTTGCAGCCACAAGCTATTGAACTTCCTAATTATTTCGACGGCAATGTCTTAGGAATAAATATCAGCAATTTTGTCAGCAAGGATTCTATGACAGAGAACGGTTTCTTTCGACATTTTACAGATTTTATTGATTATGTACTCAATAATACAAAATTAACCGTTGTTCTGATACCTCACGTCTTTTGGCGCGGTCAAGATGACAGGGAAGTTTGCAATATGGTAAAAGAAAATTTTTCCAAAGACAATCGTGTAAAAATATTTGACACCAAGCATCTTAATTATTGTCAAATACGATATGCAATCTCAAAATGTGTATGTTTCATCGGTGCTCGAACTCATTCAATGATTTCAGCATATTCCACTTGCACTCCGGCATTGGCGTTGGGTTACTCGATAAAATCCAAGGGTATTGCCAAAGATTTGGGGTTAGATGAAAAATTGGTTGTCGATTATCGGTCGGTTAAGAAGGCAGATGATTTGATTGAGAGATTCAAGTTTCTTATAGAAAATAAAAAACTCATCAAGAATCAATTGGAAGCAACAATGCCGGATTATGTTAAGAAAGCGTATGAGGCAAGAAATGTTATATAAATATTAACATACACTCATGTTAAGCAATATCTACTTAGGAAGTTATGCAATTCTATGGATTGTCATTACTACTTTGTTTATATACAAGAAAAAAACAATAGGTATTGGTGGCTTTTTGCTTATAATATATTCTATTTCTTCTTTTGCATCAATCATTTATTTCAATGCATTGGATGGAATAATGAAAGGAGAAGCAGTTGCTATCAAAAAGGAACCATTATTGTTTTTGTTTATTTGCTTAAATATCTGTATGCTGCCTATCTATATTCATTCTGAACAACTAACAAAACTTAAAATACATAGTATTTCATCACGAGAAATATCTTTTATAAAGATTATTTTATCCATTTTTGCACCGTTTATTATTGAAGCTTTTTTTGAAATGTTATATGTTGCCTCAACAATTAAAACTAACGAATTGCAAGAAATATACAGTTCTGACGACTATGAAATAAGTAATAAATTATCATTTATCGGAAGATATACGACATGGATATGTAGGCGTTTAGTATATATTTGGCCAATTTTGTTTTTTTATTTATTTATAAATAAGGAAAATCGAAAATACTCATATTTAGCATTAACAGCTTATTTTGTGAATATATTGTATTCATATTCTAATGCAGCAAGGGTTGGCATTGTAAAACTAATTTTTTTATTCATTATCGTGTTTTTGTTATTCTGGAACAACATGAATACAATAATGAGAAAAAAAATAATAAAAAGTGGTCTGATGATATCCATATTATTCATTGTTTTGCTTGCTTTGATTACTATTTCAAGATATAGTTCTATGAAAACGGGGTTAGATTTAATTGGATGGATAAGTTTATATGTGGGAGAAAGTCATATTAATTTTTGTCAATATATGTGGGACTTAAACAATACTTCGGAAGGGGACAATATGTTCAGTTTGGTGAAAACACTGATTGGTATGGATGCAATCACAGATTTAGATATGCGACGAGAGCATTGGTCTGGTGTTTTAGGAATACCAACTCATATTTTTTATTCATGGATTGGTGATTTATATTTTGACCTTGGAAGATTAACAACATTCATTTTTTGCGTTGCGTTTTCTGTTTGCTTAGAACTGTATATACGCAAAATTCTGCGAAACAAAACTTATAGTTTATTATCTATTTTTGTAATGTCAATGTCATTGTTGATATTTTTGTTTGTTTTATGTATTTCCCATACAAAACATATAATCAGCAGATCCTCATATTGTATAGTGTTGCATTTTTTATTATTTGCCGACTATACAGTAAAACATCTAAAAAATATTAAATAAAACATGAATCAAATACCAAAAATCATTGCATTCTATTTGCCACAATTTCATCCCATACCAGAAAATGATGAATGGTGGGGTAAGGGATTTACCGAGTGGACAAATGTAGGAAAGGCGAAACCATTGTACAAAGGACATTATCAACCAAGAGTTCCTGCAGACCTCGGTTATTATGATTTACGTTTGCCTATAATCCGTGAACAACAAGCAGAACTTGCTCGGGAAGCGGGGGTTTATGGTTTTTGCTACTGGCATTATTGGTTCGGAAATGGAAAAGAATTAATTGAAGGACCTTTTAATGAGGTATTAAACAGTGGGAAACCTGATTTTCCCTTTTGTTTAGCATGGGCAAATACTTCGTGGATTGCAAGTTCATGGAAATTAGAAGAAACAAAGAAAACAGTATTACAGGAACAGCTATATCCTGGCGAACAAGATAATTATCTTCATTTCACCAGATACAAAAAAGCATTTGCAGACAGACGTTACATCCGAATCAACAATCGCCCTGTTTTCCTAATATATCGTCCATTTAAATTTCCTGACATTTCGTCTTTTTTTAACCAATGGAACGAATTAATTAAACAAGAAAAAATTGCAGAATCTTTTTATTTCGTGGCATGTACTGATTTACCAGAAGAACATGAGAAAGCAATTTCTCTTGGTTTTGATGCCGTAACATGCAACCCAATTAAAAGAATGGAAAAAGAATATGACAATAAATCTTATATCCATTTGCAATTTTTGCGAGTTATGCAGCATTTTACCAATCGACCATATAAAGTAATCCCATACAAAAAGGCAATCAAGCACATATTTACAGAAGAAGACAAAAGGGAAGATACAATGCCTATTATAATGCCAAACTGGGATCGGTCTCCAAGAGCTGGGAAATATGCAGTTATATGGGATGATTCGCGACCATCATATTTTAAGGAGCATGTCCAGGAAGTATTAAACGGAATAAGGAATAAAAATAATAAAATCATCTTTCTAAAATCATGGAACGAATGGGCAGAAGGTAATTATATGGAACCTGATACAAAATTCGGACATGGTTATATAAAGGCTCTAAAAGAAGCATTAGATGATGAAAAATTGTATTATCTAAATAAGTGACATGAAACAAAGTGTGTACTTTCATTGTTAAATAACCAAATAAAAAGACAAAAATGAATATAGCATTGCTAACAGCTGGTGGAACAGGCAATCGTATGGGCCAGGATATTCCAAAACAATTTATGCCTATAGATAATAAACCAGTAATTATCTATACGCTTGAATCTTTTCAACGTCATCCTGAAATTGATTATATTGCTGTCGTTTGCCTTGAAGGATGGGGCGTCGTATTGCAAGCGTATGCCAATCAATTCAACATAACAAAATTGAAGTGGATTTTTGATGGCGCAGACAGCAATCAAGGCTCAATTTACAATGGAATAATAGGCTTAAAAGAATCTGGATGCAGCGATGATGACATCATTTTAGTACAAGATGGTGTACGTCCACTTGTGTCGAGTGAAATAATAACAAATAACATCGACACATGTAAAAAATATGGATATGCCGTAACTGGATTAATATGTAAAGAAGCGATTATGGAAAAAGAAGGAGATTGTGTGCGCGAAATTGAAATTCCCAGAGAACGATTGGTTCGTACACAAACTCCTCATACATACAAATTAGGTTTGCTTATCAATGCACACAAGAAAGCAAATGAAATGAATATCAAAAACACTGTAGCATCATGTACTCTTATTGGTGCATTGGGACATGCTGATCAACATTTTGTTCAAGGTTCAGAAATGAATGGTTTGAAATTAACAAGACCACAAGATGTTGAATTATTCAAAGCTTTACTTCACAGTGAGGGCGAAAAATGGATGAAATGAAAACTATGGGATATTGGCAGGACATAAAATGCGTAGCTTCATCGCATTTGCCATGGGACAGACTATCTGGTAAGAATATTCTTGTAACAGGAGCATCTGGACTGATTGGTAGTTGTATTGTTGAAGTATTGATGTCAAGAAGTCTGATTGATTATGATGTTTATGCTTCAGGTCGCAATATGCAACGTTTAGAGTATTTGTTTGGTAAATATACCCAAAATGGCAAATTACATTTTGTGCAACACGATGTTACCAAACCATTACTTTTAGACACAGATTTCCACTTCATAATTGCTGCTGCAAGTGGAGCCAATCCCAAATTATATGCTGTTGATCCTGTTGGAGTTATGAAAGCTAATTTTATAGGAGTTGATAATTTGATGCAATATGGGAAAAACCATCATTTAGAGAAATTCGTTTTTATATCTTCCGGAGAAGTGTATGGAGAAGGAGACGGACGAGTGTTTACAGAAAGTTACAGCGGATATGTTGATTGTGCATCTGTAAGGGCTTGTTATCCATCAAGTAAACGCGCTGCGGAAACACTATGTATTGCGTATGGCGAACAATTTCATATTGATGTAAGTATTGCTCGTTTAAGTCACATATACGGGCCTCATTTCTCAGACTCAGACACTCGTGTTTATGCTCAATTTATTCGTAATATTTTACGAGAAGAAAATATTGTGATGAAGAGTACTGGAAGTCAGTTCCGTTCTTGGTGCTATATAGTTGACTGTGTATCGGCGATTTTACATATTCTTTTGAAAGGTGAACCATCACAAGCATATAACGTGGCGGATGAAGACTCCAACATTTCAATAAAAGAATTGGCCGAAATGATAGCTCAGATAGGGGGAAAGAAAGTTGTAATAGATATTCCTGACGAAATAGAACGGAAAGGATTTAATGTTGTAACAAAATCAGTTTTTTCTACTCAAAAATTGAAAAAACTTGGATGGCATCCTCTGTTCGGCATAGAGGATGGTCTTAGACATACAGTAGAAGAATGTAAAAAAACACACAATGAAAGAAATGACAATTAAAGATGTTCAATCTGTATTATTGGACATACTAAAAGACGTACACAAGTTCTGTACTAACAACAATATCAGTTACTCATTAAGCGGCGGAACACTGTTGGGTGCAATACGTCATAATGGATTTATCCCATGGGATGATGATGCTGATATACAGATGCCAAGACCAGATTATGACCGATTTATTAATTCTTATTGTTCCCCAAAAGGATATAAAATCTTTTCTTATGAGGCTAAAAAAGGGAAAAACGTTAGAGTGAGGCTTACCAAAATCGCAGATACCGAAAAAACATATATTGATCAAGGTCCTTACCCTTGGGTTGATGAAAAAGTTGGTGTCAATTTGGATGTAATTGCGGTAGATGGAGCTCCAAAGAGTAAAATTAAAATGCTATGGCATTTCCATAAAATAAAAATGTGGGGCAGACTGACAGAGAGTTGGCGAACTAAAACCGCACAATGGAGTGATATAAAGAGATACACACGTAAAAAAGAAAAAATAAGATTTTTGTTATTTAAGTTATTTTCATTTTTTACAGGGGAATGGTGTTTGAATGGAATGATAAATGAACTCAAACGTTATGATTATGACTCTGCCGATTTCTTTTGTGCCGGACCGAAAAATGGATTAGGGGAATGGCAACCTAAAGAAAATATGTCAAGTTATTTACTTCATAAATTTGAGGATACAGAATTTTATGTAATGGTGGGTTATCATGCAAATTTAAAAGGCCTTTATGGTGATTATATGAAAATACCTCCAGAAAATAAACGGATTAGTCATGATTTCAACAAATATTTTTGGAAATAATTTATTATAAATTATATTACATTGAAAATGAGACAAAACTTGTTAATAAAAAAAATATCTAAAGCAACGATAGTAAATTTTCTATTGTTGCTATTTTTTTTGTTAATCAGCAATTGTTCTGATTCTAAAAAAGTAAAGATAATATCTCTTAATATTCGTTGCGAAAATAAAAGCGATGGAATCAACAACTGGAATAATAGGAAAACGAATCTTGCTTCATTTTTAAGGACAGAAACACCTGACATAATTTGTATGCAGGAGGTGGTATTGTCTCAATTAAAATTCATAAAAACTCTATTGCCCCAATATAACGGTGTAGGTGTTGGAAGAAACGATGGGAAAGACAAAGGTGAGCATACTCCAATTTTTTTTGATACGACAAAATTTGTTATGATTGATTATGGCAATTTTTGGCTATCTGAAACCCCAAACAAAGCAGGGTCTATAGGTTGGGATGCGAAATATCCAAGAATCGCTACCTGGGTTCATCTTAAAAACAAAAGCAACAATAAGACATTTGTGGTATTAAATACGCATTTAGACAATGTCGGAGTAGAAGCAAGACACAAAGGCATGAATCCAATATTGGACAGTGTTGAACATTTTGTACGTAAAATTCCTGTCATAATTACAGGTGATTTCAATGATGTCCAAAATTCAGACACATATAAAATTGCAATAGGAGGCAAATATCCATTAAACGATGCCTTTACAAAAGCGAAAAAAAGATTAGGTGTAGAATATTCATTCCATAATTTTGGCAAAAACGCAGAAAAAAAAGAAGAAGGGTTGACCATGTATTTGTCAATAATATGGTGAAGATTCTAAAAATTGACATACCGAAGGAGAATGATAGCACAGGTTCTTTTCTATCCGATCATAATCCTATAATAACATATTTAATGTTTTAATCTATGTACACAAGCGCAAGAAGTGTGATGTCGAGCATCACAAATCAATCTGATTTACTTGTAGAAATTGAAGGTGAGCAAAAAGCGAAACTAATGAAAGTCTTGCTTGAAATAATGCAAGATATCCATACTATGTGCGTGAAAAATAAAATTGGATATAGCATGGTTGGAGGGACGTTGTTAGGTGCAGTAAGACACAAAGGCTTCATCCCATGGGATGATGATTTTGACATCTCAATGCTTAGAGAAGATTTTGAAAAATTTAAAGAACGTTTTGAAAAAGACTTAGGAGACAAGTATATATTGGAAGCGCCGAATTATAAAAATATTGAATCAAAAACTGTATTTGGTAAAATACATAAAAAAGGGACGCAGTTATGGGAAGTTCAAGACGTTTCAGTTCCATTTGCGAAAGGAATATATATTGATATTTTCATACATGATAATGTATCAGCAAATAAATTGGTTCGTAAAATAGATGGATTAATATCTGATTTTATGAAAGGTGTTGCAACCTCAATGGTATATTACAAATATCCAAGTGAAATCATGACACAATATTATGGTGCAACATCCGCGTCAAAATCATATTTAAAAAAACGTCGATTCTTAGGGTTCTTGTTTTCGTTTATACCGCATAAGACTTGGGTAAATTGGTTTGATAAATTCGTATCTCGTCATAAAAAAGATACTGGGATAATTACAGCACCGACAGGTCGTAAATACTACAATGGTGAAATAATCAAAAAATCATGGTGGAAACCGTTTCAATTAATGCCGTTTGAAGACAAAGAGTTTTGCGCTATGAATGAACCACATAAATACCTTGCTAATTTATATGGCAATGATTATATGCAACTACCACCTGTAGATAAACGAGAGAGACATTTTTGTGTGAAACTTGATTTTGGTGAATAAACAATATTATTTAACTATGCCCACCCTCCTCAACATCCCCCTCGCCAACCTAACCCTCACCGAGCTACTCCAAACCCTCGACAAAGGTGTCCTCATCACACCGAACGTCGATCAATTGGTGAAACTGCAAAAGGATAAAACCTTTTATGAAATAGTGCGGAAGGCGGAATGGGTGGTGTGCGACAGCAAGATATTATACCTATGCTCAAAACTTACCAAACAACCTTTAAAAACTTACATCCCTGGCAGCAGTTTCTTCCCTGCATTTTGCGATTATCATAAGGACGATGAAAATTGCAAAATTTTTTTGTTAGGTGCGATGGACGGCGTAGCATTGAAAGCGCAAGAGAAAATAAATGAGCGGATTGGAAGAAATATAATTGTTGGTGCGTATTCGCCGTCGTATGGTTTTGAGAATAAGGATGACGAAAACGAACAAATTTACAAGATGATTAACGAATCCAATGCCAATGTCGTTTTAGTTGGTGTCGGATGTCCCAAACAGGAAAAATGGATTGACGCTCACAAAGCCCAAATGCCAAATGTAAAAATATGGATGGCATTGGGTGCAACAATCGACTTTGAGGCAGGAAACGTAAAACGCGCTCCGAAGATTTTTCAAAAGTTGGCGATGGAATGGCTGTACCGATTCTTCCAAGAACCCAAACGAATGTTTAAACGTTATTTCATAGACGACCCGATATTCTTTTGGCACTTTTTCAAACAATTACTTGGACTTTACAAAAATCCGTTTGATCAAAAAGAATAACGCAACTGGCAGGCTGATAATAAACATTATCAGCCACACCAACCCATTAAGCAACAATACCAGAATCGATTTAATCCGTTCTTTCATAATATAAAAAACTTTTCTCACCGCCGCTCGCAGCATCTACTGTCGGGCGGCGGTGTTTTTTTCCTACCCCAATATCATCTCCTCCACATTATCAGGTGTAATTACCTTGAACTCCGCGCCAGGATAGGCGTTGGAGAATGTTACGGGACATTTGGCATTGGCTTTTTTTGTGTTCCACTTAAACTCGTAGCAGTGCATTAGACCGTCTTGTTCTTCGAGAAAGTCGATTTCTTGCTGTTGCTGAGTGCGCCAAAAATAGCATTGTGCGAAACTACCGTTGTAAGAGTTTTGTTTCAGTCGCTCGCTGATAACGAAATTCTCCCACAGTGCGCCAGCATCGTTGCGGTTTTCGATTGGGGCGAGATTACTGATAATAGCGTTGCGAATGCCAAGGTCCCAAAAATAAATTTTTCGGCTCGATTTTAACTCGTTGCGCAAGTTGCGGGCAAAGCTATCAAGTTTGAAAACAATATACGTCTGCTCCAATACGTCCACATAACGTTCTACTGTCTTGGAATCAAGCCCAATAAGTTGACCAATCTCATTGTAAGACACCTGACTGCCTATTTGGAAGGCAAGAGCCTTGACGAGTTTTACCAACTTTTCCGACTTGTGGATGCCATTATACACAAGTACATCTTTGTAAAGATAACTATCTGTCAGTTCACGCAGTGCAATTCTCTCATTACCAGGGCTTTCAACGATTTCAGGATAGTAACCATAAACAAGACGGTGAGGAAGAAGACGTTTCTCCTCTAAGAAATTGGTGTGGTTAACCATCTCGGAAAATGACAACGGAAACATCTTGAACTCGCGCTTGCGCCCTGCAAGAGATTCGTTGAGCCGCGATGCAAGTTCAAAGGAACTACTACCAGTTGCAATTAATTGAACATTAGGGACTTGATCTGTTATCAACTTCATACGCAATCCAATGTCGGCTATACGCTGTGCTTCATCAATGATTACAACCTTGTTGTTTCCTATCATTGTCTTGATGCGCGTAGAGGTCATCGACACAAACAGCGACTGAACATCAGGGTCATCGCCATTGAGCCACAACACATCGTTGCGGTTGTCAAATATCTGATGCAGCAATGTTGATTTACCTACCTGTCGCGCTCCCATTACCATAATGGCCTTTTTGCCACCAAGCAAGGAGTTTATCTTGTCGTCTAAAATTCTGTGTATCATAATGCGTATTATTTTGTGGCAAATATACACACAATTTTCTAAATATCCAAAAATCTTATAATAATTTCGGAATCAAATCCAAAAATCTTATGATAATTTCGGAATCAAATCCAAAAATCTTATAATAATTTCGGAATCAAATCCAAAAATCTTATAATAATTTTGGAATTAAATCCAAAAATCTTATAATAATTTCGGAATCAAATCCAAAAATCTTATAATAAATTCGGAAGCAAATCCAAAAATCTTACAAAAAAACCAGCGGACACCGCCTATGCGATGTCCGCTGTTTTTTTTTAATGAATCAAATCCAAACGGACAATTAGTTAATCAAGAATACTTTCTCCTTGCCGTTGTAAGTGCACTTTGCTGTTGCCCTGCCGTCAACTATCTTGCTGACAGTGATTTTCACTGCGGGGTTGTTGGAAGTTACTTTCAGGGTTGAATTGTCGGTGAGCGGGCCGTAAACCTGATAATGGTTGCACTCGTAGTAGCCGTTCAAGTTGGTGAAATACACCGGCTGGTCGGGGATGGTCAACTTGTTGCCGTCTGCAACAATCTCAATCTGAGGTACTTGCGGAACGTCAATTGTTGCACCGCCCTTGGTGAAGCCGATGCCGTGGAGGTCGAAGAGACCGTAAGGAGTCTGCGGAAGACGCTCCCACGGATTGCGGGGCTTGGGTGCTTCGAGGTCGGGACCTTCGGCAACAAGATAGATGGCGTGTTTGCCGCTAAGACCTTCTACCTGAGAAACTTTCACGGAATAAACTTTCGGGAATTTGGGAGCGTCGGCGGGTACATCGATTACAGCGATTTCCTTGCCGTTCCAAGTGGAATTGGCGTAAGGGCCGTCAAGCATTACGTGGATTTTGAACGCGCCGTGCTGCTGCGACGAAAGGTTGAGGTTGAGGGTTGCGCCGTCGCCTTGCTTGATGCCGTCAAAAGCCTTAACGCCCTTGCTATCAGCAGTCAAGCCGCCAAAACCAAAGTATTTGAAACCGATGACGCCCTTGTTGGTGATGCCCATCAAGTTCATCGAATTGTTCCAGACATCGTGATTGTCGCGCATCCAGTCGTTGCCAGTCATATAGCAAGCCAAACCTGCCGAATAATATTTGTAAGGCGGCAGACCAAAAATCTGGAAACCTTCGCTCGTAACCTCCGCGCCAGTGTACTCGTTGCCGTCGGAAGCCTTGGCAGTCCACTCGTTGTTGGCGGTGAAGGGGTCGTAGGCTGTGATTTTCACAGTGCCGCCATCAGCAACTTTCTTCTTGTCCCAAGTAATCTTGACGGGCGCAACCACAGGCTGGCGGGCGTAACCGAATCCACGAGGCGGACGGTGATAGAATACGTACCACTGACCGTTGATTTCCTGAATAGAACCGTGTGTATTGTGTCCTGCATTGGTGGTGGTGAGGTGCGAGCCGTCCTCGTTGGGCACTACGCCACGCGAATCCACAAGCACGCCGCCCGACTTCCAAGGACCAAGCGGACTATCGCCGTAAGCATAACGCAAAGCCGAATTGGTGGCGCCAAGTCCGTATTCCTGTCCGCTATATCCAGAGAACACCATCACGTATTTGTTGCCAACCTGACGGATTGACGAAGCCTCGAAGAAGTTGAAATCCAAAGGGTTCTGTTTATCTACGAGAGCCTTGTACACTGAACCGGGCTTATCCAAAAGTTTGCCGTCGCGGCTGCTTGCCGGGATGAAGGGGTCGATGAGTTCCGTGCCGGGACGCTGCGAATACATAGTATTCTGGTCGAGTTCGCAGGCGGTGGAGTGTTGGAATCCGTAAAAAACATACGCCCTGAAACCCTTCTTGAAGTCCTTGTCTTTCTTGTCGGTGATGTTTTCGATGAAGACAGAGGGGTCGAAGTCAATCAGCGAACCTTCCACGCAAGCCCTGCCGTCAGCGGTGAGGTTGATGGGCGTGAAGGGACCTTCGGGGCGGTCGCTCTTGCAAACCATTGGCACCCTGCGCCATCCACGTGAATGTGGGTAGAGGTAATAGGTGCGCTTGCCGGTCTCGCGGTCGTTAACTTCCACGAGGTCGGGCGCAAACATTGTGTCCCAGTGTCCGTCGATGAAATACGAGAAAATCGGGCCTTCGTCCACCCAGTTGGTCAGGTCTTCCACGGGCGCAGACCACATACGGATGTCGTTGCCGCAGTACTCGGTGTAGTGAGTGTCGTGAGAACCGATGATGTAGGCGCGGTATTTGCCCGGATGGTCGGGGTCTTCAAACACACGCGGCTCGCCGTCGGGAAGGTGCTCCCAGAGCGGCAAATAGGGGTTTTGTGCCATTGTGGTCATCGATGCGCCCACCAACAGCATTGTAGTTAGTAGTGTTTTCATAAATGTGTTTAGATAATAATTGTGTTAAATTTTCATCGCAAAAATAATATAAATAAACGAAACTATCAAAAATTTAATCAATCACATCCGTCGAAACCACGACTTGTTTCTTGAATCCTTTTTCAAGATATTCACGCGCCAACGCCTTCACATCATCAATAGTGAGGGCGCGGAGGAGTTTTTCGTCGGTGACACGGCGGTCTGTGCATTGATCTTTATAGTAATTAGTGGCAAAATTCAAAAAAGCAGCGTCCTCGATTTTTGAGGGTAGTTTGGCGATTTTGCCATTGATGTAGTTATTGAGCATCTGTGGCGTTATAAGGTCGCCGTATGCCATTTGACGGATTATGAGGTCAATTTTTTGCTGCAAAGTGGCGGCGTATGACGGTGCGCAGACCGCCATCACACGTATCCCGTCGTCGTGCCAGCCGTAGTGGTGAAGATAATACTCTCCGCTGAGGGCATAGACATTGCCGTCGTCAAGGCGGATTTTGTCGTACAAAAGTTCAGAAAAGAACGTTGTGAAAGCGTCGTGCAATATTTCACGCTCCTGCGAATACGGCGCGTTGGTGTCCAGTACGTACCCCATCAGGAAGTCGGTACGGGGCATCTGCATTGGACTTTTGAAATGCAGCGAATCGTTGCTGTGCACCACATTAAACCCTCCAAACTTGCGCTGACGTGCATCAGATTTCAGCGACGGCAACGAACCCAAATATTTCTCTATCAACGGCCGAATAGTTTTGACGGGATAATCGCTCCTAATCAATATCACAGCACCATTATAATTGGAGGTGTAAGAACTGTACAATTCCTGCAACTCGCTAAATGTCAAGTGTTCAAGTTGTTCTTTGGTCAAATCGCCCTGACGATTGTCGAAGCCGTCGCCATATACCGCCTTGCACCACAGATAGTCCAAATTATCCAACGGATTTTCATCGGCGTCTGCGTTGGAAAGGAGTTTTTGCTTGTAGTCGGCAAAACGCAACGAATCTATCAAAACATCCGTAAGGGTGTAACGGACATATTTCAACACGGTTTCTGCGCACAACTGCCCTATCGAGAAATACTCGTACTCGTCATAACCGTTCCTGCTGATTGTCATCGACGAGCGCAGATTGATATTATTGGAACCCAAATCGGTAAACTTGTCGGCGGCACCCCGTGGCAGAATCGAGATTTTTTTCACCTCGTCGTCGGTGTAATAGTCCAATTCGCCAAGACGTATCGCTGATATGCCCAAAACATTCTTTACGCCGCCCACATTAGTTACAACTACCTTGACGCCATTGCTGAGCGTCAATTCGGTGCAGCCTTCGAGCGAGAATTTACGGGTGGCGACCACTTTGCCAGGCGCAAAATCCGTGGGCAGGGTGTTGATAAAATCGTAGAAATTTTTGTTTTCGGCATATTGAAATTTTGACTCTTCGAGGTCCTTGCCGCGCACATTCAGATAACAATCCACCACGTCGGCTTCCGTAGGCAGGGCTGTGCCTTCGGGCAGGGTCAGGAGAATAGTTGTATTGCTGTCGGCTACTGTACGGCAATAGTAATCGTGCCCCATCGACGGACTCGTGCCATAATGGGTACGCCGATCCATAATGCCAAAATTATTGCCGTCAAACACCGGCTCGCCATACACAAAATCAAATGTCATAAATTGAGGCGAGAGGAATTTAATGTTCATAGGCATACTTTCATCCTTCACAAAATCGATGGTATCGGCGAGGTTGACAGAATCATTTCCTTTGTAAAAACTGCTGAGACATTCGTACTTTGTCCAGCCGTATCTGCGGATTTTTTCAATTTCGGCGGCAACGGTTTCGAGTGCCATACGCCAATTGTCCTTTGACGTATTAAACTGTACCACAACGGGATAATCGTCCTTGATGCAGACGATGCTCGGCTCGTTAAAACAATCAATATTGTCTATCAACATCGTGGATTGTTGGAGGCGTTGGAGGCGTTCTTTAAGAAGCCTGATGCACTTGTTACGCACGCTCTTATTGATGTACCACGCAGTAGTGTTGCGGTGGTGCACAAGGCTGTCTCCCGCCATCGAAAAACACATCACCAACATCGCCTTGTCAGCAGACTTGTCGGTATATACGTATGCCTTTGGCGCGGAATGCTGTACGGGAGTGTGTTGATAACGAGATTCTTGCATTCCTCCTTGCGGTATCGAGCCAAATGTTGCCTTTATCTTGGCTTCCATTTGCTTTACGTCAACATCGCCAAAAACTACAACAGCCTGATTCTGAGGCCGATACCATTTATTATAATAATCTTTGAGGTCGTCAATGGAAACGGATTTGATGTCGTCTTCCAATCCGATGGGAAGCCTCTCGCCGTAACGTGTGCCTGAAAGATACGCCTCTGTCAATTTGTTAAATATCGACGGTTGGCGCAGACGGTATTCTTCGAGGATGACAGAGCGTTCGCGCTCCAAGTGTCTTGGGTCAAAGGTCAATGCGCACGCCCAATCGCGCATCAACAGCAGACAAGAATCCACGCAGGAAGGACTCTGGGCAACAGGCACATTGTCCAAAAAGTATTCGGTAAAGTCCCACGTTGTGGAGGCGTTGGCGTCGTTGCCAAAATTGATGCCTATGCCGCGCATAAATTCGATGGCGGCATTGTCGGGAAAATGTTCTGTGCCATCGAAGGCATAATGCTCCACAAAATGCGCCACGCCGGTCTTGTGGTCGTCCTCTACGAGCGAGCCTGTATTCTGCACCAAACGGAAACTCGCTCTGCCTTCTTGAAACTGTGAGAACCTGGATTTGTCGCCACGGATGATGTAATACGTCATTCCATTGTCGAGGATGCCTTTTGTAAGTCCTTTGGGCTTAGGCACTTGCTGCAACGGTATCGACGGATATTTCTCGTCAAAGTCAATCGGCTCCATAGAGCCTTTTGGGAAAGTTACATAATCCCTTGTAACCAATTTTCCCTTGCGCATCGCTCCGCAGCCAACGATTAGAGCCGACACAGCGATGGCTATCACGTAATAGAAAACTCTTTTCATTGTGTCATTTTTTGTTAATAATATCGCAAAATTAACACAATAAATCCAAACAAACAATAAATTTTTGCCATTACAAAAAAAATACCGTACCTTTGTAAAAACAAATTTTCAATCATAACCAACAATGAAAAAAGGAAAGAACGAATTAGAAAAAAACCTGACGATGGAGCGCAAAAACGCTTCGTTGTTGATGGACGACGCGGAAATCCAGAAGGCGGAGGATTTCTGCAAGGGCTATATGGAATTTATGGCGACAGCCAAGACCGAGCGCGAAATCAACATCTACGCCATCGAGAAGGCTAAGAAGGCGGGCTTCAAGGAGTTCCATTTTGGCGACAAGGTGAAAGCCGGCGACAAGATTTACTACGACAACCGTGGCAAGTCGGTGATTTTGGCTGTAATTGGCTCAGAACCAATTGCCAACGGTGTCAACCTCACCGCCGCGCACATCGACTCCCCGCGCCTCGACCTCAAAGAGAATCCGCTCTACGAGGCTGAGGAGATGGCTCTCTTCAAGACCCATTATTACGGCGGCATCAAGAAGTACCAATGGACCACAGTACCATTGTCGCTGCACGGCGTCATCTTCAAGCAAAACGGCGAAAAGGTGGTTGTCAATATCGGCGAGGACGAGGGCGACCCTGTTTTCGTGGTGTCTGACCTGCTGCCGCATCTCGCTCAGGATCAGATGAAACGCCAAGCCTCCGACATCATCAAGGGCGAGGAACTCAATATCATCGTCGGCTCATATTGTATGAAGGGCGACGACATCAGCAAGCGCGTGAAACTCAACGTCCTGCGCATCCTCAACGAAAAATATGGCATCGTGGAGCGCGACCTTCTCTCCGCAGAATTGGAAGCCGTGCCTATCTACAAGCCGAGGGAGATTGGCTTCGACCGCAGCCTCATCGGTGCTTACGGCCACGACGACAAGGTGTGCGCCTACCCCGAACTGATGGCAATCCTCGACGTCAAGAAGCCCAAAAAGACCGCCGTTGCAATCCTCACCGACAAGGAGGAGACCGGCTCCGACGGCAATACGGGTCTCGCGTCGTCTTACCTCAAATATTTCCTCGAAGACATCGCCGAAACCCTCGGCAGCAACGGCCGCACCGTGATGAGCAACAGCAAGTGCCTCAGCGCGGATGTCAATTCGGCATTCGACCCGACGTTCCCGGAAGTTTTTGAGCGCGCCAATTCGTCATACATCAATTACGGCGTAGTGGTAACCAAATTTACCGGACACCGTGGCAAGGCTGGCACATCTGACGCCAATGCCGAGTATGTCGCTGAAATCCACCACCTTTTCGACAACGAGAAGGTAATCTGGCAGAACGGCGAACTCGGTCGCGTGGACCTTGGCGGCGGCGGCACAGTTGCCCTCTATATGGCAAACCTCAACATCGACACCATCGACGTTGGCGTTCCCGTATTGGCAATGCACGCCCCGTTTGAAATGGTATCCAAATTGGATACATATATGGCGTACAAGGCGTTCTACGTATTCCAGAAGTAATTTTTTTTTCAATGCATAATAAATTACACGGCAATTTCATTTAAATATTTTCACCGAATTAAACAAATAAAACGAAATTGTCTTACAGAGAATTACGTTAAACAAATGCCACAAGCGGCAGCGAATTTAACGAATACAAAGATTACAGAAGTGTATTCGTTAAATTCGTAAAATTAAAAATTAACTTGTTAATTTTTAATTTATTAGTTTAATAAATTCTTTTGTTGTATTCGGTTAATTCGGTGTAAAATGAAATCGCCGTGTTATGAATTATTAATTATTATATCCGTTACAAAGTATGAGAAAGTTTTATTTATTGTTAACATCTTTATCGCTGACATTCAGTGCGTTTGGCGAAGTCAAGTTGCCAAACATCATTGGATCCAATATGGTGATCCAGCAAAACTCTAAGGCGCGTGTCTGGGGCGTTGCCAACAAAAACGCCAAAGTGGAAATCACCCTGTCGTGGAGCGGCAACAAGGTAACAGCCGTTGCGGGCAAGGACGGCAAATTCGCCGCCGAACTACCCACGCCCGCCGCATCATTCGACGCGCAGACCATTTCATTCAAGGATTTGTCAGACAGCAAAACCTTGACACTCAACAACATCCTCATCGGCGAAGTTTGGTTGGCATCGGGACAGTCCAATATGCAGATGCCGCTCAAAGGCTTTCCGGGATGCTGCGTGGAAGACGGCTATGAGGAGATTATCTTCTCTGACCGCGAACAAAACAACGTAAGGTTCTACAACGTGCCGATGAAACATTCCTACGAACTCGAAGAGAACACGGATGGCGTATGGACAATACCGTCGGCGGAGGTTGCCACCGAATATTCGGCTACTGCGTGGCATTTCGCCAAAAATCTCTCTCACGCGCTCGGCGTACCCGTTGGAATAGTTTCGGCGGCATACGGCGGCACCAAGGTCGAATCGTGGATGAGCAAACAACTCCTTGAATCTCACGGTATTAGCACCAAGAAGGAGGACATCGAAAATGTTGAGTACGAATACGAAAAAATCCTCCTGCCCTACAACGCAATGTTTCACCCAATCCGTCAGTTCACATACAAGGGAATCATTTGGTATCAGGGCGAGAGCAATGTAGGACGCCCTGATTTTGAACCGTTGATGAAAGATATGGTGAAACATTGGCGCAGCGAAATCGGACTTGGCGACATTCCCTTCTTTATGGTGGAAATCGCACCTTATTATTATGGTGCGGAAAACAACGCCGCCCGACTTCGCGAAATGCAATTCCGCCTTTCCAAAGAAATCCCCAATTCGGGACTTGTAAGCACCTGCGACCTCGCACTCCCACAGGAACGATTCAACATCCATCCCCGTCAGAAAAAGCCTGTGGGTCAGCGGCTTGCGTGGTTGGCACTCAACAAGACCTACGGCAAACAGATGTTTATGGCGAGCGGACCCACCTTCAAGGAACTCATCATCGAGGGCAACGAGGCTTTTGTTGGCTTCGACAACCTTCAAATGGGCATTTGCAGCAACTATATGATTGAGGGCTTTGAAATTGCGGGCGAAGACCACGTATTCCACGAGGCAGACAGCGTTTGGCTTCGTTGGCAGACCAACCACGTAGTAGTAAGCAGCAAAAAAGTTGCAAAACCCGTCGCCGTAAGGTATTGCTTCAAAGACTTTGCGCACGGCACATTGTACGGCGGCGGATTTTTGCCAGCATATCCGTTCAGAACAGACGATTGGGACTAATAATGATAATTATTAACTATTTAAATTGAACAAAATGAAACGAAAACATTTTTACATTTGGCTTGTTGCGGCGGTGCTGATGGGCGGTGCGCTGATGTCGTGCGGCGACGACGACAAGAAGGACGAACCTGACAACAATCATGAGAATTCTAACAACAATCAGGAGAATCCTAACAACAATCAGCAAAACAACAACCAGGAGAACAACAATCAAGAGAACAACAATCAGGAGAATCCTCAGAACATCCCTGCCAACATCACGCTTGCCGATGCCAAAACTCCTTACGAAGTGAGAACTGCAATGGGCATGGGCTGGAATCTCGGCAACCAGTTTGACGCGCATGTCAACGGTAAATCCGCCGAAGATGCTTGGAATCAGCCTTTGGCTACGCAAGCCACATTCGACAAAGTGGCAGCCGCCGGCATCAAGACCGTCCGCATCCCCGTTACCTGGATGGGACACATCGGCGATGCACCCGACTACAAAATCGAGGACGCTTGGCTTGACCGCGTTGCCGAAGTGGTTGGCTACGCTGAAAAGGCTGGCCTCAATGCCATAGTCAATATCCACCACGACGGTGCAAATTCGGAACATTGGCTCAACATCAAGGAGTGCGCCACAAACTCCACCAAGCAGAAAGAAACAGTTGCCGAAATTGCAGCACTTTGGAAACAGATTGCCGAAAAATTCAAAGACAAAGGTCAGTTTCTGATTTTTGAAGGATTCAACGAAATCCACGACGGCGGCTGGGGCTGGGGTGCGAATCGCAATGACGGCGGCAAGCAGTACAATGCCTACAACGAATGGTTGCAGACTTTCGTTGATGCAGTTCGTTCCTCTGGCGGCAACAATGAGACCCGCTGGCTCGGCATCCCCTCATACTGCACCAACATCGACCTCTGTGAAAAACTCGTGCTGCCCACAGACCCCGCCAACAAAATGATGGTGGCAGTGCATTTTTACGAGCCAAGTATTTACACTCTCGAAGCCAAATACACCACTTGGGGACACACCGGCACCAACAACGCCCGCAATCCGTACAGCGGCAATAACGAAATATACTGGCAGGAAGATATGGTGAGACCCGAACTGAAAAAAATGTACGACCGCTACATTTCAAAGGGCATCCCAGCCTATGTGGGCGAAATGGGCAACGTCAACCGTCTTGACGCAAACCAGGAAAAATTCCGCGCCTACTATTTTGAGTACGTTGCCAAGTGCATGCACGACAACGGCATGTCCGCAATCCTTTGGGACAACGGTGTCGCCACAGCCGGCAACGAGTGCCACGGCTACTTCAACCACGGCACCGGCGAATGGATGAACGACTATTCAGAACAAATGATTCAAGTCTTGGTAAAGGCAATGACAACAGAAGACGCAAGTTACACATTGCAGAGCGTATATGATGCAATGAAGTAATTATTAGACTTGCAGCAACTCCCTTTGGAACGCAGGCGGCTCGCCTGCCACAAATTATCAACGGCTCGTTAGAACATTAAGTGATGTCTTACGAGCCGTTTTGTTTTTTTTAGGGGGTACTAAATCTTATCCGCACAACGTCTGATGCGGTCGGCAAGGTCACAGAGAGCGGATTTAAGTTGAGCCGCCTCTTGTTCGTTAAAACCACCTTTGCCACCATTTCCATCGATT
>JAEEGK010006017.1_pt1 | contig 29233 bp, 20 predicted proteins | sample 8958771 | NCBI WGS metagenome assembly JAEEGK01 (sample SAMN16246547, study PRJNA631951) | gut metagenome | biome: gut microbiome; feature: rumen; material: SC-attached | host: Bos | place: Iran: Karaj | collected 2018-10 | reverse complement strand
TGAAACACTTACGATTCCGTCTGAAAACGATCTCACGTTCGCAGTTTCGTTCAAGCCGAATTCCTATAACAAGAACGAATACTCCGGTATTGAAGTTCTCGATGCGAAGAGCGGCAAGTTGCTTGCTACAGTTAATGCTGGTGGAACTTACAACTTCACAACGAACGTGTCACTGCGTGCCGTGGGCAAGTTCAACCAAGTACAGTTTGCTCTTAATACAAATGCAGGAACAAATAAGGTATTCTTCGGCGAAGCTTTCAAGGCATTTGCCTGGACTGCCAAATCGTTCGAAGATGTGCTCCCGACGGAAGTCTACCGCACCGATGCTCAGCTTTTGGGTTGGAGCTTCGATAAGAATGCGGCTAAGGGTTCTCTGACTTACGACGAAACTCTTGCTAGCGCTTATAACTCATTTGTATCCAACAAGAGCAATGTGAACAAGACCCCGGTACTCTATGCCGTATGGCAGAAGAAGACCGTCCCGACCATTACGGTCAAGGCGGACAGTGCTGCCAAGGGTTCGCTCACACTCACGCAGTTTGTCGGCGAAAGTTCCTTCGCTCATGAAGTGTCCGACAAGGGCATGAAGGTGCCGTCTGTTGCCGAAGGCTTAATCTTCCAGGCTCATTTCGAAGTGAATGATTCTTGGTCGATGAGTGCGAACAAGCCGCTTGTGTGGACTACCGCCAAGGCCAAGGATTCCACCGCGAACGATGCGTTCAAGGTTGTGAAGACCGATGTGACCGTCAAGGTGCTTGCCGTGTTCAAGGAATTCCACTTCGTCTTCGATGCTTCTCGTGATTCGCTGTTCTACGGTGATGACTGGAAGAAGGATGGCAACTTCGCTTCTACCGAAGACAAGAAGGAAACCACGTTCCCGACGATGGTTTATGATACTGATAGCTGCCTTGCTGGTTGGAGTGTGAAGACTGGCACGAATTCTTATACGAACTTGCAGGATACGATGATCAGCGATCTTTATGCTGCATATCCGAACCTGAGTTCTTTGAAGAATGTCAAGCTTTACGCTCAGTGGACCGACAAGGTTGAAGATTGCGCCGGCAACATTACTCGTGTTGAAGTGGATCAGCTTCATGGCGACGTGCAACTCATTGAACTTGCGGCAAAGGCTAGCCTTGTCCATAAGTTCAACAAGTACGGCTCCATGCTCCTGCCTGCCGAAATTGAAAGCGACAACTGGACCGTGCAAACAAAGCCGGATTCCAGCTACGTACTCGATTCTCTCGTCGTGATGCGTGATGGCAAGAAGGAAAAAGTCCTCCACGAGGGCGACCATCTGCCGACGAACATGGAGAATGTGGTGCTGAAGGCTTACTTTGGCAAGGCGAACAAGACTCCGGTCGAAATTGTCAAGAAAACCTTTAGCCAAACCGGTTATGCCCTTCTCGTAGGCTTTAAGCTGAGCGAATTCGAAGTGACCCGCAAAGTCGCTGGCAGGGTTCGTGTTACCGATGACAAGGGTATTGTAGTGGTTGATTCCTTGTTGAGTGATTCAATTGCTTCCGCATTTACGGATGATGTTATTATGCGTGTGAACAAGCCGGGTTCGTTCAAGATGAACCTTTCGTTCAGCGACGGAAAGGAAACTGCTGAATATGTCAAGGACTTCAAGGTCAATTCTCAGGTGACTTCTGTTCTCGCTGAAAGCTGGCAGATGATATCGCTTGCTCCGGTGGATACTTCTGCGATATTCTGGGAAGATGACTATACTAATTTGTACTGGTGGGATGATTCCTATTGCGGTGAATTCTGGCAGTACAAGACATTCAACCGTGGTGACGAGATTGTGGGCACTCGCGGTGTCTGGTACAGCTCTCTGAACGGTTCTCCGCTTGTAATCCGTAATGATATGGATGATGATGGCGCAGATATCGTCTGGAATATCGACAGCATCGGTTCTGGTTGGAACCTTGTGGCTAACCCGCACGGCTGGCGCTTGAATCTGTACAGTATGAATAACTCTATTGCTAAGGATGTTGGTGAAGAGTCTGAAGTCACGTTCTGGCGTTACAATTCGGAAACTAGCGACTACGAGGAAACCGATAAGATCGAACCTTACGAAGCCGTGTGGGCCAAGGTTTCCAAGAAAGTGCGTTGGAATGTGTCTGCCAAGCCGATGTTCTTGATAGACGTTGCTGACAGTTCGGATAATTCGAATAAGCTCCAGAAGCAAGCGCTTGCGAAGGCCTCGACGAAGGATCGTTGGACATTGCAGGCTGTACTCTCTGACAACAATGGCCATCGCGACTCTTGGAACGTCTTGGGCGTGAGCAACAGGCCGTTTACTGCCGAAGAACCGCCGACGAGCTTTGGCGATCACGTGACACTCTCGATTGTCGAAGGACAGCATGGGCTCGCGAAGTCCATCAAGGATGCCGATTCCGAGATGGAATGGACGGTTGCCCTCTCCGCTACAAGCAGCCGTGCAGGCTACCTCGCGTTTGCCGGTATCAAGGACATCAACGCGTTCGGCTATCATGTGTATGTGACTGTCGATGGCACGACGACCGAGATGAAGGAAGGTTCTCCGTTGCAAGTCTCGCTGAGTTCGAAGCCGAAGACCGCTACGGTACGCGTCGAACGTTCTACGATCGTGGTCGCCCAGAAGTCTGGCTTGAAGGGCCTGCGTTCCGCGAAGCTCGGCAACCAGTTGCACGTCTCGTTCGAAGTACCTGACGAACTCGTTGACGAAAGCACGAAGGTTCAGCTATTGACGGCCAAGGGCAACGTCGTCGCGACAGTTTCTGCAACGTCCGTGTTCGGCACGAACAAGATCGTGATGGATCTGCCGAGGAATGGCGTCTATATCCTCCGTGTCCGCGTCGGCACCGCTCAACTCACTCGCCAGATTCTGGTGAAGTAGTGATTAGACGATAGACGAAAGAATTCAAGGGGCCATACGGCCCCTTTTTCAATTGTAGTAGATGAAGAGCGGTGAGGTCGGGCTTCGCCCTTTGAGGTCGCTTCGCTCTGAGCCATGAGCTTTGGGCGTCGTCATCCTCGCGTAGGCGAGGATCTCATGGATCCTATCGGCGTTGCCTCCAGGATGACATCACCCAACACCAACCACTAGCCACCAACCACTAACCACCAACCACTAACCACTTCCTACTTCCTACAAACCTATCGTCTCAAATGTGCTTTTCCGCACGAAAATTACAATAGTTTCATTTCTTTTACGAAAAACTTGCAAAAAGCTTGCATATTGTAAAATAATTATTTAGTTTAAAAATAGATCTAGTTGTGAAAGTTCAGAGGTGTGAGATGTTTTTTGATCGCATTGCTGTGAAATCGGGGGATTTTTTTGGGGAGTTGGAAAAATCGGAGATTCCGCTTGCTGTCTATCAATTTGCTGATGGACGCGTCCAGACTATTGCTGTTTCAGAGGGGCTTGTCCGTTGGCAAGCATCTGGCTTGACGCGTGAGGATTTGATTCATCACCTCAATACGGACATGTACAAGAATGTCCATTGCGAGGATATCGTTTTTGTTGCCACCAAGGCGAAAGAATTTGCTAAATCCGAAGACTCCCGTTACGAAATTATTTATCGCGAAAAATTGTACGGCAAGGATGAATACCGCATGGTGCATGCTTTGGGGTATCATCGTTGCTTTAATGACGGTACAAAGTGCGCTATAGTTGTTTATGACGATGTGACCACCGCTTTAGAATCCAGTGGCGGAAAACGTCTTGAATTTGACAACAGCATTATTGAATTTCTGAATACAGACAAGGTAGAACCTTTTGTCATTGTCGATGCCAAGACTCATGAAATTTACATGATCAGCACTTCTGCCGAGAAAGTGTGGACTCCTGTAAAAGCGTTTTACGCGGGCATCACGTTCGAGGAATATTTTTTCGTTCCCGAAGAGCCGCAATTAATAACTATTGATGAAGTCCTTGAAAAAGGCGAAGTCCTCGTGCCTAATTCCCGCACCGGCGGCGATTTGATTTTGAAGGCGACTCTCGTCAAGTGGCATGGTCGCGACGCCATTTTACATCGCCTAAGCGAACGGACGGACCGTTATTTTGATTCTTTGACCGGACTTCCGAATTTGGAATATAGCCGCATGCGTGGCGAGTTCTTTGTCAATGTCATTAGGAAAAAGGGCGGGGATCCTGCCGTTATATTCTTTGACATCGTCGGTATGAAACTTTACAATAATGCCAACGGTTATGACAAAGGAAATGAGTTCCTGAATCATATTGCATTATTCCTTAAAGAAGAGTTCCCGGGAAATTTGGTGTGCCGTATCGCCAATGACCATTTTATCGTCGTTGCGGATTTGGATAACTTAGAAGAACGCTTGAATAAAATCCGCAGGAATATCAAGAATACGATATCGAAAATCTCGATGGACGTGAATATTGGCGTTTGCAAGATTGGAGATGGCGAAAAGATTTTAGATGCATGCGATAAGGCGAAAATTGCGTGCAAAGTACAAAAAAAATCCAGCGATAACTTTATCCGCTATTATGACGAAGATTTGCAGAAAGCCCTTATTTTGCAGAACTACGTCGTGAACCACATTGACGAAGCGATTGAAAAAGGCTACATCAAGGTTTTCTATCAGCCGGTTGTCCGCACGATTACGGAGACGTTCTGCGGCATGGAAGCCCTTGCTCGCTGGATTGATCCGCAATACGGTTTTTTGAATCCCGCGGTCTTTATCGGTGCCCTTGAAGAATCCCGTCAAATCCACAAACTTGACAGTCATATAGTTTATGTGGTCTGTAAGGAATTGCGCGAAGAAATTGATTGCGGAAATCCGATTGTCCCGGTTTCGTTCAACTTGTCGCGTTTGGACTTTGTCGGTTGCGATATCTTTGAAGTCGTCGAAAACGCACTGAAAACGTACAATATTGACCGCGAGTACATTCGCGTTGAAATTACCGAAAGCATCATGGCTTCGGATTCTTACGTCCGTAGCGAAATCGAACGGTTCCGCCTTGCCGGTTACGAAGTCTGGATGGATGACTTTGGAAGCGGTTATTCGTCGTTAAACACCCTCAAGGATTACAAGTTTGACGAACTCAAGATTGACATGGTGTTCCTCTCGAATTTCAACGAGGCTTCCCGCACCATTATCCGTTCGACGGTCCGCATGGCGAAAAACTTGGGGCTAAAGACGCTTGCCGAAGGTGTTGAAACTAAAGAGCAGATGGATTTCTTGAAGGGAATCGGTTGCGAAAAAGTGCAGGGCTACTATTACGGAAAACCGCTCCCTTTAAAGGAAACGCTCAAGCACATGGCATCAATCGGTATGCATGTCGAAGATCCGAAATCGCGCCATGTGTATTCTCGAATAGGAAGTCTTGATTTTCTGGTGGAATCGCCCAAGGCTATTGTCTCCTTTGAAAACGGAAAGTTCAAGTTCCTATTCGTGAATCGGCATTTTGAAGAACAGCTCCAGAGTCTTGGATATTGTAGTTTTAAAGACGTTGAAGTGGACTGCAATAATCCAGAAGGCCCCTTGTATAAAAAATTGCGCGACGCGGAATTTTTAGCGTTCAAGGCACCGCGACAGATGACTTATGTGACTCATGGAACTTACGTGTTCTTGAGTGGCCTTTTGATAGCCGATATCAACGACTGCCATATTTACGATTTGTCGTTCCGCAATACGCATGTGAGCGCCGTTGATAGTAGCGCGGTTCATCAGAACGATGTGAAATTCCCGGCAGATGCTAAAACCATTTTGCTTTCGACGGCCAATTTGCAGAATCGGACCATTCTCGAAGAAATCCTGAAGACTGATTATAATATTTTGTTTGCAGAAGATGGCGAGCATGTCCTTAATATTCTGTTGGAGTACGGGAACCGTATTTCGTTGGCGTTGATTGATGCAGCACTCCCAAAAATAGATGGATTCAAGATTATCCAAAAATTTAGGGGTGAAAAACATGACTGCCAGATACCTTTTATCGTTATGACGGATAACAAGGAACTGGCAAAAGAAAGCATCCGCTTGGGGGCTTACCAGTCTATCCTTACGCCTATTACCAATAAAGAACTAGTTAAATCGAAAATTGATGGTGCTATCAAGAATACGGAATTGCTGCACCAGCTAGCCTTGAATTACATGGAGTATGTCCCTGGCGGCGTGCTCCTGATGGAAGCGGTTCATGGCGATGTCCTTTATGTAAATGGCCGTGCACTTGAAATTCTTGAATGCGAAAATGATGAGGAATTCCGCAATTTGGCGGGAGAAAGATTCAAGGGCGTTATTGAACCTGAAGATTATGTCAAGGTAAAAAACGATACTCAGACTTTAATCCGCAGCGGAAGTACTGTCGCGACTCAAATCACGTACCGCGTCAAGACGAAGAGCGGAACTCTCAAGCGCATTTACCATGTGGGCAAGTTCTTCAAGGATACTCCATACGGCCGTATTTTATCTGTATTCGTCTCCGAAGACGATATGGCACTGAAGAATTATTTTGGACGTAAAAACGCGTTCAAGCTGTTTATGGCATCTGGCGAGGCGACTTATACCAAGTCGTATGATTCCGGCTATAAGGCGTTCTTGTTCTGGAATCTCTCGAAGAATTCGCCGGTTCTCAGGATGGAAGGCATCTCTTACATTCCCGAAGAACTTGCAGGCAACTACACCTACGATAACCATGTGAATTATTTGCTGACGTTGATGTCGAAAGAAGGACTCAATGTCCAAAAAGCGGCGGATTACACTCGTGAAAAGTTAATTCTTGCTTATGCAAATAAACGAAATGTCCCTCCGCTCAATATAAGCTACAATTTAAACAATGGCTGGTTTACAATAAAATCGACTTTCGATATGATGGCGGACCCGGATACGGGCGATATCATCTTGAAACTCCAGAATGAAAACATCACGGATGTCGAAGCCTACAAGGAATTGACGGATGCCGTAGTCTTGAACTTGTACGAAGAAATTATCTATGTCGATGGATGTTCTGGTAGGGTGCTGTGCTTGACGAATGTTGATGGAAAACCGATGTGCGTTCAAGGGTCGGTTGAGGATTCTGTCTGTAAATTGTGCAAACTGTTCCAGATGCCGCTTTGCTCGGCGGAAGAGTTCTTGAAGGCCGCTGAATTTCATAGTAAATCTGGCGATGCTTACGGAAATTCGATTAGGGAAGACGATGGAAGGGTAAAGTACGTCCGTGCAAAGCCGCTGTATGGCGGCATGCCGAAGTACATCATTACCGTGTCGGATATCACGAATGCCAAAAAAGAACCGGCTTAGATCCGGTTCTTTTTCTGCTCCCTGTTAGAGGAGTGCGTTAATTGTTCTTTGTCCGCTTTTGGTCGTACATGCGGTTATCCGCTTCGCGCAAGAGTCCGTTGATATTGCGGGTGCCGTCTGTCGTAGATATCCCGTAGCTTATGGAAATTTGCAAATCGTTCGCCCGGATTAGCGTGCAGATTTTTTTGTTCAGCGCTTCGCAGCGTTTTTTGACTTCATCTTCGGCGATAAGCTTTTCCATGATGACCGTGAATTCGTCGCCGCCTAAACGGGCCGTAATGCCGTCGGGGAATGCTTCCTGTATGAACTTGGCCGAACCCTTCAAAATATGGTCCCCGCGTTTATGCCCGAAGTTGTCGTTGATTTCCTTGAAACGGTCCAGGTCCATGTAGATAAGCGTCATGGGCTTGTTGGCGTTGTTGCGGAGGAAGTCTTCGAAGTAACGCCTGTTGTATAGCCCCGTGAGAGCGTCGGTATTGGCTTCGGAAAGAATCATCTTTTCGTATTCGCGTGCTACCGATACGTCGTTTAGAATTACGAAATAGCCGGATACATTTTGGAAATAGTCAATGATTTCTTGTTCAATGACTTGATAATAACGTATTTGTCCGCCCAAGTTAATTTCGTATTCGCGTTCCTTGGATTTGCTATCCAAATCAGATTCGTCGCTGACAGGAGTCATGTTGTGCAGCAACCATTCCTTGTAACGGAATTCCCCAATAGGTGTTGATTCCGCTCCCGCAAGTTTTTTGAATGAATCGTTCATCTTGAGGACTTTCCAGTTGACATCGCACAAAATAAGCGGGAAGGGCAAGTTCTCCACGAGAATCGAAAGCTCTAGCCCCATGTTGCCGAAATCGGTCACGTCCTTTGCAATACCGACCGTGCCCTCGATGTTTCCGAACATGTCGTAAAGCGGGGTCTTGTAAGTCTTGAGCTGCTTCATGCCATCGCTTGTCTTGAGCGGTTCGTCAAAGATGCAAGTATGCCCGGCGTCCATGGTTTCTGTTTCGGATTCCCATCATGTGGGCACCGACTTTGTCTTTGAACCATACGAGGTCGGGCACGCTGTCGATTGCCGTCGTGAGCAAGTTTTGATAGTGGAATGAATCAAAGCGGTTCTGTAAATGCTGGAGCAATTTTTCGATGCGCTGCTTGCGGATGTTGCTGCTCTCGTTTTGTGGCCATACGTCTAAAAGCGAAGAATACACTTCTTCGATGTCGGCTATTTTTCCACAGAAAACAATTTCGCTTTGTTCACGCTTGTTTTGCAAGGCTGTTTTTGCATCGTTCGCGTTGTCAGTCACTAAAACGTCAAAGGAATCGTCAGCGGGATTGTTTACCGAAATGCTTGTGTCCCACATCAGTTTCTTTTCGACTGCAAATTCCATGAAAATGCGTTTATCGTCTTCACAATCGATATGCAATGTAAAGTTGAGTTTCATAACTCCTCAAGATATATTAATTTTGGAAAAACGGATTTTTTTGTTGTTTTTCCGCACCTTTTTAGAAAAAATGCTTGCTAGCTACTAATCACTAACTATTAAAACATGCTTTTTTGTGCATTGTTTTTGGAATGACATCTTTTGTCATGGAGATTTATTATATTAGTGCACATGGTAGCAGTAAATAAATCGAAGAAAGAATTTGTGTATCTCTGTACGGAATGTGGCAATACGACTCCCAAGTGGGCGGGAAAGTGCCCGTTCTGCGGGGCGTGGAGTACGCTTAAGGAGCACGTCGTCGAAAATGCAGTCGAGGGGGCGGGGCGTGCCGGGCGAGGTCTTGGCGGTCCTGTGCATAAGGTCGTGCTGCTGAAGGACGTGGCGGCTGAGGATACGCGTCGTTTGAGTACGGCGAATTCGGAATTTGACCGCGTGCTCGGTGGCGGTTTTGCACCGGGTAGCCTTGTGCTGATTGGCGGTGATCCTGGCATTGGCAAATCGACTTTGGTGCTCACGACGCTTGCAACGATGAATGCTGCAGGAGTCAAGGCGCTATATGTGAGCGGCGAAGAAAGTGCATGCCAAGTGAAACTGCGGAGCGAGCGTTTGAACGTTTCGGGGAGCGACATGATGCTCCTCTGCGAAACGAACCTCGAAAAAATCCTGGAGCAGGCACGCGAGGTAAAACCGCAGGTGCTTGTGATTGACTCTATCCAGACGGTGTACAAGAGCGAGCTCGCGGGGACTCCCGGGTGCGCGACGCAACTGCGGGAATGCACTCTGGACTTGATGGTATTCGCAAAAAACTCCGGCTGCATCACGATTTTGATTGGGCATGTGACGAAGGACGGCCAAATTGCAGGGCCGCGAATCTTGGAGCACATGGTCGATACCGTCGTGTATTTCGAAGGTGACCGGAATCACCAGTACAGGCTGTTGCGGACCATCAAGAACCGCTTTGGCGCGACTGACGAAATCGGCGTGTTCGAGATGACGGGGCATGGGTTGAAACCAGTGCTGAATCCGAGCAAGGTCTTTTTGCAAGAGGGCATGCCGCCGACTCCGGGGAGCGTTGTCTGCTGTACGATGGAAGGCTCGCGAGCGCTTTTGTTCGAAACTCAATCCCTTGTGAATCAGACGAATTTTGCCGTACCGCAACGCGTGGCTGCTGGGATTGACCCGAAACGGCTCACGATTATCCTTGCGCTTTTGGAAAAGTTTGGCGGTATAACGATTGGCGCATCGGACGTGTTTGCAAGTATCGCTGGCGGGATGAAAGTGAATGACGCTTCGTCGGACTTGGCTCTTGCGTTGGCTGTCGCGAGCAACCACTTGGGAATCGCCTTATCGCGGCAGACGATTGCGATTGGCGAACTTGGACTGTCGGGCGAGGTGCGGGGAGTGAGTCTCTTGGACCAGCGGCTCAAGGAGGCCCACCGCTTGGGAATGGCGGAGGCGGTCGTACCTGCAAACTGCAAAATCTCGGAGAGCGTGGGTGCTATGAAAGTAGTGCGTGTACATTCGCTCGCCGAAGCGATAAGCTGGCTGATGGATAAACGGTAGAGCTGTGCCTAACCCCTAAAACCTAATACCTAAAATGAAAAAGGGGCGCTCCGGAGAGCGTCCCTAAATTCCGTTATTGAAACTAGCTTCTAGCGTCTTGTGAATCCGAATGCGCGAGGATCAAAACCGCTGGGGAACTTGGTTCTGTCGTTATAAGTAACACGCTTTGCGCTGAACTTTTCGATCTTTGCACCGGTAAGGTCTGCACCGGAGAAATCGACATCTTCCATCTTGGTGTCAATGTCAATCTTCACGCCTTCCATCTTGGCGTTGGTGAATGTAACCTTGAGGAGCTTAGCACCGGAGAAGTTTGCACCGGAAAGCTGTGCATTGTTGAATGCGGAGCGTTCGATGGTGGAGTTTGCAAAGTTTGCCTTGGTCAGGTCGGCGTTGTCGAAGATGTCCTTGAAGACATAGGCACCGTCAAACACAGCCTTCATGAGTTCAGCATAGTTGAACACGTTCTTGCTGACGTTTGCGTCGAAGAACGAAGACTTGTTGAGCTTGGTCTTGTCGAAGGAGCTCTTGGCAACTTCGCCCTTGTCGAAGATAACGCCGTTCAAGTCCTGGTTGTTGAACTTCATGTTCTTCACCGTGGACTGAGCGAACTTGGCCTTCTGGAGCTGGGTCCTGGAAAGATCCACGTCATTGAAGGTTGTCAAGGAAAGGTCTGCTTCCTGGAGATTGACGTTGTTGAAGACAGCACCGTCGAAATCAGCCTGGGAAAGACCCGCCTTGGCGAAGTTCACGTTGTTCAACTTCACGCTGGAGAAGTTAGCAGCGATGAGGTTGCAGCCTGTGAAGTCCGTCTTTTCCATGGTGGTCTTGCGGAGGTCGCTGTTAGCCATCAACGAACGAGAGAAGTTCGTGTTGGTGAGGTTGGCCTTGCTGAAATCAGCACGGGTAAGGTCCACGTCGATGACGGAAGCCTGAGTCAAGTCCGCCTTGCTGAAATCGCAGTTGTCGGACACCTTCATAGCATCGAGACGTGCGTTCTTGAGGTTGGCCTTGGGGAATTGGCTATCGAGAAGCGTGGCTCGATAGAGGTTTGCGCCTTCGAGGTTTGCACCTTCGAACGATGCGGAACGGATGTCTGCACCGCTGATCGTCGCTCCAGCGAGGTTTGCCTTTTCGAAGTTCGCACCGTTAATAACGGCATTGCGGAAGGAGACTTCGGTGAGGTTCGCTTCTTCGAAGTTAGGTGCGTCACCGGCAGAGCGCTGGAAGTCCGTAACGCCTTTGACGGCCCTAGCCTTCTGGAACTGGTAGTTGTCGATACGCTTGTCGCGGAAGGAGGTGTTCAATTCTTTGCCCCTGAAGTCCTGTGCGGACACATTGAGTGCGAGGGCACCAAGAAGGCAGAGACCAAATTTGTAAACGTTCTTCATATTCATAATCAAATTCCCTTTATAAAAAAGTAAATCAAATAACGGATAGCCCTAAAATAACTAAAAAATTTGCAAAACTACAAGCGAAAAATAAAAAGTGACCAAATAAATACTAATTTTACGCTGTAATGACAATTTTTCTTTAATTTTACGATACAATGACACGTTTCCGTTCGAATTTATACAATATGGTGATCGGCGAAGGCTGTTTTTTAGGTCTTAGGGACTCTTTTAGACCAGGAAAATTGACAGGCTGTGCCGGACGGGTTTTGCCATTGTTTTTTGCATAGAAATGAGTATGTCTGAAAGTATTGTTGAACGTCAAGAAAAGATTAGAGCGAAGTTTGCTTCGTTCAGTGATCCCGATGACAAGTGGAAGTTCCTTCTGGATTTAGCTCGCGAACACAAGGGCATGGATGCCGCTTTGAAGGCGGAAAAGTTCATCATTCAAGGCTGTGCCTCGACGATGTACCTTGTTCCTAAGTTCGATGGCGGCAAGATCCATTTTGAAATGGATGTGGAAGGCGGCACGACGAATCCGTTGATTAGCCGTGGCTTAGGGGCGCTTGCCTTGCAGATTTTTAACGATATGACTCCTGCTGATATTTTGTCTGTAGACCCGACGTTTTTCCAGCAGATTGGACTCAATGTGGGACTTTCGCCGACTCGTTCCAACGGTTTTGCAAGTCTTTTAAAACAAATTTATTTATACGCACGCGTCTTTGACGCAATTTCAAAAAAATAGGAATAATCTATGTTTAGCTTTTTGAATGGAAAGAGCCCGTTTGACGAGGCTGAAGAAAAATTGGAAGCTGGTGAAACTGTCAATGGTAGGCCGAAACTTCCGCAGGCGCCAATTATGGGCTGGCAGGACGGCGTGTTCTTGCTGGTGCTGATTGGCCTTATTGTGGGCGGTTACTACTACTACCAGCATACGAAGCAGATTAGTGCTGAAACATTTGCCCGGTGCGATTCTCTTTACGTTGCTGCGGAAAAGGATGCGGCAAAGTATGTGGAAGCCGAAGCTTGCTACAACGAAACTTGGGAATTGAGCTTTGTAAGTGATTCGATGGAAATTTTGCGCCAGAACCGCTTGGGCTCGATTGAAGATTTGCGCAACCATCAGAAGGATTTGTATGCTGATGCGATGGGGGCCTTGGCTGCAAGGGATTCCATTGCTGCATACAACATCGTGAACGAATACAAGGGCCCGATGCTTTTGAACAGGGGCGATGCAAAGGATTGGAACAACATTGCCAATAGCGAAGCGATCAAGGCTAGCATTGCTGCCGCCGCTGCCCGTGCCGATTCGATTGCCAAGGCGAAAGCCGTTGCGGATTCTTTGGCTCAGGTGGCTGCGGAACTCCGTGCAAAAGCCGTTGCCGATTCTATTGAACAAGCGAACAAGAAACTTGCTCGCAAGGGAAAGCGTAAAAAGGTTTAAAAGGTTGACCCCGGCACAGAGGCCGGGGTGACAATAATGCGATGTCATGCCGGACTTGTTCCGGCATCTCCTTTTTATAGACGAGAATTACTTTGAGACTTTTGTAACGGTAATTTCTCGTTCGGTTTCGGAGAGAATTTGAATTTTGACGACGTGGGTGATGCCTGCGTCGTTTTCTTCTAGGCGTTCGGGCCATTCGATGAGGCTGATGCCGCTTTCGAGGTAATCCGGATCCATGCCGACTTCATAGAGGTCAGCGCCGCCTTCGAGACGGTAGAGGTCGAAGTGGAAAATGGGCGGGTTGTTCGGGTATTCGTGGAGGATGGTGTAAGTCGGGGAGCAGACGGTGCCATCGAAGCCAAGCCCCTTGCAGATGCCGCGGCTGATGACGGTCTTGCCTGCACCGAGGTTTCCGTACAAGGCGACTTTGTCGCCGACCTTGAGTTCCTTGGCGAATTGCAACGCCCAGTTGTATGTATCGTTTTCGCTTTTAAATTTCATTTTTCGAGGATGAAGTTTTTTCTGTCTACTGTCTACTGCCTACTGTCTACTTCCTACTACCTTACAGCTTATCCTTAAACTGCTCATAAGTGAATTTGTGCAACAGGTGGAACTTGCCGGATTCATCGAACTTGCCGATGCTCGGGTGACGCACACCGTTGAAGAACGTGGTCTTGACCATCGTGTAGTGGATCATGTCTTCGAAGATGATGCGGTCGCCGACCTTGAGCGGTTCGTCGAACGAATAGTCACCGAGCTGGTCGCCGGCGAGGCAGGAGTTGCCCGTGAGCTTGTAGGTGTGCGCTTTTTCGCCCGGGAGGGCGGCGCCGGTGATGTTCGGGCGGTACGGCATTTCGAGGCAGTCCGGCATGTGGGCGCTGATGGAAACGTTGAGGATGACGATGTCCATTCCGTTGTGGACGATATCGCCGACGCTTGCGACGAGTTCGCCTGTCTGCCAGCCGATAGCTTCGCCCGGTTCCATGATGACCTGCAAGTGCGGGTAACGCGCGGAGAAGTCTTTGAGGATGCGTACGAGTTCGTCGCGGTGGTAGTCCTTGCGAGTAATGTGGTGACCACCGCCGAAGTTCACCCACTTCATTTGCGGGAGGTACTTGCCGAAGTGCTTTTCGAATGCGGCGAGAACGCCTTCGAGGGCGTCGGAATCTTGTTCGCAGAGAGCGTGGAAGTGGAGTCCTTCAATGCCGTCGAGGAGTTCGGGCTTGAATTCGACTTCGGTCACGCCGAGGCGGGAGTGCTTACCGCAGGGGTTGTAAATGTCGGTTTCGATTGTCGAAAATTCCGGGTTCACGCGGATGCCGGCACTGACGCCGTGGGCGAGCGTCTTTTCCTTGAAACGCTGCCATTGCGAAAAGCTGTTGAACGTGATGTGGTCCGCTGCATCGAGGATTTCGTCGATTTCGTCGTCTTCGTAAACGGGGGCAAAGACGTGAACTTCCTTGTTCATCTCTTCGCGCGCGAGGCGGGCTTCGTTAAGGCTAGAGGCGGTAGCGCCGGCGAGGTATTCGCCAATGAGCGGGAAAGAACGCCAAAAGCTGTAACCCTTGAGTGCGCAGATGATTTTTACGCCGGTCTTGTTCTGGATATCGGCGAGGATTTCCATGTTGCGGCGGAGACGAGTTTCGTCAAGTACGAAACAAGGACTTGGAACTTGAGAATAGTCGAGCATGGCTAGAAAGATAGAAATTATTGCTTTGTCGCTCAAATGTTTTTTTGTATTATCTAAATGTATTGAATTGGCGCTTTTTTATGAATGAAAAAAATGAAAAGTGCTGAAATGGGGTGCTCGAATAGTCATTTCAGCAACTTTTGTCATGAAATGTGCTGAAATGAGGTGTATTTAGGGTGATTTCAGCAACTTTCGTCGTGAAATGTGCTGAAACGGGAATTTTTTAAGAGAATATTTGAAAAGAGAATTTATCATTGAGCTTGTTGAAAAAAATTATATTACCGTTAAATTTGAAGTTGATTGCTTTGGAGGTGTTTTTTTGCGGCGATTGTTGATTGGGTTTGTGGCCCTGATGATTTTGATTCTTTTGTTGTGCGTAGCCACGCTTTGCTTTGGCGCGGTGAACATTCCGTTTGCGGATGTGATGCAGGCGCTGTTTAGCCCGGGGGTTGATGTTTCGTCGAACATCTTGTGGAACTTGAGAATCCCGAAGATGATTGCGGCGGTACTTGCGGGGGCGTCGCTTGCGGTGTCGGGCTTATCGCTACAGACGGTGTTTCGGAATCCGCTCGCGGGGCCGTTTGTGCTTGGCATTAGCAGTGGGGCGAGTCTTGGCGTGGCGCTTGCGCTTTTGGCGGGGATTGGCTTTGGGAGCGTGGGTGTACTCGGTTCGGCGGCGCTTGGGGCATTGCTTGTGACGCTTGTCGTGATGTTTGCGGCGACGCGTTTTGCTCAGACGGGCGTGCTTTTGATTGTCGGGCTTTTGACGGGGTACTTTATCGATTCGATTGTGAGCGTGCTCATTGCGGGGAATTCGTCGGAATCGTTGCGCGTTTACGTGGCGTGGGGCATGGGGAGCTTTGGACGCGTGACGCTTGGTGACGTTTGGATGTTTGTCGCTGCTGTGGTGGTGGGCATGGTGCTGATTGGTGTTTCGCTGCGGTATTTGAATGCGGCATTGCTTGGCGATGATTTTGCGCATGGGCTCGGGCTCAACGTGAAGCGTTCCAAGATTTGCGTATTGCTTGGGGCGAGCCTTTTGGCGGGCGCTACAACAGCGTTTTGCGGGCCTGTCGCGTTTATCGGTATTGCCGTGCCGCACTTGGCGTATTTGCTTTTCAAGACGACGAATCACCGCGTGCTTTTGCCGGGGGCTGCGTTGTGCGGAATTGCGCTTGCGCTTTTGGGCGGACTTTTCCCGGCGTCGGTGCCGCTGAATGCGGTGCTCTCGCTGGTGGGCGTTCCCGTGATTATGTGGGTGCTTGTGCGCGGTTCCGGTGCGCGGATGTAGGGGGCGTTTATGAGTGAATTGAAAAAGTCTTCTGTTTTGTTGGAATGCAAAGATTTGCTTGTCGGTTACGGTCGTGCGCTTGAAACGATGAAAAGCCCGTTTGATTTTGAATTGATGCCGGGAACGGTTGTGGCCTTGATGGGCGAGAACGGGTGCGGTAAAAGTTCGCTTTTGAAAACGTTTGCGGGCTTGCTTTCGCCGGTGGCGGGCGAAGTTTCGCTTGGAGGAAAGCTACTTGCGGAATGGGCGCCTCGTGAACGGGCGCAAGCGATTTCGCTTGTGCGGATGTCTAGTGCGGTGCCGCCTCGCATGAGCGTAAGTGAATTTGTCCGCTTGGGACGTTCGCCGTATTCTGGAATTTTTGATAGTCGCACTGCTGAAGATAATCGCATTGTCGATGAATCGATGGCACTTTTGGATGTCGTAAATTTTGCGAATCGCCCGATTGCGGAATTGAGCGATGGCGAACGCAGCCGTGTGTTCTTGGCGGAGGCTGTGGCGCAACAGGTGAAGGTGTTGCTACTCGACGAACCGAATGCGTTCTTGGATATTCCGCGTAGCCATGCGCTGTTCCGTTTGCTCAAGAAGATTGCAGCGGAACGAAACATGGGCGTTATCGTTTCGACGCATTCCGTGGAATATGCGGAACGCTATTGCGATAAAATTATGGTGGTGAACGGCGGTGCGGTGCGTGTGGCGCCCGCAAATGATGCTCGTAAAAATGGACTGCTTGATTGGACGGAGGCTTTTGATGTTAAATAAAATAATAAATAAATTACAGTTTTTTCGTGCGATGCTTGGTTTGTGCTTAACCTGCCTTGCAATTTCTTTAGTTGCATGCTCGGGATCGAGAAATAAGGCGGATGTTTTGCCGGAGACAAAGCATTTTTTGTGGAAAGTTTCTGATGAAAATTCGTCTGTTTGGGTGCTGGGGAGTCTCCATCTTGCGGATTCAACGCTTTACCCGCTTGCACCTGTGATTGATTCTGCGTTTACGCATGCGGATGAGCTTGCCGTTGAAATTAACTTGAACGATGAAGAGGTGGTGAAGGAAGTGGGCGAACAGTCGGCGCGGCGTGGCGAACTTGCCGAAGGGACGCTTCGCGATTTGTTGCCGGAGGATATGTGGAATACGGTAGATAGCCTTTGTACATCGTGGAATGTTCCGGTAACGATGATTGAAAAAATGCGTCCGTGGCTTGCTGCGACAATGCTTAGTTCGTATGCATTCATGCAGACGGGATTGAATACTGACTACGGTGTGGATTTTGTATTGCTGGATAGGGCCGCTATGGAAGGCAAGGCTATCGTCGGTTTGGAAACGGCGGAAGAACAGATTACGGCCCTTGCGGATACGACGGAATCGGATTCGTCGGGTATTTATTATTTGAAGACAACATTGCGTGAGATTTCAGAAATGGATTCGATGGTGGTGAATCTCATGCGGGCTTGGAAAACGGGCGATGATGAAATGCTTCGTCGATTGTTGAATAGTGAAGATGACGAGAACGAAGATTCGCTTTCGCAGGATGGCAAATTCAAGGAAGAGCATGAACAACGTATTTTCGTAAATCGAAATGCGAAAATGGCCGATTCGATAGCGACTTTTTTACGTGAAGACAGGAATGTTTTTGTCGTGGTGGGCGTTGCGCACTTGGCGCTGGAAAAAAACAACGTTATTGATGCGTTGCGGAATCGCGGGCTTAAGGTCGAACGTTTTTAACGCTTAGGCCAAGGCGGGTGAGGCGGTTGTAAAGGGCCGTGCGGTTCATTTGGAGCCGTTCGGCTGCGGCACCGACGGAGCCATCGCATTCGCGGATGGTCGCTTTTAAGAATTCGCGTTCTTCGTCGAGTTGCTTGTCGCGGAATTCGTCGTAATTGCGGGCCGCGGGGTAGGCGATAGGCAGTGTGCTGCGAGAATCTTCGTCAATTTGCAGGTCTTCGGCACGCAGGATTCCCGGATCCGTGAAGCAGAGTGCGCGTTGGATGACGTTTTCGAGTTCGCGGATATTGCCTGGCCAGTTGTGGTCTTCGAGTTTTTTCAAGGCTTCGGGCGAGAGCGTGTAAGGTTCGCCGGATGGTGCGTATTGACGTATAAAGTAGTTTGCTAAATCTTCGATATCTTCTTTGCGGTCGCGGAGCGGCGAAAGCTGCATCGGGATGACGTTCAGGCGGTAATACAAATCTTCGCGGAAACGTTTTTCGTGAATTTCTTCTTTGAGATCGCGGTTGGTGGCGGCGATGATTCGCACGTCGATGTGTCGCGTCTTGTTGGCGCCGATGGGGCGGATTTCGTGGTTCTGGATGACGCGCAGAAGCTTGACTTGGGCGTGGAGCGGCATGTCACCGATTTCGTCGAGGAAGATGGCTCCGCCGTTTGCGTCTTCAAAAAGGCCGATGCGTTCGTTTTGGGCGCCGGTGAATGCTCCGCGGGTATGGCCGAACAATTCGCTTTCGAAGAGGGCTTCGGGAATGGCGCTACAGTTGACGGTGACGAATTTGTCATAAACGCAAGCGATGGCTCGCGCGATGAGGTCTTTACCGACTCCGGATTCGCCAAGGATGAGCACGGGCCCCGTGTGCAGAATGGTGCGTTCTACGTTCTTGCGCAAGCGTTTCATCGCCTCGCTTTTGCCGACGAGATGCGACATCCTTTCGCGGAAAATGCGTTTTGCATTGTAGATTTCCTTGAGTCTCGCAATCTTGCTCATCAAGTGGAGACGGAGAGCTTCAATCGAAAGGATGGTGTCGTAGAGTTTGCTTGAAACGCTGGAGTGCATTTTGGGGGATTCTGCATAGGCGAGAATCATGGAGTCCGGATTGTATTCGCGGAGGTTCGAAAGCAATTGTGCGTTTTGGGCGGCAAATGAATCTAAATCCCAGATGACGATGGGGGCAAGCGGAGCGTGTAGCGCTTCTGCGATTTCGGAGGCCTCATCGTTTGCGGGGCTATGTACATCGACTGTGTTGTTCACAGAAGAAAGAACGTCCAGAATGAACGAGGACGTTGCAGTATCTTTTGTGAAAAAATCGATGGAAGGCATTTTAGTTGGAAGTAGGAAGTTGGAAGTAGGAAGTTTATAATCGCGGCTGTGCCGCCAAACTTAATACTGTCTACTTCCTACTGTCTACCGTCTACTGTTTACTTTCCCAGTTCCTTGCTGCGGTTGGTGCCGGCGACTACTGCTTTGATGAGCGTGCTGCGGAAAGCGCCTTCTTCGAGGGCGTCGATGCCTGCGATTGTCGTGCCTGCCGGAGAGCAAACCATGGCGCAGAGGTCGCTTGGGCTCTTGCCGGACTGCTTCACGAGTTCGACGCTGCCTTCGATGGTGCCGAGAGCGAGCTTCAAGGCGACATCGCGGGTGAGGCCAGCCTTTACGCCACCGCGGGTAAGGCCTTCGATGAATTCGAAGACGTATGCCGGAGCGCTGCCGGAAAGTCCGGTGACGGCATCCATGAGGGATTCGGCGACGCGGCAGGTCACGCCGATGTTACCGAAGATTTCTTCTGCAATCTTGAGCGTTGCTTCGGAAACGCCGTCTGTTGCAAGACCGACGGAACCCTTGCCGACGGTGAGCGGCAAGTTCGGCATGACGCGGAGCACTTGGTTCTTTTCGCCAAGCACTTCGAGGAGGCTCTTGCGGGGAACGCCCGCCATGATGCTGATGAACGTCTTTTCGCTCTTAAGCGTTGCTGCGGCTGCTTTCCATTCGGCGGCGACGAGCTTGAAAATCTGCGGCTTGACGCAGAGGAACGTGACGCTAGCCTTTTCGATACCTTCGGCAAAGCTAGAAACGCGGACGCAACCGAGGGCGCTCACGGCTTCGGCGGCCTTGTCGCTCGGGTCAAAGAAGAAAATGTTCTTGGCGTCGGTGCCTGCGTTCAAAAGACCGCGGAGAATGGCTCCGCCCATGTTGCCAGTACCGGCAAAGAAAATTGTAGTGTTCATTTTTTGTCCTTTATTTTAAACTCAGTGTGTCTCTATGTGTAAATCTTTTTAATGTCATTCTGGAGTCTCTTTGAGGCGATAGAATCCATAAAAATTATGGACCCTATCACTGCGGCCTCTCTTGTTATTTCGGCCTTGCTCCAGGATGACTGTTTCATTTGTAATTTAGCAAATAAAAGGAGATGCCCGCTCGGAGGCGGGCATGACAAATGTGTTTTATAAAAGAGGTGACCCCGGCACAGTGGCCGGGGTGACACGATCATAAAAAAAGCGGAACGCTTTTGCGTGCGTTCCGCTAAGTCTTTGTTACACCTTCGGTTTCGAGAGCACGGCGAGGAGTTCTGCGTTTGTCTTGAGCTTACTCATGAGCTTGAGCAGGTTCTCCATGATGCCCGTTTCCGTTTCGTTCTGGCTGCCTCTGCGGAAGTTCCAGGCGGCATTCTGTTCGAGGAGCGAAAGCAAACGTTCTTCCTTGCGGGTGCCGGACTTGAACACGTCAATGGCTGGCCAAATGCGCTTTTCTGCGATGCGGCGGTCGAGCACGAGCTCCATGTTGCCGGTTCCCTTGAATTCTTCGAAGATCACTTCGTCCATGCGGCTACCGGTTTCAATCAAGGCGGTACCGATGATGGTGAGCGAGCCGTTCTTCTGGACTTCTTCCGTGACGGAACCGTCTTCGTTCTTGACTGTGCGAATCTTGTCCTGAATCTTACGGGCGGCACCGAAGAACTTCTTCGGGAACTGCATGGCGTTCGCGTCCACACCGCCGGAGAGAATCTTGCCGGAGTGCGGAATCACAACGTTGTTTGCACGAGCGAAACGCGTGATGGAGTCGAGCAAAATCACGACGTCCTTCTGGCTTTCGACGAGGCGCTTTGCCTTTTCGAGAACCATGTTTGCGACACGCGTGTGGTGCTCAGGCGGTTCATCGAATGTCGAAGCGACAACTTCGGCCTTGATGTCGATTCCTTTATCCGCAGCTCTTTCCTTGATTTCCGTAATGATGTCGCGCATTTCGGTGACTTCTTCCGGGCGTTCATCAATGAGGAGCGTGATAAGGATAATTTCAGGATGGTTCTTTGCGATAGCGCGTGTCACGTTCTGCAAGAGAACGGTCTTGCCGGTACGCGGAGGGGCGAGAATAATACTGCGCTGGCCCTTACCGATAGGCGAGAACAAGTCCATGATGCGGGTGCTGTATTCCGTCTCGTTCCATTCGAGGTGAATCTTTTCTTCCGGGTGAATCGGAGTCAAGTATTCGAATGCGACACGGCGGCGCATTTTGTCCGGTTCTTCGAAGTTTACGCGGTCAATGCGGCGCATGGAGAAGTACTTATCTTGTTCGCGAGGCGTGCGCACAAGGCCTTCAATCGTATCGCCAATCTTGAGGTTGAATTTACGGATAAGGTTCTGGCTCACGTAAACGTCGTCTGTGCTGGTCTGGTAGTTCTGATCCGGCATGCGGAGGAATCCGTGACCTTGCGGGGTGACTTCGAGAACGCCTTCCGTATAAATGATGTTGCCTTCGTTTTCGAGGCTCTGCAAAATGTAGTTGAGGGACTGCTTGCGCATTCTGCGGAAGTCCACTTCTTTTTGCACGGCGAGTTCCTGGAGTTCGCTCATGGAGAGCTTGCGGAACCTGAGCCAGTTTTCCTTTGCCTTTAGAATAACTTCGGAGCCTGGCGCCGGGAGCGTTGCAGAATCATCGACAAATTCTTCTTGTTGCTGGAAATTGCGATTGCGGTTGTTCTTATTGAACTTGTTGTTCTTGTTGAACTTGTTGAATTTGCCGTTCTGGTTGTTGAACTTGCGGTCGTCTTGACCTTCGCCGTTCTGTGCCTGGGCTTCGCCTTGAACTTGTGCGTTATCGCCTTGCTGTTGGGTGTTCGGGTCGGACTGACCTTCTTGGGCGCTGTATTGGCCTGCAGGTTCAGCGGCTTGAGGAACAACATCACTTGCCTGCTGGATGGATTCTCCGGCGTTTTCGCCACCGAAAGAGGCTTCTAAATCGGGCTTGATGGTGTAGGTCGGTTCACCTGTAAAAATGGATTCTGGAATGGCATCGATGTTTGCAACGCCGTATTGTTCGGCAAGGCGTTTTTCGGCGGCGGCGATTCCATCGACCGGTTCACTCTTTTCTTGAAAATCTAATTGTATATCTTGCGGTGCGTTTTCGACGATGTCTTTGTGGACTTTGTTCTTGGGACCCGGTTTTCTGCCACGGCGTTTGGGCTGAGGGGCTTCGTCCATGTTTCCGGGAAGCTTGTCTGGCGTGCCCAAGTATTCGGGAACCGGGATGCCGGTGCTTTCGGGGTAAACGATGTCGGTCAAAGATTTTTCTTGACTAATTTGTTTTGAATTCTGATTTTTAGATGTTCTGGGCACGATGGCGTCCTATAGATGAATATTTCAAAAAAATGAAATGAACGATGTAGTATAATGATAATGCGGGCTATAAGCCCCATAAAATTTATTGGATAATTAATATTACGTCCCGAAATCGCGGAACGGAATAAAAGATACATAAAATTTTTAAGAAATGTGGAAAAAAACAAAATTTTTTGAAAAAAATTAAAAATATCACAAGATGACTGCTTGGAATCCTGTATGGATCCTATCGCCAACTGCTTATACAAGACATTATGGTTTCTATCGGCACTTCGTGCCTCCAGAATGACAGGTCGTCAGGATGATGCTTACTTCCTACTAACCACTAACCACCAACCACTAATCACTAATGACCAACGACCAATGACTAACTACTAATGACCAACAACTAATTTGCTATATTTGAAGCGTGGATTATTTAAATAGAGTATATATAGCACTCGGAAGTAATCTTCCAGACAGATCCTCTCATCTGAAGGCTGGCAGGGATATGCTGCGCCGCATCAGTGGGGGAGGCTGGATTGAAAGTCCCGTCTACGAAACGCCTCCTGTTGGACCGGCGGGTCAGGGGCCATATTTTAATCAAGTCGTGAGTTTCTGGTACGATGGCGACCCGGTAAAGTTGCTTTACTATTTGAAGGGGTCAGAACTCATTCTTGGACGCAAAGATCGTGGACATTGGAATTCGCGAGAAGTGGATTTGGACTTGTTGTTCTTTGGGCAAGAAGTTTGTTCTGGTCGCCCGACGATTCCGCATCCGCAGATTTACAATCGACAGTTCGTGCTTGTGCCGCTAAACGATATCGCCCCGGATTGGGTGGATCCTAAAACGAACAAGCAAGTGTCCGAGTTGCTATCTGAATTGCTCTTGAAAGAAGAAAAGATTCCGTTCCGCGTTATAAAAGGGGAGGAACCCTGATGCTTGCAGATAAAAACATCCATTTCATGGCTATTGAAGGGACTATTGGCGTTGGAAAGACTTCACTTGCCCATGCAATTTGTGAACGATGGAATGCGATGTTCATCGAAGAAAATTTTGCCGAGAACCCGTTCCTCCCGAAGTTCTACGAAAACCGCTCGGCGTATGCGTTCCAGACGCAGTTGTTCTTTTTGCTGGACCGCTTTAAGCAACTTCAGAATTCCGCGTTGCAAAGCGACTTGTTCCACAGTTTGTTGGTGAGCGATTACACATTTGACAAAGACCGCATTTTTGCATCGCTGAACCTTACCGAAAATGAACTTTCCATGTACGATCAGGTTTCAAATGCCTTGAATCACGATATTCGCAAGCCTGATTACATTGTCTATTTGCAGGCGAGCGTGCCTACGCTCTTAAAGCGAATCAAGGGGCGTGGTCGTGCGATGGAAAAGACGATTGATGGTAACTACTTGAGCGATTTGCAGGAACGGTACGACCATCATTTTTGGCATTATACCGATGCGCCTGTGCTCATCATCAATACGGATAAAATTGATTTTGTCCATAACGAAAATCATTTGCAATTGGTGCTGGATGCGGTTGCGTCTTGCCCAAGCCAAACGACTTATTTTGTTCCAGAAGGTGATTAATCATGCAGATAATTAAGTCTATCGATTCCCTACGTCAAACGCTTGCTCCTCTTGCGAAAGAAGGGAAAAGAATCGGTCTCGTTCCTACGATGGGTGCTCTCCATGAAGGACATGGAGCTTTGATCAAGGCTTCCGTGAGCGAGTGCGATGTGACTGTTGTTAGTGTGTTCTTGAATCCTATTCAGTTCGGCAAGAACGAGGATTTGGACAAGTATCCGAAGCGTTTGGAAGCGGATGCGAAACTTGCGGAAACGATTGGAGCGGACTTTGTTTTTGCTCCGTCTGTTGCTGAGATGTACCCTGATGGCGACCCGATGACGCTTGTTCGTGATGAACAGCTCGAATCCATGTACTGCGGTGCTTACCGTCCGGGGCATTTCCGTGGCGTGTTGACGGTCGTTTCTAAGTTGTTCTTGATTTCTGGTGCGAATGACGCTTACTTTGGCGAAAAGGATTACCAGCAGGTGTTCTTGATTGAAAAGATGGTGAAGGACTTGAATTTTAATATCAAGATTCACCGTGTGAAGATTGTTCGCGAAGAAAGCGGGCTTGCTCGTTCTAGCCGTAACGAATATTTGACGGATGAAGAACGCGCCCAGGCTCTTGGCATTTACGAAGGCTTGAAGGCTGCGAAAGCGACTTTTGAAGCAGGCGAACGCAGCGTGATGAAGATTCGCGATGTCGTCGTGAAGTCGATTGTGGCGGCACGCGGCGTGGTGCAGTACGTCGAAGTCGCAAGCCAGAAGACTTTGCAAAAGTGCACCGGAGCTCTTGGCCCCGATGACAAGTTCGTGATTCTGGTCGCTGCATTCTTTGGCAAGACGAGACTCATTGACAATATTGAGCTGAATTAGGTATTAGGTTTCAGGTGTTAGGTTTTAGGCTTTTATAATCACGGCTACGCCGTCTTATACAGACGTGCGAATGCACGTGAGATTTATTCCTAACCCCTATAACCTAAAGCCTATAACCTGTTATCTACTTCTCCGTTGCGGTGAAGATGCCGTCCCACTTTTCGCCTGCTGCGACAGGCGGATTTTGTTTGTAGGCGAGGCAGCGCTTGATATAGACCATGCTCGGGCAGGTCTTGCTTCCGGGGTCGCGTTCGGGCAGGTGCGGCTCGAATTCCTTGCATTTTTCGAAGAAGTCGATGGCCTTGTCCCATTCCATATTGAGGTAGGCCGTGCGAGCTTGTGCCCAAAGCGCTGTGAGCTTGTTCAACGTTTCGGCGTTTTCGTCGTTCGCGTAAGCGAGGAATTCGAACGTTTCCACAGGTTCTTCTTTACCGACGACGCGGATGATGTCGAGCGAACGGTAAATGTACTGGTCGCTGATGCCTTGAGCCACAAGCTGGTCAATCGTATTCTTACAAACGTGAATGTAGGCGCCATATTGCTTGGCCGCACTTTCAAGACGTGCTGCGAGGTTCACTTCGTCACCCATCATGGTGTAGTTCTTACGCATGGTCGAACCCATGTTTCCGGTAACGATGTGGCCGGTGTTGATGCCGATTCTCATGTGCATGTCATGGACGACCTTGGGCCATTTATTGCCTTCGGATAGCCATTTTTTGCGGAGTCTCAAGAGTTCACTTTGCATGTCGAGTGCGGAGTTGCAAGCACGTCGGGCGTGGTCGTCGAATTTCATCGGAGCACCGAAGAATGCGATGATGGCGTCACCTTCGTACTTGTCGAGCGTTCCTTTGTTCTTGGTCGTGAGAACGTCGGTCATGGCAGAGAGGTATTCGTTCAAAAGTTCGACGAGCTTACTTGCGCTTCCAATCTTTTCGGAGAATGTAGAGAATCCTTGAATGTCGGTAAAGTAAGCGGTAATCACGGATTCTTCACCACCGAGCTGCGGCGTGATTCCATCGGCCACCAATTCGTCAATCAATTCCGGAGAAATGTATTGCTTGAATGAACTTGTAATGAATCGTTTTTCTTTGTTTTCGAAGTAGGCTTGCACAACCATCGCCAAAATATTCGTGAGGACAATGGCGAGCAACTGCTTGAATACGCCTATGTAAAGGTTGTGCTCGAAATAGGTGTAGGCCACAATGATATAGGCTGCTGCGGCGAGTAGCATAAAGAAAAATGACCAAAAACTTTTTGAATAAAGTCCAATGAACGTGAAAAGCAGAGCGAGTAAAATGACAATGATTCTCTGGTATTTTTCGTCGAGAATTTTCATGTAGTCGTCATCGAGAATATTTTTGATAATGCTTGCATGGACGAGAATTGCGGGGATGTTTTCTTCGTGCGGACCGTTCACGATATCGAAAAGTGCTGCCACGGAAGAACCGAGAATAATTGTTTTACCTGCGTATTGGTCGAGGTTGGTGGAATCCTTGTATATGTCGTAATAAGAAACATGTTTGAACGCCTTCGTCTCAGGCGTAGTGAAGTTGAATCTTCCTTTGTATTTAATAAGAAACTGTCCTTTTTGGTCAATGGGGATTCTCTTATATGGGCCGAAACGCAATTCTTGACCTGGTTCCAAACTGCTGATTTGCTTGTCCGTTGCCTTAAGAACATCTTTTAGGATTGGATCTGTAAAGAACTGGATGGAAGCGCTCCATTTGTCCTTTTCAAGGTTGTAGCTGATATCCAAGTAGCGCGATATGTACTTGTGTTCTCCCTTTTTGATGTCTTTGTATGAATTTTCAAAAAAGTGAATAGTGCTGAGAATGTTCGGTGTGATGGAAATTTCTTCATCGTTTTCGTCGGTGATGATATAGACGCCCTCGTCATCTTCGCTTTTGCTGAGGGTGAAACTCTCTCCCAATTTGATTTTTTCTTCGTCTTCGAGTTTGTAGAAAATGCTATCCGATGTTTTTCGTAGTAGGTTTGAAAGCGCGGCGTTCAGGTGCTGGTCTTCGTCCAGAAGATAATCAAAGACTATGTCTCCGTCGTTGTTTCGACTTGCGGATATTTTAGATGAAGTTTCGACTTGGCTTGCTTTTTTGCCGGTTGCCTTGATGCTTTTCATCTTGTCACGTAAGGCGACAAACATGGGATAGGTAAAATTGGGATAAGTGGTGTGGTAGTCTCCAGAGGAATCACGGTAGATACCGAACGGTTTTCCGATATCAATGTATTCACCCATTTTGATTTTTACTTCTTTGGGATCCTTGTGGAACAAGTGCAAAATGGTCATGAGCGAAATTGGCGAATAAATTCGATAAGGGGCTAGCTTGTCGTCATGGACAACCGGGAATTTGTACAACATGAAGATTCGGCGAATGACACCGTCTTTGTCCGGGTAGGCGTTTACCGCTCCGAGTCGAGCCCCTGCATGAGCGAGTTCCGGGAAGACGTTGTCGAGCAGTTGACGGTATTCGATGTCTTGCGGTTTATCGGCTTGGCTTATTTGGAACGTCGATGCAAAACCGATTTCTTTGGCACGTTCCCAAGTGCTCAGCGGATACCAGTCACTTTTGTGCTTGTAGCTCGTGGAGTCGCTCATTAGATAGCTGACGATACAAATGTTGGATTTCTTCGTCGCCGTGACGAGCATGGAGTCGTAATTGTAGTAAGAGCGAATTTGTGAGAAATGATCGGTGGTAATGGAGTCTGTCTTGCTTGTATCCGGGTAAAGTTCCGAAAGAATAGTATTGCATTGGTCTGCCTTTCGCTTTCCGAAGTCCGCGTTTTTGAAGAGAATATCGAACGCTATAGCGGCTGCCCCACCTTCGCTTAGATTTTCGATGACTTTGGCGTGGATGGAACGGTCCCATTCGTAATAGTTTCCAAATCTTTCTAGCGATTTTTCGTCGATATCGGCAATGATAATGTTCGGATCATTGTATTGCTCCATTTCCATGACGACGCCATCCTTTACGCCGGTCGTATCTACGACTTCGGTAATTCTTTTAAAGAATTGGTCGTAGAAAATGTTTTCCATTGATTCTGCGGCGGTCAAATTTTTTTGATTATCGTCCGAGTTATTTTGGGAATTGCCGAAAATAAGAATGAGTGTGACGGCAATCACCGAAAGCGATAATGCAATGATCAGTTTTTTCAGATTTTTTGAACTTTTTTGTGCCATGATTGAAAAAAATAATAATTGAGGAAAGAGTGTCATTTTTTGTGCTAAAATTCAGGGCTGTAAAAGCTATATTTAGATTTGTAATTATAGGAGCGTGTTTTTGGCTGTTCAAAAGAAAAAAACTGTAAAGAAAACGAAAAAGCCCAAAGTTGAACCGAAACAGGAAATCCAGCAACCGGATTCGTATTTTATAACGATGTTGGTGGGATATTTGGTGTTGCTTGCCGGAATAGTCCTTTTGCTCGGATGCATAACGATTTCGATTGTGGGTGAAAAAGAAAACTGGCTTGGACCGGGCTTGGGAGGTGCATTCCCGAGCTTTATGACGTTCTTGTTCGGGCGTGTGGCGGTGGTCGTGTTTACGGCTTCGCTTATCCTTTGGGGTCTTTTTATTGCAGTGGCGTCTTTACGGACTAAGCTCTTGCGTTTTGCGATTGGGCTGAGCTTGTTGGCTGTTAATTTGTCGTTCCTCTTGTCGCTCAAGAATTTTGGCATGAAGAGTGTTTCGAACGATGCTCTTTCGATGAGCGGCGGCGTTTTGGGCGAGTTCTTTTTGCAGAATTTGGCGATTCCCGTGTTCGGGCGCGTTTCGTGCGTGGCTCCGCTGATTTTGTTGGTGGGGACTCTCGGTTTGATTCTCGTGCTTTCGTTTGGCGTGCGTCCGAGGCATTTCCGGTTCGTGGCGCAGACGATGCGTTATGTGAGCGGAGTTTTTGGCCAGCGTCGTTCGATGGCTCCGGTTGAAGTGGAGACTGTTGAATTTCCGGAAGTGAAGCCTGAGAAAAAGGCAACGGAGAAAAAGCAGCTCCGCCGCGGTGTCGTGATGGAAGACGAGACGATGATTTTCGTTCCCGATGATGTGAAAACTCGCAGGCGCGGGAAGGTGGAGCCGTTCAATGGTCGCCATAACTGGTTGACGGACGAACTCGATGTCAGCCGCTCGGATATGCAGACGCGAGTAGGGAATGGTACGCTAGCGGGCAGGCCGTATAACGGTGCTGGAATGGACGCTGTCGGGGTGCAAGGGAATGCGGCTGCAGGGCTTCCGCAGTTGCCGAACGCCCCTGTTGCAGACCCGCGTGATATGCAGCGGACGATGAACGACGCGACTTTGGGCAATGGCGTTTATGAAGATCCTGAAATTTTGCGCTTGGAAGAAGAACTTCGCTTGAACGAACGCCACATGAATGCGTTGCAGATTCTCGAAA
>JAEEGK010006015.1_pt1 | contig 29235 bp, 11 predicted proteins | sample 8958771 | NCBI WGS metagenome assembly JAEEGK01 (sample SAMN16246547, study PRJNA631951) | gut metagenome | biome: gut microbiome; feature: rumen; material: SC-attached | host: Bos | place: Iran: Karaj | collected 2018-10 | reverse complement strand
TAAGCTCCATTGAATTTTTAATTTTTTTTTTATTTTTTGGACAAAGAATGGGGTATTGGGGATGGGGGTTGGGGGTTTGGGGATTGGGGATTGGGCCCAATCCCCACTCCCCAATCCCCAATCCCCAATCCCCAATCCCCAATCCCCAATCACAATAGATAACATTTTTATTAAAAAAAATTAAAATAAATAATAATATTAATTATTATTAAAAATTAAATATAAATCATAAAAATATAATTTCAATAAATCGTAGGTGACCACAACCTTGCAGTTTTATCCGCACTCGTGGAAACAATAATAGGTAAATCTGGATGCCATCTAACACTTACAACTTTATCATTATGTTCAAGTTCACCAGCTAAATTAAAATTATTTAATATATCATAAATTTTAATTTTATTATCAAACCCCCCAGAAATAAGATATTTTCCATCAGGACTAAAACTAATAGTTCTTACTTCTTTACCTTGACTATTTTCTTTAATTTCCGTAAACAGACTTTTTCTCTGTGCATCCCATATAGTGATATTTCCATCAACATGCCCAGCAGCAATTATAAGCATTTCCCCAGTATTTAATAAACTTATATCATTAATAGCACCGTACCCCAGAGTTGGAACCGTACATATTTCTTTTAAGCTTTTTAAATCCCATAATTTAATAGTTTTATCAGCACTCCCTGAGCCAAAATAACTACCATCATTTGACCATTTAATCGTAGTTACATCTTTATTATGTCCTATTAATTCACCTTTTGATGAGCCATTTTCCGTATCCCACATTTTTATATTTTTATCTATATCACCAGCTGTTAACAAAGTGAGGTCACTACTCGGATCAAAGCATATAGATCTTATTGTGCCATTATGCCCACTTATTGGTAATTCTAAAATATCATCATCTTCATTATTTTTACCATCAGGGTTTCCTTCGGATAATGGTGGTACTACCATTAATTTAATAATTTTATCATTTGAACCACTAGCTAATAAACGCCCACTGACACTCCAATCTAAACAATATATTGAGCCTAAATGATGATTTTTTTGTTCGAAAATTAACGGCATTTTCGTGGAAGCATTAATCCCTCTATAGTTTTTAAAATTACTTAGTACATGAGATAAAGAATATATTTTTAAACTTTTCGAATTTGTTCCTATCGCTAAGCAATCACCTTTTGGTGAAAAACAACTTGTTCTTATAGGATGAGAATCTTCGATGACTTTGGATAAATCGAAAGATGAGATGTCATATTTTGAATATTTAGTATAGCCATTACCTATACTGGCATAATCTTCGAAAGTCAAATTATTATTTAAATTAATATTTGTGGATGATTCTACTAATACCATGTTTTCATTTTGTGGCTGTGTATTTGTATTAATTTCTTCCATATTAGGATTTGTATTATTTGTGTTTGAATGAGAATTTATATTTATTGCCGTGTCCCTATTTTTCGAAGAAAAATCATTTTCTTCCGTAGTCGGTTTATTTTCTAAATTATTATTGTTATTATTTATTTTTAAATTTATTTTATTATTATTATTTGAATTTTGATTATTATTTATATTATTAATATTGTTTATATTATTATTAATATTGTTATTATTATTAAATATAAATTGATTTTGACTTTGACTTAAAATTAATTCATTTCTATTAGATTTCATTAAATTTATTTGGGAACTACTCGCATTATTAATTTTATTTTTATTAATATCATTTTCTATATTAATATTCATTTGTAAATTATTTTCTTTAATATCTTTATCAACTTCAATAATAAATCCTTTTAAAACATCATTTAAATTAGAAATTTCTCTATAACTCGCATCATTCGTAGACAAAAAATACACCGCTTTTATCACATTTAACATCAAATTATTTTCAATTTTTATTTCATTATCATGCACAGGGTAAATAAATTTTAAATAACTTCTAATTTTATCAAAACACATCAATCTGCCAGTGATGGGGGACCAGTTTTTATATTCTTCTTGGTCAGTGATGGAGGGGGTGGTGGACAGACATTGCAAAATTTTTTTAAATTCTTCGGGGGGGCATAATGTCTGCAAAAATTTAAGTTGGGCTACTAAATTTTCCACATCTCCTCCATTACTGCTTTGATTAGGCTCTGATTCCACTGCTTCTAAAAATTGTTGTTTTTTTAATTCAAAAATGGCCTTACGGTATGGAAAATTTTGTAAATTATTTTGGGATATTGAATTTAATATTTCTTCGGATTCGGCCCAATTTCCCTCTAAAATTAAATTTCTTAAAACGAGTAATTCTTTTGGGTAATTAAATAATGAAAGATTTGTCTCTTGCTCTAATGATATTAATGCTTTGTCTAAATGCTCGTTATATAAAAAGTCCATTATGAATAAAATAATATCTGATTTTTTTATTGTTTTTACACTGCGAAGTAAAGGATTTATATTTCTCTGGTTTTGCATTTTTTTTTAATTATATTTAAATTTTTTTTAAAATTAAAAAAATTTTAAAAACAAAAAATAAAAAATTTCAATTTATTTAATAAAAATTAATTAAAAAAAACATATATAAAAAAATTACAAGCAAGAAAAAAAACCAAAAAAAATGAAAAAAAATGGAATATAATGACAATGAAAATTATTCAAATGAAAACATGGAAGAAAATCAATTAGAAGAAGAAGAAAATGAATATCAAGATGAAATTCAAGAAAACATAAATGATATAAATAACAAAAATAATATAGAAGAAAATACTAAAATAAACATAATAAATGAAAATGAAGAAGAAAATCAAACAGAAGGAAATGAATTAATGTATATATATGAATGGGTAGATAGTATTCAATTAAGTAAACCAAAAAAAAATATTTCAAGAGATTTTTGTGATGGAGTTTTATTTGCAGAAATTATAAAAAATTACTTTCCTAAATTAGTAGATTTACATAATTATCCTTCTTGTTCTTCTACAATTCAAAAACTTAGTAATTGGAAAACTTTAAATAATAAAGTTTTAAAGAAAATTAATTTTAAAATTAATGATAATGAAATTAATAATGTTATTAAATGTAAACCTTTAGCAATTGAACATTTATTACAAAAGTTATATTTTCTTTTACAAAATAAATTTAGAAATGATGATAATCAAAATTTTATTAATAGTAATAATATAAATGACAATAATTATAATTTAAATGTTGAAGATTTGAGACATATTTTAAATGAAAAAGAAAAAGCTGTTAAAGAATTAGGAGATGTTATTAAAATTTTTGAAATGAAATTAGAAGGTGCAAATAATTTTATTAAAAAATTGGAAGAAAAAGTTAATAATTTAACTGAGAAAATTAGAAGTAAAGGGTATAATGTGTAAATGTTTTTTTATTTAAGTTTTTTTAATTATTTTTTTTTTTTACTTAATAATTTAGTTCTTTTTATTTTTATATATGAAAAATTGAATTTTAAATTTTGGGAATTATATATGTATAAAGTTTTAAATATGTTTTTTTATATTTAGAAAAAAAATAATTTTTTAAAATTTGAATAATATTATTAATATAATTATATAATAAAAAAAAATTAAATATCAAGTTTTAATATTATTAAAAATTAAATACAAATAAAAATTTGAATTTTATATTTATTTATTATAAAAAAATATTAAGTATCTATTTTTTTGTATTTTTTTTCCCACTATAAATTCTATTAAAATAACTATCATCCTTTTTTTTATAATATTCTCCAATTGGTTTATTAAAATTATATTTTTCTCTAACTTTACTTTTTTTTTCCAGATTTCTTTTTTTATCTTCTTGAAAACTAATTGCAAATAATTTTCCTAAACTTTTCATAGAATTATCCATTAATAAATAACAATCACAAATATTTAAAAAAAATCTATTTGTCTTTTCTAAATTTTCAATATCATCTTTTTCTAAAAACTGAAAAATTTCAAATGAATTATTTTTAAAAACTGTTTCTAATAATTTTAAATCTGTAAAAATTGGTTTATGAGAAAAAAAACTTATTTGAGAAGTTGAAAGTGTACTCAAAGAATTATTAACTGGTAAAAACATATTTTCTTTATTCTGAAAATGAAAAGCTGAAAATGTATTATTAAACATATTCATTTCTTTTTTCATTTTTTCTATTTTTGTTTTTTTTTTTTAAATTAATTTAATTATTTTTAATAACTTAATTTGGTTTTTTCAAATTCAATTAAAAAAAAAATTAATATAATAAATTATTTAAACTCTTATAATACATTTATAATTATTTGATACAATTATATTATTAATAACAATTAAGGAAAGTTCGGTATTTTTAAACTTGATTTTTCAATTTTTCCATTTTGATTATTATTATTAACAAAATAATCTTTTGAAGAAATCCAACTTCTTGGGTATTCTTTAAAATGATATTTATTATCAGTAATTTCTTTTTTTAATTTTTGTTTGTTATATAAAGAATTAACAATTGGATCTTTAAATTTTTTTTTAGGAAGATTTGTTGGATTATTTTTTTTAAAATTTGAATATTTATTATAAGTAATATTATTTTTATTATCTTTTCCTAAATTTATTTCTTTAAGTGAATTTTCTACTTTATTTAAATATTCTTCTGTAACGTCTTCTTTTGTTATTTTTTCAATGAAATTATCTCCTAATTTTTTCTTTAATTTATTTATTGTATTTTCATCTTTTAAAGCATTTTGTATTATATTTTCAATTCTATTTATTTTATCTTTTAAATTATTATTATTTTTATTATTTGATAATTCTTGATTCATTTCAATTTGATTTTCGTTAATATATAAATTATTATTTAATTGGTTTGGATCATTTATATAATTTTTTTTTATTGTATTTGGATTTATATTTTTTGTAATATTTGTAAAAGAATTTTTATTCATATTATTTATAGACTGAGGAATTGGTTTTATTGGATTATTTTCTGATTCTGGTTCATCTAAATTAAATTTGTATTCAACTTTTTGATTTGGTTTTTTTTTTGTGTTTATTGTATTTAAATTATTGTTTTTTGGAGGAGATATTTTTTTTTTCTTATTTATTTTGTTAATATCTTCTTTTGGTAAACTTGAACTTTTTGTTTTTTTATTGAAATTCATTTTTTTAAAATTAAAACTATAATTATTTTTTGGTATTATATCATGTATAATTTTATTATTTTCAACTTTTATGTTTTTATCTTTTTTGGTTTTATTAAAACATTTCATATTAGTTTTATTTTTATTATCCTTATTTAATAGATCTTTTTCATCTTTATTTAAATTGTTTTCATTATTTAAAGTATTATTAATGATTTCATTATTATTTTTATCATCATTTAAATTAATTTTATTAAAATTATCATATGAATTATGGAATCTTAAATTATCTTTTAATTTTGCCGTATTAAATTCAATTTTTTGATTATTTTGAACATTTGGAGTTAAACTATAGTTTCTATTTGTAAGACTTTCTACATAATTTCTATTACTTTTAATTTTTAAAATATTTGATGTCTTTTCTAAAATATCATTTCCACAATCAAAAGATAAATTTTTTTTCTTTGGAATATTTTGAGAATTCATTAAATTATTACAATCATATGATAAATTAATAGTATTAGTTTTTTTATTATAAAATGTACTTTTTGTACTTAAATCATGATTATTGATATTACTATTACAATAAGGACAATTACAATTACAAGTGCAAAAATTATTTTTTTGATTTAATAATTCATGAATTGTACATTCTTTATCACAAATTAAATAATTTAATTCTCTAATTTTATTATTTGAATATAAAAGTTCATTTTCAAAACAATAAATTTGATTTTGTAAATTATTAATTTTTTCATTATTCACAGTTTCATTTTGATTAAAGTTTTTAAGTAAATTGATAATATTTTGTAAATCAAAAGATAAAATATTTAAAAATTGAATAATATTATTTTGTTGATTATTATTACTTAAATCTTTTTTTAGTTTTTCTAAATTTAAAAGCGAATTATCAATATAATTTATAATATCATTAATTGAATTTGTATTAGAAGAAATCATTTTTTAATATTTTGATTAATAAAATAACTTATGTAAAAAAATAATATAAAAAAATAATTTTTAATTATATTTAAATATAAAAAATTTAATTTTAATGATTAATTATTATTTTTATTATTATTAGAAATTGATTGAGAAAAATTTAAATTTCCCATTGCATAATTTTCATTTCTCATTTCTTTAACTACTTGGACTAAAGCTTCTGGATTAACACCTTTTTCAATCATTGTTATTAAAATACTTAATGTTTCTCTACTTATTCCACAATTTAATATTTGACTCATTTCAAATAATATTTCTAATGATTCTTTTGATTCTTCAAATTCTAATTGATTTAAATGATCCATTTTAAAATTAAATTAAAAATATAATTTAAAAACAAATTTTTTTATTTTTTAATTTTTTTTTAGTTTTTTCAAAAAATAAAAAGTAAATAATTTAAAATATAATAATTTATTTTTCATATATTAAGTAAATCAAATAAAAATAAGAATATAAATAAAAAAAACTAAAATAGAGTAAGAAAAAATGCTTTCATTAAATAAACATAACAATAAAAAAAAAATGAATAAAAAAGCAGAAACAATTTTAGAAATAAAAAAGGAAGAAATAAATAAATATGATAGTGATGAAGAAAGTCAAAAAAATGAAAGTGACTCAGAATCAGAAAAAGAAAAAGAAATAGAAAATGAAATAGAAAAAATTTCTCAAGAAAAAAAAGTAAAAAGTGAGTTATTTGATTCATCTCAATTAATTGGAAATTTTATTAATACTTTATCAAAAGAAAAAAAATGTTTATATGAAATTAATAATTTAAACTTTTATGATGAAGATTTAATAAAAAAAATCAATTCTGATAATATAAAAGAAGAAGAAAATTTAAATAATATTTTACTTGAATTAAATCATGAAATGATATTTGATGAAGTTGATAAAGTAATTTTTTATTCAGATTTTTTTACATTTATTCTTAAAAAAATGTTTATTCTTATTAAGAAACATTCAATTAATGATGAAATAATAAATTTATTTGATTTAATAAATAAAATTTCGGCGCAAATTCTAAAAAATATTTTAGAGTTTATTAATAACAATAATAAAGCAAAAACATATATTAATGATTTAAAAAAAATAAAATTAATTACTTTACAGATTATAGATTATGTTATTGAATTATATTTTCTTATTTTATCAGTTAGATTTTTAATTCAACCTGATTTATTTTTATCCATTTCACTTAAATATTTAATTAATTATTTATGTAATAATAATAATAATAATATTAATCATGAAGAATTAACAACGGGAGAACAAATTTTTATTAAGAAATATTTAGAAACTTTACATCAAATAATTTCAAATAGAAAATTATATAATATTAATTTTTCTATTGAACAATATAAAGATCTTTTTTCAGTTTGTTTTTTCTGTCTTAATCATAGTGAATTATGCAACATTGGAATTATTATATCTGAAATTATTATTTTAATTCTTGATTTATTAGAAGATAATTTTTTTAATGAAAAATTTATTGAAAACTTTCTTTTATGTTTTGATACTTTTTTAAACAAATTTAATTATTATTCTGAAAATTTTAAATTTTATAATATTGATAAAAAAATATATGACAATTATCTTAATTTCTTTAATGAATACAGATGCATAAATTCAAAAAATATTTCAATATTTACTTATTTATTTTTAAAGTTTAATTCATTAAATTATATTAATGATAAATTTATTGAAGGATTTCATAATTTTATTCAAAAAATATTTGAATGGAATAAAAATCAAATATGTCTTATTTTATATTGCATTATAATTGATTTATTAAAAATAAAATATAATATTGAATTTTGTATTGTTCAACCTTTAATAACAAATTTTTATTTAAGTATTTTAAATTTATGTAATGGAGTAAATATTGATATTAATATAAAAAAATTTTTAATGAATGTTCTTCAAATTTTTTTTAATGATTTATTAACTGATTTTGAATTAATGAAAGATTGTTATTTATGTTTTGGAAAAGAAAATAAAATATTATTTGAAGAATTTTTAGAAAATAAAAAAGAAAATAATTCAGAATTAAATATTAATAAAAAAAGAAATAAAAAGAAAAAACAATCAATTATATATAATGAAAAAGAATGTGAATGTTTCTCATGCTCATTTACAAAAATAAATAAAGAAAATTCTTTTAATTGTCAAAAATGTCATTATAAAACAAATTTAAGATTACAATTAATTGATCCAGAAAAAGATGATAATTTATCAGTTTGTGGTTTTTGTAATATGAAAAGTTTTTTTGAATCTTGTGGAATTATTTTTGAAAAAGAAAATGAAATGACTTTAATTGATATTGATGAAGAAATAATTAAAGAATTATCTAAAAGAAGACTAAAAAATGATATTGAAAAAGAAGATGATAAAATTACTATTTTTGAAAAATTTTTATTATATCAAAATTTACTTTATAAAAAAGCTTTTTTATTTTTGAAAATTAATTTATTAAAATTTATAAGAATTTCAAATTCTATTGATAATGAAAATGTTAATAATAACATTCAAAAAAGTTTCCAAATCTTTTTAAAAATATTAATTAATGATAATAAAATGAAAAATGCAACTTATAATAATTTTTCAAATAATTTACTTCAATTTTACAAAGTTCAAAAAGAAAGAACATATAATTTACATCAAGATATTTATATTGATGATAAAACAATACAATATTTTTTTTTCTTTCATTTTTATGTCAATTTACTTTTTACAGGACATATAAAAATAATTGATATGATATTTTATGAAAAACATAATTGGAATATTAAACATAAATCAATGAAAATTTTGGAAAATTTTATACAATTTGAAAAAAAAGAAACAATATTTCAAAGTTTTCAAGTAATTTTAATTGCCCCTTTATTATGTGATTCTTCTTTAGTTGTTAGAGAATATGCTTTTAATTTATTATTTAAATTATATCAAAATAAAAAAATTGATAGAGAACAATTAATAAGAATTTTATATGAAAATATCAATGAATCATCTTTTTTAATAAGAAAAAGAATTGTAAAAGCACTATCAAATTTAATTTTAATTGAAAATGAAAGGGAAAATTTACCTGGAATTATAGCCATTTTTTTAAATAAATTAAATGATACAAGTGAAAGTGAAAAATTAAAAAAATATATTTATGAATTTTTTATAAATGCATTTAAACAAAAATCAAATAATTATTCTCTTTTAAAGGAAATATTATCTATTTTTATTAATATATTAATAGAAATGAATGAAATTGCAGAAGGAAGTACTTTAATAAGTGAAAATATATCTAAATTATTTGAAAAGATAAATTTAGATTTAAAAAATACACAATATGAAATAATGATAAGTTTCTTAATGGAAAATTATTTATTTATTGAAAAAAATTTAAATGTTATTTCAAATAAAGAATTAACTAATATTATACAAGCTTTAACAATTTTAAAAATAATTTCTAAATATGATAGTGAGAATACTTCTATTTATATTGAAGATATTTGTAATTATTTTAGTCAAAATTCTCCAATTAAATCAATAAGAAAAAGTGATAAAAGTAAAGACAACAATAGAGTTTTTAATGAAAAAAGTCATCAAATTATTCAATTAAGTTGTGAAATATTAAGTAATATTTTTACTTATTATGATAAAGGAGAAAATAATAATAATGTTAAAAATAATCTTATCAATCAAATTGAAAATGATTTAATTTATGTTATAATAAATAGACCTTCTTTTGTTATGATAAGTGCTTTAGAAACTTATTTTAAATTAATTAATAGAGGTTTAGTTTTTATGGATAAAATACAAAATTTAGTAGTTCAAAACTTTAATTTTTTATTGAATATTAAAATTAATTTTTTAAATAATAATGAAATATCTTTTCCAGAAAATATTATTTCAAAATCTATTTCTTTATTATCTTATATCATTTATTCCATTAAAGAAGATCAAATAATAGAATTTTTTCAAAGTGATAATTTAAAAGAAATTACTGAAAAAATTTTTGATTTATTATCTTTTTATACTACTTCATATTCAAAATCTTTTCAAATCAATTTAAGAGCTTTTGAAAGTTTTGGTTTCTTTTGGATTAAATTTCCTAATTATTTATCAAAAAGTTCAAAATGTATTCAATATATTATAGATAATATAAAAGATCAAAATGAAAAAATAATATTATTAAAAACATTTTATAATTTTTTTCAAAAAATTTCAATTTTAACATCTCAAAAACAAAAAGAAAAATTAGAACAAATTGAAAAAAAAGAAAATTTGAATGATAAAGAATTTGATTTTGGAGTTATTCATATTTTTTTTGAAAAATTTATAGATTCAATAAGTCATTTTATGTTAAATGATAATTCAATTTTAATAAGATTATATACAATAAGATTACTTCAATTAATAGTAAATTTAGGTAATTTAAATGTACATAAAATTTTACCTGAAATATTTCCTTCTTTATTTGATATTAATAGTGAAATAAGATATATTGCTTCAACTTTATTAGAAAAAATATTAAAAATGTCAAATCAAAAATTTTTCAATTTATTAAATGAATGTTTAATTAATTCATATAATTTTCAAAAAAATATATTTTCTTCTTCTCAATTAATTAATTCTTTTATTAAAGTTGAAGATAAAGATAATTTAAATAAATATGTTAATTCCAATGAAAATGTTTTTGAACTTTTTTGTTATAGATTAACAAAATTAAATATAAAATCATCAACAAAGAATTTTTTAAATAAATTTTTAGAAGTATTTAATAACATTAATGTAATAGAAAATTATTTTATTTCAGGAAAAAATTCTTTAAAAGATTGTATTTACAAATTTGAATTTTATGAATTTATTGCTAAATTAATAGGAGATTTTAAATTTGAAAAAAGAAATCAGATTTTTTTAATCTTTGATTCAATGTATATTGATTATGAAACAAATTTATGTGTTTTCAAATCAAAATTAAAAAATTATAAATCAGATGAAAATATAAACCAAATGGATATGAAATTAATATATTATTTTTTAATTACTGGATTAAAAACTTTTTTATTAAAATTTCTTGCCATTAAATATAAAATTTTTTCCGAAGAAGATATGTATCTAATTTCAATTAAAGGTTGGTTATCATATAAAAATTATTTAGCTGAGAAAGATGTTAAAATAGAAAATAAAATTGAAATAAATAATGAATTCAAAAATGTTCCTTTTTTTCAATTTTATTTAGTATTTGAAAAAATATGTCAAATTGTATTCAATTCTCAAATGAAAAAAATGAAAAAATTCAAACCAAGTGATAAACAAATTATAGTTGATTACTTATCATTATTAAAATCATTTGCAAATAATTATTCACTTTCTGAAATAAGTGATACAATAACAAGAAAAAAAAGAAAACTGAGAAGAAGTTTGCAAGATGCATTTTTACTAAGTTATTTTATTCCAAATGAAAACTCAGATAAATCTGACTCAAAACCAAAATTATTTATAAATGAAAAAACTAATTTTAAATATAGAAATAGAATCACTCTTGGAGATATTAAATTAAAAAATGATTATAATGAAAAGAGTGTTAATGATAATATAGATGAAATTATTAGTACTTCTGAAAAAAGTTATATTTCTGAAAATAAAGCTTTTGATATTGAAGTTGAAAAAGAAAATAATTATAATAGTAATAATAAAGAAAAGAAAAAGAATAAAAAATGTAAAGATACTTCTATGAAAAATTATAAGAAAAGAAAAACTAAAGGAATATTAATTGATATTATTGAAGAAAGTGATTAAGAATATTATTCATTATAATTAATTAATTTTTTTACATTTTAATATTAATTCTTATAAATCAATTAATGAATTAAATATCGTTTTAAATTTTTTTTATTTATAATTAATTACTTATATAAATTATAATTAAGTGAAAAAAAATTTTAAAATAGTTTTCTAAATCATATAGTTATAATATTATATTATATTATTTGATTTATCAAAATATTAGCACATAAATATATATATTAAAAATAAATAATAAAAAACTAAATAAAACCTTACCATTGACAAAAGAAAAAAAAAAGTAAAAAAAAAGTAATTTTAAAAATCAAAATTCATTTCACATTTACTAGAAATTTTCCTAATAATTTCATTTTTATATTTTCTAATACAATTTCTAACGTCATCATTTTCTTCATAAATTCTAATTAAAACTTTTTTTAAATTAAACAAAGCATTATCATTTTCATCTTCTCCAAAAAAACTAGAAATTAATATTCCATTATCTTTTTGTAATCTAAAATTTTGTGGCATATTATCAACAATAATAACTTTATCTAAATCTCTTCCAAGACGAGAAATATCTTTTATATAATAATTTCCCATTACAATAGTATGATTTCTATATAATCTAAAAGAAAAAAATTTTTTATCTTTTTCTATTATATCAAGTATTGGATCTGCATAATCTTTTGTTCCTGCTGTAAAAATTACTATTTCATATATTTTTGATATTTCTTCTAAAAATACTTTTAAATATGGTCTTAGTCTTAATTTTCCTTCACCAGTTTTTGAATTTGTCATTAAAAAACTTATCATTGTTTCATCTAAATCAAGAACTAATGTTAATTTTTTTAAAGATGGTTTTTTTAAAAATGGAATTTCTATTATTTCTTCTTCTTTTTTTAAGGAAAATAAATTTATATAATTTTTTATTATGTTATTATATGATGATGATAAATTATTTTTATTTGCTTTTCTATTAATATTATTGGGAATATTGTTAAATTCATTTTTGTTATTTATTATTTTATTATTATTTTTATTTGTTATGTAATTATCATTTATTGTTTTATTATTATTGTTATTAATATTATTTTCTTCTAATTCATCTTCAAAAGTGTAATTTGAATTTAAATTTGGATTTGTTAAAATTCTTTTTGTATCATTATTATATAAAGTTGATATTTCTTCATTTTCATATGTTAATAATTGAGCATTTATTTCTTCATTTGTTTCATTTGATATTAATGATTCATTTAATTTTTTTTCACTTAAAATTAATTGTAAATTTGCTGGAACTTGACTTGACTTTGGATTTGGACATTTATATATTTTTCTAAAGAAAATTAATTTTATTTGTTCATTTGTTATTGATAAAATTTCATCTTGTTCTTTATCATAAAAAATATTATAAAGATAAAAAAGTGAATTTGGATTTTGGAAATTATTAATATTACAAATATTAATTTTTTCATTATTTAAATCATAAATAACATGAATAATTAATAAAATATCATTTATTATATTATAAGCATTTTTATTATTTATTTTAATTTGATTTATATTATTATTACTATCATAATTTTCTTTTAATTGAGTTTTTAATAAAGAATTTATTTTTTCTACCCATAAATTATTTATATATTCTGTATTTATTTTAGTTAAAATAAATTGACAAATTAAAAGAAAATTATTTTGTAAAATATTTAAAACTGAATTTATTTTATTTTTATTTCTTTCAATTAAATTGTCCATAAAACATAAATTATATAAAACCATAATAAAGGCAAATTGAATTATTGTATAAAAATGAATAATATCACGTGAGTAATTATCTAAAAAATATTTTTCTATATAACCATTAATTGAGCAATTAAAATAAAAATTCCACCATTCATAAATTTGTAATTGTAAAATATCATTTTTAATATTTTTAATTTGATTAAATGAATCTTTTATTTGAGAAAATTTTTCTTCAATTAATAATAAATCTTCTAAATTAATTTCTAAATTTAAAATATTTTTATTCGAATTATTATTATTATAATTTATATTATTTATATTTTCATTATTTATAATTTTATTTTTATTTGAAGAAAAACTTGTTTTATGTATTTTCTTTTTATAAAAAACTTGAGGAACTTTTATTATTCTTTCAGAAATACAATTAGTTATTGTTGTTGCATTTGTTGATGTAGAATAAATTGACTCACTTTCATTTAAATTTTTTTTGTTTTGTTTTTTTATCATTTTTTCACACATTTCTTGTATTAATTCATTTTCTTTTTTTTCTTTTATTTGAATTGTCTCATATTTCTTTTTAATCTTTTGATTTTTTGGTTTTGGAATTTCACTAATTAATTTTTTTATCAAAAGATCTTTTTCATAATTTGTTAATTTTTTTTGACTGTTATTTTGCTTTTTAAAGAATGACATTTTTAATTAATTTTTTAAAAAAATATTTAAATAATTTTTAAATTTTATTTTTTAAAAAAATAAATATTAAATATTAATTTTTTGACATTAAAAAAAAAGATGAAATAACAATAAAATAATTATAATTATATAAAAAATAAAAATAAAATAATTATTTTTAATATAAATTAATAAAAAAAATGAATATACTAATTTTTTCACTTTTACTTTTATTTTTAAAATATACAAAAGAAGAATATAAAAAAATATACGATAATGCAATAGCAATTTCAGCATTTAATTATTTAGATAGTGACATATCAGTATTATATTCAAATAAATATGAAATTTTTACAACAGATACTTTAATTAAAATACAAAAATTACCAACTTTACCAAATTTTCCAGATAAAAGTAAAACAAGTTTAATTACTCATTCAATTTCAGGTGAAACTTGTACTTTAAGTACAGGTGAAATTATAAATGCAAATTTAAATGAATTTGAAATTATTAATTTACAAAATGAATCAAATAAAATTACATATGCAACAGAAAATACAAATAATTTTCCTTCATTATCATGTTTAAATGATAAATTTCTTTTACTTTCTTTAGATTCAGATCAAAATATTTCAATAAATTTATATAATAATTCAGGTAATTTTGTAGCTTCAAAATCTACTTTTAAAAAAACATTTTATAATTCTGCAGATTGTGTTTCAATTAATTCTAAATTTGTTTGTTTATATATTAGAAATGATAATCAAAATGAGACTCATTATTATATTTTTAATGAAGATTTATCTATATTAAAAGATGATACAAATATAATTCAAACTCATGAAGGAGTAAATGGAATAAATATGATTGAACCTTTATCAAATACTCATGATAAAGGATTTAAATTAAAAAATTTTGGAGATAAATTTATTATTGCTATGATTAAAAATACTGAGCTTTATACTATTATTGTTAAAATGAATAATGATAATAATGATATTGTTAAAGTTGCACCCCAAAATTATGATGGTCATTTTTCTGCTATTAGTAATTGTAAAGATGATATTAAAAATGTTTTTATTTCTCCTGTTTCAAGTGATTCCTTTGCTGTGATTAGTAAATTAAATAATAATTCTTTTTACTATTCATATATAACAATTTCTGGAAATAATTTAGAATTTAGTAGTCATGGTAGTTTAAGTGATAGTAGTAGTTTTAGTAATGTTAATATTGTTGGTATTCAAGGAAGAGATCTTGGATTTTTCTTTAATAAAAATAATGAAGCTTATTTTTATTTATTATTTAATTCTATATGTTATGATATTAGAATTGTACATTTAAGTAATAATATTAATGAACCACTTTCTTTTAATGTTAATGATACTTTATATATTGGAATACATGTTAAAGAATCAAGTTATAATGTTAAAATTAATACAAATGAAATTAATTCAAAAACTCATCAAATTAAATTTTTTTATAATGATCATGAAATTAGTACTACTGATTCTCCATATAGTTTAGATGATGGTAATATTTTTAAATTTTATTCAGGTAAATTATTTGGTCAATATGATTTTAATTATGATGTATATGAAGGAGTTAGTCAAAAGAAGACATGTTCTATAAAAATAGTAATTTCATGTTCTAATTCATTTCCTAATTGTATTGAATGTGAATATATAGAAGATAAAGGTGAGTCATGTAAAAGTTGTGATATAGATAATGAATATTATCCTTTAACTGATGATAATGGAATTACAAAATGTTATAAAAAAGAAAGTAGACCAGATGGTTATTATTTATATAAACCAACTACAACTCCATCAGATTATCAATTTAAAAAATGTGATGAAGGATGTATAAAATGTTATGGATCATCAAATAATAATTGTTTAAATGATGATACTTGTTTAAATAATGTTTGTTGTAATTATGTTGGATATTATTATCCAATTAAAGACCAAAATGATTCCTGTTATAAAAATGAATCTAGACCAGATGGTTATTATTTAGATATTAATAATTTTAGATTTGATACATGTCATGAAGGATGTATAAAATGTTATGGATCATCAAATAATAATTGTTTAAATAATGATACTTGTTCAAATAATGTTTGTTGTAATTATGATGGATCCTTTTATCCAATTAAAGACCAATATGATTCCTGTTATAAAAATGAAAGTAGACCAGATGGTTATTATTTAGATACATTGAAAAAACAATTTGAAAATTGTAATATTGCATGTAAACAATGTGCTGAATATTCAGATTCATTAAGTACAAATTGTTTAAAATGTGACACAGATAATAATTATTATAAACATCCAACATCCTTATCATCACCATATAATTGTATTTTAAGTACAACTCAAATAGACCATTATTTCTTTAACAATAATAATTTTTACGAATGTGACATATCATGTTTAAAATGTAATTCTGAATCAAATTTACAAAATAAATGTTTAGAATGTGACAATTCAAATGGATATTACAAAATATATAATGAAGAATCTCCATTTAAATGTTATAATGAAGAAAATAAACCTTCAAAAACTTTTATATCAAATACAGATAATGTAATATATGAATGTAATAAAGCATGTTTATCATGTAATGAAATAGGAACTGATGATAATACAAAATGTATTGAATGTGCAAATGGTTATATTGTTGATGAGAATGATAGTACAATGTGTAGTTCAATATGTAAAAATTATATTTATACTTTTTATGATGGAAGTACTAAATGTACTACTAAATTATCTTGTCCTACTGATTTTCCTTATTTAATTCCTTCTAAAAAAGAATGTGTTGAAATTTGTGATAGTTATTATTATGAAAAAATATGTTATGATGAATGTCCTTCTGGTACTAAAAATATTGATAAAAATTCTTATGAATGTTTTGATGTTAATGTTTGTAAAATAACAAATTTAACTACTTCATTTACTCTTGATGAAATAAAATCAATTTCTGATAGTTTAATAACTTCATATTTAAATAGTTATTCTTATACAGATATGCATGTTAATTATTATGAAAGTTCACTTAATGATTATATTATTGTTATTTATAAAGATGAATCTTGTGTAAAGGAATTAACAAATAATTTAGTTTTTGCAGATTTTGATTCTTGTTTTCAAAAATTAAGAGAATCAAATTCAAATTTATTAAATGTTAAATTTACAATATTATTAATAAATGTAATAAAAATAGGAGAATCAAATAAAGTTTCATATTTAATTTATAATAGTGAAACAGGTGAAAAAATTGATTTATCTATATGTGAAAAAATAATTGTAAATATTCCATTAGATCAATATGATAATATTGATATAGAATCAGCAGAAAAATTTGCAAGTGAAGGAATTGATGTTTTTGATATTGAAGATCCTTTTTTTAATGATATATGTTTTTCTTATGAAAGTGAATATGGAACTGATGTTACTTTAAGTGATAGAGTTGAAAATTATTATCAAAATGTTTCTTTTTGTGATGAAAATTGTAATTATGAAGGTGTAAATTATACTACAAATGAAGCAATTTGTTCTTGTAATGTTCAAGAAGATTTATTAGATAATTTACTTGATAATAAATTAACTGGTGAAGTATATGAAATTGTTAAAAGTTTAAATATTAATGTTGTTAAATGTTATGATTCTATTTTTAAATTTAATAATTTAATTAAAAATTATGGAGGATGGATTATGAGTGGATTTTTAGGAGGACAAATTGTTATGACTATTTTTTTTTCTAAAACTGGATTAAATAGTATTAAAGAGTATCTTTTAGATTTTATTAAATCTAATCCTCCAAAAAAAAAAAAAAATGTAGATAATAATTCAAATAATAAAAATAATACTAATGAATCAAATTCAAATAAGATAAATAATAAAAATCCTTCTGGAAATAATATTAAAATATATAAAAGTATAAATAATGAATCAGAAGTTTATTCAAATTCTAATAATGATGATTCAAAATCAAAAAAATTATTATTAAATTTTCCTCATTTTGAACTTACAATATCAAGTGAGAATAGATTTTTAAATGAAACAAAAAAAAAATTAAACACTAAAATAGAAAATGAGGATAAATTAACAGAAATAAATAATGGAACAGAAGAACCAAATTTATATATTCATTCATTAGAAAATGAAGAAAATGAAATATCAAGAAATAATATTTTAAATTTAAATAATAAAATAATAAATGAAGATTTAGACTCATCAAATGATTTACAAAAAAATGAATATTTCAATTCAAAAATACCAAAAGAAACTTTTTATAAAAATGAAAAAACTGGATTAATAGAAATGATTCCTGAAGTTGGTTATATAAAAAATCCAATTTTATATGATATAAGTGAAAAACCTTATTCAAATAAAGAAAAAGAATTAAAGAAAAAAAAATCGATAATAGAAATTGAAAAAAAAGAAGATTATGATGATAATGATTTAAATGAAATGGAATTATATTCTGCAATTGAAAATGATAAAAGAACTTTTGGTCAATTTTATTTATATCAATTAAAAGAACAACAAGAAATTTTTGATTCATTTTTTAAATATGAACCATTTGAACCTTTTATAATAAAAAGAATGACATTTTTTTTTTCAATATCACTTTATTTTACATTAAATGCTTTATTTTATAGTGAAGATATTATTAGTAAAAAATATAATAAAAAAGGAAAAGTTAATTTAATTGAATTTATTAAAATGGAAATTAATATTATTGTTTATTCAAGTGTAGTTGGAATGGTTTTTTTATATGGAATTAAATGTATTTTTTCTTCAAGAAGAAGATTAGATTCTTTAATTAAAAGAGAAAAAGATCCTGAAATTTTTAGAAAAGAAGCAATTAAATGTGTTAATAAAATGAAAAAAGAATTTATTGTTTTTATTATTATTACTTTTTGTTTACAAATTTTATTTTGGTATTATTTAAGTTGTTTTTGTAATGTTTATAAAAATACTCAACTTGATTGGTTAAAAAGTTCTTTATTTACTATTTTTATTATTGAAATTTTTCCATTTTTTTTAGTTTTATTAATTGCTGTTTTAAGATTTATTGGAATGAAATTTAAGTTACAATCTCTTTATAAAACTAGTCAATGTTTAGCTGATGCTTAAATTATTATATTTTTGTATATTCTTTTTATTTTCGAGTTATATAGATTTAATTATAATATTACTTGATTAAGTTTTAAGAAATTTTTGTTTATTGATTTTTTTAATATATTCTTTTTTAATTATTAATCAGATAAATATTGAAATAATATCATTTATTTTATCATTGGATTGACAGAATTATAAATTCATCACTTTATATATTTAAATTTTAAATATTACAAAAATTAAAAAAGCAAATAAAAAACATTTTTATGAAAAATAAAAAATAAAAATATATTAAATAAAATAAAATATAATTCTTAATTTTCAAATATTTATCTCATTAAAAATTATTTTAATAAAACCTGAATTAATATATTAAAATTTTTAATTAGATTATAATTAATAACATAATACCAAAAAATATTCTAAATAAAATTTATAATAAAATTTATTTTTAATTCACAAAATTTACATAAGCCATTGACTCAATCTATAAAAAAATCCACAACAATTAGTTTTCATTCCCAAAAACCTAAAAGCAGTAATTATTAAACAAGTTAAAAAAGGAAAACAATTAGTAATAGAAAAAGTAACTAATCCTCCAACAATCCAATTAATTCTTGAATTATATTTAACAACAGAAAAAGCAGATAAAAAATACCAAAAAATAAACATTAAGCAAAAATTAAAAATTAAAAACATAAAATGCAATTTTTTCATAGATTTTAAAATTAAACTACTTTTCTTTAAATAAATAATAGGATCTTTTTCATTTTTTAAACAAATTTCTAATCTTTTAGTAGGATTCTTCATACAATTTTCAAACATATCAACAATAAAAGTAATAATTTGACTATATAAACATCTTTTAAATTCATTTTCTAAAATTTGCATAAAACTATATTTTTGTTTACCAAGAATAATATTAGCAATGTAACTTTCAATAAAAAAAAGAGCATTTACAAAAAAATATAATGACATTCCAAATAAAAATATAATAACTCTAATTTGATAAGATTCTAAATTACTTGAATTAAAAATCATATAAACAACATCTTCTTTATCTTTTACTTGATTCCAATAAAAATAACAAAATGATCTTTTATCTATATTTTTAGCATCTTCTAATGCTAAATTATCAAGATCATCATCTGTAAAATTATATTCATTATCTTCTAATATATTATTTACATATTCATTTTCTATATTTTTTATAAAGTCTTTTTCTTTTATTTTTGATACTTTAAATTTTGATGTTGTAATATTTTCTTTTATTAAATTTAAATTTCCTTCTTTTTTGTTTGTTAAAGCTCTTTTTGATAATTCTTCTCCATTTTCATTTGAATTTAATGATAATTCTGTCATATTATTTGCATTTGTATTTATTATTTGTTTATTTTTTTTAGATAAATATCTTTTTTTAATATCTTCTTTTAAAGTTAAAGGTTTTATTTTTTGATTATTTTTTTTTAATATATTTGGACTTTTTATTATTAAACTTGCAGGAGATTCAAATTGATAATTATTATTATTATTATCATCATTATCATCATTTTCATCATTATCATCATTTTCATTTAATTTATTTTCCTCTTTTTCTTTATAATAATTATCAGTTTTAAAATTTTTATTATATTCATTATTATTATCATTTATATCATTTACATCATTTATATCATTTAAATCACTTATAACAAATTTACTTTGAAGATAATAATTAATTTTTTTTTTTGGTGGATTACATTTTTTTTCATTTGCATGTTGTTGTAATTGAATTAAAATAGTCAAAAAACCATCTTTTAAATAAATTATAAAAAAAACTAATTCAATAAGAGAAAAAGTAATTATAACCCAACTTCCTAAATTACTCCATATTTTTTTAAAATTAAAAACATGTTTATAACAAGTAAATAATTTAAAATTTGCATTTGATAAAATCTCTACAAATTCACCAGTTAAAGAATTATTTAAAGATTCAAATAAAAAATTAGTTTTTGTATTACATTCACATTGTGCTTCAAATGAATTTTCAGTAAGATTTAAACCAATATATTCACAACCATTTTCACATAAAGAAACATTTTGATAATATTTTTCAATTCTTTCTTTTAAACTAACATCTTTTTTTTCTTCTGAAGTAAAAGGATAACAATGATCAGTAAAGAAAGGATCATTTATATTATAAATATCAATTCCTTTTTTTTTCATTTCTTCTGCAAGTTCATAATTTGAATTTGTTTTAGTTAAATCTATATTTATTTTAGTTTTTTGATTTGCACATATTGAATTATCTATTCTACTTCCATTATTAAAAAAAAATGCATATATATATATTTTTGAACTTTTTTTATCTTTTTGATATTCTGCTATTAATGTTATTATATTTTCATTTTTTTGAATTTTAAATGTCGTTCTTAGTAAATTTACACATGATGATGTATCTATTATATTATCTTTACAATCATCTCTTTTTGATATTGTTATTGTATATGTTTTTGATGTATTTTTTATTATTACAATTTGATTTGAATGAGGATAATAATTTGAATAATTTTTTCCTATTTGATCAACATTTATTTCTAATTGTTTTACTGTCATATCATTTATATATTTCTCATAGTAACATTCATTTGAATTATATTCACATTTTAAATCTTGTTCATTTTTTGTATATTTATCTGGACAATTCTCAACACAACTATTTTCATATTCATATAAAGTATTATCTATACTTTTACAATAAATACATGTTCCTGTTTTTTTACAATTTTCTACACATTGATTATTCTCTGATATATAAAATTTTCTATTTAAAGGACAATCATCTGCACAAAAATATCCATTATTATCATCCAAATACCATTTTTGACCAGAATTACATTTTAAAACACATTTTCCTTCAATTAACGGATGATAAATATAATTTGACATACAAGACGTACATTTATTATTATCAGTTACACTTTCTTTAGTACAAGTTAAACATTCAGTAGGACAACTTTCAAAAGAAGTATCATTAAAAAAATAATGATTAAATAAAGTAAAACTCGAAACACAATTTGTAGATTTAATAGGAGACTGATAATATTGATTTACTTTACAATTATTACATTTATGATCATTATTATCTCCATTTCCAGAACAGCCATCACATGTTTCATAACAACCAACAAATACATGATTAGTAGTATCGAGATCATAACCTTCTGGTTTATTTCCAATTTGATAACAATAAGTTGTTGAACCTACAGTTAAAGGATAATAAGGATTTGATAATGTTGTATCACAAGATTCACAAATTGGATTTTCACTTGTTGATAATGAATCACATTTTAGACAACCTTCATAACAATTATGATATTTATTTTCATATAGATAATATTTATTTGGTCTTGAATCATTTTTATAACATGATGTTGGTATGTCAATTAATGGATAATAGAAATTTACTTCATTACATTTTAAATTTTCACATTCTGTGTTTAATGGTCCTGTACATCGGAGACAAGCTTCGTTACAACTTTTGAATAAATATGGAGTTGAGGATTGGTCTAAATAATAATAATCTGGTTTTGATGTATCGTTTTTATAACATTCGTATTTTTTATCAAATATTGGATAATATGATGAATTGCAACATATATCGTTTAAACATGTTGATGGACCACTTAAACAAAATTTATTTGATGGTCCATAACATTTAATACATCCTTCATGACAGGTGTCAAATCTATTATTTGATATATCTAAATAATAACCACCTGGTCTAGTTTCATTTTTATAACAAGTATTAATTTGGTCTTTAATTGGATAATAATATCCATCATAATTACAACAAACATTATTTGTACAAGTATTATCATTTAAACAATTATTAATTGATGATCCATAACATTTTATACATCCTTCATTACATTTTTTAAATTGATAATCTGATGGAGTTGTAGTGGGTGTATCTAAATAATAACCATCTGGTCTACTTTCATTTTTATAACATTTTGTAATTCCATTATCATCAGTTAAAGGATAATATTCATTATCTATATCACATCTTTTACATGACTCACCTTTATCTTCAATATATTCACATTCAATACAATTAGGAAATGAATTAGAACATGAAATTATTATATTTAAAAAGCATGAAACAACAATATCAGTGATATAAATAGAATAACTAAATTTATATTCACCACTCAATTTCCCAGAATAAAATAAAAATTTATCACTTTCAACATTATATTCAACATTAGAATCAATTTGGTTAATAATATTATTATCATCTTTATAATATAATTCAATACTAGTTGTTATTCCATTAAATTCACTATTAGAAATTTTAATTTTGAAAGTCTTAGTATTAATATATCCACTTTTAATATTATTTACAAAATCAATATAAGTTTCATTTCTATGAACAGGAATAATATCATCATTATTGTTAGAAATAGTAATATCATAACAAATAGGATAAAATAACAAAGTAAAATAAACATCATTTCCTTGATTAAAAAAAATCCCAAGTGTAGTTTGAACCCCAACAATATTTAAATTATTAAATCCAGAACTATCACTTAAAATTCCATGTAAATCATCAGTACCATCCTTAACGTAATAAATGTTATCATCTCTATTTTCAACAAAAGCATAATAATAACTATCTGATTGTTTACAAGTAATAGCGAATTTACTATTAGAAACAATTGCAACAGAAACATAATTTATATCTTCAGTACATGAAGACAGAGGTGCAAAATGACCATCAGTTGATTTTGGTGAAACTTTATTAAGTGGTGTATTATTATCATCATTTAAATTTCCTATATTAACTATAACTGTATAAATATCTTTATTTGTAGTATTTTTTATCATTACTAATAAAAAATCAGTATCAGAGATTTGTTTAAGTAAAAAACCAAGATTTTCTTTATCTGAAAATGGTTCTATCATATCAGTATGATGTGTTACTTGAAAACCATGATATATATTAATATTTCCTTTTTTTTTTTCTAAATTATAATCCAAAATATAATAATGTGTTTCATTTCCATTTGTTGAATTTACAAACATACAAACAAAATATGGGTTACTTGAATATTTAATTCCTACACAATCAGAAAGAGAATCTTTTGTTTGAAGCATTGTAAAATTTTTTATTGATGTTCCTGAAGAATCATATAACATTATAGTAGGTTCATTTGAAACTATTTTTATTACTACAAATCTGTCATTTATACAAGATAAAGAAGTGGATACTATTGAATTTGAATCTGTATATTGTGTATTTATTGATGTACCATCTTGATTTATAATATGAAAATTCGTTTTATCTGCATTTATTATTTTTCCTGATGTTAAATTACATGTTTTTCCTTGTATAGATGATGAAAGTGGCGTTGAACTTTTTTTATTAAAAAGAACTTGATTTGAATATGATTCATAATTTGAAGGATATAATAATGATATGTCACCATTTATACTATTTGTTGCATAAATTGGATTTCCTGATTCAATTATTTTTTTAAAATCTGCTGCTTTATTTTTGGAAATGTTTAAGAATAAAATTAGAAGATTAAAAAGAAAAAAAATTTTCATTTTTTTTTATTTTTAATAAGTAAAATTAGTCAAAAATTAACAAAAAAATTAAATATTATAAAATATATTTATTTAAATGAATTAACAATTAAAAATGTATAAGTTAAGTATATTCTTTTTAAAAAAATATAATTTTTTGAATTTACTTATAATTAAACTATTATTATTAATAGTTATTTGAATATAATTTATAAGATTTATATTCATAATTTTAAAAATTATTATGAAGATTATTTTAACAAAATTTGAACCTAATAAAGAAAAAAAATGATAATAAAAAAGATAATTTTAAAAACATAAAAATAAGAATATAAGAGTAATTTAAACTTTGATAAATAATATAATATTAATAAATATTTTTAATATCAAAAAAATAACATATTAATAATTTAAATAATAAAATTAATATTTTAAAAAAGAATTATAAGAAGAGATAATTCAGAATAATTTAAATAAAAAATGTTCAAAAATAAAAATAAGAAAAGAAGATAATAAAAAAATTTAAAAAATATTTTTAAAATGTGATTTGAATTATAATCTGAAATTATTATTAAAGAAATCATAAATTATTTTTAGATTGTTGAAAATTAATTTTATTAATAATAAAGTCCATTTTAAACAAAAGAATTAAAATAAATTTATTACAACAATTAAACTATTTTAATTAAAAATGAAATAATTAAAGAAAAATTTTTTTTGTTTATTTATTAAATGGGCTTCTGTGCCGGAATAGGACAGTTACCCACAACAAGTTAAACTTGTTTAAATAAGGAATTTAAGTATATTCATTTTGAAATCATTAATTTAGTTCAAAAATGCCTACTTTTATTTTTGCATTCAGAAAGGCAATTAATTTAGAAAATTTTTGAATATATATATAAAATATATATTTTTTTATGGTTTTTAAATAATTATATATTAATTAATTTTATCTTTTTAAAATAAATTATTTATTTTTTTATTTTTATTATAATTTTTATTAATTATAATATTAAATAAATTAAATTCATTTTTCTTCTTAAACTTATATTAATAAAATAAATCTATTATAAAAGAATATAACTTTTAATAAGAAAAAAAAATTAAAAAAAAATAAACAAAAATAAAAAAAATGGATAGATTTCATCCAAAAATATTTTCATGTGAAAACTGTAATCTTGAATATAAAAGAAATTTACCTCCAGGGACAAAATATTCATCATGTAAAAGATGTGGAACTTTAATAGATATAGAAAGACAAGAAAATGAACAAAGATATAAAAGAAAAAGACAATTACATAATAATAATTATCAAAGACATATAAATGAAATAAATAATCCTTTTCAAATTGATTTTTATCAAGAATTAAATAATCAAAATTTTGATAATGATGATCCTTATAATTTTGATAATTATTCTGGTCATGATGATTATTATAGAATTTTAGGTATAAATGATAATAATAATGAAGAAAATGAAAATGAAAATGAAGATTATTATTTCAATAATAATAATAGAAATAATAATCATTTTTTTCAAGAAAGAAATAATCGAATAATTCAAAATTTACAAAGAAGAAATAATAATAATTATAATAGAAGAAATAATAATAATAATATAAATAATATAAATAGATTAAATAATAATTTTAATAATAGATTTTCAATTAATAATTTTAATAATGGTATGTTTAATATAAATATTCCAAATGATGAATATAATAGAAATTCTGGTTTAAGACACGCTTCCGCATTTTTTGATTTTTCTGATAATGATGAAGATGAAGAAGAAATTAATTTAGATGAATATTTTGCTTCTGCTGAAAGATTATTAAATGATTTAAATATTGATATTCAAACTCTTGGTACTAAAATTATTAAAGAAAAACCTAAGTTGAAAAAAGTGAAAATGAATAAAAAATTATATGTTAAAAATGATAAAGGAAAATTAGAAATTCCACAATGTTGTATTTGTTTAAATAATATGAAAGTTAATGAAGAAGTTGTTAAATTAAAATGTAAACATTTATTTCATTTTAAATGTTTGGATAAATGGATTGAAAATAAACAAGTTTGTCCTTTTTGTAGAAGTGAAATTAATAATGATGATAGTAAAAAAGAGATTAAAAAAATAAAAAAAAATGAAATTTATAAATATTAGTTTTTTTATATATATTTATATTTATTTGTTTTTTATTTATTATATCACAAATTTAAAAAAAGAAAAATATATTGTTTAATAATACAAAATAGTATTTAATTTAGATTTTTTCCATTATATTTAATTTTTTTTTATATTTCTTAATATATGTTTAATCATTTATTAATATTTTTAAAAATATTTTTCAATAAATAAAATTATATAAATAAATTTTCTCCAAACTCAAAAAAAATTAATTTTCATGACTTTCCAAAAAAAAAAGATAAAAATTAATAACATATTTAATAAAAAAAAAAAAAAAATAAACACCACCTTAAACCCAAAAAAAAATAAATAAAAACCTAGAGAATATAAAGGAACATTGAAAAAAAAAAAATATAAAATAAAATTAAAAAAAAAAAAAAATGTTACTTCCCCATAACTTCCATTTTTCAACATGGTCCTCAATAAAACAAATGGGTCCAGAACCAGTATTTGGTCTTCTTCAAGAATACATAAACGACCCAACACCAAACAAAGTAAATTTATCAGTAGGAGCATATCGTGATAAAAATGGTAATCCTTACATATTAAATTGTGTAAAAGAGGCAACACAACAATATTACAATTTAAACGTAAATCACGAATATTTACCAATAAGTGGTTTACCAGGTTTTGTAAAAGAAGCCCTTAGAATAGGTTACGGTGATGATTCAATTGCCTTAAAAAAAAATAACATATGTGGTACTCAAAGTGTTTCTGGAACTGGAGCATTGAGAATTGGAATGAAGTTTTTAGATAGATTTTATAATGGAAATAAAACAGTTTATATATCAAATCCAACTTGGGCTAATCATGCTAATTTAAGTCATCATGCTGGTTTAACTGTTAAATATTATAAATATTATGATTTTAAGAATAAAAAATTAGATTTTGATGGTATGGTTAATGATATGGAGAAAGCACCTAATAAAAGCATTTTCTTACTTCATGCTTGTGCTCATAATCCTACTGGTACTGATTTAACTGAAGAACAATGGAAAGAAATTTATCAAGTTATGAAAAAAAAACAACATTTACCATTTTTTGATATGGCTTATCAAGGATTTGCATCAAGTGATCCTGAAAAAGATGCTTTTGCAGTTAGATACTTTTCTAATAATGGAATGGATATGTGTCTTGCACAATCTTTTGCTAAAAACTTTGGTTTATATGGTGAAAGAATTGGTTGTTTGAGTTTTAATACTCAAAATGAAAATGAAGCAAATGCTATTAAAAGTCAAATTCAAATTATTTGTAGAAATGAATATTCAAATCCTCCTAAATTTGGTGCTTATTTAGTTGATTTAATATTATCAAATGGGACTTTGAGAAAAGATTGGAAAGAAGAACTTAAAAATATGTGTAATCGTATTATTAAAATGAGAGAAAGATTTGTTGAAGAAATGAAAAAAACTGGAAATGAAATAGATTGGGAATTTATTAAAGGACAAAAAGGAATGTTTGGTTACACTGGATTAAATAAAGATATGGTTAAAGAATTAAAACATAAATATCATATTTATTTAATGGGAAGTGGAAGAATTAATTGTGCTGGATTTAATGAAGGAAATTTAGAATATGTTGCAAAAGCTTTTAATGATGTTACTAAAGGTGCTAAATTGTAATTTTTGAATTAGTTTTTATTTTTTAATTTTTATTTTCTAAAAAATCTAAGTTATTGGGTTATTGAATTTTTAATTTTTATTTTAAATAATAAATATCTCTTTCTTTATTTTTTTTTGACATATATTTTTTTTAATATTTTTTATTTATTTAATTATAAATTATTTTATAATTATTTCTCTTTTTTTTTTAAATTCTGGTTTTAAATAATTTTTTTAATTTTTTAAAATAATTATGGAAAATTTTCACAAAATGTATTTTATTTTAATAAATTAAAATTTTAATTTAGGATTTTTTTATTGTTTTTTGTTGAAAAATATTTGATTTAAATTAAAAAAAAAATATTAATAATTTTTAAATTCTTTTGTTTCTACAAAATTTACTATAATATATTTTAATAAGAAAAAATTATTTTATATTATGTTTGGTAGATATTT
>JAEEGK010006014.1_pt1 | contig 29245 bp, 20 predicted proteins | sample 8958771 | NCBI WGS metagenome assembly JAEEGK01 (sample SAMN16246547, study PRJNA631951) | gut metagenome | biome: gut microbiome; feature: rumen; material: SC-attached | host: Bos | place: Iran: Karaj | collected 2018-10 | reverse complement strand
ATGTCCTGTCTAGACTTACTCCCGTCACGGATATCACCTTTGCCTTGACGGTAACCGTACACGTAGCGGTCTTGCTTCCGTTGTTTGTCTTAACGGTGATTGTCGCTGTGCCCGGGGTCTTCGCTGTAACGACACCTGAGGATGAAACCGTCGCGACTGTGGTATTATTTGAAGTCCAGGTCACGGACTTATCTGTTGCATTACTTGGCGAAACTGTCGCTGTCAGCGTCTGGGTATCACCCTCGGTCATAGTCAAAGATGTCCTGTCTAGACTTACTCCCGTCACGGCTATCACCTTTGCCTTGACGGTAACAGTACATATCGCTGACTTCCCTCCATCGTTTGTCTTTACTGTAATCGTAGCCCTTCCCTCAGACTTCGCAATGACAACTCCCGTAGAAGAGACCATCGCAACAGACTCGTTATCCGAAGACCACGTTACAGACTTATCCGTAGCATTTTCAGGAGATACAGTTGCCGTTAAAGACTGTGTATCACCTTCTGTCAGTGTTAGTTCTGACTTATCTAGGGTGACCCCTGACACCTGAATAACCTTCGACTTTACAGTGACAGAACAGGTTGCTGTCTTGCCACCATCATCAGACTTTGCCGTTACAGTTGCGGTACATGGCTTAGTACCAGTGATAGTACCATCCGAAACCGTAACATATGGATTATCCGAAGACCAGATTACAGTCTTATTAGTTGCATTGTTAGGCGAGATAGTCGCTATAATGCGGGTACTCTCACCCTCGGTCAACTCAACGGATGTCTGACTTAATGTGATGCCAGTAACAGCGACTGTCTTTGGCTCTTTCTGGCAAGCGGCAAAAGTTAAAGTACAATAAATCAGATATGCAAGCCAGGATGGTAATGCGAACACTTTCATTATTAAGCAGTTATATTAAAAACTCTGAGGCTTATAACAATCATATGGTTCTGACAGTATGTAAATAGAGTATTTGACTCTTCTTGGAAAAAAGCAGTGGTATATTGCGAAATGCTTATTCTGTCTGGCAAATTCTCTGAGGGCATGGTGAACCGAACTTCTTGAAGTTAAGTTCCCGTAAAGGATATTAATCTCATCAATTATTTCCTTGGCGCTCATCTTCTTAGGGTGATTCGCTCTCAATACAGAATATGCAGACATCTGATATCTATTGTTGTCATATGATTTAAGATTAATAAGTCTCTAAACTTCCTTTGCTATAATAAGTATATCTCCCTGGTTTAGTGGAAAGATTGTGGAAACTGTTTTTTCTTGTATACTTTTCAGCATTGCGAAGGGTTCTCCAGGAAAACCAGAAAGGATATCACCTTCACACATTATCTCTTTAGAGGGAAGGCAACAAATACTGATTTTGCTGTTATACTCATTAGCCTGCTCTGAAGGAACCTTTCCTATAACAGTTATTGCAGTGTGGGACTTCTCATCAACCAATAGAGGAAGTGTTTCTCCTATTATCGCTTTAATATTTGAGTTACAATTATCTAAACTCTTAAGGTTTACTCTGTATGATGTATCAAGATCGTCTATTGAACTTATTTCATAGGCTATTAGTCTTGTCTTATTCATGGCTTGTATTGTTAGCTGTATCAATCTGTCAAATCGGGGTTAAAGTACATCGTCTATAAAACTCCGGATAATCGAATACTCCGTATAACTAGGGAAGAGTCATGCTCTCCTCGCAGTTTTTAGAGTAAGTATTAGTTCTTTGAAATAAGAGAACTGGACTTGACCAACCATCCTATATCTGTTTCCGAAGTAATTATAAAAGCAGAGATAATATCTATTACCTATTAATTGCTTGCAAATATTAGCATGGGCATATGCATTTCTCAAACCGTAAATAAATAGTGGAATATCATAATTTGATGCATAAAAGTGGATGAAGCTTTTATTTACTTTTCCAAGTAAACAATTATAAGAATAAAGAGTATTCATTTTACAAAGCACTTGCCCATGAATATCGGTAAGAAACTTATCTAACTCTTTCTTATTAAATCCTTTGCGATTATTCCTAACTTGAGTTTCATAATACAATACTATCTCTTTATAGCCAAAGAGAAGCTCGGCATCAGATAATCCATTGAATGGCATTCCTAATTGTATCAATTCCGCTTGCTCCAAAGCAGAAATAATGGAAAGAAAGTGTGGAGCATTTACGTTTATCTGGATAGAGGCTCTCGCAAAGCTCATGCACATATAAACAATACTCCATACCCGTATAGCGAGGTGCGGAGTCGCACGCATTGCCGTACAAGGTGATGAGTGTTTGCTAATCCTAGTGCATTTGATATTTGCGAGATTTCTATCCAAGGATAAAAGCGAAAACACTTTCATCAAATATGTCTGTCAGAGGTGGTTGTTAGCCAGTTTCTGACAGATACAAATATAGGAAGAATTAAACGATTTGGAAAGGCGTGGCTGAACTAATTTTCTTATTGAGGAGCTTGGCAAGATGCGGATGAATGAAGGTACGGAAACAAAGAAAGTGAATCGTTTGTCTATTTGGGAGGTTCCAGTTGAGTATGGTTTTGTGCTAGATTGTTCTCGATTGGAATCTCTGGTTCGCCGCTGAGAACAAAAAGCGGCATTTTTGTACTCAACCGGAACCTCAACGGACTATTTATGACGTCCTTGCCTGGAAACAACATAACAGACCGCTGGCCCAAGCAGGGTCAGTGGTCTGAATTAGGTTTATACCGGGATCCCCGGTCGAGCCGGGGATGACGTTTTACTCCATCTCCTTGACCTTGGCGAGGAAAGCGCGGACGTGGGCGGTATATTCGGCAGGATGGTCCTTATAGGCCATGGCATGTTCAGAGCCAGGGGCTATCCAGAGTTCCTTGTAGCCTTTAGTCTTGGCTTCATAGTTCTTGTAGACGTGTTCGGTCGGTACGAAATCGTCTTTCTCTCCGTGTATGAAAAGCATCGGACGCTCGCACTTGGCTAGCTGGTTGACGGATGAGGCTTCCTTGAAACTCCAGCCGTAACGATGCTTGCAGACGATGTTCGCGCTGGTCAGGACCGGGAAAGCCGGCAGGTGGAACTGATCCTTCAGGTTGTGCTTGTACTGGTCCCAGACGGAGGAATATCCGCAGTCATCGACGAAAGCCCTGACATATTCAGGCAGCTCGTCTCCGCTGACCATCATCGTTGTCGCACCACCCATGGAGACACCGTGGATGACCATGAAATCATCATTCCAGATACTGTGGGCGAGAGGTATCCACCTCTCTATGTCGAGCCTGTCCAGCCAGCCCATCTGAACTGCCTTGCCTTCCGAATAACCGTGGTAATGCAGGTCAGGCACCATGACGTTGTAGTTCAGTGAATCCCTGTACATCCTTACGAGATTCATGAAGCAGATGTGGTTGTCGGTGTATCCGTGGATGACGATGGCGGTACCTTCAGCCTTGCAAGGCTTCGAAGCGGGGGCGTAGATGGCGTGGAGCTTGAATCCGCCTTCTCCGACCATGGACGTGTCCTTGAATACTCCGGAAGCATGCAGGTCGTCATACCACTTCATGATTCCCGGATACCTTGACTCGGTCTTGGCCCTGTCGCCTTCGATGTCGTCACCGTGCTCCTCCGGCAGCAGGGCGTAATTGCACATGTATTTGCCAACCAGGCACCCGGAGGCTGCCAACATTACCGTGATGGCGGAAACAGCCATCAGCGCGATTCTTCTGATGTTCATATATGATCGGTTATTAGTTCTGTCTGTCCTGTGACGTTACTTGGTGCCGAATATCCTGTCGCCTGCATCACCGAGGCCCGGGACGATATAGGCATTCTCGTTCAGGTGGTCATCTACGGCTGCAAGGTAGATATCGACGTCGGGATGCTCTCTCTGGACCCTCTCGATGCCCTCGGGAACACCGACAAGGCACATCAGGCGGATATTCGTGCATCCTCTCTCCTTGAGCATGGACAATGCATCGCAGGCGCTTCCACCGGTCGCGAGCATAGGATCGGTGACGATCACCATCCTGTCCTGGATATCCTCAGGAAGCTTGCAGTAATACACCACCGGAGTCCTGGTCTCTTCATCGCGGTAAAGGCCGATGTGACCGACCTTCGCAACCGGTACGAGAGTCTGCAGTCCTTCCACCATTCCCATTCCTGCGCGGAGGATAGGGACGATGGCGAGTTTGCGCCCGGAAACTTCCTTGGCTGTCATCTTGCAGATCGGAGTCTCGATTTCCACATCCTCGAGAGGAATCTCCCTTGTCACTTCGTAACCCATCAGGAGCGAAATCTCCTTGAGAAGCTCCCTGAAATCCTTGGATCCTGTGTTCTTGTCCCTCATGATCGTCAGCTTGTGCTGGATCATAGGGTGGTTGATTACATGCAATTGGCTCATAGATTAAATAGTATGGAATTCAGTCAACAAATTTAGCAATTATTGGCGAAAGATGGACAGGTCAACGGTAAGATTCCCATATGTCGGCAGGACGTGTGAATACCTTGTCCTTTGTTATCCTGTGCGCGCGGCCGTTGGAGAGTTTTTTGGACCACGTCACCCTTCCGGAACGGTCGGAACCCTTGCCTGAGCAGGAATATTCCCAGAACCTGGCGGTCCTGTGATTGGCGGGATCTCCCCAGTCATTCCATCCCTGCGGGTCGACAGGGGCGTCTATCAGGCAGTCTTTCAGTATGACCTGGGCATAGGGACGCCATGGACGTCCCAGCCAGAGTTTGCCGATACCTTCAGAGGCGGTGAATGTGCAGGCGTCGAATATGTAGCCATACCGGCCTTCCGGGGTTGACGCCGCCGTATAATATCCGTCCGAAAGGGCATGGAGGTGGCATTGCCGGAACCAGACCGTTGCGGGACCGAAAATGAAATCCACCGTGCCTTCTATCCAGCAGTTGTCGAAGAACTCCCTGCCTTCCGGATTCCCTGTGAACAAGGTGTCCTGGAACCCCTTAAGTGCGCAGTTCCTGAATATAACCCTGTCGGCGTCGATGTGCACGGCCACGGCCTGGCCTACGTTGTAGATGTCCTTGTGGGAGATATGCCAGCGGGGATTGTTGAATGTCATCGCATCGTTGACGATGGTCATGTCCTCGCAGATGAACCCTGGTCCCTCCACTTTCAGGGTGTAGGTCCCGAATGTCCCGATGGTACCTCCTTTGCCGTCGGACATGTTGGCATGGTCGTGCCATATGAGTATGGTGGAATCGCGGCTTTCGCCTATGATCGAGATCTCAGTCTTGTGGGAAGGAACCACCACTTTTTCCTCATAGACCCCGTTCCGGACCCGGATCGTAGCCCTTCCCTCCGGCCTGAAAGACCGGAGAGCGTCAACGGCTTGCTGGATGGTCGTGAAATCGCCGCTTCCATCCTTGGCAACCGTCACCTCGGATGGAGATGGCTTGGTCTGTCCGGAAACCGTCAGGAATACCAATCCGGAAAGGAATAGCAGAGCCGCTTTTTTCATGATCCTGATCAGTTGACCTTGACTTTGACCTGCTTCTTGAAGTAGCTCCTGTCGATGACTATCAGGCTGAACGGCTGGATTGTCCAGGTGATCGGGTCTCCTTTCTTGATCTGGAAGTTGCAAGTGAGTTCCTTTCCCTTGGACGTCACTGAGACAGGCACGATTTCCGTCAGGGTGTCGGTCGGAGGAATTACATAGGCGACGCAGAATTCCCGGTCGAAGTCAATGTCGGTCGGCCTGCCGTTCCGGCCCATGACAGCAGCCATGCCGAACAGGCTGTCCAATTCTGCCTGCGAACAGATTACCGGTGATTCGAGTGGCAGTACGGCATCGTTCCTTACGAAATAGTTCCTGGCCTCGGTGAAAGGCACGTTCTTGCCTTCGTCGGAGCAGGCCGCAGCGATGGCGACCGTTGCGAACAGGACGGTGAATAATCTCTTGACCATGTGCATAATCAGAAACGTTTAGAACAACTTTGGAAGGAATTCGGTAAGGTAGATCCTCCAGTTCTTCCAGATATGGCCGCCCTCAGTCTCCATGTAGGTGTATGGATAGCCTGCGGCATCGAGCTTGGCCCTTAATTCCTCATTCTGCTTGTAGAGGAAGTCGGTCTTGCCTATTCCGATCCACAGAAGGGCGGGCTTCTTGCTGAAATACCTTGCAATCTTGGCGTCAACATCCTGATACAGAGGAGAGACACCAGGGTCGTTCACTCCGACTGCGGCCGAGAACATACCTGAATAGTTGAACAGGTCAGGGTAGTTCAGCGAAATATACATGGTATGGAAGCCTCCCATGGAAAGGCCGCAGATGGCACGGCTCTTCTTGTTGGCAAAGGTCTTGTAATGGCTGTCGATGTACTTGACGATTTCAGGGAAAGTCTCTTCGAACGAGCCTTCCATCTGCTTGTCCTGCCTGAATACTGGTTTTACGTATCCGGTGGAATTCTCGAGAGGAGCAGCCTCCTGGGATATGTTTCCATTGGTGAATACGGCGATCATCGGCTTGCACTTGCCCTCCGCGATCATGTTGTCCAGGATCTGGGTGGCGCGGCCTTCGGTAACCCAGGCATCCTCATCTCCTCCTGCGCCGTGCAGGATGTAAACGACAGGGTAGCGAGTCTTGCCGGTCGGATTGTATCCTGCCGGTGTGTACACCGTCATCCTCCTGTTGTTCTTGGTCAGGGTGCAAGGATACCATACCTTGGAAACCGTGCCGTGAGGGACGTTCCTGACAGCGTAGTAATCCGCCCTTCCGCCAGGAACCAGGAACATGTTGTTGATCGTACTTACATCCCTGTTGATCCACATGTTGTTGAAATCCAGGGTCTGGTTCCCGTCGATGATCAGGTTGTACAGGTATAGTTCCGGAGCTACCGCATCAGGGGTCGTATATTCCCAGAGCCCGTTCTTGCCTTCAGTGAATTCACCGATGCCGGGAGCATCGAATTCTCCCCATTCGGTCTGAACCTTCCTGGTCGGGAGGAAGTCGCCGGTGACCTGGACCTTGACCGCCTTCGGGGCGATGCACTTGAAGGTGACGGTACCGTTGTCGTTGATGGTAGGGGATTCGATCTGCGCCCCGCCCCAGAGAGCCTGCTGGGCATAGCATGCCGCACCCATGAGAAGGGCTGCGGCCAGAAGGACTATTTTCTTCATATTGAGTCGATTAATTGTTCTGTAACAAATGTACGAAAATTAATCGAATACTCCTATTCCTGGACAAGATAGCCTGAACCTTCCTTGAAGGTCAGGGAGGAGGAGTACTGCCCGATCTTGCGGCGCAAGCGGGCGACGGTCACATCCACCAGGCGCTCGGAAGCTGCTGCGTCGTCAGGCCAGACCGCCTTGAGGAGTTCCTCCTTGGAGTATGCCTTTCCCGGAGTCGATACCAGGAGCTTGAGAAGTTCATATTCCGTCCTGGTAAGGGAAACCGTTGTATTGCCGACCGAAACCAGCTTGTTGTCGGTGTCTATCTGGATTCCCTTGAAGCGGATTCCGTTTCTGACGACACCGAGGCGGGCCTCGACTACGTTCATGATGTAGTCTCCCGTCTTTTCGCACTCATTGATCAGGTCTGTGAATACACTTCCGCTGCTATATCCGTAGATATGGTTGTCGACATTCTCGACGTTGCGGGCCCTCCAGAGGTTGCGGCATTCATTTATCCGTTTTTCGATTTCTATTGAATCGGAAAGCTGGACATCTTCCTTGCGGTTGGCCAGTGCGAAATTCATCTGGTGCAAGGCTTCTTCCACCAGTTTGTACATCTCGCGTCCGCCCTCAGTCTGCTCTTCGGTGTATTCCACTTTGTTGTCACGTCCGCGCCTGAGGATACGGGCAATACAGAAGAAACTGTCGCCGATACTCTCCAATTCTCCGATCTGGCGGAGCATCGACCTGATCTTCCCCTTGGTCTCGTCCGAGAGGTGTGAGGATCCTACGTCTCCAAGATATCTGGCAATCTCACCTTCCATCTTGTCGCTCATATCCTCGTATTTCTCGATACGCTCGAAGAGTTTCTGGAACGACTTCTCATCCGTGGTGGCATAGAGTTCCTTCAGCAGGGCGAACATCTTTTCCATCTTCTCTCCGAAGACAACGATTTCCTTCTGTGCCTGGAGGACGGAGATTTCCGGGGTCTTCATGATACCGGCACGGATGTACTGGAGGCGGAACTCGTCTTCCATGTCGGTCTTCTTGGCAGGGATGAGCTTGCATACGAACTTCTCGATCTGCGGGATGAAGCCTACCAGGATGGCTGTATTGATGACGTTGAATCCGGTGTGGAACGCAGCCAGGGCGAATGACAGCCTGGTAGGATCCTGGGAAGTGGCCGTCGGGTCAAGCCCTACGACGCCGCACACCAGTCTCACGAACGGGAAGAAGAATATGAGTACCCATATCACACCGAACACATTGAATACGAGGTGGGCGAGTGCCGCCCTGCGGGCCTGGGTGTTGGCTCCCATGGCCGCGAAATTGGCAGTGAGCGTGGTACCGATATTCTCTCCCATGACCAGGGCGATACCCTGGAAGATAGTTATCGCTCCCGTGGTGCAGAGGACCATGGTGATTGCCATCAGGGCGGCAGAACTCTGGACCATCGCGGTAAGGATCGATCCTATCAGGAGGAACAGAAGGATGGTTCCGTAGTTCGTCTTGAAGCTTGCGAAAAACGCCACGACGGCAGGTTTGCTGGCCAGGTCCATCTCATTGCCGGCGTCCTTGAGCATCGCCAGGGCGAAGAGCAGGAATGCCAGTCCGAACAGGAAATCGCCCACATAGCGGTGCTTGCCCAGTTGGATGAGTATGATACCGACGAGGAACGCAGGCCATACAAGCATGACTATGTTGAAGGAGAATCCGGCAGACATGATCCACGCGCTGATGGTGGTTCCGATATTGGCTCCCATGATGACGGAGATCGCCTGGGCAAGGGTTAGAAGGGCTGCATTCACGAACGATACCGTCATGACGGTGGTAGCCGCCGAAGACTGTACCGCTACCGTTACCAGGGCACCTGTGGCGACTCCGGACAGCCGGTTCGTGGTCATGGCTCCGAGGAGGTGCCTGAGCTGAGGACCCGCCATCTTCTGGAGAGCCTCGCTCATGACTTTCATTCCGTAGATAAGGAGGGCGATCGAGCCCAGTAGTTTCAGCGCGATAAGCATTTGTCAAGAGGTTGGAATATGCAAAGATACGGACAATCGCATTTTCCGGCAATAGCTTTTTTTTGAAAACCGGACGAATTTCGTATATTAGAGGAAATTCGTCTTTTATGAAAAGAATATTGATAATACTGATTGCGATGTTCCCGTTTTTCTCCTGCGGCAAGAAAGCCGCCCTTCCGTATGAAACGGACAAGATAGCCGCTCCTGAAGGTGGCGAAGTCGAGATCGTGTTCATCAAGCACGGTTCCCTCGCGCTGAACTACAAGGATTTCCATATCCAGATCGATCCTGTATCGAAGCAGGATGGGATGACAGTCGATTATTCCAAATTCCCGAAGGCCGATCTGATACTGGTTACCCACGATCATTTCGACCATCTTGATCCCGATGCGGTCAAGACCTTGCAGAAGGGCGGGACCCGCATCATCCTGCCCCGGAGCTCCTGCGAAAAGCTGGGGTTCGGGGAGGTCGTGGCCGAAGGTGACCGTATCGAAGTGGATGACGATGTCTGCGTGGATGTGGTCCCGGCATACAACACGACAGAGGACCACATGAAATTCCATCCGAAGGGTTATGGTGTCGGTTACATCCTGACCATTGCCGGCCTGAAGGTATATGTCGCCGGAGACACCGAACTGATTCCGGAAATGGCGGCATTGGCAGATGAGAAACTGGATGCTGCCTTCCTTCCTGTGAACCAGCCATATACGATGACGGTGGCACAATGCCTCGATGCAGCCAGGCTGATCCGCCCGCGCATACTGTATCCATATCATTACAGCGACACTCCTGTCCGCCAGGTGGCTGATTCCCTTGCTGATTCTTCGATAGAAGTACGTATCCGCCAGATGCAGTGATCCTGAACCAGAAACGCTTCAATTCCAAACAATATGGCAGACGAGACCATTATCTTTTCGATGTGCGGGGTAGGGAAGACTCTCCCGAACAACAACAAGGTGATCCTGAAGGACATCTACCTTTCTTTCTTCTATGGCGCCAAGATCGGTATCATCGGTCTGAACGGTTCGGGAAAATCCACCCTCCTGAAGATCATCGCCGGAGTCGAGAAATCGTACAAGGGTGAAGTCGTTTGGGCTCCTGGGTATTCGGTGGGATACCTCGAGCAGGAACCTCAGATGGATCCTTCCAAGACCGTGCTTGAAGTTGTGCAGGAAGGAGTCCAGGAGGTCGTGGATGTCCTGAATGAATACAATGAGATCTCGATGAAGTTCATGGAGCCGATGAGCGACGATCAGATGAACGCCCTCATCGAGCGCCAGGGTGAACTCTCCGAGATGATCGACCACATGGGCGGATGGGAACTGGATTCGAAGTTGGAACGGGCGATGGACGCTCTGAACTGTCCTCCGCAGGAGGCCTTGGTCTCGACTCTGTCCGGAGGAGAAAGGAGGCGGGTGGCGCTTTGCCGCCTGCTTCTGCGGCAACCTGACGTCCTTCTCCTTGACGAGCCTACCAACCACCTGGACGCAGAAAGCATCCAGTGGCTGGAAGCCCATCTGAGGCAGTACAAGGGCACCGTGATAGCCGTTACCCATGACCGTTATTTCCTGGACAACGTGGCTGGCTGGATACTCGAACTGGACCGCGGGGAAGGTATCCCGTGGAAGGGCAACTACAGTTCCTGGCTGGACCAGAAGACCAAGAGGCTGGCTCTCGAGGAGAAACAGGAAAGCCGCAGGCGCAAGACCCTGGAACATGAGTTGGAATGGGTCAGGATGGCCCCGAAGGCCCGTCAGGCCAAGCAGAAAGCCCGTCTGGGTGCTTATGAGAAACTGGCTGCCGCCGACATCAGGGAGAAAGAACAGAATCTGGAGATATACATTCCGAACGGGCCTCGCCTGGGCAACAAGGTCATCGAATTCGACGATGTTTCCAAAGCCTATGGCGACAAATTGCTGTTCGAACATCTTTCCTTCAAGCTCCCGCCTGCCGGGATTGTCGGGGTCATAGGCCCTAACGGCGCCGGTAAGACGACCCTCTTCCGGCTGATAATGGGAGTGGAGAAGCCTGATTCAGGCACGATCACGATCGGTGAGACGGCCAAGATATCTTATGTCGACCAGCAGCACCGCAGCATCGATCCGGACAAGACAGTCTATGAGACCATAGCAGGAAATTCCGAATGGGTCCGCCTCGGCAACCGGGACATCAACGCCCGTGCCTGGGTGTCCCGGTTCAACTTCACCGGAGCAGACCAGGAAAAGCTTTGCGGAGTCCTTTCTGGAGGTGAAAGGAACCGTCTGCACCTGGCGCTCACCCTTAAGGATGAAGGTAATGTGCTGCTTTTGGACGAGCCTACCAACGACGTGGATGTCAATACTATACGGGCATTGGAGGATGGTCTGGAGAATTTCGCGGGATGTGCAGTGGTGGTAAGCCACGACCGTTGGTTCCTGGACAGGATCGCGACCCACATGCTTGCCTTCGAAGGCGATGGCAAGGTCGTTTTCTTCGATGGCAACTATTCCGAATACGAAGAGAACAAGAAGGCCCGTCTGGGCAACGTGGAGCCTAAACGGTTCAAGTACAAGAAGTTGATGGAATGATAACTACCTTCCGTCTCCGATGAAGCCGCGGAGCAGGGAAGTAGAAGGAATCTCCTTGTCGGACACTGGGACAAAGTAGTGCAGGAATTTCAGCAGCCTGTGCGCCTCGCTGTATTCCTTGCAGTTCTTCGGTACCGTTGCCAGTATCCTCTCGGCATGGGTGCGCAGCACCGCGAACTCTATCAGGTAGGAAGAGTTGAACAGTACGTCGGCGTCTTCCTGGAACGGATATATCCATTTCACCTCCGCCCTGCGGATGTTCGGCCAGTTCGCGATGGTCTCCTGGGCGGTGAATGCTCCCTTGAGGAAATCCCTTACGATGCGCCTTAGCAACCTGTTGTCGCTGGTAGGGATGCCGTTGTGGTCGTCCAGCGATATGGAAGTGATGGTATTGATGAATATCCTGTATTTCTCCCTTTCCGGGACCAGCTCTGTTAGTTTCGGGTTCAGCGCATGGATCCCTTCTATCAGGATAACCGACCTCTCTCCAAGTTTCAGTCTCTTCCCGTTGAATTCCCTAAGTCCCGTAACGAAGTTGAACTCAGGAACTTCCACCTCCTCGCCCCGGAGCAGTTTGACCAGGTCTTTCTGGAGATAATCGTGGTCGACTGTGTTGAAATTGTCGAAATCGAAAGAACCGTCCGGGAGTCTCGGAGTATCCAGTCGGTTGACGAAGTAATCGTCGGTCGAGAATGAGATAGGGTGGAGGCCGCAGGCTTTCAGCTGGACGCTCAGCCTCTTGCAGAACGTGCTCTTGCCGCTGCTGGTAGGTCCTGTTATCAGGACCAGCCTGACAGGTGAGTCGGGATCGTCGTGACGCTGGTCGATGTCCTCGGCTATCTGGACGATCTTCTTCTCCTGAAGGGCCTCGGCTATCTGTATGAGGTCCGTGGCGTTTCCCCTGAGGATGGAATCGTTGACATCACCCACGTTGCGCAGGTTCATTATGGAGTTCCATTTGTCGAGCTCCTTGAATACCTCGAAAGTCTTCGGTTGCTCGAAGAAAGGTGCAAGGTCCTCCGGGTGATGGCGGTCCGGAACTCTCAGGAGAAGGCCTCCCTTGTAAAGGCTTACGCTCCATGTCTGCAGATATCCCGCGCTCGGGACCAGCTCGTCGTAATAATAATCGTATGTATTCCCGAGGGTGTAATATGTGATGTACACCTCGCCGCAGGTCTCGAGCAGCTTGACCTTGTCAAGGTTGCCGCGGCGCCTGAATTCCTCGATCGCAGCTCCGACCTGGGCTTCGTGGCGCCTGAAAGGGACGTCGGCATCGACGGTAGCCCGCATCCTTGCCCTGATGGCATCGGCGTCGGCTTCGGAAACCGGGGTCCCGTCTCCTTTGTCCACGCTGCAGTAATATCCCTTTGAGATAGGTCTCCGGATCCTGAGCCTGCTTTCCGGGAACAGGTTGTGCACTGCCTCGTAAAGCAGGAAGCAGAGTGACCTGCAGTAGAAATTGCGGCCGGCATATGTACGGTAGTCGAGGAACTCCACGTCAAGGTTGTGATATACCCTGAACCGGAGTCCTTCGGTTACGTTGTTGACCTTTGCGGCAAGTATCGGATAAGGTTTGTCGAATTCAAAGGCTTCTGCTATCTCCAGAAGAGCGGTCCCTTCATTGAATTCCCCGAAGGTACCCGTGTTCTTGCAATAAATCTTTATCATCTGTAATCTTTGTTTTCGGCTGGACTCAAGAACCTTTCCAAAGGTAGGACAAAAGGATCAATTCTCAAAACCCAGGATTTCCACAGGCCCGATCAAACCGGCCGGAAGCAGTGGCTCATCCGGCTTGAAGAAATCCATCTGGGTGAATGTGATCTTCTTCTCAACTCCTGGCTGAACATCTCCTACAAGCCTGTTATGCCATACGTTGACCACTGTTATCTCAAGTGAATTCCTGCCTTTGTGCACAGCTTCGGTAACATCGACCTTATAAGGAGCGTTCCATAATGTCCCTACTTCGATGCCGTTAACCTTCACCACGGCGATATCCCTGACTTCTCCGAGGTCGAGGACCACCTTTCCGGCAGTCCTGAGATCTTTCTTCTTGAGGTTGAAGGAATTGTGGTAAACGGCCGTCCCGGAGAAGTATCTTATTCCTTCATCCTCGTTCTCGGTGTATGAAGCGAGTTCACTGAATATGGCTGAAGCAGGAGCTCCGCGCTTCTCCTGGAAACCGACCTCCCAAGGGGAGTCGATGACGGCTATCCGGTTGGATACTTCCTTCGGCAGTCTCGATTGCAGTTCGTCCTTCCCGGCGTCTTCAAGGAACATCACGAACACGCTCTGGTGCTGTGTCAGGGTAAGGGCGACGCTGGTCCTGTCCTTTCCTATGCTGTAGCTGACCGGTTCGGTGGAACCGTCTTCGGCGTGCCAGACCACCGGTTTCTTGCCGGTCATCCTGAATGAAGCCTCCATCCTGACTGTATTGCCGGAAAGGTTGGTGATCCAGTAGATATCCCCGTCTCCTATCCTCCGGTGGACGAACTTCACCTCCGGATCATCCTTTGAAGAGAATACGAAGTCTGGTTCAGCCCCGATGGATTGCAGGACCTTCCCGGCCGGAATGCCGGAGGAAACGTTCTTCCTTCCGGATTCCCAGACGTCCCTCACCATCGCATCGAATTCCTCAGGATCGCCCTGGTTTCCAGCCATCTTTTCCGGTTTCGAGCCGCAGATGACGACCCCTGCATCTGCAAGGACCTTGATCTTGCGGAGTATCTCCATCGACATGTAACGTACGTTGGGATCGAGGTAGAGGATACGGTACTTCATTCCGGTCGGGACCGTTATCATTCCGTCCCGTGCCTCGGCCTTGTGAAGCAGCACATCCGGGCTGAAGTAATCGTAGGCATAGCCCTCCGGCATCTCAGGCCCTTTGCTGAGGTACAGGCCGGTCACGTTGTTGTCTTCTCCGTAATACAGTGCGATGTCGGCCACGAAGCTGCCCTGCTGGAGCAGGTAGCAGCTCCTGCTCAGGTAGTCCGTCCATGCGCGTGCCTGTCCCGCCCAGGTCTGGTGGCGGTTGAACCACTGTCCGTATTTGCCCAGGCCAAGTCCCGGGACCTTGTCGTCCACAGGCTGGTGGGCTGAGCAATGGATGACGAACCGGTTGAGACCGGCGGCCATCGCGGCGTCAGCGGACGGCTTGAGGACGGCAGGGGAGTACACCCAGGCTCCGTCGCGGAAGCCATCTGCCGTGAAAGACTCTGCCGCCGCGATGTTCTGCCCGTAGATATGGGCGACCGAAGCGGATTCCCTGATGTCTGCTTCGAAGCGGCTGGTGAATATCTTTCCTTGTTTGTACATCATCCAGAAAGCCGACATCGGAATCTCCGCGTAGCGCTTGCAGTCCATCCCGTCCGTAAGGTTCGCCCTGTAGTTCTCGTGGCTCTCCGTGTAGCGTCCCATACCGTACTTCGCCAGGACCTTGTTCTGTATGTCGTAGTGGTATTCGGAAATCATGTCGCCGATGGTGCGCCGCCAGTCGAAGAGGAATCGCTCCGTTTCAGCCGTGTTGTCCAGGATCATGCCCGTGAGTGCAGGCAGCCAGCGGAGCAGGCCGTATCCTTTCCTCTTGAGGAATTCCTCCTCCATGTTCTCGGTCCAGGTCTGCAGACCGGCCTCGTAGCTGTCCGTAAGGAGATACTGGATGCCCCTTCCTCCAAGCCTGCCGCCGCTGGCGTCACGGTAGGTGTCCAGATATGCTTCCAGATAGTCGGATACCGCCACCGGGTCTATCTTGTCGACTTCCAGGCCTGTGGCTTCTGGTGACGAAGGGTGGTTTGTCTTGCCCGTGAGGCTGTAGCCGAAACGGAATATCCTCCAGCGCCCTTCAGGAACCGTCCATGTCAGGACTCCGTCCTTGACGTTTCCGGTAAGGTCTATCACGTCTTCCAAACGTGCTGCCTCGCTAGTCTCGGGGGTGGTCTCGAACTGGAGGAGCCTGTAGAACATGTTGCCAGCCTTGTCTCCCGCAGACTGTACCCTGGTGACCGGAGAAAGGATGAACTGTGACACGTCGAACGGACTGTCTAGGTTATCCCCGGTGCCCTTGAAACGTATCCTGAAGTACCTTGCCGTCACTTCAGGGAACGAATATGTCTTCTGCCTCGTGGCTTGATAGCCCATCCTGGCCACTGTTTTCCATGAAACACCGTCGTCACTGACCTGGAGTTCCCTTGTGAGGTCGTACTCTCCGCCCCTTGTCTTCTTTTCGGAAACCACCACGGATTTCACGGTCTGAGGCTCATCGAACCCGTATTCGATCCAGCTCCAGCCATCCTTGTCGGGATACACCCTTACAGGATTCCAGACCCGGTCCCCGTTGAGCCGGTCATACAGGGCTTTTCCTTCGACCGGCACGCCGTCTTCAGGCCTTGTCCCGGATGTCCTTGCCGATGGATTGAGCTTGGAAAAGTCGGTTTCGCTGTCGCAAAGCTTTACGGCAATGACGGCGATGTCCCTGTAGAATCTCAGCGAATGGAACTTGTTTTCAAGGTTGTCTTTCTCCTTCTGGGTGACAGCCATCGGCGCATCCTGGAATTTACCGGTGTTGTCGAAGCCTTCCGGCAGTATGATGACTGAAGGCTCGGCAGGCTTTGCCTTCCGGCCCCTGACTGCCTTCGAGGCTTCTCCGACGACGTCGATCTGCCTCCAGACCAGTTTCTTCATGGCGTTCTCAGGCTTGACCCACGGGCCTCCGGTCTCGCTCCAGCCGGGCGATGCTGCGATGGTGACCTCGAGGTCCAGGCTGTCTGCCAGGTCGATTGCATACCGGAAGCAGTCCTTCCATTCCGGGGTCATGTACTCTACCCTGTGGCTGACGATCTGCGGGGTTTCAAGCCCTGCATCGAAGTTATGGAATCCGGCTATCCCTGCTTCCTTCATCCACAGGAGGTCTTTCCTGATCCCGTCCTTGGTGATGTTTCCGTTCATCCAGTGCCACCAGACCCGGGGCCTGGCTTCTTTCGGAGGGTCCTGGAATCCCTTGTACAGGTCCTTTGCGGACTGTGCATATGATGTGACTGAAAGGAGTGCCGCGAGTGCGGCCATGATGCTGATTGTGAGTTTGCGGTACATGTCTCAAATTTAGCACAATTTCTCGAATATTCTTCCTTGGTACAAGTCCCAAAACGCAGCGACTGCAACACCGGGCGCTTGCTGCTCCGCAGCCCAGTACGGGTAAATGCGCCCTAACGTTGCAGTCGACTGCTTTTTTTGTAAATTTGTAGATGCAGAAAGAAAAAACTATTGGAGAATGAAACAGATAAGTACAGAAAAGGCTCCGGCGGCCATAGGTCCGTACAGCCAGGCCATCGCACATGGCGGATTCATATTCGTATCGGGACAGCTTCCAATCGATCCTGCGACAGGAGAGTTCCCGCAGGGAGGGATCGAGGCCCAGACAAGGCAGTCTCTCACGAATCTGAAGGCAATCCTCGAACAGGCAGGATCCGGGTTCGGAAACGTTGTCAAGACTACCGTGTTCCTGGCGGACATGGGCGATTTCACCGCGATGAACGGGGTGTATTCGGAATTCTTCAAGGCTCCTTTCCCTGCGCGCTGCGCATTCGCGGTGAAGACCTTGCCTAAGGGAGCCCTTGTGGAAATCGAGTGCATAGCCGTCGATGCTTAAGACATTGCTGTCTCAGGTGAAGCAGTACAAGGCTGCTGCTTTGCTTACCCCTTTGTGGACGACAGCCGAGGTGATAATGGGAGTCCTGATTCCGTATGTCACTGCTTCCTTGATCGACAAGGGTATAAATGCCGGCAGCATGCCGGAAGTGTACAAGTACGGGGGACTGATGCTCCTGATGGCGTGCTTCAGTACGCTCTTCGGCATCCTCGCGGCCCGATTCGCAGCATATTCCTCGTCGGGACTTGCGGCGAACCTTAGGATGGCGATGTACGAGAATATCCAGTCTTTCTCGTTCTCGGATATCGACAAGTATTCCACGGCAGGGCTCGTCACCAGGATGACCACCGACGTCAGCAATATCCAGAATGCCTTCCAGATGCTCCTCAGGACCAGTTTCAGGGCCCCTCTGAACATGCTTTTCAGCCTGTTCATGTGCTTCTTCATCAACGGGAGGCTCAGCGTGGTATTCCTGATAGCCATGCTTGTCCTGAGCACCTTCCTGTACCTGCTCATCCGCAGGGCGTCCAAGCTTTTCGTCCAGATATTCGAGAAGTATGACAGTCTCAACGGAGTGATCCAGGAGAACATCGATGCTATCAGGGTTGTCAAGGCATATGTCAGGGAAGACCATGAGATGAGCAAGTTCGACAAGGCAGCCCTTTCGCTCTATACGCTCAACGTAAAGGCGGAGAGCCTGATGGCGCTCAACCATCCGGTCATGAACCTGGTGGTGTACGGCTGCATAATCTCGATTTCATGGTTCGGTGCCCATTATATTGTAGGAGGCACACTTACAACCGGTCAGCTAACGTCCCTCTTTACGTATATCATGACAGTGATGACATCATTGATGATGCTGTCCATGATCTTCGTCCAGCTGACTCAGAGTGCTGCTAGCGGCAAGAGGATCGCGGATGTCATCGACGAGGAGCCGGACATGAGCGATCCGGAGTCACCGCTGACCGAGGTAAAGGATGGGAGCATTGACTTCAGTGATGTTTATTTTGCCTATACCAAAGGTGGAGATAACGCCCTTATAGACATTGATCTCCACATAGATGCAGGCGAGACAATCGGAGTCATTGGAGGGACCGGCAGCGGAAAATCATCACTGATATACCTGATATCCAGGCTATATGATGTCTCGGAAGGAAGCGTCAAGGTAGGAGGTGTCGATGTGCGTGAATATTCGATGGAAGCCCTTCGCAACCAGGTCGCGGTGGTGCTTCAGAAGAGCACCCTGTTCTCCGGTACGATCCTGGACAATCTCCGGTGGGGTAAGGAGGATGCTACCGTGGAGGAATGCATCGAGGCTTGCCGTCAGGCTTGCGCGGACGAATTCATCGAACGCATGCCAGACAAGTACGAAACGTTCATAGACCAGGGCGGCACCAACGTTTCCGGAGGCCAGCGGCAGAGGATATGCATAGCCAGGGCGCTGCTGAAGAAGCCTAAGGTACTGATACTTGACGATTCTACCTCTGCGGTCGATACGGCTACGGATGCAAGCATCCGGAAGGCTATTTCCGGCAGGATCGAGGGCTTGACGAAGGTCATCATCTCCCAGAGGATCCTGAGCATCCAGGATGCAGACCGCATCATTGTGATGGACAACGGCCGTGTGGCTGCTTTCGACACCCACGAGAATTTGCTGAATACCTGTGAGATATACAGGGACATCTACGAAATGCAGACCTCGGGCGCCGAGGCGGACTTTGACGATAAGGAGGGACGGCGATGAACGCACAGAAAGCATTCGCCCCGGGGGGCGGTACGAACAAGGCCAGGGGGATGAGGGAGCCATCCCATCTGTCAAGGGAGGAACTCAAGAAAAGTCTCGGGAAAGGCTCCACCGTATGGAGGCTGTTCGGATTCATATTCAAGAACTATAAGTACAGGTTCCTGATAGTGCTGGGCTGCATCGTGGTTTCAGCTCTGACGACCCTTGCTTCCTCGCTCTTTACCAAAACGCTCATTGACAGCTACATAACTCCTATGCTTGGGCAGGCGATGCCTGATTTCTCTCCTCTCGCGGTCGCCTTGGTCAAGCTGGGTGCGGTCCTTCTGGTGGGAGTCGTGGCTTCCTATACATACAACGTGATAATGATCCATGTGGGGCAGGGTACCATGCTCAAGCTCCGTGAGGATCTGTTCGCGCATATGGAGGACCTGCCTCTGAGATATTTCGACTCCCATTCCCACGGTGACGTAATGTCCGTGTACACAAATGACGTGGATACCCTCAGGCAGGTGATAGGGAATACGGTTCCGAACCTTTTCCAGTCGCTCATCACGCTTCTGTCCACTTTCATTTCGATGATAGTGCTGTCGCTGCCCCTGACACTCGTATCCATTCTGATGGCGGCGCTGACGGTGCGCGTTACGACCAAGCTGGGCAAGATGTCGAAGGAATATTTCGTCCAGAGACAGAAGAATCTCGGCATCGTCAACGGGTTCATCGAGGAGATGGTTTCCGGGCAAAGGGTAGTCAAGGTATATTGCCACGAGAAAAAGGCAGTGGAGGAGTTCGCGGTAATCAACGAGAACCTCAGGAACAGCGTGTACAACGCCAACAAGATAGCCTCCGTCATCATGCCTATCAACGGTAACATCGGCAATCTCGGCTACGTGCTGACCGCCGTGGTAGGGGCCCTCATCGCACTGGGCGGCCTGACTGCCTGGTATCTCTGCGGACTCAACGGTTCGGTCCTCACGCTTGGTACCCTGGTGGCCTTCCTTACCCTCCAGAAGAACTTCACCAGACCTATCTCCAGCATATCCAACGAGATCAACTCGATTGCAATGGCTTCGGCAGGTACTGACCGTGTCTACGGACTGCTTGATGAGCCGGCAGAGATTGATAACGGAAATGTTACACTTGTAAACACATTTGTTTCGAACACTGGTAATCTTGAAGTTAGTGAGAAAAGGACAGGTTCCTGGGCGTGGATGAAGAAAGGTGGACAGGAACTCACTCCTTTGCAGGGATTGGTTTCCCTGACCGATGTGGATTTCAGTTATGTGCCCGAAAAACAGGTGCTTTTCGACATTACACTCACCGCTTACCCTGGCCAGAAGATTGCTTTCGTCGGTGGGACGGGAGCGGGCAAGACCACGATTACGAACCTCATCAACCGGTTTTATGAAATACAGGAAGGCACGATCACTTATGACGGCTTCGATGTCAGGGATATCGAGAAGGATTCCCTCAGGCGAAGCCTCGGGTTCGTGCTTCAGGAGACCAAGCTCTTCTCCGCTTCCGTCCTGGACAACATCCGATACGGACGGCTCGACGCTACCGACGAGGAGTGCCGCAAGGCTGCCAAATTGGTTTATGCCGATTCGTTCATCAGGCGCCTGCCGAAGGGATACCATACGGTGCTTGCAGCGGACGGCGGGAACCTGTCGCAGGGGGAACGGCAGCTGCTTGCGATCGCGCGGGCTGCCGTGGCGAACCCTCCGGTCCTGATCCTCGACGAGGCGACTTCCTCGATCGATACCAGGACCGAGAAACTCATCCAGAAAGGCATGGACTCCCTGATGAAGGGAAGGACCACATTCGTGATAGCGCACCGCCTCTCGACCGTCCAGAACGCCAATTACATCATGGTGATGGACAACGGACGCATAATTGAACGCGGCCGTCACGATGAACTCCTTTCACTGAAGGGGAAGTACTATGAACTGTACACCGGAAACCAGATTACCCAATAAAAGTCAGAAGATATTTATGAAGAAATCAACCACAATCAGGCTGGCATTGTTGCTTGCAGGTGCTTTGCTGGCAGGTCATTCCCTTCCGGCGCAGCCGAAGCTCAATCCCGGGAATATCGACAAGGTCATGAAAGCGATGACCCTGGAAGAGAAGGTACGCCTTGTCGTGGGTGTGAACCACAGCTACGGCTCAACCACCACGGTTCCCGGAATAGCCGGAAGGACTGCTCCTATTGAAAGGCTCGGAATCCCGGCTACGGTCATGGCGGACGGCCCGATGGGCTTGCGCATAGAGCCGAAGAGGGAAGGGGATCCGAACAGCTATTATTGCACGGCTTTCCCGATCGGTACGGCAGTCGCTGCGACCTGGGATACGGAACTTATCTACTTGATGGGGCAGGTGCTCGGCCGTGAGGTCAAGGAGCATGGAGTGGACGTACTGCTCGGACCGGGCATGAACCTTCAGCGCAACCCATTGAACGGTAGGAATTTCGAGTATTATTCGGAGGATCCGGTCATAACCGGCAAGATAGCTTCGGCTTATGTCCGCGGGGTCCAGAGTCAGGGAGTCGGCACTTCGATAAAGCACTATGCCGCCAATAACCAGGAGACCCAGCGCATCATCAACGATACCCGGGTGAGCGCCAGGGCATTGAGGGAGATTTACCTGAAAGGCTTCGAGATCTGCGTCAAGGAATCCCAGCCATGGACGGTGATGTCATCCTATAACCGCCTTAACGGTCCTTGGACCCAGGAGGACAAAGGCTTGCTGACATCCATCCTCCGCGACGAATGGGGCTTCCGGAATGTCGTGGTCACGGACTGGACCGGGCTCAGGCATCCGGTTGTCCAGCTCGAAAGCGGCAACGACATCTTCCAGCCTGGAACCAGCGGCGAATATGAAGCATTGCTTGAGGCGGCAAAGTCAGGAGCATTGGATATTAAGGCGTTGGATAAGGCAGTAAAACGGGTGCTTGAACTTGTGGTGAAGACTCCGACGTTCAAGGGGAATGAGTATTCGGAGAAGGTTTCTCCGGAGGCTGCTCCGATGGTCCGCGGGGTCGGTGCCGACGGCTGCGTGTTGCTGAAGAACGACGGCGTGCTTCCGCTTGCAAAGCAGGAGGTCGCCCTCTTCGGTGTGGGTTCCTATGATACCCAGGGTGCAGGCTGGGGTGCAGGCAACGTGTTCTCCGAGCATATGGTCACCATCAAGGAAGGCCTTGAAGCCGCCGGCTTCGGAGTGGAAAGCCGCCTGGAAGACCTTTATACAGACTATGTCAGGTTCGGACGCAAGAATATGGACTACAATCAGTGGATCCGGGTCCATGTGGGCAAGGCATTGGTTCCGGAGACCCCGCTGTCTGTCAAGTTCATCACATCCCTGGCCCAGTCGTCAGACATCGCCCTGATAACAATCTGCCGCAATTCCGGCGAATGCAAGGACCGCCTTCTGGACTACGACTTCAACCTGACCGCCGATGAGAAGGACATGATCGCGAATGTCTCCGACGCTTTCCACGGTAAAGGGAAGAAGGTGGTGGTAGTCCTGAATGTATGCAATCCTGTCGAGGTCGCTTCCTGGAAAGACAAGGTGGATGCCATCCTCTGTGCGTGGCTTCCGGGCATGGAGGCAGGCCATTCCATAGCTGATGTCCTCACCGGCACGGTCAATCCTTCCGGACGTCTCCCGATGACCTTCCCGAATGATTATTTCGATCTTCCTTCGGCAAAGGATTTCCCTTATGACTATCACGGGAAACTTTCCAACAACGGCAGCCTGAAACCGGATTTCACGCGGGAACAGATCAGGAACGAGGACTACACCGTCTATTCTGAGGGTATATATGTCGGCTACCGGTATTTCACCACTGCTTCACGCGATGTGTGCTTCCCGTTCGGCTACGGGCTTAGCTACACCACGTTCGGCTATTCGGATGCCAAGGTCTCTCCAGTCCGGAGAGGAGGAAAGGAGGGCAATGCCTTCAGGGTCAGCGTCACTGTTACGAATACCGGCAAGGTGGCCGGAAAGGAAGTGGTAGGACTTTATGTATCAGCTCCTTCAGGAGTGATAGCTAAACCATCGGTTGAGCTTAAGGCATTTGCGAAGACACGTCTGTTGCAGCCAGGGGAGAGCGAGGTGGTGAACCTGGATTTCACAGCGTATTCACTTGCGTCGTTCAATGAGAAGGCTTCTGCCTGGCAGACTGACAAGGGAACCTACAAGTTGCATGTCGGAGCGGACTGCACCAATCCGGAAGCCGAGTTGGAACTGAACCTCAGGAAGGCATATTCCTGGAAAACCACAAGGTCCTGCCTGCCTGAGCAGCCTGTAGATGAACTGAAACTTTAGGAATGTGATTTCACGTCGCCCCGGTCTATGACTATCCTGTAGCCGGCAGAGCGTACGAGTTTTGCGAGGCTGCCGTCCGTGACGGCGGCCTCTTCCTTTATGCTGGACTTGTTGTCGTAGATGGAGTATAGTTTCCGGACATCCGGAGGTGTGAGGTTCGGCATCAGGACGTTCGCACCGGCCTTCAGTCCGAGGATCATTCCGTCAGGATCGACGGATCCCAGGGCCGTCGTCGCCGGGATCAAGGCGTACGGGAACATGATCCGCAGGATGGAAATCAGGTTCAGGGTCATTTGCAGTGAACCTTGCGGCTCATTCTCGAAAGGGGTACCCTTGGCAGGGATGAAAGGCCCGATCCCAATCATGTCAGGCTGGAGTTCCTGGAGGAAGCGCAGGTCTTCAACGAGGTTGTCAAGGGTCTGGTACGGAGATCCGACCATGAAGCCGGCACCGACCTGGAAACCGATCTTCTTCAGGTTCCTGAGGCATTGTTTCCTGTTCCCGAGGCTCATTGTCTCAGGGTGAAGCCTGCGGTAGTGGGCTTCGTCTGCGGTTTCGTGTCTTAACAGGTAACGGGAAGCTCCGGCTTCGAAATACTTCCTGTATGATTCTTCCGGTTTTTCTCCGATGGACAAGGTGACTGCGCAGTCCGGATGCGAGGTTTTGATTCCTCTTATGATCCGGCATATGCTCTCGTCGTCGAAAGAGGGGTCTTCTCCACCTTGGAGAACGATTGTCCTGAATCCTTGTCCGTCCCCTTTGTCGGCTATAGCGATGATTTCTTCTTCGGACAGCCTGTATCTTCGGACCGGATTGTTTCCCGCGCGTATGCCGCAGTACCTGCAGTTGTTGCGGCAGTGGTTGGTGAATTCGATGAGCCCGCGGACATATACATCCGTGCCATACCTCTCTCTCCGCAGCTTGTCAGCAGCTGCACGCAGGGGAGAGGGGTCATCGAGGGTGATCAGCCTCTTGAGTTCCTTGTCGTCGGGAAAGATATTCATAGATAGCAAATATAGCCGTTTTTGTTATATTTGCATTGTAATACTTATTATTATGAAAAAGCATTTCTTCACTACCGTCATTGCACTTGCCCTGTTCTGTGTCAGTGCCTCCGCTCAGGTCTCTTTCGGCATCAAGGGTGGATTCAATCTTTCCAACATCAAGTTGAGCGAATCGGGATTGTCTATATCCCCTAAGGATCTTGCAGGCTTCCATATAGGAGTCATCGCCGACATTCCGCTGGTTTCCAACCTTTATCTTCAGCCGGGATTGTTTGCGAGCCGGAAAGGTTTCGAATACTCACTTAATGCATTTTATAATGGCGGATATGTTTATCCTAGTGTAAATCAAGAAGTTAATGTCTCTGTCAGCTTAGCTGCCAAACCTCTTTACCTGGAATTGCCGCTTTTGCTTTCCTACAGGTTGCCGATAAATACCGGACTGTCGCTGGCTCTCGAAGCCGGACCATATGCAGCATACGGTATCGGAGGAGATGCTGTTTTCAAGGCATCATACGATGGTCAGGAAGTGTTGAATGAAAAACAGGATTTCTTCAAGGATTCCCAGATCAACAGATTCGACGCCGGTGCCCAGATAGGACTTGGCCTGTATGTCGGCCGGTTCTTGTTCAGCGCCGGCTACCAGATCGGCCTTACAAACCTGGCTATGGAAGAAGTAGGTTCCGAGCTAGTGCTGGAGCCTGATTCTAAGGCGGTTAACCGTAACTTGATTATTTCCGCCGGAATACGTTTCTAGTTCCTACTGGTCGTCCGGCCGGTCCGTCCAATCCTGACGGATATCATATCCGTTCCGTCTGATGTCTTTGCCGGAACCGATATATTCGTTGTCCGCAGCTTCCTGCTTGATCCTGTCCGTCGTGAACTTGAAAAGCCAGATGCAGAATCCGATCAGGCAGATGGTGACAAGGAGCGAGAGGGCTTCGTTCAGTTCGCTGAAGAAGCAGAGGGAGTCATATGCTCCGTGAAGGAGTACAGGATAGAGCAGCATCTTGATCTGCGCGCCTTTATGGTCGCCTCTCCCGAAATGGTACTGGGAATAATAGTAGCCCATGCAGACGGCGAACGCGAAGTGTCCCGGGATGGCGAAGAGCGCCCTTGAAGTGGCTACGCCGGCCCAGTCTGCGCCGGCGCTTACCACATACATCACGTTCTCGAAAGCCGCGAAACCAAGACCTATGCAAGTCGCATATACGATACCGTCGTAGCTTTCGTCAAACTCCTCGTTGTTGCGGAGCAGCAGCCAGAGCATCAGCAGCTTGGCGCACTCCTCCGGGATGGCGGCTCCGAAGAACGAAATCTTCACCGCTTCCAGCCAACTTTGAGGGTCGGTCGTGTAGAAGCCCATATTCAGGAGCGGGCCAGAGATGAACGTCGAGATCAAAGCTGAAAGGCCTCCGTAGAAGAAACCCTTGATTATCATCCTGGTAGGCTCCGGTTGCGTGTCCTTCCGGTAAACGTACCAGAGGAGCAGCAATGCGGGCCCGATCGCTGCGAACAGAATCGTGAACATTTGCAATTACTTTGTCTTAAGATATTCGTCGATGGCCTTGGCAGCCTTCCTTCCGGCTCCCATCGCCAGGATTACGGTAGCTGCTCCGGTCACGGCATCACCTCCGGCGAAGATACCTTCGCGGGTGGTGCGGCCTTCGCCGTCAGCAGAGATACCGCCTCTGCGGGTGGCTTCCAGGCCGGATGTCGTATTGACGATAAGCGGGTTAGGGGCGGTTCCGAGCGCCATGATGACCGTTTCGGTAGGGATTTCGAATTCCGAGCCCGGTACCGGGACAGGGGAGCGGCGTCCGCTCTCGTCAGGCTCTCCAAGCTCCATGCGGATGCACTTGATAGCCCTTACCCAGCCTTTCTCGTCGCCCAGGATTTCGACAGGGTTGGTGAGCATGTTGAATTCGATGCCTTCCTCCTTCGCATGATGGACTTCCTCCTTCCTGGCCGGAAGTTCCACTTCGGTCCTCCTGTAGATGATGGTGGTGTCCGCTCCAAGCCTCAGGGCGGTGCGGGCTGCATCCATAGCTACATTTCCACCGCCGACCACGCAGCATTTCCTGCCGGCGTGGATAGGAGTGAGGTAATCCTCGCGGAAAGCCTTCATCAGGTTGTTGCGCGTCAGGAATTCGTTTGCGGAGAACACTCCGTTGAGGTTCTCTCCCGGAATGCCCATGAACTTAGGCAGACCTGCTCCGGTACCTACGAACACGGCTTCGTATCCTTCTTCGTCTATGAGGCTGTCGATGGTTACGGTCCTGCCGATGATGACGTCGGTTTCAATCTTGACTCCGAGGGCCTTCACGGCCTCGATCTCGCGCTTGAGGACAGTGTCTTTAGGAAGCCTGAACTCAGGGATGCCGTATTCGAGGACGCCACCTGCCTTGTGGAGGGCTTCGAATATGGTGACGTCGTAGCCTGCCTTTGCAAGGTCGGAAGCGCACGCCAGTCCGGCAGGGCCGGAGCCGATGACGGCTACCTTCTTTCCGCCGCGGTTGATTTTCCCGGCTGCCGGAGCAGGCTCGGATACGGCGGTATGGTCTGCCACGAAGCGCTCGAGCTTGCCTATGGCTACCGGCTCACCCTTGACTCCGAGTATGCAGCTGCCCTCGCATTGGCTTTCCTGCGGGCATACACGGCCGCAAACGGCAGGCAGCGAGGAATCCTCGGCGATGATCGCCGCAGCTCCGGCGATATCGCCTTCCTTGACTTTTGCTATGAATTCCGGGATCTTGATTTCCACGGGGCATGCAGCCACGCAGCGCGGGTTCTTGCAGTGCAGGCAACGCGTCGCCTCAGTGGTGGCCTCTTCGAGGTTGTAGCCGTAGCAGACCTCTTCAAAATTATGTGCACGTACCTTCGGGTCCTGTTCCCTGACCGGTACTCTTGGTATCCTTTCTGCCATTATATTCCCATTTTTGTCTTAGCCTCTGTTTCTTCGCTCTTGTACTGGCCCAGGCGGCGCATCGCCTCATCGAAATCCACGTCGTAGCCGTTGAATTCAGGGCCGTCGACACAGGCGAACCTGGTCTTGCCGGCCACGGTCACGCGGCATGCTCCGCACATTCCGGTTCCATCGACCATAAGCATGTTCAGGCTGACATCCTCGGGGATGCCGAGCTTCTTGCAGGTCAGGGTCGCGAACTTCATCATTATCATCGGGCCGATAGCGACAGCATGGGTATATTGCTTTCCGTCAGCGACCAGCTTCTCCAGGCAGGCAGTGCCTACTCCGTGGAATCCGGCGCTGCCGTCATCGGTGCAGAGATAGAGATTGTCGCAAGCGGAACCTATCTCGTCCGTGTAGATGAAAAGGTCTTTGTTGCGGGCTCCTATGATCACATCCACGGCGACTCCACGGTCATGGAGCCATTTGGCCTGAGGATAGACAGGAGCGGTGCCGACTCCGCCGGCAATGAATATGTATCTGCGGGATTTGAGTTCCTCTTCGCTCTCGTGGACGAAGGCCGACGGGTTCCCGAGCGGGCCGACGACATCGTTGAAAAACTCACCTTCCTCCTTGGCGATGATTGCGGCTGACGATGCACCGATGAGCTGGGTAACGATGGTCACGGTACCGGCCTCACGGTCATAATCGCTGATCGTCAGGGGGATCCTCTCTCCCTTTTCGTCTGAGCGGACAATCAGGAACTGCCCCGGCAAAGCTGCCTTGGCGATCCTTGGAGCTTCCACCACCATCTTGCAGATGTTCGGTGTAAGCATTTCTCTTGTAATGATCTTGAACATTGTGGTTAGATAGCACTTATAAATTGGTCAACAAAATTAACAATTAGTTCCGAATATTCGTCAAGCTTGACTATATTTGTTAGACACCAACCGGGAGGAAACCTTTGTAACATAAAAGTTATAATATTAAACAGAATTGTTTTATATATTGTATATGAGAGCTTTAATTAAGATATTCGGGATAATTGCGGCATTGTCCGCTGCAATTTCCTGCAGTCCGTCATCAAAGACCGCGAAGGCGGCTGCGGATGGCTCTTTCCGCCTCCTTTACTGGAATATCCAGAACGGGATGTGGTCCGGCCAGCAGGACGGACACGAGAAATTCGTGAACTGGATCAAGGAACAGGATCCGGACGTCTGCGTATGGTGCGAAGGGCAGGCGAACTATGTCACGAATTCGACCAGGAACCTCCCGGACGATCCCGACAAGTACCTGTATGGCTTTTGGAAGGAGATGAGCGGAAGGTACGGCCATAAGTTCGTTGCGTTCAGCGGAAGGCGCGACCGGTTCGCGCAGGTGGTGACTTCCAAGTATCCGATACGGACGGTCGCGCAGCTCGTCGGTGAGGAGCCGGACAGCGTGGTCACCCATGGAAGCGGCTGGTTCGCGGTCGAGCTCGGGGGAAAGACGATCAACTTGGTCACGCTCCACACCTGGCCCCAGCCATGGGCTTTCCGCTGCGAGGACAGGGAAGCGAGCGCGAAGGTGCGGGAAGGTGACAATTACCGCAGGATGGAGATACAGTATATCTGCGAGCATACAATCGGCAAGGTTCCGGATGCTTCTTCCCAGTACTGGATGATGATGGGGGACTTCAACTCCCGTTCCCGCAGGGACAATTACGTTTACGGGTATCCTGACCGGGACACCCGGTTCCTGGTGCAGGACTATATCTATGGCCATACTCCTTACATAGACGTGATCGGCACTCTGTACCCTGGCGAATTCATGACAACGACAGGCGGGCAGTCTCGCATCGATTTCATCTATTGCACAAAGCCGCTGTTCGATTCGATCAGGGGAGCGCGGGTGGTTTCGGATTCATATACGACTCCGGTGAGGGATCCGCAGAACCT
>JAEEGK010006012.1_pt1 | contig 29255 bp, 16 predicted proteins | sample 8958771 | NCBI WGS metagenome assembly JAEEGK01 (sample SAMN16246547, study PRJNA631951) | gut metagenome | biome: gut microbiome; feature: rumen; material: SC-attached | host: Bos | place: Iran: Karaj | collected 2018-10 | reverse complement strand
TGGTTTTCTGGTGGACGGGATTCTACCGGGTTAAGGATAAGGAACTGATCCTGGGGCCGTTCCAGGGGCCGGTGGCCTGCACGCGCATCGCCTTCGGGCGCGGTGTGTGCGGGACTTCCTGGAAGGAGCGTCGCACGATCGTAGTGCCGGATGTAGAGCAGTTCCCGGGACACATCGCCTGTTCCTCGGAGTCCCGCAGCGAAATCGTAGTGCCGGTCTGGCATCATGGCGAAATCGTCGCCGTGCTGGATATCGACAGCCGGGAGTTGAACACTTTCGATGCCGTGGACCGGAAATTCCTGGAGAAAGCAGCCGCCCTGATCTATGGGCCGCAGCGGGACATTTGGCTGGCCGCCGGCTGCTTCTGGGGCGCGCAGAAGTTCTTCAAAATGATTGAAGGCGTGGAATATACGGAGGTTGGATTCTGCAACGGATGGATGAAGGACCCGACCTACGAACAAGTCTATACGGATCAGACCGGGCACGCCGAATGTGTCCACGTACACTATGATCCGGCGGTGCTGTCCCTGGAGAAGCTGGTCCGGCTGTATTTCCAGATCATCGACCCGCTGAGCCTCAATAAACAAGGGGAAGATGTAGGAACGCGTTACCGTACCGGTATTTATTACGAGGATGAGGGTGACCGGGAGATCCTTTCCCGGGAGTTTCTCCGGGTGAAAGAGTCTTTGGGCGTCGAGAACATGCCGGTGGAGCTGTTGCCGCTCTCTTGCTTTTACCGGGCGGATGAGTACCACCAGGACTATCTGGACAAGCACCCGGACGGGTATTGCCATCTCTCGCCTGCTCTGTTCAGCCTGGCACGCTCCCGGAACGATCTCCCGTAGTCATTCCCCTCCGTGTGCGAAAAGGGCATTATTGCACACCGCGGTTCAAAATTCAGGTCTCCGGTGTGTGAAACCAGCCGTTTCGCACACCGATTCCTTTTATCGGATCAGGTATTCGACGGGGAGGGGGCAGGAGAGGACTACATGGACGCTCTGACCGGCCGCGGCTGATGCGATGACGGAAACCCGGAAAAGGGAAGTATCTCAGAAGTTTTGTATCTTTACAAAAACGACTTGGCTTATGAAAAAACGCATAGGGAGGGCGCTGGGTTGTCTGCTTGCCTTCGCTCTGGGTATTCAAATAGCCGGTGCGCAGACGGCGTTTCGGCATGGCGTGGATGACGGGGACTGTGACCGTTGGGCCGAACGGAACTTCGCGCGCGGCAAGGTGCCGCCTTTCTCTTTCACCTACGGGGGCGTGCCCTCATCGAAATTACTGCCCCGCTGGCGTTTCCGCAAGACCGCCTTGCAGCCGGAACGGGCGAACGAGACCCTGACCGCCTATACCTGGACGGATCCGCATACAGGCCTGCAGGTCGAGTGTCAGGTCAAGCGTTTCACTGATTTCAATGCCGCGGAGTGGGTGCTTCGCTTCCGCAATACGGGAGCAACCGATACACCCCCGATCAGCGCCGTCCGGACGCTGGATCTAATGCAACTGGTGGCTGGATCGGTGCCGGTCATGGCGAAAGCAACGGAGCCGGTCATCGCAAAGAAGGTCATCAATCTCTCAAGAGGAGAAGAGCCAGGAGCGACCCGGGCATCCGATCCCGACTGGGCCATCTACTATGCCGACGGTCCTTATCTCAGCGAGGCAGATTTCTGCTCCCGCGATACGACACTCGCGCCCGGCAGGACCTTGCATCTCGAGCCATACGGCGGACGCTCTTCCAGCCATACCCTGCCCTACTTCAATGTCAAGACAGCAGCCGGCGGCCTGGTATACGGGATCGGCTGGACCGGAAGTTGGTGCGCGGACATCACACGCTCTTCCGCAGGTTGCTACCACGTAAAGGCTGGTCTCCGGGACTTCGACGCCTATCTGCTTCCCGGTGAGGAAATACGAACGGCGGCGGTCTTCCTGATTCCCTGGCAGGGAGAGGACCGCATGGACGGGCAGAACTGCCTGCGACGATTCATCCTCGCGCATCATCATCCGGAGGCCTCCGGCAGGCCGGTCGAGGTCCCGATCCTCACCAGTATCGACCATCATGGTCCCTGGCCCTGCGACGAATTCGCCTGCCTGACCGCTTTTAAAGCTGAGGCGTCGATCCGACAATTTCAGTACTATGGGACCTATGCCGATGCCTTTTGGCTGGACGCCGGATGGTACGACCGGGCTGCTGACTACCAGAAAGGTTATTGGTGGCATAGTGCCGTAGGCAACTGGAAGCCCGATCCGAAGCGTTTCCCAGACGGCATTGCACCCGTTGCAGATGCCGCCCATGAGATCGGCGCCAAACTCCTGCTCTGGTATGAGCCTGAACGGGCCAACGTGGACTCCGACTGGGCTCACGCCCATCCGGAATGGATGCTTGCCGCTTCCGGCGAAGCGGCCGTGCCGCTGAACGAGCCCGTGGATTCCGCCTTCATCGTCAATCTGGGCAACCCGCAGGCGCTGGAATGGGTCTGTCAGGAAATGCTACAGAGTATCACGGAGAACAAGGTTGATATCTACCGGCAGGATTTCAACATCTCGCCGGAGTCTTTCTGGCAGAATAACGATGCGCCTCTCAGGCGTGGCATGACGGAGGTTAAATACATCGAGGGACTTTATTCCTACCTGGATTTCTTGCACAAGCAACTGCCTCATCTGATCCTGGACAACTGCGCCGGCGGCGGACGGCGGCTCGATTTTGAGATGGTTTCCCGGAGCATCGCGCTCCTTCGCTCGGACTTCTACTCAATTGACGGAGTGCAATGCCACGGTTATTACCTTAACCAGTGGCTCCCCGTAAACTGTACCGGCGGAGCCAGCAGCAGCCCCTACGACTATCGGTCGGTACTCGCGGCCGGGATCAATTTCACCTGGGGAACCGACAGCCGCGGAGGTCTGTCCATCGAGGGTGAAAAGGCTCTGATCCGTTGGTTCCGGGGCCTGAAAGACTATTTCCTGGAGGATTACTATCCACTGAGCGGATACGGGGACATCACCCGCGACGACCAGTGGCTTGCCTATCAACTGGACCGTCCTTCCGACGGGACCGGTATCGTCGTGGCGTTCCGCCGGAGTGCTTCGCCCGACTCGACTTATACGGTCCGGTTACGAGGGCTGAATCCGGAGGCCGTGTATCGGCTCAGTCTTGATTCGGACGTGGCAAAACCGGGGCGCTCCATCCGCCTGGGGCATAAGCCCGATCCGGCGCTGTTCAAGGATGAGACGATTTGCCTGCCGGCCGACAGAGACTCCTTCGAGCGTACAGGCCACGAACTCGCCGAAGGCCTCACGCTCATCCTCCCGAAAAAACGTTCCAGCCTACTGATCCGCTATCGGCGTGACGACTAATCAGCTACTTGTCTGCCACGGTCTTTTGATCTGAATGCTTTACGGACGTAAAAACGCCGGAGGGTGACTGAAGGTTGGAGAGCATTCCCCCGAAGGGGTTAAAGTTTCCGCTCTCCAACCTTCAGTCACCCTCCGGCATCAAACAGCGTGCGTCAGAGCACCGAAGCGACCGCAGCACGCATGCCCTGGGCCTGGATCAGGGCCAGGTCGGCGCAAAGCAGATCGGTCAAGCCGGGAATGGCATTCAGATCCTCGCCCCAGATGAAGTCGTCCGCCAGGACCCCCTCGGCCACCTTGCGCATATCGCCGGTCGCCCAGAGATCCTTCAGCGTCTGTATGATCTTAGGATCATCGTTCGGCACGATCTCGTCCTCGCCCCGCTTGCCACCCTTGTAATAGGTGCAGATGGCCGCCAGGCCCAAGACGATGCCCTTCGGCAGCTCGCCCTTGCGCGCCAGATAGGTCTTCAGACCCGGCAGGTCGCGCGTCTTGAACTTCGGGAACGAATTGAGCATGATCGACGTCACGAAATGCTTCACGAAAGGATTGCGGAAGCGCTCCATCACGTCGGAGCCGAACTTCTCGAGCTCCTCGACCGGCAGGTTGAGCGTCGGCAGAAGTTCCTCGAACATGACCTTCTTCACGAACGGACCCACGAGCTCATCCTCGCAGCACTCCTTCACCGTATTCAGGCCGCTGAGGTAACCCACCGGCGAGAGCACGGTGTGAGGGCCATTCAGCAGCGTCACCTTACGCTCGTGGTACGGGGCCTCGGAAGGCACGAAGAGCACGTTCAGGCCGGCCTTGTCGGCCGGGAATTCGGCCGCGACGGACTGCGGCGCCTCGATCACCCAGAGGTGGAAGATCTCGGCCTTGTCCAGCAGGCGGTCGTCATAGCCCACGCGCTCGCAGAGCTGGGCGGCGGTGTCGCGCGGATAACCCGGAACGATGCGGTCCACCAGCGTGGAATACACGCCGCAGGCCGTCTCGAACCAGTCGCGGAAGCCTTCGCCAAGCTGCCACAAATCTATGTATTGCCGGATGCACTCCTTCAGATGCTTGCCGTTCTCGAAGATCAGCTCGCAGGGGAAGAGGATGAAACCCTTGCCCTTGTCGCCCTTGAAATACTCGTAGCGATGGTACAGGAGCTGGGTCAGCTTGCCCGGATAAGACGATGCGGGCGCATCGTCGAACTTGCAGGCGGGGTCGAAGGCGATGCCCGCCTCCGTGGTGTTGGAGATGATGAAACGCATCTCCGGCTGCTCCGCCAGCTTCAGGTAGGCCTGGAAATCCGCATAGGGATTGAGACCGCGGCTCACCACGTCGATCAGGTCGACGCTGTCGATGGCCTCGCCGCCGAGGAGGCCCTGAAGGTTGAGATGATACAGGCCGTCCTGCTCGTTGAGCCATTCGACCATGCCCTTCTCGATGGGTTGGACGACCACGACCGAAGCGTTGAAATCAGTCTTCTGGTTGGTCTTCCAGATGATCCACTCGATAAAAGCGCGCAGGAAATTGCCTTCTCCGAACTGAATGACCTTTTCGGTGTAGGTTTTCGCCTGGGGGGCGGAAGTACGATTAAGTCTTTCCATATGATTGTTTTTGATTGTTTATTCTCGTTCTGTCACGATGAGCAGGATGACGGCCTGTTCCTTTGTTTTCTGCTTGACCGTATAGTTCGTACCGGGTTGCAGGGGGAGTTCGCCGGAGTCGGCGACCTGATCATAAGGAGTGGTGTCGAAAACCGTCGCCGTCCCACCTTCGGGGATCAACTGCATGCAGGCACCGGTATCACCGGTTTTCCGCCGCACATAGTAAAAGCGCAACGTCGAAGTATAGGAATCCGAAGTCCTGAAAGCGATCGAACCACCGCTGTCCATCTTGAAACCGTACTTATACGTGACTCCTCCAATGGTAAAGGACGTCGAACTGTAATCCTTGCTGAAATCCGCGACTGAGGTGGAACTGGTGAAGAAACTGCCGCCGGCCAAGCCGTCCATGGTCGTTGCCACGGTCTTGGAGTCGCTCATCCAAATCGCATAGGTATGGGGACCGTCCGATCCGGACGAAGGGTCGTCCGGCGTGTCACCGCTGCCGTCGGAACCGTTATACTCCTCGATCCCGCCGTTGTTGACCTCGACAGGCGCCGCCGTCCAGCCGAGCTTGCCGTGGCCGGCACCGGACTTGACGACATCCGCCACGCCGGCGGAAGGTGTCACGACGTAGTCATAGGCAGGCTTGAAGTCGGCGTATGTAAGCGGCGTGATGGTTCCGCCGTTGTAGGAGGTATATTTCACATTGGTCAGCGGATACGGGTCCCTGGCCTTGGCGGGACGGTTCAGCAAGAGGTCCTGCGTGGCATAGAGATAGCCCGCGACCGAACCTTGAAGATTGGATTCACCGCTTTCCTTGGCCGGATAAGTGCAGATGTCCGTGGGCAGTTGCACCGCATCGAAGCAGTTGTACTCAACCAGCACCTTGGCCCCATACGCGGAGCCAACGCCATAGGTCGTACAACCGTCGAAGAAGTTGTTGTACACGTGGGCCTGGCCGTAACGTACGCGCGGATGGCGTGAACTCGAGCCGTCGAACCAGTTGTGGTGGAAGGTCGCCGTAATGGCGACATCCGCCGATTCACTGTTGGAATGGCCCACCAGGCAGGATTTCTGGGTCTTGTCGAAATGGCACCAACTCACCGTCACGCCCTTGGAATGGTGCGTGATATCGCATGAGCCATCTTCGTAATCCTTGGTCTGGTTAAGCGAGGTGAAGGTACAGTGGTCCACCCACACGCCCTCACACTGCTGCATCGAAACCGCATCCGCCCCGTTGTCCGCCTTGGGTTGGCGGAAGTTGATATTGCGGAAGACCAGGTTGGACGAGCGGACGCAGAAGAATCCGATCCGGTCCATCACGAAGTCATCCGTGCCCAGAAAACTGAGGTTGGACACTTCTTTGACGTCAAACCAGGGATGACCCTCGCTGAAATCGCGTCCGTCACCCGGGCCGAATATGCCGCTGAGCCAGATGACAACCGGCGAATGGTCGCCGCCCTTCTCGGACTTCGCACGGGCAAGAAGCCAAGTCTGCAAGGCCTTGCCGTTGTTGAAATGCAGGATGGTGGAAGCGCCCTCGCCACCTGTGACGCCGGCCGCCTGGCCATAGCCGTACAGTTTATCCAGCTCGACCGTGCCTTCCTGCGGCGGGTCGGGGCAGTCCAGTTCGCCTTCTCCCGAAGGATCTTCGGGCGTGCCCAGATCCCCGTCCTCGATTGTGAAACGGAGGGTCGTGACCTTGCCGGCCGGAAATGCAACATCCTGTTTGAGCACGACGCAGCGCTGGATGGCGAGCGTTTCATCGTCAGTCTCGACGTCCAAGGTCAGCGTGCCTCCCGAAGAAAGCGTCGTCGGATTGACAACCAGATAAGCGGCATTTGACCCGTCGACGGTCCAGTCGTCCCCGTCATAGACAGCGGAGACATACTGGAAACTGCTCTTGTTCTCCCAAGCGGTGATGGTACGCTTGAGGACATCGACCGAGACGCGGCCGGAGAGCAGGGCATCGGAAGAGGAAAGCTTGAGCCCTTTCACCTTTTTGCCGGATAGTACATTTCCGGTGGTGTGGTCTTCCAGGATGATCCGGGCGACTGCCAGGATGCGGTGAAAACGCAGTTTGTCCGCCTCGACGAAGTCTTCGCCAAGGGTGAGCATCGCTTGTTCCGAGACCAAAAGGTCCACCGAAGGATCGAAGGTCGTCAGGGAAGGAAGATGCTGCACTTCGGAAAGCTTGAACTTGAACACCTGTTCGGCACGCCCGTTCTTCATCCCCTTGGGATAATAGGCAATCAGGGAATGCAGTCCTGCTTCGATCGGCAGCGATCCGGTGAAATGGCCCGTCCGGCCGTCCGGGTCCTGGTTGACGAAGCTTTTCTGGACACCCATATCATAACTCAGGATGACGGTCAGCGAATCGCCGGTCCGCCAATACGGGACCCAAGCTTCCTCTGTCTCCTGGATATAGGTACGGGTCGCAGGGCTTTCCGCGACCAGCGTAACAGGGATCTCCGTCCCGGTCTGAGCCGGAAGAGGCTGCCGGCAGGCGGCGAAGAGGGCGGACAAGCCCAGCAAGAAAACAAATGCTTTTTTCATCCGGTCCTCCTCCTATAATGTAAAGTCACCGCCCGGCAGCAGGTCATCGCCCGGAGTCCCGCCCTCGAGCGGGACGCTGCCCTGAAGCATGGGGTCGCACAAATCCATCTCCAGCACCTCGATGCAGGGGCTGGAGTAGACGCATGCGCTGTTATTATCAATGATCATAACGATCGTTTATAAGGTGACACCCGACTTGAAGATCGCAATCTCGCGGATGCCGTTCTTTTCATTGTTGACAGGCGCGCCGGAGGCAGCGGCCAGGACCGTCTCGATGAAGCGCGCAGACACGGCTTCCATCGTCTCATCCTGGGCCAGCACGCCGGCGTTGAAATCGATCCAGCCGGGCTTAAGCGCGGCGAGAGCCGAATTCGTGGAAATCTTCATCGTCGGCACGAAACTGCCGAACGGGGTGCCGCGGCCCGTCGTGAAGAGCACGATCTGGCAGCCGGAGGCCGCCAGGGCCGTCGAAGCGACCAGGTCGTTGCCCGGAGCGCTCAGCAAGTTCAGGCCCTTGACGCTAAGGCGTTCGCCATAGCGCAGGACGCCCCGCACAATGCTCTTTCCGCACTTCTGGGTACAGCCCAGAGATTTCTCCTCCAGGGTGGAAATGCCGCCGGCCTTGTTGCCCGGTGAGGGATTCTCGTACACCGGCATCCCCTGACGCATGAAGTATTCTTTAAAGTCGTTGATCAGGGAGACGGTCTGGTCGAAGGTCTCCCGGTCCTGGCAACGATTCATCAAGATGGTCTCGGCACCGAACATCTCCGGTACCTCGGTCAGCACGGTCGTGCCGCCCTGGGCGACAATCCAGTCGGAGAAGACGCCCAGCAAAGGGTTGGCCGTGATGCCGCTGAGACCGTCGGAGCCGCCGCACTTCAAGCCTACGCGCAGTTCGCTGACGGGCACATCCTCGCGCACATCCTGAGAACAGACGGCGTAGATTTCCCGCAACTGCTGCAGGCCGTATTCGACCTCATCCTCGACCTTCTGGCAGACGAACATCCGCACCCGACGCTCATCCACCGGCCCTACGAGGGTCCGGAACGCATCCAACTGGTTGTTTTCGCAGCCGAGGCTGACGACCAGGACGCCGCCCGCATTGGGATGGTGCACCATGTCGGCGAGCACCGTGCGGGTGTTCTCATGATCCGCGCCGAGCTGCGAGCAGCCGTAGTTGTGTGGAAAGGCGATGATGGCGTCTACGCCGGCAGGAGCGCCGACGGTCGCGGAATGCAGGGAAGAACCCTGTCGGGGAATGCATTCCGCAACCGCCGCCCCTCCTGCCGTAATCGGGCGTCCAGCAGATGTGGGACGGCTCTCTGCGGGGAGCATTCCCCGGAAGGGCTCATTCCTGCTCCCCGCGGAGAGGTGTGCCGCATCTGCGTCCAACTCGGCATTAAAGCGGCGGACGATCTCCTGGCAGATGCCATTCACGCACCCCACTGTCGGGATCACCCAGATCTCGTTGCGGATCCCCACCTGCCCATCCGCGCGGCGATAACCGCGGAACGTGCGGGGCGAGGCCGTCGGAGCGATCTCCACCAGGGCCGGATCATAACTGTAATCCAGCAGCCCTTCCAGGTTGGTCTTGATACACGTATGGTCGATCATTTCCCCCGCCTCGACCGCACGGGTCACATGGCCGATGGGAAAGCCGTATTTGATGACGTCGTCACCGGGGGCCAGGGCGGCAAGCGCCGCCTTATGGCCCCGGGGGACGTCGGTCCGCAGGACGACGTCCCCGACGCGCTGCCCGGCCTTCAGGTCGGTCAGCGCGACGGCGACATTGTCCGCAGGATTGATTTTGATGTATTCCATCAATGATTACTTGGAGTGAAACTCGATCTTGTAAACACGGATACCGGATGTACCATACACCTTGATGTCACCGGCAGCGACATCGAAAGTGTCGGTCACCTGGGAAGTAGAGGTCAGCATCGTACCCTTCTGCTCCTTTTCCGCATCCTTCACGACCGCGGCACGCGTGCTCGGATCCTCGGACTTGGTGTTGGAAGCAACGACGGTGACAGTACCGGGGCCCTTCACCGAGAAGGTGAAGACCCGGTCATTGCTGGCCTCCTTGGAAGCGCCGCCCAGCTGGATATAACCGCCGGTGTTCCACTTGCTCTTCGAGACCGTGTTGAAAGTCAGGCCATCCAGGGTCACGGACCAGTTGGTCTGGTCGGAATTGTTGGCCGCAGGAGCCTGGGCGGCAAGCGCCGCCTGCCATTCGGCGGAAGACATGTCCCAGACATAATCTTCTGCCGGAGCGCCATCGGAATAGACGAACTCAACCTTGTAGACCCAAGGAGAATTGCTGCCGGAAGGCTTGGTGATGGCGATCACCTGCGGAGCCTCGGTGGCATTCTCGATGTCCCATTCGTAAGTGACGGCACCCATGCCGGCCACGGAAGGATCGTAGCAAGCCAGATCCACGTCCGTACCATACACGGTCAAGGACTTCATCTTATCCGGAGCGGGGCCGGTGCGAAGGCCAAGTTTGCAGTTGCCGGTCTCGGAAACGGACTTGCCGACCGTAGCCGTGACACGCAGTTTACCGCTCTTGGCCGTATACAAGAACATATAGGCATCACCGCCGCCGTAGCTGATCGGCTGGTAATTGATACCATCCGCCGTGCAGGCCTTCTTGTTGTTCTTGAGCGCCTTCTTGTACGGAGCGAAGTACAGCTCTTCCGTAGTGAACGGAGCCGTCGCAGGCGAAACAGAACCTGCCTTGTACAGGTAGAACTGCTCGTCGGCCACGTTGATAGTCTCCTTGAAGTCTGCCGTGAAGTCCCAGGTAAGGGTCACCTCACCTCCGGTAGGCTTGGCCACGATGGTAAGCGTCGCCTCGGCAAGTTCGGACTCAGCGTACTTGGAGGAGGTGCTGACCGGACGGGCCTTGACCGTCACGGGATACTCGCCGACCGCCAGTGCGGCGACCGCCTCGGCAGCCAGCGTGAAGGAGGTCTCCGTCAGGACGGATTCCGTTCCGTTGAAGTTCAGGACATAATCAGCCGCATTCTCAACCTCGTTCCAGGCGAAGGTCACGGCTTCGGCCGTCTCGACTTCCAGCTTGGCAGGCGTGACGCTCAACTTCGGGGTCGCGATTGGAGCGAGGACCGGATCGGGCGTCAGATCCTTGGTCCAGGTAATCTTCTTGAGCGTGATGGCGTTGTCAGCGATCACATAGATGCTGTTCTCGCCCGTCAGGTCGCCCAGGAGGACCGTATGCTCTTCACCGTCAGCCAGGACCGCATAGCGGTCACCGCCGGCGAGGACCTGCAGGGTGCCGGGATTCGCATCGCTGGTCGCCGTCACCTTCACGGCACCGTAACCGCTGGTGAGGATCTCGACCGCGGAATAACTCGGCACGCCGGCAGGGCTGACGGCAGCCGTCGTAGAGAAGTCGATACCCTTGGACATCACCACGTTGGCCGGCACGGTGGCCGTCGCATAGATGCGGGCATTGCCGATGATGGTGTTCTCCAAAAGTTCTTCGGTATCATAGATGGTCTTCTCGGTGAAGTCCCAGGTATAGTCGTCCTCGACGAGCTTCAGTTCCTTCTCCCGGATGATGACCGGCTGGACGGCATCCCACCAGCGCGGGTCACCGGCCTTGAGGGACTTGATCCGCTCACCGTCAGTGCCGGCCAGGTACAGTTTGCCGGCGATAGAGTTGATGCAAGGATCTTTCTCCAGCAGCGTGGCGCCGGTCTTGGCAATCTCTTCGAAGGTCTTCTCACCATGCGCATCGGTCTCCGACGCTACGGCATTGGAAACATACCAGGCCGCACCGGTGTTGTAATAGACGTTGTCAGCGCAATCGACCCGGTAAGAGTCGGTTGAATTGCGGCACATGCGCACCCAGCTGGTGTTGGCATCCTCTTTCTCGCTGAATTCGTTCAGGAACACGTTCTTGACGGCCTTGACGCTCTTGGCGCCGGTCACGACGCGGACCGCGAAGATACCGGCATTGTTGGAAGAGCTGTTGGTCGCAGTCACGAGGTTGAAGGTACAGTTCTCAGCCAGGACGCTCTCGGCCTTCGCATTGTCGGAAAGGCGGAAGAAAGTACGGGCGCAGGCATAGAAAGTGGAATTGCGGACCACGAAACTGCCGTTGGCGCCATTGCGGACGTCGATGAAGTCGCCGCCCTCTGTACCGGCAGCGTTGATGTCATGGACATAGCAACCGTCTACGAGGAAGGAAGCCGCATTGGCTCCGGCTGCACCGCTGGCCACGGAATAGATGGCCTTGGTGTAGCCCGTAATCTCACAGTTGACGTACTCGACGGCACGCATGTCTCCACCCAGATTCTCCGTCAAGGCGCCGGTGCCGTTGCCATCCAGCACGAGGTCTTCCAGATGGAGGACCGATGCGCCGGAAGCCAGGTTGAATACCAAAGTCTTGATGGCGGGTTTCTTGCCCTCGGCGGTCGCGTCGCCATACAGGGAGACATCTCCCTTGACCGTGACGAGCTTCACGGCCGGATCCGGATAGGCGTCCATCATGTCAATGCCGGCATCGGAATAGGCAAGCAGGAGCTTGACCGTGCCTTCCTGATTGTTGATGGCGTTGTAGATCTCACCAGCCGTATAGACGGTATTGACGCCGTCCAGGACGGGACGGGTAAAAGCGGTCACGCTGCCGCGCTTGCCGGCTTTGCCGAAGAGCAGGGTGAAACGATATTCGCGGGCGGGGTCCAGGCCGTCGATCGTCGCGGAAGCCGCGGAGATCTGGTCGGCGCTGAGGGTGACCTTCTTGCTTTCACCGTCACCGACGACCGTCTCGACCTGCACGCTGGTCAGGTCTTCCTTGTCGGAAGCCTTATCCCAGGCCAGCGTCACGGACGAACTCGTGCGCTCCTTGACCACGGGATTGAGGGAAGTGCGGACAGCCGACGTGGAGAAAGTCTTCTCCAGATAAGCCCAATTAGAGGTAGAGACAGTGCTGTTGATGCCGCGGATACGGGCATAATAGGATTTGTCCACCTCCAGTCCATAGACCGTGTAGGGATTCTCATCGGCAGCCAGGATATAGGTCTCGCCGACTTTGGTACCGTTGCTCTCCGGAGTGACTTCCTTGGAACCGTCGGTCTGTTCATAGATTTCAAGTTCATAACCTTCCGCATTGACCATCTTCTGCCAGGAGAAGACGACATCCGTACCGGTGGAAGGAACCACCTCGGCTTCGAACTTCAAGGGTGTCAGGACCCGGTCATAGTCGATCTCTTCGACCAGCGGATCCAAGGTCCGGCAGGCGACAAGGGCCGTGCCGATACCCAGAAGTAAGATCAGGGATTTATATATCTTGTTCATATTCATCGATGTTTAGTACTGGGCATAACCATAATCATTGACCAGGGCACCCTGCATCGCGTTCATCGTGGCGGCATACATCGGCCAGACGGAACGCGGATACGGGTCGTCGAAGGCGTTGCGATAGAGGCAGTTGAAGGTGTAATTGCCCGTAGTGGAATTGCGGAAAGCCTCAGTGCTGATGTAACTCTCCTGGACCTTCCAGCCATTGGGCTCGATCACGGAATAATCCGCGGGAGCCTTACCGATCTCATCCGGATCCAAGCCGTAGAAGATGATGCGCTGACGGGCGTGGTCTTCCCTCCAATAGAGCGGATACGCCTTGTACTCGCGGCCATCCTTCTCCTTGTCGGAAGCATAGGCTGCGTAGGCAGCGTAAGGTCCGGTCATCGTGGCCAATGCCTCGATATCGGCGCTCGCCTCGTCGAGAGCGGTCTTAAGGAGTTTCCAGCGGATCAGGTCCTGCTTGCGGACGAACTCACCGGCCAGCTCAAGGGCGCGCTCCTGGAAGATGGCGCCGAGGATCGTATTCGGATTGGCGTGATCGGCCTCCATGCCGGAGCCGTCGGAAGAGGCGCTGCCCAGGGTCAGGGCGGAAGGAGCGACATACTTGGTCGCCGTCTTGCCGGCCATCGCACGGTTGCGGACCTGCGCGAGATAGTTCTGTGCATTGCTGAGTTCGCCTTCGTAAGCAGCAAGTTCGGCCGCCATGAGCAACACATCCGAATAACGCATCACGATCGGCTTCACGCCATCATCGTTGCCGCCGTTGTACGGAGTATTGATCATCCACTCGAAGCGGTATTTGCCCCAGAACCAATAGTTGACGGCACCGCGGAGCTCCCAAGCCTGTTCCTCGCCATTCCAACGCATGTTGACGACGGTCAGGTCGCGGCGGGAGTCGTTCTGGTCATACTTGAACCACAGGTTGGCTGTCGGGAGGCTGCTGCCGCCACGGCCGGAATTGTTGGTGATGAAAGGACCGCCGGCCGAATGAGGGTAGGCGTGCGTGTAGTTCCAGCGTCCGCGGGAGTCGCTGAACGGGATCACCCAGAGGACTTCCGGTACGCCGGTCAGATGTTCGGAATTGTTGAACTTCTTCCAGAACTCCGTGTAGTCGGAAGCCAGGGAGGCAGTACCGGAACCGATGACATCCTTGAGGTGCTGCAAGGCCTTGGGATACAGGACGGAGGCGGAGAGTTCGGGATCGGTGGTCAGACGGAGAGAACCGTTGTTCCCTGTGTTGACCTTACCCTCGTCCGGACGCCATGCCCAACCGGCTGCCGACAGGGCGACGCGGGCATACAGGCCCTTGGCGAAAGCCTTGTTCATCCGGTCGCGGCGGACCGTCTGCGGTTTCTCATCCGGCCAATACAGGTAATTGCAGGCCTCGTCCAGGTCCGCGAGGATCACTTTATAGATCTCGTCACGGTCCGACTTGCCGATGTAGATCGTCTCTCCGGAGACAGGATCGGTACGGAGCGGGACTTCACCCCACATCTTGATCAGTTCGAAATAGTAAAATGCCCGATAGGTCAGGGCCTCACCGAGGAGATAAGCCATGTCGGCATCGTTCTCGATGTCTCCATAGGTACGCAAACCCCGGATACAGAGGTTGGCCCGTTCGATACCGGTCACCAGCTCATTATATGCGTTGGTGGCGGTGCTCATCTGGGTGTTGTTGGGGGCGTCATTGTATTCCGCCATCCGGACACGGATCTCGACGGATTCCAGCGCATTGTCGGCTGAGCCGGCGGAGTTGGAGCTATAGGTCTCCAGGTCCGTGTTCATGCCATAGAAAAGGTGGATACGTCCGCGGTAAGAATTGGTGTGGCCACAGACTTCACCGATACCGAAGACATTGTATTCAGCCAGCGTGTAATTGGAGAACACGACATCCTCGGCATAAGCGGACTGGGACGGAGCCTCCAGGGCGTTGTCCATCACATTGCAGGAAGCGGCAAGAACGACAGCGAAAAGGATGGAAATATATTTTTTCATATTCATCGTCCTTTAATTATTTGACAATACAGACGGCGACACGGTTGGACTCAGGGCTCTTGGAGATGTCCTTGTCGGTGCCCGCGGCGGCGGAGGTGATACGGCTGGCTGCGATGCCGGCCTTCTTGAGCATGTTCGCCACGACGGCGGCACGCTGCTGGGAAAGGGTCATATTGATGTCGCTCGTGCCGGTGCCGCTGTCGGCATAACCGGTGATGGCGATCTTGGCCTCCGGATTGTCCTTCAGGATCTGGCAGATCTGGCCCAGCTTGAAGGCCTCTTCGGGACGGAGTTCGGCCTTGCCGATGAGGAAGAACAGGTCATCCTCGTAGCTGCCGGCAAGCGTAGCGCCAACGGGGACCTTGACCTCCTTGACGACTTCCTTGACGACCGGCTTTTCAACGATCTTCTCCTTGATGACCTCCTTGATGATTTCCTTGGCCTGCGCGACTTCCGCGGCAGCCTTGGCCGGGCTGTAACCGCCGGCGCCGAAGGTCAGGTTGACACCGAAGACAAGACTGTGGCTCTTCGGATAGGCGGAGTAGTCCACGTTCGGAGTCAGGTGGTTGGAAGAAGAGCTGCGGGTATCCACTTCCGGATCATAACCGGAATAAGGAGTCAGCACGAAGACATTGTTGGCCGTCGCATAAATGCGGAGCTTGGAAATATTGATCTTCTGCGTCAGAGCCTCCGGGAAGGTATAACCCACCGTCAGGTTGGCCAGACGCAGATAGGAAGCATCTTCCAGGGCATAGGACTGCATGATACGCCTCGTATTGTACGGCGCCCACATCGTCTTGCCTGCATTGACCTGACGGAGCCTGTCCACATCCGTAATCATCTCACCCGTCGTCCAATCCACATTGGTCCAGCGCTTGTCAGGAGACATGGCCTCGATGACATTCTGTCCATAGACGCCACGGATCGTGGTGAAGTCCAGTTTATTGGCGTTGTAGACCTTGTTGCCGTAGCTATAGGTGAAGTTGGCGCTCATGTCGAAGCCATACAGATAGCCGGAGAGGGAGAAACCGCCGGTGAAGAGCGGCTGCACGTTGCCGATCAGGGTAATGTCGTTTTCGTTGATGGAACCATCCGGCACACCGTCCGGCCCGCTGACGTCCTTGAGCTTCATGGCGCCGGGAATCGAGGTGTAACCCGTGATCGTAGCGGCATCCGGAATACCCTGGCGCAGGGTCCACACGTTGGTCGCAGGATCATAGGTGAAATCATCGACCGTATACATGCCATCCGTGACATAACCATATACATCACCCAGCGGACGTCCTTCGGTAACGGCGAAGTCGTAGGTGATTTCAGAAGAGAACATGTTGGCGTTGGCCGTGATGCGGTCCAGTCCGCCCAGGTTGGTAACCCGGTTCTGGTTGAAAGCGATGTTGGCATCCAGGTTCAGGCCATAATTCTTGGAACGCAGAAGCGCGCCGCCAAGGGTCAGTTCGATACCGCGGTTGCGGATGGAACCGAGATTGCGGAACTGGTAATTGTATCCGGAACCGTTGACCGGGAAGCGGATCAACAGGTCTTTCGTGTCAGCCTGATAAACTTCCAGGCTTCCATAGAGGCGGCTGTTGAAGAAACTGAAATCCAAGCCAAGGTTATGAGAATAAGTGGTCTCCCACTTCAAGTTCTCATTGGGCATATCCGTGCTGGCACCCCACCAGACAGAACCCTGGCTCATCCAGGAAGAACTGTTGGCAGAATACTCCTGCAGAGTCTTGCCGGAAGGAATGTTGTTGTTACCGGCCGTACCGAAGGAGTAACGCAGTTTCAGATTATCCAGCCATCCACGGGTATTCTCCATCCAATCCTCACCGGAAATCCTCCAGGACACGGCGGCCGAAGGGAAATAACCCCAACGGTTGCCACGGGTGAACTTGGACGATCCGTCCGCACGCATCGTGGCGGAGAACTGATACTTGTCTTTCAGCATGTAATTGACACGGCCGAAGAAGGACAGGATCTTGTCATCATTGGCGTATGAGTTGCCGATCGAATGCGGCGCTTCGCCGGAAGCGAGGAAATGCCAGGCCATGGATGAATCGAAGAAGTCCGGCAGACCGTCCATCACCGCATCGAAGGTGTTGGATTTGGCCACGATATACTCCGTACCGACCAGGACATCCAACTTGTGATCCTCCGGAAGAAGTTTCTTGAAGTTGTAGGACAAGGTGTTGGTATTGCGGAGTTTGCGGCGGGTCTGGTCAATCCACTCGGCGGCAGGGTTGTAATTGAAGCCCGGCAGCACGTTGTTGCGGACATAGTAGGAAGTCAGGCCGTAGAATTTATTGTCGGTCCGGCGATATTCGTCCAGACCGCCTTCCAGGCGCAGTTTCAGATTGTCGATGATCGTCCACTGGAAAGCGCCGTTGGCCGTCCATTGGGTACGGTTCTGCTTGCTGTCGCTGTCTGCGATGGCGATCAGCGGGTTGACGGAACTGTTGTAGTCCTCTTCCACATCCGTATCACTCATCACGGACTCGGCCGGAATCGGGGAATACACGATGGAGTTCTTCAGGCGGGACTGCGACGTGGAGCCTTTGTCGTTGATGGCATTGGCGCCGGCACCGGTAACCAGGGTGTTGGAATAACGTACGTTCACGTCGAAGAGAATCTTCTTCGTCGGCGTGAACTGGCCCTTGAAGTTAAGGTTGTTACGCGCGAAATCAGAACCGACCATGATGGCGGTTTCGTCCAGGTGAGAGTAACCCAGCGTCCACTTGAACAGCTCGGAACCACCGGAAACCGTCACGTTGGCAGACATGTTGTGGCCGGTACGGCCGAATACCTGGTCGATCCAGTCGTTGGTCGCCAGCCCGTTGTACAGATCGATGTCTGAGAAAGAGCCATAGCGGGATTCATAGCTGGAAACCTGATCCCTGCGCAGGGCATACTCATACTGGGTGCGGACGAAATCATAGGCATTCTGCGGGACGAAGGCATACTTGTTGGCCATCGTCTTGATGCCCGCATAAGCGTTAAAGTTGACCTGGATCTTGCCTTCCTTACCGCTCTTGGTCGTCACGATGACGACACCGTTCGCACCGCGGCTACCATAGATAGCCGTCGAGAAAGCATCCTTCAAAACGTCGATGGACTGGATGTCGGAAGCCGGGATGTCGGAAATGGACTCCATCGGGAAGCCGTCCACGATATAGAGCGGGCTGCTGTCCTGGGTGATGGAACCGGAACCACGGACACGGATCTTGACGTCCGCATCAGGGTCACCTTCCGTCGTCGTGATCTGGACACCGGCCATCTTACCGGACATCGCCTCGGTAACGGATGCCACCGGGACCTGGGTCAGGGCCTCGTTGTTGACCGAGGAAACGGAACCCATCACGTCGCGGCGGGAAACCGTCGCATAACCGACGACGACCACTTCGTCGAGGAAGTTGGCATCTTCTTTCATCGTGACGTCGATTTCCGTACGTCCGTTGATCGGAACGGTCTGGTCACTCAGCCCGATGAAGGAGAACACAAGGTTCTTCGCATCTGCCGGAACGGTCAGGACGTAATCTCCGTCGAGTCCGGTCACCACGCCGATCGTGGTCCCCTCAACGAAAACTCCGGCTCCCATCAGGGGCTCTCCGTTCTCATCCGACACGACGCCCTTGATGGTCGTCTGGGCGGACAGGGACAGGGCCGCTGTCAGGCCGAGCAGCGCAAGAACAAGTTTCTTTGCTGGATTTTTCATAAAGTTTTAATTGATTGATAATTAGTTATATAGTATTATAGTTTCGTGTAAGCGCCACCGGCGTTTCCACCGGCGACGATATCCTTCACCAAATAATGCAGATACATTTCAAAATTGGTGTAGCGCCCGTTCTTGTCCAGCCAGACGACAGAAGCGTCATCCTTGGTCATATCCAGGCCGAACTGCCGCTCAAACCAATCGGGGATATTGTCGTTGTCACCATCGGCCAGCTTGGCCAATTCTTCCGGCGTGGCCTTGTACTCCGGCCAGCCCCCAACATCGACGGGCGTGTCGATGATCTTTCCCGTATTATTCTTCACACCATCCACGGCACGGGTATCCACCGCATCACGGTGCAGGCGGTCGCCGGCGTAAGCAAGCACCGCATCTTTACCGGCCTCCGCGGCGTGCGTGGTCGTATAGACCGCTTCTCCGGAAGGACCGGTAATCACATGCGCCGTACCCTGGACAGTCCCGGTACCGCCGTTATGCCAGTAGATGCCAGCCGCGTTATTGCCGCTGATGTCGCTGTATTTCGTATTGACGTTCCCGTTCATGTACAGCAGCGGGTAACCGTAATCCACGACCGTCTTGTCACCGCGGGTGTAATTCTTGTACGCATCCACGAAATAGTGGCGGTCCTTCGAATCCGGTCCCGGCTTATACCAGCAGTTCACGAAATTGAACTTGCCACCCTCACCGCCGTAACTGCTGTTGTCGCCCCAGTTGTAAACGACCAGGTTGCGCAGGTCCACGTTGCCCCGCTTGGACCAGTCGAAGGTATCACCGGACTTGGGATAAATCTCCGGATGGTCGATCCGCGGATTGCGGCTGTGGTGGTTGGAAAGCAGATTATGATGGAAGGAAGCGTTCTTACCGCCCCAGATGCCGCCGTAACCATGGGCACCCTTGGAGTGGGCGCTATTGTTCATGCTCTCCGTCAGAATGCACCACTGAAGGGTGAAATTCTCGTTGGCATAGAAGGAGGCGCACTCGTCGATGGACCAGCTCATAGAGCAGTGGTCCAGGATGATGTTCTTCTGGTAGCGGCCCCAGATGCAGTCCTCACCGTCGCCAGCATTCGGTCCTTCATCGCCAAGACGGAAGTGCAGGTAACGGACAATCACGTTGTTGGCTGCAATGTTGATTGTATAGTTCTTGATGCAGATGCCGCCGCCGGGAGCGGTCTGGCCAGCGATGGTCAGGTCGCCGTTCTTAATCTGGATGGCGGAGTTGAGGGCGATGATTCCGGCCACGTCGAAGACCACGATCCGCTTTCCGGAAGCCGTCAAGGCCGCCCGCAGCGAACCTTCGCCGCTGTCATTGGTATTTGTCACATGGATGACCTGTCCGCCGCGGCCGCCGGTCACATACATGCCGCCGCCCTCAGCGCCCGGGAAAGCGCGCGCTACCTTATCCCCATCCTCTGCGGACGGGATCTGGAACTGCTGATACACCGCGTCTGACACTGGCGTATCGGGAGTCGGGTCCGGATCGGGTGTGGGATCCGGGTCCGGTGTCGGTGCGCCGCCGGGAATGCCCTCGACGGCGGAGGACCAGCCGGAAGCGGAAGTCCCGGCCATGGCCCGCACGGAAAACTGATAGGCCACGCCCTTGGTCAGGCCATCGATAATGGCCGTCGTATTCTTAGTCGTTCCACTCTGGGCTTCGCTGCCGCCCTGCGTCAATTTCCATTCGTAGGACTCCGCCTTCTCCACGGCCGACCACTGCCAGATCAGCGAATGGTCGGTATAGCGGTTGAGCCGGACATCCGACGGGACGGAGAGTGTGATGGTCTCGGGCTTCTCTGGCCCGGGTGCAGGTTCTCCGCAGCCAAACACCAGCGCCAGGACCAGCGCAGCGCCCAGTATGCGTGCAATCTTTCTCATTTCAATTCATATTCCAGCGCCGCCCAGACCAGCGGGCCGATCCCCTTCGGGTCGTTGCTGCGGACGGGTTCGTTGATGTAATAGTCATAGTCGCCGCGGCGCATCTGCTTGCCGCCCAGGCCCGCCACTTCGCAGCAGCTGTCCAGGTTGACGAGGCCCTGCGCGTCCGTGCGGACGAAACACTTCAGCAGGGACTCGTAGGTGCGGCGCGCATCCTCGCGCGTAATGTTCTCCAGCAGGCCGAGGCGCGTGCCCTTGAGCAGCGCGTAGGCGAACATCGCATTGCAGGTCGCCTCCAGGTAGTTGCCCTCCGCGCCCGGACGGTCCAGCACCTGGTACCACATCCCGGTCGCCGGGTCGGCGAACAGGGGCAGGGCGGTGAACACGCGGTTCAGCAGGTTCACCAGCGCGTCGTGCCCCCCCCCTTCCGGCATCAGCGGGATCACGTCCACCAGGGCCATCGCATACCAGCCCATGGCGCGCCCCCAGGCGTGGGCGGACTGGCCGGTCGCCGGGTCGCACCAGAACATCTCGTGCGAGGAGTCCCAGGCATGCCGCAGCAGGCCCGTGGCGGGATCGAAGGTCCGGTCATAGACCAGGCAGAACTGGTGCGCGATGTCGGCGAAGTTGCGCGCTTTCAGCGAATCCGGCACGAACCGCGCCGTATAGAGGGCGTAGAAGGGCTCGGCCATGTACAGACCGTCCAGCCACATCTGCTGCGGATAGACTTTTTTGTGCCAGAAGCCTCCTTCCGGAGTGCGGGGCTGCTCCCGGATCTGCAGGTAGAGCGTATCCATCACCTTGCGGTACTTCTCCCTGCCGGTCAGTTCATACAGGCGGAAGAGGGTGCGGCCCGGGCAGATATGGTCCACGGTATAGGCGCTGCGCTTGTAGTTGGGGATGCGCCCGTCGGCGTCGATGATGGCATCATACCAGGCATCCACGTAGTGGAAGACGGCCGTATCGCCGTAGCGGTCATACACATCCAGGAAGGAAAGCAGCTCCAGGCCCGTGGTATAGTTCCACTTGAGCGTGCCTTCGCGCCCGTCCAGCCAGGATCCGTCCGGGCAGCGGGCCATCTCGCTGCGCACCACCTGTACGGACAGCGGCGCCTTGGCCGTACAGGCGGTCAAGGCTGCGAGCAGGAGGAGAAGTCTGAGCGTTTTCATCATCGGTTGTCGTACGGGTTCCAGACAATGCCGTCCTCTTTCTGGTACATCACCTTTTCGAAGGTGTATTCCGCGAGCTGGCGCGGCTTCAGGGTATGCGCCCATTTCACGCGGGGCCCGCGGGCGCCGGGGCCGGTCGAGCCGTACTCCGCGTAATAGGAATTCTTCTTCGTGTCCGGCTTGCCGGGCTTCTCCCAGTCATGCCAGCCTTCGGCGACAATGTGCGGTCCTAATTCACAATCTATGAATACGGTACGTGCGTACGCGCCCCAGGGCCGCCCGAGATAGCATTTGTCGATCCCGGGGTCGGCGGTCAGCCTGCAGTTGCGGAAGACATAGCCGTACTTCTGGCCTTCGAGGGTGGAGGCGGCGGTCACGTAACTGTTTTTCTTGCTGTGGATGTGGCAGCCCTCGAAATAGGCAATCGAAGGGCCGAAGATGAAGTCGGTCGTGCCTTCGATGTAGCAGTCGAGGAAATAGTTGCGCTTGATGCCGCCGTTCTTGCCATAGCGGCCGTAGGTGTAGAGCGTGTCCTGGTTGGCGAGGAAGCGGCAGCCCTTGAAGAAGAGGAAGTCGCCGTCGGTGAAGACCGCCACGGCCTGGCCGATCTGTTTGCCCTCGCCCGCCGTGTTCTCGAAGGTCAGGTTCTCGAAGGTGATGTAGCTGGCATGGATGTAGAGGGTGGCGCTGCCGGAGGTGCCGACCTTGAAGTCGCGGCCGGGCCAGAGCTGCTCCGCATATTTGCCGTAAGTGATTACCGTGTTCTGGGCATCCTCGCCGACGATGTGCAGGCGGAACTTGCTGTGCGGGATGTTGACTTCTTCCTGATAAATACCCTTGCGGATCAGGATGTCGGTGATCTCGGAGTGGCTGTAGTCCGGGCAGGCGTCGATCGCTTCCTGGACGGTCATGTAGTCGCCGTGGCCGTCCGGGGACACGACGATGTGGAAGTAGCGCAGGTGCGCGGCGATCTCGGGCAGCTGCTCCCGGACGCGGTCGCAGACGATCTCGGCGACCTTGCGGGCGCCGGAGGCGACGGTGTGGGTGTTGTCCGTCTTGCCCTGGGGGGCGCAGGCATACTGGCCGGGGGCCAGGTGCATGAAATACGGCCGGGACGCCTCGTCGCCCAGGCCCTCGATCCAGTCAAGGGTCGGCGTAGTGATATCGAGCAGGATGACGCCCTTCTCCTCGGCGACGGCCTTCATCGCAGCCGGATAGTCGCCGTGGCACTCCCGGTCCAACTTGCCCCCCTTGAACCAGCGGCGGGCGATGGGTGTCAGCAGCACCGGGGTGCCGCCCTTCTGCCGTGTCTCGTCGACGAAGCGGCGGAGGTTGTCCTGGTAGGCACCCCAGGGAGCGGCATAGCGCTCGGGGTCACTCTCCTTGGCATCGTTGTGGCCGAACTCGATGAAGACATAATCGCCGGGCCGGATGGCGTCGTACACCTTGCCCCACAGCCCCTTGTCGATGAAACTCTTGGTGCTGCGGCCGTTCTGGGCGTAATTGATGACCGTGGCGGCCTGGGGGTCCAGGAAGTTCTGGAACATCATGCCCCAGCCCCGCTCGGGCTTCCCGTCGGAAAGGTCTTTCTCCGCCATCGTGCTGTCGCCGCAGAGGTGGATGGTGAAGGAACTGGCTGTCAGCCAGACGGCGGCAAGAAGGAGGATGCGTCTCATAGGCTCTTTCCGTTGACGGTTACATCCCGGAAGCTGATCCCTTCGGCATATTGGACCTGGGCGTCTTTCCGGGAAGTGAAGGTGCAGTGGGAGAAATCGATCCCGCGCACGGGCATCTCGGGCAGGCCGTTGATATAGACCGCCTGCTCGGCGCCGCTGCAGACGATGTCCGAGAAGTGCATGTCGCGGAACTCGGGCGTCGTCTCGTCCACGGGCTGCAGGTCGGACTGCGCGCCGTCCTTGAGCTCGGTCGCCGCCACGCCTTCGTAATAAAGGTTGAAGATCACGCCGTACTTGACGATGTCCTTCATATAGATATGGTCGCACCAGATGTCCTTGACCAGGCCGCCGCGGCCGCGGGTGCTCTTGAAGCGCAGGCCCACGTCCGTACCGATGAAACGGCAGCCGGTGACGCGGATGTTCTCCACGCCGCCGGACATCTCGCTGCCCACCACGAAGCCGCCGTGGCCGTGGTAGACCGTGCAGTCGGAGATGATGAGGTTGCGGCAGGTCTTGGCGTGGCGGCGCCCGTCGGCGTCCTTGCCGGACTTGATGCAGATCGCATCGTCGCCCACGTCGAAACTGGAGCCGACCACGACCACCCCGTCGCAGCCGTCGATATCGAGGCCGTCCCCATTGGTCGAATAGTGCGGATTGCGCACGACGACGTCCTTGACGGTCAGGTCCCGGCACCACAGCGGATGGAGGTTCCAGCAGGGGGAATTCTGGAAGGTGACGCCTTCCAGCAGGATGCGCTCGCACTCGCGCAGGCTGACCAGCACCGGGCGCAGGAAGGTCTTGATCTCATTCTCGTCCAGGGACGGGTCGGGATAGTTGAGCGATCCGGCGCTCAGGCGCGCTTTCATATACCCTTCGTCGGGATACCAGGCCCAGCCGTCCTCGGCGACCACGCCGCCCCGCGCTAGGGTTTCCTTCCAGATCCGGTCCCCCACCTTGGCGCGCTTGAGTTCGCGCCAGTATTCGCCGCTGCCGTCGATGATGCCGCGGCCGGTGATGGCGATGTCCGTCGCGCCCTCCGCATGGATGGGAGAAGTGCAGCGCCGCACGTCCAGGCCCTCGAAATTGGTGTCGATGATGGGATAGAGGTCACGGTCGGGGTCGAACACGACAAGCGCGTCAGCGTCCAGATACAGCTCGATCCGGCTCTGCAGGGCGATGGGGCCCGTGCGCCAGATGCCGGCGGGCACGACCAGGCGCCCGCCGCCTTTCTGCACGAGGGCGTCGATGGCCTGCGCGAACGCGTCCGTGTTGAGCGTTATGCCATCCCCCACCGCGCCGAAGTCCGACAGGCAGACGCTGCGGGCGGGAATGGACGGCATCGCGACCTTTTCCATCGCGAAAGGAAGACCTTCATAGAGGGAATCCAAACGTTTGCACTCTTTGTCACAGGAACAAAGGACCAGCAGGCTCAGGGCCAGCAGAAGGGTTTTATTTCGAATAAGCATCCGCTAAAACTTGGTTATCGTTCAGTGTGTGGTGTGCAAATATATCAATTAATTGATAAAATACAAACGTTTGTCTTTCTTTTTGGCTAGCGCGAAACGCGGCCGGATCCGCCACCGTTCATCAGGCCCTCGACCTCGGCGACCGTCACGCGGTTATAGTCGCCTATGATGGTGTGTTTCAGGCAGGAAGCCGCCGCGGCGAACTCGATCGCCTGCTGGTCGGTCGGGTAGGTCAGCAGGCCGTAAAGCAGGCCGCCCATGAAGGAATCGCCGCCGCCCACACGGTCCACGATGTGCGTGATGTCGTAGCGACGGCTCTGCCAGAGGGTCTTGCCGTCGTAAAGGACGCCGCCCCAGGTGTTGTGGTTGGCGTTGATCGAGCCGCGCAGGGTCACGGCCACCTTCTTGCAGCGCGGGAAGCGCTCCATCAGCTGGCGGCACACGCTCTCGAAGCGGCTCTGGTCGATCTCTCCCCCGGTCTTTTCGGCGTCGAAGCCCTCCGGCTTGATGCCGAATTCCTTCTCGGCGTCTTCCTCGTTGCCGAGGATCAGGTCGCAGCCCTCCACCAGGGCGGGCATGACCTCGGAGGCCGACTTGCCGTATTTCCACAGCTTCTTGCGGTAATTCAGGTCGCAGGAGACCTTCACGCCCATCTCGTTCGCCACCTTGATGGCCTCCAGGCAGGCGTCGGCGGCACCCTGGCTCAGCGCCGGGGTGATGCCGGTCCAGTGGAACCAGTCCGCGCCTTCGAGCGCCTTCCGCCAGTCCACCATGCCGGGCTTGATCTCCGCTATCGCGGAATTGGCCCGGTCGTAGATGACCTTGCTTCCGCGCGCGACCGCGCCCGTTTCCAAATAATAAATGCCCACGCGCTCGCCCCCGCGTACGATGCAGGAGGTATCGACGCACAGGCCGCGGAGCTCCGCGATGCACAGGTCGGCGATGTCGTTCTGGGGCAGCCGGGTCACGAAGGAGGCGTCCACGCCGTAATTGGCAAGGGAGACGGCGACATTGGCTTCGCCGCCGCCGAAGGTCACGTCAAACTGGCGGGCCTGGCCGAAACGCAGGTAGCCCGGCGTGGAAAGGCGAAGCATCACTTCACCGAAGGTAACTACTTTTGACATATCTTGTTTCTGTTGGATGATTCACGGATATCGAGCTCCATCGACACGACGGTCGTCGCCTGGGAGTTGAAAAGAAAGGCCTTGGCGGCCGTCTGGCCCATCTCGTAGGCATGCTGGTCCAGGGTCGTGAGGGACGGGGACATCAATTCGGTAAAGGTCTCGTTGGACGTGCCGACGACGCCGAAGTCCTCCGGGATGCGGATGCCCTTTTCCTTGAAAGCCTCGATGGCCCCGAGGGCGGAAAAGGCGCCGGCGCTGTAAATCGCGTCGCAACCCAGCTCCAGGGCCCGCAGGGCGGCCTCATGGCCCGTTTCCCGCACGATGGTATCCTTGAAAACGATGGTCTCGTCCAGGGCCAGGCCGCAGTCTTCCAGCGCCTTGCAATAGCCCCGGTAGCGGTCCACGAACAGCTCGCAGCTCTCGTATCCGGCGAAATGGGCGATGCGGCGGTAGCCGTTTGCGATCAGGTGCCGCGTCGCGGCGTAGGCGCTCTCGAAATTGTCGTTGACCACCTTGGCGCCCGGCAGGGAACGGAAGACGCGGTCGAACTGGACCAGCGGGATGCCGCCGCCCAAGGCCTCCGCGATGGGGGCCGGGTCGTCCGTCTCGAAGGAATGGGACATCAGCACGCCGGCCACCTGGTTCTTGCGCAGGGTCCGGAGCGCCCGGATCTCGGCTCCCTTCTTTTCGTGGGTCTGGCAGATCAGGACGCTGTAGCCCGCCGCGTTCAGGATGGACTCGGCGCCGCCGATCACCTTCGAGAAGAACTCGCGGTAGATGCGCGGCACGATGATGCCGACGATGTCGGAACGGCCCCGACGCAGGTTGGAGGCCAGTACGTTGCGTTCGTATCCCATCTCGCGGGCTGCCTCCTGGATCGCCTTGCGGGTCTCCTCCTTCACGCGGGGGCTGCCCGAAAGGGCCCGGGACACCGTCGAGGGCGTCACGCCGAGGGCTTTGGCTATGTCGGTGATCGTTACCATTCCGACGACAAATATAGAAATTATTTGGAATTTGTGCAAACGTTTGTATTTTTGTGATAAATCTCTGAAAAATCGTATATTTGTGACCATTGAAACATCTAATCCGTATTCCGTATCATGACAAACCCATTCTCCCTTGAAGGAAAGAACGCCTGGATCACGGGCGCTTCCTACGGCATCGGCTTCAACATCGCGAAAGCTTTCGTCGCCGCCGGCATCAACCACATCATCTTCAACGACATCAACGAAGCCGCGCTGGAGCGAGGCCTCGCCAACTATAAGGAAGCCGGCATCACCAATGTCACGGGTTATGTCTGCGACGTGACCAAGGAGGACGATGTCAAGGCCCTGGTGGAGCGCATCCACGCCGAAGTGGGCCAGATCGACATCCTGGTCAACAACGCCGGCATCATCAAGCGCATCCCGATGCACGAGATGGAGCGCCGCGAATTCCAGCAAGTCATCGACGTGGACCTCGTCGCCCCGTTCATCGTATCCTCCGCCGTCCTGCCCGAGATGATGGAGCGCCGCGAAGGCAAGATCATCAACATCTGCTCCATGATGTCCGAGCTCGGACGGGAGACCGTCAGCGCCTATGCCGCCGCAAAGGGCGGTTTGAAGATGCTGACCCGCAACATTTGTTCAGAATACGGTGAATACAATATCCAGTGCAACGGTATCGGCCCCGGCTACATCGCCACACCCCAGACCGCGCCCCTGCGGGAGCGCCAGCCCGACGGCAGCCGCCATCCTTTCGACAGTTTCATCTGCGCCAAGACCCCGGCGGGCCGCTGGCTCGATCCCTCCGAGTTGGGCGGACCGGCCGTTTTCCTTGCCTCCCATGCCTCTGACGCCGTCAACGGACATATCCTCTATGTCGACGGCGGTATCCTCGCTTATATCGGTAAGCAGCCGAAGTAGATTCTTCACTTCGTTCAGAATGACATTACGTTCAGAATGACACTGTCCAGAATGACACTGTTCAGAATGACATTACATCATCATACGCTATGAGAATCAATTGCCAAGTCAGACAGGCGTCCAGCAACCAGGACGCAAAACATTATGATACAGAACGGCTCCGTCAGGAGTACCTGGTCAGGAACCTGATGGTCCCGGATGAGATCAATATGGTCTATTCGATGTTTGACCGTATCATTGCAGGCGGCGCCGTCCCGGTCAAGGAAGACCTCCTCCTGAGCGCACCCGAAATCCTCCGCGCCGACTATTTCACCCAGCGCCGCGAGCTGGGTGTGATCAACGTCGGCGGCACCGGCATCGTGCAGGTGGGCGATGAGGAATATACCATTCCCTTCAAGGAAGCCATCTACATCGGACGCGGCAACCGGCACGTCACCTTCAAGAGCGTGGATCCGGAGCATCCGGCGCATTTCTACTTCTGCTCGGCGACCGCGCACCGCGAGACCGGCGTCAAGCAAGTCAGCAAGAAAGACGCCGTCGTGATGCACCTGGGCAGCCTGGAGGAAAGCAATGAGCGCACAATCAACCGCCTGCTGGTCAAGGAGGTGGTGCCTTGCTGCCAGCTGCAGATGGGCATGACCGAACTGGCTCCCGGCAGCACTTGGAACACGATGCCCGCGCATACGCACGACCGTCGCATGGAGGTCTACTTCTACTTTGAAGTTCCCGAGGATGCGGCTGTCTGCCACTTCATGGGTGAGCCTCAGGAGACGCGGCACATCTGGATGCACAACGAGCAGGCTGTCATCAGCCCGCAGTGGAGCATCCACAGCGCCTGCGCGACCCGCAATTACACCTTCATCTGGGGCATGTGCGGCGAGAATGACGACTACAACGACATGGACTGGTGTGCCACCCAAGATCTGAAATAACATGAAACGCATCTTTTTGCTTTGCGCACTGGTCGCGCTGATAGCCGGCTGTGCGCCCAAGGCCAAAGAACAGAAAGTGATGGCCCGGTTCGTCCCGGAGCGGGCCGACGACTTCGTCTTTGAGAACAATCTCATCGCCGGCCGTATCTACGGCAAGGCGCTGGAAGGCAATCCGACTTCCCCGGGCGTGGATATCTGGGTCAAGCTGCCCGGCAAGCTCGTCGCCGACGAGTGGTATGCCGCGGAGCAGACGCAACCGGGCTATTACCACCGCGACCATGGCGGAAAGGACTGCTACAAGGTGGCGGTCAGCTTGGGCGGAGGCGGCTCTGCTCCCTACATCAATGAGACGATCTGTTACCCGGCGACCAATTACCGCTCGTATGAGATACTGTCGCAGAAGCCGGACGAGGTGTCCTTCGTCTTGCATTATCCCGAATGGGAGGCTGCCGAGGGGATCCGCGTCGCCCTGGACAAGAAGATCACAGTCACGGCCGACAGTGATTTCATCCGCGTGGATGACAGTTATACTTTCTCCGGCACGGACACCCTGGCCGGTGT
>JAEEGK010006011.1_pt1 | contig 29262 bp, 20 predicted proteins | sample 8958771 | NCBI WGS metagenome assembly JAEEGK01 (sample SAMN16246547, study PRJNA631951) | gut metagenome | biome: gut microbiome; feature: rumen; material: SC-attached | host: Bos | place: Iran: Karaj | collected 2018-10 | reverse complement strand
AAAGGAGATGATTGTAAATGAAAAATAGAAATATCGTTCGTTTAACAAAAAAGTGGAGGGAAAAAACATTATAACCCTCCATAAAATTAAGGAGGAGCAATGATAATTAACAAACTTGATTCTATCGAATTTAGACTTAAAGAATTGCATGATTTTACTTGGTTAAAGAAATATGGTACAGCTTTTTGGGTTGTAGATGAAACGGGCTCAGGATGTATTTGTATTGGAATGGAAGATGCTGAAAGAAAATATTTTTGTAAAATTGCAGGAGTAAATACAGTGGAAGCAGAAGTTTCACCAAAAGAGTCTGTGGAGATACTGAAAGAAGCAGTTCATCTGTATTATGATTTAGCACATCCCAATCTGACTAAAATTATTGAAGAATATGATTACAACCAATTCTATGTTGTGGTTTTTGAATGGGCAAATGGTGAATGCTTATTTGACCATTGGAACTTTGAAACATACCAAAGAGACACTACTATTAAAAGCCCTAAGGAAAAATTTAAAGAATTACCTCTTAGTAAAAAACTGAAAGCAATAGAGGTTTTATTTTCTTTTTTGCAGAATGTAAACAGACAGGGCTATGTTGCTGTCGATTTTTATGATGGAAGTATTATGTACGATTTTTTAACAGATGTAACTACTATTTGTGATATTGATTTTTTCAGAAAAACTCCAGTTATTAATGATAAAGGTATCGAATGGTTTGGAACAAAGAGGCTGAAGGCTCCAGAGGAATATATAGAAGGCAGTGTGATTGATGAGCAGACGAATATATTTACTTTAGGGGCATTGATATTTGAATTTTTTGGTAGTTTTTCTGATGAAGAAATCCACCATAGATATTGTAATAATCAATTCGTTCCTTGTGCATTTCAAAATTGGCATTTAGGTGAAAAGAGCTATCAAGTTGCATCTAAAGCTGTCAGTTGTAATAGAACTGAACGATATCGAACATTTGAAGAGTTTTTTCATTCATGGAATAGTGCAACAAAAATCAGTTGAGCAAATCACTCGCAACTTTCAGTTTGAGCCTTTGTATATCACTCACCCACGAGCGGATTCCATCTGCCCGTGGGAGTACTTTTTACAGTCTAATAGCCATTCTTACAGCAGCCATGATACAAAAGGTTCAGTCCGACAGAAAAGCAAATCCACCAGCTCATCAAATTGATATCCAGCGGAATATACTTCCCGGCAATTAATGCAAAAATTACGCTGACAATATATAAGGCAACCAACATCGCTTTTCTTAAACGTATTTGTCAATCTTCCTATAATAAGTTAAGAAAGCCAAAGCCTTTTCAAAAGAGGTCAATGTACTACCATAATCCCAATCAATCCTTTCCCCAAAAACTTCCCCAAAAAGAGTAGGTTTTTGGGAAACCACCTCAAACCATTGAAAACACTACATTTTCATACTCCCAAAAACCTCTTTTCTGAAAAATACTATGTTCCTGCAAAATGCTCTTTTCCTCAAAAGGGCAAATTGTACTTTCCTCGCTCGAATGGCTCAACTTACACAATTCACACCCTCACACAAACTAAAAGCAGGCCGTCAAGCATCGCTTGACGGCCTGCAAAAGGTTGAAAATAGGTTGATTTGGGTTATTTAGTTGTAGTTTAGGGATTCTGTCCGAAAAGGTCTTACTGTCCGAATTGTCCAAGGTGGTCAGGAAAATTCATTTTGCCCTTTTCAGGAAAATGGTAAAGTCCCAAAACAGCTGTATCATTCCCACTCGATCGTTCCGCTGGGCTTGGGGGTCATGTCCCAGAGGACGCGGTTTACGCCTTTTACTTCGCTTGTTATGCGGGAAACTATGTGCTGCATCATTTTGAAATCGAGTTCGGCTATTTCGGCGGTCACGGCGTCTACCGTGTTGACGGCGCGGATTATAACGGGCCAATCGTAGGTACGCTGGCCGTTCGTTATTCCGGTGGATTTGAAGTCGGGGACGACGGTGAAATACTGCCAGACCTTGCCCTCGAGGCCGTTTTTGGCAAATTCCTCGCGGAGGATGGCGTCGGACTCACGGACGGCTTCAAGGCGGTCGCGGGTTATGGCGCCGACGCAGCGGACGCCGAGACCGGGGCCGGGGAAGGGCTGGCGGTAAACCATGCTGTCCGGCAGGCCGAGCGCCTTGCCGACGACGCGAACCTCGTCCTTATAGAGAAATTTCAGCGGCTCAACGAGCTCGAATTTGAGGTCCTCGGGCAGACCGCCGACGTTATGATGGCTCTTAACGGGGCCGGATTCAAGAATGTCTGGGTAGATCGTGCCCTGCGCGAGGAAATCTATGCCGTCGAGCTTCTTGGCTTCCTCGGCGAAAACGTCGATGAACTCCTTGCCGATTATTTTGCGCTTCTTCTCCGGGTCGTCAACTCCGGCAAGCTTATCGAGGAACCTGTCCGTAGCGTCAACGTAAATAAGGTTTGCGTCCATCTGGTTGCGGAAAACCTCGACGACCTGCTCCGGCTCACCCTTTCGGAGAAGACCGTGGTTCACATGGACGCAGGTGAGCTGCTTGCCGACGGCCTTGATGAGAAGCACGGCGACGACGGAGGAATCCACTCCGCCGGAGAGCGCGAGAAGAACCTTTTTGGAGCCTATCTGGGCGCGGAGCGCGTCAAGCTGCTCCTTTATAAAACTATCAGCAAGCGCGGGAGTGTTTATGCGCGCCATGCTTTCGGGACGAACATTGTTTGCCATATATTTATACCTCCATTCAATTTAATTATATTATACAATCTAATCGCAAAAGGCACAAGAAAAAGCTGAGAAAACGCAGATTTTTGTTATGAAAAATACATACGCTTTCTGGAAAGAACAATTATATCAAGAGGAAAGCTCGGAAATGTAATGTATAATATGTATTACTTTACATAAATTTCTGCTAAAAAAAGCAAAAAGCGAGCGCGGAAACGATTCCAGAAACGGTTCCAGCGCTCGCTCTTTATTTAGTTTTGAAATTCCTTATTCCGCGAATTTCCACGCGGTATCGAGGGCAATTTCCATCATGTTCGTGAAGCTGTTCTGCCTGTCCTCGGCGCTCAGATCCTCGCCGGTGAACATGTGGTTGGATATGCTGAGCAGCGAAAGCGCCTTCTTGCCGCAGGCCATTGCCTCGCAGTAAAGCCCCGCCGTTTCCATGTCGATGCAGCTCATGCCCATGGCGCGGTATCTTTCGTTGGCAGTCGGGTTCGGATGATAGAAGTGATCCGTCGTGAGAACGGTGGCGACGGTCGCCTTTTTGCCCTTTGCCTCGGCTGCTTCGACTGCAGCTCGGAGAAGAGAAAAGTCGGCCGTCGGACTAAGCGAAGCGGGGAAGTCGTACTGAGTGATAAAGGCCGAATCGGTGGAGGCGGAGCTTGCGATAACGACGTCACGCGGCCTTGTCCAATCGGTAAGCCCTCCGGCTGTACCGATGCGTATTATCGCTTCGACGCCGAAATTGCAGAACAGCTCGTGCGAATAAATCGACATCGACGGAATGCCCATGCCGCTGCCCATTACGGAAATGCGCCTGCCGCGATAAAGCCCCGTGAAGCCGAGCATATTGCGGACCGTGTTAAAGCACACCGGGTCAGTGAAATATGTTTCCGCGAGTTTTTTTGCGCGGAGCGGGTCGCCCGGCATGAGAACGACCTTTGCTATGAGCTCGGGATCCGCTTTGATCGAGGCGGAAGGGGAGAGGATTTCTTGTCCCATTTTTACAACACTCCTTTTTAACCGAATAGCGCCGCGAGGCTCTTTTCGTAAGGCGCCCGGCAGATGCCCTTTTCGGTGATTATGGCTGTTATCAGAGAATTATCCGTAACGTCGAAAGAGGGATTATAGCATTTTACGCCCTCCGGCGCCATCGGCTGCGCGTACCATTTGTTTTTAATTTCCTCAGGAGGACGAAGCTCTATCTTAATGTCTGCGCCGGTTTTGCAGCTCATGTCTATCGTCGAGCTCGGGCCGAGAACGTAGAAGGGAATGCCATAGTGCTTGGCTAAAATCGCAACGCCGCTTGTGCCTATTTTATTGGCAACATCGCCGTTCGCGGCGACGCGGTCGCAGCCGACCATGCAGGCCTGCACCCATCCGTTTTTCATGACTATGCTCGCCATATTGTCGCAGATAAGAGTTACGTCAAGCCCGGCACGGGATAACTCAAAAGAGGTAAGCCGCGCGCCCTGGAGAAGCGGACGGGTTTCGTCCGCAAAAACCTTGAAGTTCATGCCCTTTTCGCGCCCTAAAAGAAGCGGCCCCTGCCCGGTGCCGTAGCGAGAGGTGGCGAGCGGCCCGGCGTTGCAGTGGGTGAGCACGCCGTCGCCGTCCTTGAGCAGCGACAGACCGTATTCCGAGATGGCGCGGCACATTTCTATGTCCTCAGAATGTATCGCGCGGCACTCCTTTTCCAGCGCGGCGAGAAGCTCGGCCTTGGGCTTTTTTATATTCGCCTCCGCCACGCGCTCCATGCGCCCCAAAGCCCAGCTCAGGTTAACGGCCGTCGGGCGCGAGGAATTGAGGTATTCCTTCAGGCGGCGAAACTCCGCGAGAAACGCTTCGCCCTCGCCGGAGATTTTTCCGGCAAGAACGAACATGCAGTAGCCTGCGAAGATGCCTATTGCGGGCGCTCCGCGGATTTTAAGCGTATATATCGCGTCGTACATTTCCTCGGCGTTTGCGAGGGAAATATACTCCAAGCGGTTCGGAAGAAGCGTCTGGTCGATGATGACGACGCTTTTCAGATCGTCCTCGAGGCGGATGTTCGTAACGTGAGTTACCTGTTTTATATCGTCCATGTCCGGTTCACTCCCTTAGCGTTTGAAGCCGCGCAGCCTGAGCGCGTTGGAGACGACGCAGATGGAGCTGAGCGCCATGCAGCCGCCGCCTATCATCGGGTTGAGGAGCGGGCCGCCGAAGATATAAAGCACGCCCGCGGCGATGGGAATGCCGAGACAGTTATAGATAAACGCCCAAAATAGATTCTGCTTGATTATCCGCATGGTCTTGCGCGAGAGGGCGACAGTGTCCGCGACGCTCTGGAGGCTGCCCGTGGTTATTACGATGTCGGCCGAGTCTATCGCGATGTCCGAGCCGCTGCCTATGGCTATGCCCGTATCGGCAACGACGAGGGCGGGCGCGTCGTTTATCCCGTCGCCAACCATGGCGACGTTCGCGCCGCCTGTTTTGAGCCACGCGACTTCGTCCGCCTTGCTGCCCGGCATTACGTTCGCGCGGACGTTCTCAATCCCGGCGAGCTCCGCAATCGCGCCGGCGGAGCGTTCATTGTCGCCTGTGAGCATCGTGACGGAAAGGTTCAGCTTATGCATCGCGGCGACGGCTGCGGCGCTGTCGCTGCGGAGAGTATCCTGCGCGGCGAAAAGACCCGCCAGCGCGCCGTTTACGGCGCAGTACATGAGAATGCAGCCCTTTGCGGTAGATTCATCCGCCTTTTCGGAAAGCGGCGAAGTGTCGAGCCCCGCTTCCTTCATCATCTTGGCGTTGCCGACTATTACGATGGTTTCGCCCTCAAGCCGCGCAGCTACGCCTCGGCCCGGGAGAACCTTTGTTTCGATGCATGAGGGAAGCGTGAGCTGTCGTGCCTCCGCTGCGGCGATTATAGCCTTGCCGACGGGGTGCTCCGAGCCCTTCTCGGCAGCGGCGGCGCAGGCGATAAGCTCGTCCTCAGAATAGGGGGAGAGCGGGTAAACGGCGCTGACCTCGGGCTTCCCGACGGTGAGGGTTCCCGTTTTGTCGAGGACGATGTGGTCTACCTTGCCGGCCTTTTGCAGAGCTTCGCCGCTTTTGAAGATAACGCCGAGCTCCGCCCCGCGGCCCGTTCCTGCCATGACGGCGGTGGGCGTGGCGAGCCCGAGCGCACACGGGCAGGCTATTACAAGAACGGAAATGAACACCTTCAGGATGAACTCAAAGTCCTTGCCGGAGATACCCCACGCTATTGCAGCGAGCAGCGCGATACCGAAAACAACGGGAACGAAAACTGCCGCAACTCTATCGGCAATTCTTGCTATGGGAGCTTTTTTGCCCTGCGCGTCCTCGACCATCTGAATAATGGAGGAAAGCGTCGTGTCGCTGCCGACGCGGGAGGCGCGGAATTTCACCATTCCCTCGCCGTTAATGGCGCCGCCCGTGACCTCGCTGCCCGGCTCGATCGTCACGGGGACACTTTCGCCGGTGAGCATGGAGTTATCGACGCTGGATATGCCTGTTTCCACGATACCGTCGCAGGGAAAACGCCCGCCGGGAAGGACCACGACGAGATCGCCCACTGCAAGCTCGCTTGTGTCGATTAGGATTTCTTCGCCGTTTTTATCAATCGTTGCCTTGTCGGGCGAAAGACGGGAGAGACGGTTTATTGCGTCGGAAGCCTTGCTGCGGCTGCGCTTTTCCAGGAATCTCCCGAGGAAAACGAGCGCGATGACCGTGGAGGATGACTCGAAGAAGAGACAGTCTGCCGTCATGTCGTAAAAGGCTACGCGAAAGAGCATATAGACGCTGTATAGCCAGGCGCAGCCCGTCCCGACGGAAACGAGCGTGTCCATCGTCGGGACGCCGGAAAAAAGCGCCTTGAAGCCGTTCGTGAAAAAATCATGCCCCGGGTAGAAAAGAACTACCGAAGCCAAGACGAACTGGATTATTCCGTTAACGAGCGGAGCGTACATAGGGGAAACCGCCTTAGGCAGCGGAAGCATGGCAAAGTAAAGCTCCAGCGCGCCGAATATGAGCGCGACTGCAAGCTTCCTGTGCAGAGCCTTCTGTTCCTCGGGGCTGACGGCGCCGTATACCCTGCGCTGACCGGCGGTGACGTCTTCAGTCGTGAAGCCAAGCTTTTCGACCGAAGCCTTTATCTGAGAAAGTCTGATGATCTGCGGGTCATATTCGACGTCTGCCGTTTCCGCGACGAGGTTTACGCAAGCAGAGCTGACGCCCTCGAGCTTATTCATCGCGTTTTCGGAGTTGGCCGAGCATGAAGCGCAGCGCATCCCGCGAATGTAAAATTTTCCTTCTGCCATAATTGCCTCCTTTGTTCTTATATGGCGGCGTCCCTTGACCTGAGCAGCCGCAGCGCCTTCTGCGGAAGAGTGGCGGCATCCGGCGGGAAGCCCGTTTCTTTTGATATCTGCGTGCAGTAATTCGTGAGGGAACGTATGTCGCCGTAGCTCAGCGTGAACGATGCCTGAAAGAACTTTTCGGTTTTTTCCTCCACGCGAAGCTCCGCCTGGTCGAGCGCGAAGTCTATCCGCGTGTATTCCGGCAGGTAAAGCGTCGTTCGATGGCGGCTTCTGTGGGAATAATAGCGCTCCCCAAGCTCGCCTGTGAAGGCAAGCGAGGAAAACTCCTCCGGTGCCCCGCAGATAGAAAGCTCCTGCGCGATGGTTTCCGGCGAAGAGAAAATGGCGAGCCACGCGCCGCCTCTGTACAGCCCAGGAACGCTGTTTGAGCTGATTTTGCCATGACGCAGAGTTACGGCGTTAGATTCGTTATTCTTGCATACTCTCAGCATATAGTCGTTTTGCGTGAGCGTCCAGTCAGATGTGTCGTAATAGGCAAAATCAGACTCGTAAACCATGAAATCATTTTTCATGTAACGAGTAATAATGTCCGCCTGCATGAGATTTGTAAGGAAAATTTTGCCCGGAAAGGTAATAATCATTTTAACCTCGGAAGCCATTGCCGCACCTCACTTCAGTATAGTCACGCGCTTTTACAGCACCTTTTCGTAAAATAAAAAATCTGTCCAGCCGGTGTTCTCGGCATACAGGAACTGCTTCCCTCTATATAAAAACCCCGCTTTTTCATACATTTTCTGAGCGGGAAGATTAGAAGCAAGCGCATCGAGCCGGAGAACTTTTTTGCCGCAGCTCCGTGCAAGCCCGGCAGCCGCTTCGATTATTTTTCCGCCAATTGCCCTGCCCTGATACTCAGGGCATACGGCGAGCATGTGGAGCGTTAAGACTTCATTCCCAGAAACGGGCAAAGCCCAGGAAACTGCCTCGTAATCCTTGCCTTGGCCCATCACGAGCGCGACCATTCCGGCGACGGTTTCGCAGTCATAAAACAAATACATTTCGCCATTTTCGATATAGGACTTTATCATTTCGTCCGTGGGGTGTTGCCCATAGACCCAGCGGGCGTGTTTTTCCAGTTCGGGTGTATTATTTATTACGTCAATATATTTGTTTTTAACAGATTCAAAGTCTTTTGTGAGAACAAGCTGCATTGATTCGCCCTCCGCAGGGAATGTGTAAATGCGATTTATAGGATGCTATATAATTGTAATCTAAAATCCTGTAATTGGCAACATATAAAAGCTACAATTCACAGAGAGTTCATCAATAAAAAAACGGCGGTTACGGACTGTTATAAAGCCGGAGCGTGCGGCATATAATTATTATCCTTTTTCGTCGCCATGGAACGACTGATTTTGCCTGAAATTACCAGTATATTATTTCTCAGCAATGCCTGAGCTTTTCGGGGGGAGGTTATTTCTATGGTTGGAAAAAGTCTGAAGGGGGAAGCTGGACGGGGCGCTGAAAAGCTGAAAAACGCGGTGTATTCAGTAACTGAGCTGCCCGCAGTATTGGCGCTTATTGAAGGCGCGGTGAAATTTTTCGCAGGATGGCTGCTTGCTGGGGCGGTGATGTTTGAGAGCTATGCGCCGTTTTGTCTTGGCTTCATGGGCGCTATGGGGAGCGGGAGCGGGGGACTTTGCGCGCTCTTCGGCGTTGTAACCGGGGCATTTTTGCAGGGAGAGGCGCTGTGGGCGATAAAATACTGCGCTGCCGCGCTGCTGATTTTCGCGGCCTCCTGCGTGTTTTCCACTTCTCTGCTTATGAAAAAGGCGTGGTTCATGCCAGCGGTATCTTCGTTTATGGCGGCGTGCATAGGCGCTGTTTATGTTGCGGACTCAGGCTGGGAGCCTATGTCGGCGGCGCTGTTTGGCGCGGAGACTGCTGCAGTGGGGTTGAGCGCTTATCTGTTTTCGGCTGCGATAAGTCCCGGCGTCGGACGGAAAGAGGAGAAGCGATGCCGTGCGGGACGGCTTCTTGCTCTGTGCGCTCTTATTCTGTCCTTTTGCCCGGTGAAGATATTCGGCATTATCAGCGTCGGGAGAAGCGCGGCGGGCCTTTGTGTTATGGCGGCCGCGTGGCGGTGCGGCTGCATGACGGGCGGGACTGTCGGTCTAATCCTCGGTGCGTCGGCGGATGCTGCTTGCGGGACGGCGTATTTCGGCATGGTATTCGGCGTCGGCGGGATGTGCATGGGTGTCTTTGCGCGTGAGGCAAAGCTTGCCGCGACGGCGTTTTACATAATTATATGCGCTGCTGCTGCCGTATGGACGGGGAACCGCAGCTTGCTCGCCGTCGCGTATGAAACCTTTCTCGCCTCCGCAGCGTTCATGGCTCTGCCGGAAAAGACGCTTTCGGGCGCTGTCAGAGCAATAGCGGGGGAGACATGCGCGGAGAGCTCCGCCTTGGACGGTGCGAGACTATACGCCGCGGAAAAGGCTGAGAGCGCCGCCGAAGCTTTCACAGCGATATATACGCAGCTCAGCGGCGACGAAAACGAGCAGTACGCAAGCGCACAGAATATCGCTGCCGTTTTTGATAACGCCGCGGACAAGCATTGCGCCCGCTGCCGGGGCAGGGGACGCTGCTACGGCATAGAATATGAGGTGACGCGTTCGGCCCAGAATGAAGCCTCCGCAAGACTCATTGAGTCCGGCGAACTGCGCCCGGATGATTTTCCGGAGCATTTCAGGACGAAATGCCTCGATATAAAGGGCTTCTCTGCAGCAGTCCGTGATGAATACCGACGCTTTTCGTCGCGCCGGGAGAGACTTGAACTCAAAGCGCGCGGCTACGATATGCTCATAGACGGCTTCCGCGACATGGCAGGTGTGTTCTCGCAGTTTAAGGCCATGATAGAGCTTCAGAAGGCGCATGAGGCGGAGATAGAGGAACGCGTTTCGCTTTATCTTTCCGGCAAGGGCTATGAGCTTGCCTGCTCTGCCTTCCGCGATACTTCGGGCAGAGCCCATATCGAATTGGGCGGTAAAGACTGCGCTAAGCTCAAGAGGCTGCAAAACTACGTCGAAAAGCTCTCCGCCGCCGCAGGAATTGATCTCTGTGAAATGGAAAGCGGCGACGAGGCGCGCCTGTGTTATCTTGAGGCTGAGCCCTACGGCGTAAAGATAGGCGTCGCGAGCATGAGACGCGACGGTGAGGAGGAGAACGGGGACCGTGGAGCGTATTTTAAAACGGACTCGGGCCTGATGTATGTTATCTTGTCCGACGGTATGGGCAGCGGCTGCGCGGCAGCGGCGGACAGTGGGCGCGTGATAACCATGCTGGAAAAGCTTCTGCATGCCGGACTAGAGGCGGAAACGGCGCTAAGGCTCATAGATGGCGCAATGCGCCTGAGAAACGCTAAAATGCTTTCTACGGCGTCGATTGACCTTCTTTGTGTAAATCTTTTCAGCGGCGACGCGGATATCTATAAGCTCGGCGCGGCGCCCACATTCCTGAAATCACACAGAGGAGTCGAACGCTTTGCGGGAAGAAGTCTTTCCGCCGGGCTTTCGGCGGAGCAGAGCGCGGGAGCGGACCACATGAGGACGCATCTTGAGGACGGTTCCGTGGCGCTCATGGTGAGCGACGGGGTTACGGGCGGGGAGGACGGCGACTGGATAAGCGCGGCGCTTGCCTCTGCCGCCGACGCCGACAGAGACTTTGCCCGGGAAATAATAGAGTCTGCGGCCAAGAAATACGGATATGCCGATGACATGACGGTTATCTGCGTGAAGGTATCAAAACGCGGCGGGAGGAAGAAATAAGGAAGGACGGAGATTACAAATAGAGCCTGAATAACAGTAACGCTAACTATACTTGAAAATGTTCATAGATTAAGATATAATATTTTTGTATCTTGGCTTTTTAATAGAGTGTTATGAACTCATATGTTTCAAGTGTTGGTGGACTGAAATGAGAAAAAGAAAAGAAGTAATATATATTATAGTCTATTCCGTTTTATGCGCTTGTTTGTACTATCTGATGTCATATATTTCATACTATACTATGGAGGGCGATAAAACAGATATTCTCATTAGTCTGGCGTTTGGATTTATACCGATTGGATTGTTTATTATTTCGTTTATATATGGATTGTTCTCAGACAAGATTTTAGCGGCTGTTATTGCAGCATTTATAGTAAGCGTTCCAATACCATTTCTTCCGATTATGTCAGGGAACCGCAGTGTTTTGGAAAGAATGGAAATGCTCTTTTTCTTATTCCTTGCAATCTTTTTTATTGTTATTATTGGCTTTGCTTTTGGCGTTTTAGTTCGAATCCTGTTTCGCAGATTAATCAGTATAATACAAGGAAAAAAAGAAAACACATAGCTTGCGGTTTGTATACCCTGAAGTATTGTTATGTGGCTGGGATATTACGGCTGACAGAAGAACGCTTGTGGGTCGTGACGGCAGCTGCGGCGCGCTTTTGCGATTGCGTTGCCTGCTCTTGTGTTTCCCAGAATCTGATGATATAATTATGCTGCATATTCTGCTGAATTTAAAATGGAGGCGATATACATGGAAATACAAAGGATACGCAGCTTTGAGATAGACCACAACATTCTCGAACCTGGCTTTTATATTTCTCGTGAGGATGGAGGTATTATTACCTACGACCTCAGAACGCGCAAGCCGAATGCGGGAGACTATATGTCAAACCTCGCCATGCACTCAGTGGAGCATATGTTCGCTACATACATAAGAAACTCCGAGATATCCGCTTCCGTCGTATATTTCGGGCCGATGGGCTGCCAGACAGGCTTCTATCTGCTCGTTAAAAACGAAACGCCGGAAACGGTTTTCGATATGACTAAAAAGGTTCTGCGGAAGATAATTGACCATGAGGGCGCGGTTTTCGGAGCTTCCGCCAAGGAATGCGGGAATTACCGCAACCTTTCCCTTGACGCGGCAAAGGAAGAAAGCAGGGCTTACCTCGCCGTCCTGGAGAACAAAAAAACGGAAGGCTTTGCTTACCCGAAAGGATGAACTGACATGAAAATCGGAATAATCGGCGCTATGAAGGTCGAGACGGAAAAGCTCGCTGAGAGCATGTCCGGCAAAAGAAGCGAGATAATCAGCGGCATCGAGTTCGTTTCCGGCGAAATCGCGGGAATTGAGATTGTGGCGGCTGTTTCGGGCGTGGGCAAGGTGTTTGCCGCCCTTTGCGCGCAGACGATGATACTGAAATACGGCGTGGAGATGATGGTGAACATCGGCGTCGCAGGGACGCTTACGAAGGCCCTCGGCGTACTTGACGTCGCAATAGCGGACAGCGTTCTGCAGCATGATATGGATACCTCCGCCGTGGGCGACCCCGTCGGAATGATTTCCGGCATTAACATTATAAATATACCGGCGGACGCGGCTATGTCCGCTCTGCTCAAAAAATGCGTGGAGAAGCAGGGACGCCGCTGCATACTCGGTCCCATAGCCTCCGGCGACCGCTTTATAATCGGCGACGAAGCGAAAAGAACCATCACTGACCGGTTCGATGCCGTCGCCTGCGAAATGGAGGGCGCTGCGATAGGGCAGACCTGCTATGTGAATAAAGTCCCATTCGCCGTTTTAAGAACCATATCCGACGGTGACGGCGGCGGAATGGAGTATGAGCAGTTCAAGCCTCTTGCCGCGGATATAAGCATTTCCGCCGTTCTTGATTTTCTTAAATCACCTGAGCTCCAATCCGTAAAAACGAAATAATCAAAACGCAAAAACCGTTCTGCTGCAAACGCGGCAGAACGGTTTCATTTTCTATTTTTTTTCGTCTTCGTTAAAATAAAACTGGACTGTCTGGCGGGGGAGGGGCTGTTCCTTTTCTTTCTTTGCCTTGCCGCTCTTTTCGGGCTTATCGATCCTGGCTTTCTTTCGCAGAACGAAGAACAGAATCACCAGCACTATGAGCACGGCGAGCGCTATTACCGGGATCATAAAGGTGTTTTTGATATCCTGGCTTATCAGTTCCTCAGGCTCGCTAAAGGTATCGCCAGGGAAAAGCTCGTAGGAAAACGGGCTGAGCGGGTTGCGCTGGACAGAAGAGTCGGTTATGCCGCTGCCTATTTCAAGCGTCCAGCCGCCGGATGCGATATCCTCAGAACTGAGCGAAAGCTCTGAGCCGTTAATTACGGCGGAGCTGAATGTGCCCTTCGCACCGGAGGGCGAAACGAGCGAATAGACAGAAGTATCGTCAGCGCCGAGCACATTTTCGCTGAAGCTGACTCTTATCGTGCCCGAGGCCCTGTCGGCGTCTATAGAGAGTATGTAGGGAATGGTATTGTCCGGGATGGATTTTTTCGGCCTTATTGCGGTTTCCGCTTCTCCGGCTTCGCCAAAGCTGATTTTCAGGCGGTGAAGTTCGCCGTCAGCTTCGTTCGTGGGGGCTGAAAGCGTGAGCATCCAGGTGTCGGCAAGGCACTCTGTCAGCTTATCCATCGCGCTTGACGCAGAGTCCGGGGCAAAGGTATAGAGAACGCCGCCGGTCAGCTCGACGAAAGCGGAAAAATCGTCCAAAGCCTCCTGCCCGGCAAAATCGACGCCGAGGGCATAGACGGAAACGCCGCTGAGCCTCAAAACTTCTTCAAGCTCAGATTTTGTGAGCGAACTGCCGTTATCAATACCGTCGGAGACGACCACTGCGAGCTTACGCATGCCGTCTTTCTTATCAGCCGTCTCAACAAGCGTTTTCACAGCGTCGTAAAAATGTGTCTCCATATCGGTGCAAACGAGAGAATCTATGGTGGAGCGGACGGTTTCGGGGTCGTCATTTCCGGTGAAGAGGACGTTCACCGCCTCGCCGAAGGTGATGAACGCGAGCTGATCCTCCGGGCGAAGCCCGTCGTAAATCCTTAGGATGGCTTCCTTCGCCGCGTTAAGATACGGCTCTGATACCGAAGCGGAAATATCCAGCATAAAAACATAATAAATGCCTTGCGATGACTTTTCAAGGCCTTCCACCGTGAGGGGAACTCCGTCGAGAGTTGCGGAGACATCCTTCGCCGTAAGTCCTGCAAGCTCACCGGCTTCGTCGTGAACATAGGCTGTAATCTCCGGCATTACAGGCTGCGCCTGCTCGATATAAACGGCTCCTGCGGAGCCAATAAGGAAAACTGAGGCGAGAATCAAGCTGATAACAGGCAAAAGAAGCTTTTTCATAGATGTGTTTGCTCCTTCTTATTATAATGAATAAATTGGGTGCGCATAACATTTTCTTTAATATAACATAACAAGATATAAATGACAATACACTACAGAGCCAAATCATGACATTATTGTATGTTATAACACATGAAGCACAACTCCAAGAGTATTATTTTGTCATATATTACAAACAACAAAATGTGAACAAATTATTGACAAATCCAAATTACCCATTTATTATATATCTATTCATTTAGTGCTTTTTTTAGCTAAACTTTCTTTTTCTTACCGGAAACAAGCCGGTATTTCTTTTTTACGGCGTTTCGATATATAAAGCCCGCTTATTTCTGAATTCAAATATTTGCATAGTTTATTGTATTATGCTGAGTATGTTCTATAATTATTCATCAAATCATTCTCAGGAGGCTCGGTATGGCGTCAAGGGAGAAGCTCAGGCTCGGAACTTTGCTCGTACAGAAAAATATAATCTCTGAGGCGCAGCTCGAAGAAGCTCTCACGCGTCAGAGAAAACAGAATAAGCACCTTGGCGACTGTCTCGTCGAGATGGGCCTTGTCACGGAGGAAAACATCGTCGACGTATTGGTGGACCAGCTCGGAATCCCGAAGATAGAGCTCAACGGAATACGCATCGACCAAAACATCATTTCCCTCGTGAGCGGCTCGATCCTCAGAAAACACTCTGTCCTCCCAATAGCCTTTGACGAGGACCATTCAAATACACTCATCCTCGCGATGTCCGACCCGATGGACATGGTCGCGCAGGATGATATTGCCATTATTACTAACTGCTCCATCGAGCCGCGTATCGCCACGCTCAGCGGCATTAACGGCGTTCTGGACCGTTATTTCGGCAACGACGAGGCCATGTCCGCCGCAGAACGCTATTCCAAAGAGCGTGAAATTCAGCTCCAGCAGACTGCCGCCGCCGAAAAGGAGCAGCAGGAGCTTGATAACGCGCCCATAGTCCTGCTTGTCCGCAACATCATCGAACAGGCTGTCCGCCAGCGCGCGAGCGACATTCACCTCGACGCCCTGGAAAAGCAGATCCGCGTGCGTTACCGCATAGACGGCGCGCTGAGCGAAAAAATGCTATACGACATCAGCCTCCTTCCCGCGATCTCCACGCGTATAAAAATCATGGGCGGCATGGACATTTCCGAAAAGCGCAAACCGCAGGACGGCCGAATCACCATCACGGTTGACCGCATGGAATACGATATCCGCGTTTCCATCCTCCCGTCCTCCTACGGCGAAAAAATCGTCATGCGTCTTGCCAACAATGCCGCCTTCACCCGCAGCATCGGCGACCTCGGCATGGACGAGGCCGAGATGGCGACCTTCCGCCACATTATCTCCAACCCCAACGGCATCCTTCTTGTCACCGGGCCCACCGGCTCCGGAAAATCGACGACTCTTTATACAGCGCTGTCCGAGCTCAATAAGGAAAGCGTTAACATTATTACGGTTGAGGACCCTGTCGAGGCCAATATCGCGGGCATAAACCAGGTTCAGGTAAACCCCAAGGCGGAGCTCACCTTCGCCAGCGCCCTGCGCTCCATCCTCCGTCAGGACCCTGACATTATCATGATAGGCGAGATCCGCGATATAGAGACGGCCTCCATCGCGGTACAGGCCTCCATCACGGGCCACCTAGTCGTAAGCACGCTCCATACCAACAGCGCCGCCGCTGCATTCACACGCCTGCTCGATATGGGCGTCGAATCCTTCCTGCTTGCCGATTCCGTCGTCGGCGTTATCGCGCAGAGACTTGTCCGCAAGCTTTGCCCGCATTGCCGCCGTCCCCGCGCGGCGACTCCCGAAGAGAAGCAATATCTCGGCTGCCCGGAGGATAAGGATGTCACTGTCTATACCCCCGGCAAATGCCACCTTTGCAACGACGGCGGCTTCTTCGGGCGCATAGGCGTATACGAAATGATTGAAATGACGCCCTCGCTCCGCCAGATAATCACCAACCGCGGGACGACGGAGGAAATAAAAGACGTCGCAATCAGCGCCGGAACGAGGACGCTCAGAAAGAGCGCCGCGCGCTATGTTCTCAATGGCGTAACGACGATTGAGGAAATGCTCAAGGTCTCGTTTGAAGAGTAAACGCCGCTCAGCGCCCGCGGGCGCAGTATTCGGAGGTCACATATATGTCTGTTTTCGAGGAAATCTTAAAAGAAGCGATAGATAAAGGCGCTTCCGACGTTCACTTCACCGTCGGAGCGCCGCCAATGATGCGTCTTGACGGTGATATCGTCCCTATCAGGGACGGGAAGCTCCTTCCGGCGGATACGAAGGATATCGCCTATGGGCTTATGAACGAGCGCGAGAAGGGCATCTTTGAGGCTGACGGAGAAACGGACTTCGCCCTCTCCATGGCCGGCGTCGGCCGCTTCCGCATAAACGTCTACCTTCAGCGCGGGACGACGGCTATCGCCGTCCGCGTCCTCAATTCCTCCATCCCCGCGCCCGAAAAACTCGGCATTCCCGAGGCCGTCCTCAGCATGTGTGAGAAAAAACGCGGCCTCGTCCTCGTCACGGGCCCGACGGGCTCCGGTAAATCGACCACCCTTGCCTGCCTCGTTGACATTATCAACCATTCGAGCCACCATCATATTATCACAATGGAGGACCCCGTGGAGTACCTTCACCGGCATGACCGCTCCATCGTGAACCAGCGCGAGATGGGGGCGGACTCGAAAAACTACGCCAGCGCCCTGCGCGCCGCTCTTCGTGAGGACCCCGACGTTATCCTCGTCGGCGAAATGCGCGACCTGGAAACCATCTCCGCCGCCGTAACCGCCGCGGAAACGGGCCACCTCGTTTTCTCCACGCTGCATACTATCGGCGCTGCCAATACCATAGACCGTATAATAGACGTTTTCCCGCCCTATCAGCAGCAGCAGATACGCACCCAGCTTGCCGACGTCCTCGAGTGCGTCGTCTCGCAGCAGCTCCTGCCGCGCACGGGCAAGGGCAGAGTCGCGGCGATGGAGGTTATGATCACCAACAGCGCCATCCGCAGCCATATCCGCGAGGCAAAAACCTTCCAGATACCCACCGTTATGCAGACGAACCGCCGCCTGGGCATGATAACGATGGACGAATCGCTCGCGGAGCTTTACAGAAAGGGCGAGATTACGCTCGATAACGCTATCGCATACGCGCAGGACCCTGCCGCCCTGAGAACGCGCCTTATGGTCTGATGACCGACGCCTTTCCCGCCGCCTCCGCGGCATCCGAAAAACCAGGCGATCCGCGCTTTACCTTACGATGGGAGTGAATTTCATCCGATGACAACCTTCGCTTATCAGCTTCTGAATACCAGCGGAAAAACAGTCAAGGGCACCATAGACGCCGAGACCCGCGAAAAAGCGGCGGCGCTGCTCAAACAAAACGGTTCTACGCTTATCTCGATAGAGGAGGCTAACGCCCTTTCCAAAAATATGGAAATCGGCATCTTCGCGAAAAAGCCGAAGGCCAGAGAAATGGCGGTCTTCTGCCGCCAGTTCGTGAGCATAATAAACGCCGGCGTTTCCGTTACGAACTGCCTCAATATGCTCGCCGCGCAGACGGAGAACAAAATCCTCGCCTCCGCGCTCAATGACCTACGCATGGGTATAGAGAAGGGTTCGTCCCTCGCCGAGTCCATGTCGGAGCATCCGGATATCTTCCCGGATATCTTCATCACGCTTGTCAAGGCGGGCGAAATCTCCGGCTCGCTGGACGTTTCGTTTGACCGTATGGCCGTCCAGTTTGAAAAGGACGCAAAGCTCAAGGCCACGGTGAAAAAGGCTTCCGTTTACCCCACGGTCGTCTGCGTCGTCGCGGTCGTAGTCGTCGCGCTGCTGCTCGCCTTCGTCGTGCCGAGCTTCACGAGCATGCTTTCGGACCTCGGCTCCGAGCTCCCGCTGCTCACCAAAATCGTCGTCGCCGCGAGTGATTTCGTTATCGCCCGCTGGTATATAGTCCTCGTCGTGCTTGCTGCGATTATTATGGGCATCCGCTTCTACAGGAAGAGCGAGGGCGGCAAACGCACGCTCAGCCAGCTCGCCATCCGCCTGCCGCTTATCGGCAACCTCACGGTTAAAACCGCTGCGGCGCGTATGTCCCGCACGCTGTCTACGCTTCTCGCCTCCGGCATCCCCATGATTGACGCCATCGGCATCACCGCCGAGACTATGACGAACTTCACCTTCCGCGACGCGCTCAACGATGCGAAGGACGATGTTTCGATGGGTTCTCCGCTTTCGGAGTCCCTCAAACGCAGCCAGGCTTTCCCTCCGCTTGTTTACCATATGGTGGGCATCGGCGAGGAGTCGGGTAATATCGACAATATGCTCAATAAGCTTGCCGATTACTATGACGAAGAGGTCGAGCTCGCAACTCAGGCCCTTATGTCCGCCCTTGAGCCGATGATTATTATTGTCCTCGCGCTCATAATCGGCGCAATCGTCGGCGCCGTAATGCTCCCGATGATGAGCATGTATTCCTCCCTCGAAACCCTGTGACGGTGATTATTTTAATTAGACCCCACCCACCCGCCCCCTCCACCGCCGTTGGGCTATGCCGTAGCCATTTTGCCCCTTGGATAATGGAACGCCCCCCCCTTTGCTCCCCTTGGATAATGGAGCGCACCCCTTTGCTCCCCTTGGATAAGGGGAGCTGTCAGCGAAGCTGACTGAGGGGTCGCCGCACAGACGACAAATAGCCAAACATTTCGCCGTGTTTTTCTCAAAAGCATATATTTCTGCGCTATTTGCACAATTTTATATTGACCAAACGCATCGACGCATGCTATAATACATAATAATTCTAAAGCAGCACCGCACAATTCCCGGCGCATATCCTGCCCGCAGAATGTTCCGCCTTATCGTTCCCCCAAAAAACCGGCATAGCAAAAAGCATTACCTGCGTTTTGAACGGTCTGACGAATGCTGCGGCGGCGCACTATATATGTGCGCCGGAATTATACGGAATTGCCCTGATGTGAGCTTTTTCACGCTCATCAGATACTTTTCCCGCATATAACGCCCCGCTCTTATCAGAAATGGAAATAACGGAGAGTGCAAGATGGATAACAAAAAAACAAAAGTCGAATCGGCAAATTACAAGCTTCGCCACCAGCGCAGTGAGGCAACTATCAAGAAGCTAAAGGATTCCGCGGTAAAGCTCATTAACGAGCGCGGCTACAACGGCGTCACTATAGACGATATCTGTGATGATTGCGGCTATTCAAAGGGTGCGTTTTACCATCATTTCCGCAGCAAAATCGACATCGTCTCCGCCCTTGAGGCGGACGTGAACCGCCGCATCGAGAAGGAGCTCCACAAGCGCAAGCTGAAGGACGTTACCGACAAGCTCAAGCTTGTGAACAAGATTATGGTCACCGGAGCGGTCGAAAACGGCCTCGAAATCCTCCGCGAGCGCTGCATCTATAACCTCAGCGGCGAATACGTAAACGATTTCAACACGGAATCCTTCGCAATCCGTTCTCGCGGCATCATTCAGGAGCTGCTTACCGACGCGGTGAACGAGGGCCAGCTCCGCAAGGATACGCCCGTGGACGATATCCTCGAATTAATCCTCACGCTTTTCACGGGGACGCTCTGCCAGTGGCCTATTTTCAACGGCGAGTACGACATAGAGAGCCGCTCCGAGCAGCTCTATGACTTGGCTATTACGGCGATCATAGATAAATACAGAGCATGACCTGGCGGGTCCTCGGGCATGTAATATGCAATTATTGGGAATCAACTGCGGAATATCGATTTCTGCGGCTTTAATTCCCCGGACACATAAAGGCAGTGGTCGTTTCGGCCGCTGCCTTTATTGTTTTTTTCCGCCAAAATGCTTTCCGAAAAAATGAGTTTTTTGGAAAAACATGTTCCGCGCGGGCATTGCCAAAACGCCTTTGGCTATGGTATAATAACCTATTATAAAAACCTATTATAAAAACCTTTTATTACCCAACGAAGGAGGCGAGGGCTATCAGGGGCTTTGACGAATGGAAAATACACGGTTATGACGAAGCGGAGCTGCGCGCGCTGGAAACCGCCGGATATTCGCCGATAGTGGCGCGCCTGCTCGCTTCTCGCGGACTTGGGGACCCGGAGACGGCGCGGGAATTCCTGCGCGACGATATGGCGCTGCTTGCCGATCCTTTCCTCATGAAGGACATGGACCGCGCGGTCGAGCGCATACGCCTCGCCGTGCGTCGCGGGGAGAAAACCGCCGTGTACGGCGATTACGACGTGGACGGGCTCACCTCGTCCACCATTATGACGAACTGGCTGCGCGACCATGGGCTCGACTGCGAGACCTATATCCCGGAGCGGCTCACGGAGGGCTACGGCGTCTCCGAGGACGTTTTGCGCTGCCTCGCCGGGCGCGGCGTGAAGCTCATCGTCACAGTGGACTGCGGCGTTACCGCCGTGGAGCAGGCGCGGCTCGCGCGTGAGCTCGGCATGGAGATGGTCATAACCGACCATCATGAGTGCGGCGCGGAGCTGCCGGAGGCAGTCGCCGTCGTGAATCCGCACAGGAAGGACTGCCCGTACCCCTTCAAGGGGCTGGCGGGCGTGGGCGTCGCGTTCAAGCTCATCTGCGCTCTGGAGGGCGACGCTGCCGCCGTTATGGAAAAATACGGCGCCCTCGCCGCGATAGGGACCATCGCGGACATCATGCCCATGGTGGGCGAAAACCGCTGTATCGTGCGGCGCGGCGTCGCGGCGCTCAGGAAAAACTGCGGCGTCGGTCTCGCGGCGCTTATACGCGAGGCCGGGCTTGAAATAGCGAAGATAAACACGGTGAACATCAGCTTCGTCCTCGTGCCGAAGCTGAACGCGGCAGGGCGCATGGGCAAGGTCCGCCTCGCCTTCGACCTGCTCATTTCCCGAAGCGAAGCGGAGGCCGAGGGCCTTGCCGGCGAGCTGTGCCGCCTGAATTTCGAGCGGCGGAACGTCGAAAACGAGGTGTTTGCCGACGCGCTGAATATGCTCGACGGCGCCCAGGTGGACGGGCCGATAATCCTCGCCTCCGAGACCTGGCATCAGGGCGTTTCCGGCATCGTCGCCTCGCGCCTCGCGGAAAAGTACGGCGTCCCGGCGATAATAATCTGCATTGTGGACGGGTCCTGCCGCGGCTCCTGCCGCAGCGCCGACGGCTTCAACATTTTCGCCGCGCTCGAGCATTGCTCCGACCTGCTGGAGTCCTACGGCGGGCACGAATTCGCCGCAGGGCTCACCTTCGACGTAGAGCATCTCGCCCAATTCCGCGAGAGAATGCGGGAATACTACCTTAAAAAATCCGGCGAAGGCACGCACAGCGTCCTTTGCATAGACTATGAGCTGGAGGATATTTCCCTCCTCTCCTTTGAAAACGTGGAAAAACTCTCTCAGAACGAGCCCTGGGGCCTCTGCTTCCCGCCCGTCATGATATGCATGCGCGGCGTTACTCTCGAGCAGCTCATGCCGATCGGCGGGGATAAACACCTCAAGCTGCGCCTCGCGCGCGGCGGCAAGGGGGTGGACGCGGTGTTCTTCTCAAAGACGCTGCGGGAGCTCGGACTTAAAAACGGCGAGCTCGTGGACGCCGCCTTCGAGGTGAGCATAAACGAATTCCGCGGCATGCGTTCGGTGCAGCTTCTCATGAAGGATATGCGCCGCGCCGTGCGGCAAAGCTTCCAGACCCAGGCCTACAACCGCTTTTTCGTCGGCAAGGAGATAAGCTGCGAGGAGAAATCCCGCCTCCTGCCGGATAGATCCGCCTTTGCCTCCGTGTGGAAGACGCTTTCGGCCCGAAAGGGCGTCTGGGCGGGCTGCCTGCCCGACGTTATGGACGAGATCGCCTCGCGCGCCGGCTGCTGCGCAGAAAAAACAGCCGTCTGCCTGCGCGTTTTCGAGGAACTCGGCATCGCGGAGGTAAGTCTCGCGGGCAATAATATCACCATCTGCCCGGATAATACAGGCAAGCGCGTGAGTCTCGACGATTCGGACATTCTCCGCCGCTTGAAGGAATAGCGCCGCCCGCGCGAAGCGGCGCCGCTCCGCCGTTTCGACATATTACGACACATAGCGCACCGGGAGGCGCATTCGATGAACGAAGATTTCAGACTGGACCCTAATCGCGAGCTCGACGAGGTTGACCATAAGTACCTTGAGCTCGAAGAAAAAATATTCTGCTATAACCCCAACATAAACACCGAACGCCTGCGCTCGGCGTACCTTTTCGCGCGCAATGCCCACGGCGAACAGCTCCGCAAGGACGGGACGCTTTTCGTCACCCATCCCCTCGCGGCGGCGCAGATAATCGCCGATATGGAGCTGGATGAGGACAGCGTTATCGCCTGCCTTCTCCACGACACGGTGGAGGATACGCCCGTAACGCACGAGGACATCGCCAAACACTTCGGAACCGAGGTCGCGAACCTCGTAGAGGGCGTCACGAAGCTCACCCGCGTCGTCTATACGAGCAAGGAGGAGGAGCAGGTCGAGAACCTGCGCAAAATGCTCATGGCGATGGCGAAGGATATCCGCGTCATCATCATCAAGATAGCCGACCGCCTCCACAATATGCGGACGATGAACTATCAGAGCGCCGAAAAGCAGCGCGAGAAGGCGCTCGAAACGATGGAAATTTACGCCCCCATCGCTCACCGTCTCGGAATGCAGAAGATAAAGTGGGAGCTGGAGGACCTTTCCCTCATTTACCTCGACCCCCTCGGTTACAGCGAGATCACCGCCCAGATAGACCACCGCAAGGATAAGCTTGAGAGCTTCATGCGTAAAATATCCAACGCCATTACCGAGCGCATGAAGGCCGTGGGCGTAAAATGCGGCGTTTACAGCCGCCTGAAGCACATTTACAGCATCTATCGCAAGATGTACAGCCAGAATAAGGAATTCAACGAGGTCCTCGACCTCTGCGCCTTCCGCATCATCGTCGATACGGTGAGCGACTGTTATAACGCCCTCGGGCAGATTCACGACCTTTATAACCCCATGCCCGGCCGCTTCAAGGACTATATCAGCACCCCGAAGCCGAACATGTACCAGAGCATTCACACGACGGTCATAGGCGAGGAGGGCATCCCCTTCGAGGTGCAGATACGCACATGGGAGATGCACCGCACGGCGGAATACGGCGTCGCGGCGCACTGGAAGTATAAGGAGGGCATCACCGCGACGGGCGACGAGGAGAAGTTCGCCTGGATACGCGGCCTGCTCGAAACGCAGCAGGAGACCGACGCCTCCGATTTCGTCCACGGGCTGAAGGTGGATATGTTCGCGGACGAGGTTTACGTTTTCACGCCGAAGGGCCGCGTCATCAACCTCCCTGCCGGCGCGACGCCCATTGACTTTGCCTACTCCATCCATACCGAGGTCGGCAACCACATGATAGGCGCGAAGGTGAACGGCAGGATAGCCACCTACGACCATATCCTCCAGAACGGCGACATCGTGGAGATTTCCACCTCCCCCTCCGCCAACGGCCCCTCGCGCGACTGGATGAATATAGCCAAAAGCTCGCAGGCGCGCGGCAAGATAAAGCAGTGGTTCAAGCGCGAGAAGCGCGAGGAGAACATCATCCACGGCAAGGCCTCGTTCGACGCGGAAATGAAGCGCAATAACCTCTCCCTGTCCGATATCCCGGACGCCGAAACGCTCAATACCTGCCTGAAAAAGCTCTCCTTTGCCGATATCGAGGATATGTACGCCGCCATCGGCTATGGCGGCCTCACGAGCCTGCGCGCGGTGAACCGTTTCCGCGAGGAGATAGTCCGCGCGGTCAGGCAGCATGCGCTTGAGGAACGCGCGGCTCAGGCGGCGCAGCAGAGCCAGCAGCCGCGTCCGGCGCCGAATAAGGGCGTGCGCGGCGTAATCGTGGGCGAGCTCGATAACTGCCTCATTAAGTTCGCGCGCTGCTGCACCCCCGTCCCCGGCGATAAGATAGTCGGCTTCATCACGAAGGGCTTCGGCGTTTCCGTCCACCGCGCCGAGTGCATGAATTATTTAAACAGCGGCGTGAAGGGCGACGAGGACGACCGCTGGATAAGCGTCTCCTGGGGCGATATAGGCTCGGATACCTATAGTACCTCCCTTTCGATAATAGCGCGCGACCGCGGCAACTTCGTCCTCGATATCGCCACGGTTCTCAGCACCGCGAAGATTAAGATTACCTCCCTCAACGCCAGGGAAATAGGCGGCGGCAAGGCCATGGCTGTCGTGTCGCTCGAGGTTCACAGCCGCGCCGAGCTGCAGGCCGCGATAAACCGCCTGTCCATGATTCAGGGCGTCAGCGAGGTGAAAAGACCCGGCGTGTAGGCGCCATTTGCTCCCCTTGGATGAGACTGCCGCAGGCGCCTTCGCTCCCCTTGGATAAGGGGAGCTGTCAGCGTAGCTGACTGAGGGGTCGTCAGCGCGAAGCGCTTCGCTCCCCTTGGATAAGGGGAGCTGTCAGCGAAGCTGACTGAGAGGTCGTCCGCGCGAAGCGCTTCGCTCCCCTTGGATAAGGGGAGCTGTCAGCGAAGCTGACTGAGAGGTCGCCCTATCGCGCCTATGGCGCGACGGAACGCCGGGGGCGGCGCTGGCTACCGGACAAACAGCAACCATCGTACATTAATTCACCATCACACCGGAGGCTTAACCATGCCCAAGCTCAATTTCACACCGGCGCAGGCGGCTGCGATATCGCATCGCGGCGGGGCGCTGCTCATATCCGCCGGGGCGGGCTCGGGCAAAACGCGCGTGCTCATCGAGCGGCTCATGAGTCTCCTGGACGAGGGGCGGGACATCGACCGTTTCCTTGTAATCACCTATACCCGCGCGGCGGCGGCGGAGCTGCGCGAGCGTCTTGCCGCCGCAATTTCCGAGCGTCTTGCGGAGAACCCGCAGGACGCCTTCATGCGCCGTCAGGCGAGCATAATCTATCGCGCGCAGATCGGCACGATCCACTCCTTCTGCTCTGATATGATCCGCGAAAGCGCACATCTGGCCGGGGTAAAGCCCGGCTTTCGCCAGCTTGACGAGCAGGAATCCTCGGCAATGCTGTCAGACTGCCTCACGGAGCTGCTTGAAGCGCGCTACGAAACGCTTACCGACGGTTTTCGCGCGCTTACGGATATGCTCGGCAAGGGGCGCGACGATTCGAGCCTCGTTTCCATCGCCCTCGAAACCTATACCGCCGTGCAGAGCCACCCCGACCCCGAAGCGTGGATGCGCCGCCAGATCGAAACTCCCGTGCCGGATACGGGCGCGGAGAACACGGTTTGGGGCGCGCTTATCATGTCTGAGATAAAATCCGCCGCCGCCTACTGGCTCGGGCGCATGGAGGCGGAGGACGCCGCCATCGCGGATAACGCCGCCCTCGCGAAGGGCTGGCTCCCCTCGTGGCGGGAAACCGCCGCGAGCCTGCGCGCCTACCTCGCCGCCCTCGAAAAGGGCTGGGACAGCGCCCTTGCCTACGGGAAAATCCTGTTCCCGAGAGTCACTACTCCGCGCGGCATGGGCGGCGACGAGGAGCTCGTGCGCCTAAAGGCGCTGCGCGAAGCCTGCAAAAAGGCGATGGACGCCGCCGTTTCCCGCTTAGACGCCGAGAGCGCGGGGCTCATGGAGGATATGCGCCTGCTGAAGGGCGTCACGGACGAGCTTTACCGCCTCGTCATCGACCTTATCCGCGCCTACGCCGACGAAAAACGCCGCCGCGGGGCGCTCGATTTCAGCGACCTTGAGCATCTTGCGCTCAAAATCCTCGTCCGCGGGGACGGCGCGCCGACGGAGCGCGCGGAGGAAATTTCCCGCCGCTATGACGAAATACTCGTCGACGAATATCAGGATGTTAACCGCGTGCAGGAGCTGATTTTCACCGCCGTTTCCCGCGAGGGCCGCAATATGACCATGGTTGGCGACGTGAAGCAGTCGATTTACCGCTTCCGCCTCGCGGACCCCTCGATTTTCCTTGAAAAATACAATTCTTACCCCGACGCGCCCGCGGCCGAGGGTGAAGCGTCGCGCATTCTGTTAAAGCACAATTTCCGCTCCCGCCCGGAGCTTCTGGACAAGATAAACCTCGTGTTTTCGCGGCTCATGTCGCCCCGTCTGGGCGAAATGGGCTACGGCGAGGCTGAGGCGATGCTTCCGGGGCGCGAGCCGAGCCCGGACGCGGGCGAGGCCTTTGAGCTGTGCCTTTGCCAGCCGCCGCAGGGCGAGGATGCGCCCGAATACGAGGCGGCCTGTGCCGCGGGGTATGTTTCGCGGCTCATCCGTGAGGAGGGCGCCGCGCCTGGGGATATAGCGATTTTGCTGCGTTCCTTCCGCGCCAAGGCGGAAATTTTCGCCGCCGCTCTTCGCGAGAGCGGCATAGCGTGCTCGGTTTCCGGCGGCACCGTCGGGCTTTTCGACGGCTGGGAGAATAAGCTGCTGCTGGAAATTCTGCGAATTATTGACAATCCCATGCTGGATATTCCGCTCGTCGGCGTCCTGAAAAGCCCGGTCTGCGGCTTCACGGCGGACGAGCTGGCCTTCATCCGCGCCGCCGCGCCCGCTGAATCCTTTTACGGCGCGCTCTGCGTGCGCGCGGAGACGGACGAACGCTGCGCCGCGTTCCTCGCGGCTCTTGGTGAGCTGCGCGAGGCTGCGGCGGGGCAGAGCGCCGAGGCGGTTATAATGCTCGCTCTTGAAAAAACCGGGCTCGCCGCCCTCGCCGAGGCGCGGGAAAAGGGCTCGTCCGAGCGGCTTTACCTCGCGGCGGACTATGCCCGAGGCTGCGAAAGCGCGGGCAGCACGGGGCTTTACAGCTTCCTGCGCCGCGTGGACGCATCCTCCGCCCCCGGCGTTTCAAAGGCCGCGCCCGAGGGCGTCGCGATTATGAGCGTCCACGCCTCGAAGGGTCTGGAGTTCCCCTATGTCCTGCTCTGCGACCTAAGCCACCGCTTTAATATGCAGGACCAGCAGCGCCCCCTGCTCATTCACCGCGATTTGGGCGCGGGCGCGAAATTCCGCGATTTAAATCGCGGAATCGAGTATTCGAGCCTCGCGAGAACGGCCATCGCTGCGGCCTCGCGCTCCGAAATGCTCTCCGAGGAGCTGCGGGTAATGTACGTCGCGATGACTCGCGCCCGCGAGCGCCTTGTCTGCGTTTTCAGCGTGCGCGACGCCGTGAACACGGTGGACGAGCTGCGCGCGGCGGTTTCCGAGCCGCCGGACGCGGAGGAGCTCGTCGCGCAGCATTCTATGGGCCAGTGGCTCGTTTCGGCGCTCGTGAACGCGCCGGGTTTTAAATATACCCTGCTCACGCCCGAGGCGTTTTCCGCGGGCGCTGAGCCGGACGATATAAGCGGCGCTGAGCGGGAGACTGTGCCCGACCCGGCGGTTTTCGACAAAATCCGCGCTTCGCTCGCGTGGACCGCGCCGGGCGGCAGCGAGGGCCTGCCCTCAAAGCTCACGGCGACCTCGCTGAAGGGCAGCCTCCTTGCGCTGGAGGCCGCCGAGGACGCGGGCGAAATGCCCGGAGTGAGCGACGCGCGGCGCGACATAATGCGCCGCCCCTCCTTCGTGACGGGGCGCACGGAGCTCACGGGCGGCGAGCGCGGAACCGCGCTGCACAAGGCAATGCAGCTTCTTGACCACGCGAAAACGGGCAGCGAGGCGGAGATAGCCTCGGAAATTGACCGCATGCGCCGCCTGCGCCTTATAAGCGAGGCGGAGGCGGAGGCCGTCGAGCCGGAAAAGCTGCTGGCCTTCTTCCGTTCCCCGCTGGGCAGGCGCGTTCTGGCCGCCGAGGATGTGCGGCGCGAGTTTAAGTTTTCCGTCCTGCTCCCGGCTGCCGAGGTTTACGGCAGGGGCGAGGGCGAGGTCCTTTTGCAGGGCGTTATCGACCTGTTTTTCAAGGAGCCGGACGGCTTCGTTATCGTTGATTTTAAAAGCGACCGCATCACCAGGGCGCAGCGGGCCGAGCGCGCGGGCGAGTACGCCGGTCAGCTCCGCGCCTATTCCGAAGCGCTGAGCCGCATCACGGGCGAACGAGTTAAAGAGGCTCTATTATATTTCTTTGAATGTGACGGGAGAGTATAAATATGATAAAATTTCTTGACGGCGCTATGGGGACGATGATTGCTTCGCGCACAAAAATGCCGAAGTTCCCGGAAACGCTGAACACCGCCATGCCCGAGCTCGTGCGCGAGATTCACCGCGAATACGTCGAGGCGGGCAGCGAATATATCCTCGCCGCGACCTTTACCTCCAACGGCCTGCGCGCGGCGAAGGCGGGCTACGACCTTCGCGAAAATATCGCCGCCGCCATCAAAAACGCGCGTGACGCGCGCGCCCCGAAGGTGGGGCTGGACGTGACCACCATGGGCGATTTTATCGAGCCCTACGGCGACCTGACCGAGAGCGAGGTTCGCCGCCTTTACCGCGAGATAGCCTCCTGCGCGCAGGGGGCGGACTACGTCGCCCTCGAAACGATGACGGAGCTGCGGGAGACGATAATCGCCGCCGAGGAGCTGAAAAGCACGGGGCTGCCCCTTTTCGTCACGATGACCTTTACGCGCGACGGCAAGACCTTCACGGGCGCGTCGCCCGCCGACGCCGTGCGCGAGCTGGGCGAGCTTGCCGACGCTATCGGCCTGAACTGCTCCTTCGGGCCGGAGGAAGCGCTGAGCGTCCTGCGCGAGTTCCGCGAGGCGACGGAGCTGCCCCTTATCGCCAAGCCGAACGCCGGAATGCCCGACAATGAGGGCAAATACAGCCTGAGCCCCGAAGCCTTTGCCGAGGCCGCCGCCGCGCTCGCCGAGGCCGGAGCCGAATATATCGGCGGCTGCTGCGGGACTTCGCCGGAGTATATCCGCGCGCTGCGCAAGCGTTTGTCGTAGGAGCAAAAGGGTGCCGACTGCGCCTTATCCAAGGGGAGCGAAAATGCTTCCGCCCGCACCCCCGCGCGCAGCGCCTTCGCTCCCCTTGGATAAGGGGAGCGGTCAGCCGCAGGCTGACTGAGAGGTAACAGGTTTTGCAATAA
>JAEEGK010006010.1_pt1 | contig 29265 bp, 19 predicted proteins | sample 8958771 | NCBI WGS metagenome assembly JAEEGK01 (sample SAMN16246547, study PRJNA631951) | gut metagenome | biome: gut microbiome; feature: rumen; material: SC-attached | host: Bos | place: Iran: Karaj | collected 2018-10 | reverse complement strand
GGGGGCGGAAGGCGGGGGCGCACCGCATTGTCAACTACCTGAACTCGATATACGACGACGCCTGCGACTACATGCAGAAAGTCTATGTCGACAACAATGACAACAGCGCCGTGATCGTCACCTCAGGCATAGGGCATCTCAGGATTCTCAACGCGATGTACGAGCTGTTTGTCAAGTATGGCATCCCATGGCATGAGGTCGTCATTGACGGCAACCACGTTTTCGGAAAACGTTCAAAACCCGTGGTACTCTTGTATGTCAGGACGGCAAGGCCGGAGCTGAGCCGTCTGAACATGAAATTCAAACCGATGAAGATTGAGCTGGAATGACAGCATCAAAAAAAGCAAATGCTCACAGGAGGAATGTGAATCTCCGTGAGCATTTACTTTTATACTTTAATACTTTTATACTTTAAGCGATTTTCATTTTGCTGTCAGGCATGCTTTGCCGTTTACTTTCCCTCGTACCACTGTTTTAGCACGTAGAAGGCTTTCTTCTTCTCGCCTTTGTCGCTGAAGAGGCCTTTCCTGTTGTAGTAGTCCTGGATGCCGGGTAGTACGCGGCGGGGCGAGCGGAAGTCCTTGAGAACCCACGGTGTGGTACCTGCTAAGCCGTCAATCTTGTCGAGCATAGTGAGGTTCTGGATGTAGAGGTTCTCCTGAAACTCCTCCGTCCACCGCTGGTTCTTGGCGCCGTGGTAGCCGTATTTGGCTCCTCCGCCGAACTCACTGATGATGACGGGTTTGTTGTAGGGGATCTCCCACCGCATCTTTGGGGCATCGTTCACGTCACGATACCATCCGACATACTGGTTGAACGACACCACATCCACATACTTGTTCATATTGTCGTTGAGGCGGTTCACATAGTTTGAGGCGCCAGTGACTTCCATGGCCATGGAGATAAGGCGGGTATCGTCCAGACTGCGGGCATACTGGGCGAGGTTGCCTAAGAAGGTGTCGCGCTCCGTGGAGTGAGGTGTCTCATTGGCAATGCTCCAGATGATGACGTTGGCGCGGTTGTGGTCGCGGGCTATCATGTCACGCAGCTGACAGCGGGCATTCTCGTAAGTCGCGGGATTCGTCCAGTCGATAGTCCAGTAGACAGGAATCTCCGACCATACCAATATACCCATCTTCTCGGCCTCGCGAACCATCTCCTCATGATGGGGATAGTGTGCCAGACGTACGAAGTTACAACCCAGTTCCTTGGCCCATGAGAGCAGCGTGCGGGCATCGGCAGCAGAATTGGCACGCCCGCCGCCGTTGGGTTTCTCGTTGTGGATGCTGATGCCTTTCAGGAAGATGGGCTGTCCGTTGAGCAGTATCTGCTTGTCGCGAGTCTCGATGGTGCGGAAACCTATCTCGTCAGCATAGGTTGACGTGTCTAACGAGAGGCGGACGTCATAGAGCTTGGGATGCTCAGGACTCCAGAGCACCAGTTTCTTCCTGCTGACTTTCAGCGTGCCGCTGACCGTACCGTCGGCACCGGTGGTAAACGGCTGTTCAAGTTTCAGTTCGGGAATGCTGACGACAACTTTATGGCCAGCCTCGGCCTTGTTGAGGCGGGCGGAGAAGGCAAGGGTGCAGGTCTTGCCCTTGGCATCGGCAGCAGAGCCACCAGCCACATGCAGGTCGTAGTCTTCAAGGTAAACCGGCGTAACCTTCACCAGCCGTACGTCGCGGGTGATGCCGCCATAGTTCCACCAGTCGAAGATTTGCGTGGGAACATCCTCGGCATGGCGCTTGTTGTCGACCTTGACAACGATGACGTTCTCACCGTCGATGAGCAGGTCGCTGATGTCAAAGTTGAATGGTGTGAAGCCGCCGACATGATGACCGGCCTTCTTGCCATTCACCCACACATGGCAGTCGTAGTTGACGGCACCGAAGTAAAGCAACGTGCGGTAGTCCTGCATGGGAACGGCCTGAAAGCGTCTCATAAACCATACCGTGCCTTCATAGAAGAAGAGCCGTTCGTCCTGCGTGTTCCAGTCGGAGGGTATCTTCATGGTGGGCGACTGGTCGAAATCGTACTCTATCAAGTCTTCCGGATGCTGCGGCTTGGCATTTCGGAAGAAGCCCCACCGTGTGGGTTTCATGCGGTAGTCGTAGTAGCCTTCTTCCTGGACATCGACGATGTAGTGCCAGTCACCATTGAGTGACATACCCTCGTAAGCCTGCACATTCTGCAGCAACGGCACCTGCGCCTTAGACAAGGGCAAAAGGGCAAAAAGGTAAAACAGTAAAACACCTGATAACTTACCAATCACCTTGTTGTTTGTATTCATTTTGTTCATCATTTTGCTTACTTTTTTACCTTTTTACTCTTTTTCTTTATTAACTATTTACTTTTTAACGCGGTAGATGCGGAACGACATGGCGGGCAGCTTGTCGCTGATGACGCTCTGCTTCTTGCCTGCCTCTACTGCTATGCTTCCCGGCTTCGGCGTAATCAGTTCCGGACGCTGGATGCTGTTCTCATCGTCCATGCCCTGATGACTGAGGGTCAGGGTCTGTGCCGTGGTCTGTCCGCTCATGCCCTTCAGGTTCAGCGTGATGGGCTGTTCACTCATCGACGTGTTGACCACTTTGACGATGACCTCGTTGGCATCCTTGTCGAAGGCGGCTGAGGCGAAGAGTCCGTTCTGTCCCTCCTGGTTAGCCACAGGTACGGCCACGGCTTTCTTGCCCTGCTGCTTCTGGGTGGTCAGCGACAGCACGTTAGTACCCTTGTTGGTAGCATACATCTGCTGTACGTAGTAGCTGACGGATTTGAACATCTGCGTCTGGTCGTACCATATCTGGTCAGGGCGCCACTGCCAGCCGTCGACATGGGCGAAGAGCGGAGCGGGAGTCGTCATGTGAACGATGTCGGCATTACGCTCGAAGCCCGTCATGTGGCCAGCCTCAAGAATGGCAGCCTCGTAGTGATTCCACTTCTTGCCCTTGCCGTGACAGGCATATTCGCCGGCAAACACCTTGGGGCCTTTGCGGTCGTAGGAGTCATAGCGCAGACCATGGCTGAGGAACCACTGTTCGTCGCGGTAGTAGTGCTCGTCGTAGAGGTCCACCTTCAGCTGCTTCATGCGGGGCTGCAGCAGGTCGAAGTCCCAGCCTTCACTGTTCGGACCCGTAGTACCGATGAGTTTCAGGTTAGGATACTTGGCACGCAGGGCATCGCTGAACTTCTTCAGGCGCTCGGTAAACACGGGGCCATAGCCGCCATGAGCCTCATCATAGTCCCACTGCTCGTTGCCAACGCCCAGGAACTTCAGGTTAAAGGGTTCGGGGTGTCCCATGTCTGCACGCACCTTACCCCATGTCGTCGTGACATCGCCATTGGCAAATTCCACGAGGTCCAGGGCATCCTGGATGTAGGAGCCGAGGTCGTCGAGTGCCACATGCACGCCGGGTTTGGTGGGGTCGGGATTCTGGAACTGACAGCTCAGACCGCACGAGATGACGGGCAGCGGTTCGGCACCGATGTCCTCTGCCAACTGGAAAAACTCAAAGAAACCGAGTCCGTACGACTGATAGTAGTCGGGGAAGTAGCGGTGGTCGAAGGTGTACTCCCAGCGGTTCTGGTTCAGCGGACGGTTCTCAACGGGTCCAACGCTGTTCTTCCACTGGTAGCGTGTCTCCAAGTCGACGCCCTCGACGATGCATCCGCCGGGGAAGCGGAAGATGCCCGGGTGCAGGTCTTCCAAAGCCTGTGCCAGGTCACGGCGCAGACCGTTCTCGCGATTCTTATAGGTATTGACGGGGAACAGCGAGATATGTTCCAGACAAACGCTGTTCGGTCCATGCAGATAGATGCGCAGTTTGGCATGCTTCAGCGTCTTCGGCGATGTCAGCACCATGGTGTACTTCTGCCATTCCGTCGAGGTGATGTCTAATGTCTGCTCGACAAACTCCTGGCGTTCGTCCATCGAATTCTCCTGGATGAGTTGTACGCGAATGGTAGCCTTGCTCTTGGGGGCCTTGGCCCAGACGGAGAAGCGGTACTGCTCGCCTTTCTTCACGCCGATGCCGAAGTAGCCCTCGTTCACCAGACCGGTACGGCGGTCGCGATGGCCCGGGTCAATCAGTTCAACGTAGTAGGGACAGCGCTGGAACGGTCCGTCATCCTTCACGTCGACACAGCCGAAGGTCTGCCACCCCATCAGGTGCTGCGGAAACTCAAACGAGCGGTTCTTTACCAGTTCACCATACAGTCCACCGTCAGCGGCATAGTTGATGTCCTCGAAAAAAATACCATACATGGTCGACTGGATGGGCGCACCCAATTTCTTGGTGTTGACGTCCATCGTCATCTGTGCCATTGCAACGAGGGTTGTACTCATAGCGACGGCCAATGATAAGAGCTTTTTCTTCATTTTCTTTTGTCTAATTTCAAAGTATTGTTTAATAGCTTGTTTCACTTTGCAAAGATAGTAATAAAAATTGAAAATTAAAAATTTTCACTTTTCAATTTTCCATTTTCAATTTATTTCATACCTTTGCAGGCGATTATGAAAGAAAACAAAGCGCTCATAGCGCATCTCAGTATGTTCGGTGCCTGTGCCGGCTGGGGACTGATGGCCCCTATCGGCAAGGATGCCATGACACACGGCTTCGACGGCATTACGCTGGTAACATTCCGCGTAGCCGGTGCATGTATCCTGTTTTGGATAGCATCGTTGTTTGCCAAAAAGGAGTATGTGCCTCTGAAAGACAAGCTGATGTTCATCGGTGCCGCCCTGTTCGGGCTGTTGTGCAACCAGTGCTGCTACACGATGGGACTGAGCATCACGTCGCCCATCAATGCCTCTATCGTCACGACGTCGATGCCCATCTTCGCGATGATTCTGGCGGCACTGATACTGAAGGAGCCCATTACGGGCAAGAAAGCCTTAGGTGTGTTGATGGGTTGCAGCGGAGCCTTGATACTGATACTGACCTCGGCAGCCCATGCCGACGACAGGGTCGGCGACATCCGCGGCGACCTGCTGTGCCTGTTTGCGCAGTTCTCGTTTGCGCTCTACCTGTCACTGTTCAATCCACTTATTCGCCGCTATAACGTCTTCACCATCAACAAGTATATGTTTTCGTGGGCCGCTCTCATGCTGCTGCCCTTTACCTTCGGTCATGTCAGCGACGTACTGGCAAAGCCCATTCCCGCCACGACGTGGTGGGAAGTGGCGTATGTTGTCGGAGTAGGTACCTTCTTAGGCTATATCCTGACCATGATAGGACAGCGTACCCTGCGCCCCACGGTGGTCAGCGTCTATAATTACGTGCAGCCCATCGTGTCAGTGGCAGCGTCGCTACTGATGGGCATCGGCGTGCTGAAGGTCACCCACGGGCTTGCCGTCATCCTTGTCTTCAGCGGCGTGTGGTTAGTCACGAAGTCCAAGTCCCGCAGGGACATGGAAAAAGCTAAAAAGTGACTACTCCTCCCTGTCTCCTTCTTTATCGAACCAGAAGTCTACCAGACGGATATCAAAGATGAGTGTACTATAAGCAGGGATCAAGGAAGCGACTGTCGTACCATAGCCTAACTGATAGGGAATGGTGACACGCCAATGGTCGCCCCTGTGCATGTGCTGCACGGCGGTCGAGAAACCCGCTTTCACACCATTTACGGCAAATGTTGCAGGCATGTCGACGTCCGGGTCAAAGACGGTGAGCCAGCTGCGATCAAACTCATAACCGGCGGGATAGTCGTCCGTAGGGATGAGCCGTCCGCTGTAATGCACCTGCACGGAGTCGGTGTAGTACGGGCATGTCGTGCCTTCACCACGCTCCAAGACATCTACAACGATGCAGTTCGTATAGTCTATATCGCTCAGCGACTTGCTGGAAGGCTGCGACCAGTTAGGCAGGACGAAGGCATTGTCCGTTGCCGGGATGTGACTGTGGTAGGCTTTCTTGAAATACTCATCGTTCTCCCTTTTCCACTCGTCAGAGTCAAAAGCCTCATCGTCGCTTTCACTGCAGGAGGCCAATAAAGGCAAAAGGGCCAAAAGGTAAAAAGGGAAACCTTTTACCCAGCCCTTTACCATTATCTTTATTACGTTCATTCTCACTTGTTAACCAATTAACATTCTTACCTTCTTGACCTTACTGCAGTTTCTTCAGCAGGCTGGCGATGCTCACCTTGTCCTCAATGATGCCGTTAAGGTCCTCAATGCGGACACGCTCCTGCTCCATGGTGTCGCGGAAGCGGAGGGTGACACAGCCATCATTGAGCGTGTCGTGGTCAACGGTGACGCAATACGGCGTACCGATGGCATCCTGACGACGGTAACGCTTGCCGATGGAGTCCTTTTCGTCATACTGGCAGTTGAAGTGGAAGCGCAGCATGTTGATGATCTCACGGGCCTTTTCGGGCAGTCCGTCTTTCTTCACCAACGGCATCACGGCGCACTTCACGGGAGCCAGGGCTGCGGGCAGCTTCAGAACGGTACGCGTCTCGCCATTCTCCAGTTTCTCCTCACAGAAGGAGTGACACATGATAGAGAGGAACATACGGTCGACACCGATGGACGTCTCGATGACGAACGGTGTGTAGCTCTCGTTGGTGGCAGGGTCGAAATACTTGATCTGCTTGCCGCTGTACTTCTCGTGCTGCGACAGGTCGAAGTTGGTACGCGAGTGGATACCCTCCACCTCCTTGAAGCCGAACGGCATCTTGAACTCAATGTCGGTAGCGGCGTTGGCATAGTGTGCCAGCTTGTCGTGGTCGTGGAAACGGTAGTTCTCAGCGCCAAAGCCCAAAGCCTGGTGCCATGCCATACGCGTCTGCTTCCACTTGGGGAACCACTCCAGCTCAGTGCCGGGCTGTACGAAGAACTGCATCTCCATCTGCTCAAACTCACGCATACGGAAGATGAATTGGCGGGCGACGATCTCGTTGCGGAAAGCCTTACCAATCTGGGCAATACCAAAAGGAATCTTCATGCGGCCGGTCTTCTGCACGTTCAGGTAGTTGACGAAGATACCCTGTGCCGTCTCCGGGCGCAGGTAGACCTTCATGGAACCATCGGCAGAGGCACCCATCTCCGTAGAGAACATGAGGTTGAACTGGCGAACGTCAGTCCAGTTGCGCGTGCCGCTGATGGGGCAGACAATCTCCTCGTCGAGGATGATCTGCTTCAGAGCCTCCAGGTCGGGACCCTGCATGGCAGCAGCATAGCGGGCGTGCAGCGCGTCGCGCTTCTCCTTGGTTTCCTTGACGCGCTCGCTGGTCTCCATGTACTTAGCCTCGTCGAAACTGTCGCCGAAGCGCTTGCGGGCCTTCTCAACCTCTTTCTGAATCTTCTCGTCGTACTTGGCAATCTGGTCCTCAATGAGTACGTCGGCGCGATAGCGCTTCTTGGAGTCACGGTTGTCAATGAGGGGGTCGTTGAAGGCATCGACATGTCCTGAGGCCTTCCATATCGTCGGGTGCATGAAGATGGCCGAGTCAATACCCACGATGTTCTCGTGCAGCAGCACCATTGACTTCCACCAGTATTCCTTAATGTTATTCTTCAACTCCACGCCATTCTGACCATAGTCATAGACGGCGCCCAAACCATCGTAGATATCACTGCTGGGGAACACGAAACCGTACTCCTTACAGTGGCTCACGATTTTCTTAAAAACATCTTCTTGTGCCATAAATCTTATTAAATTTGCAAATTTGGCTGCAAAATTACAAAGAATTATTCGGTTTCTGCCTTATTTCCCCCAAAAAACTATCTATTTGAAGTATTTTAACCTTTTCACCGACAGTATAAACACTTTCCGCGGTGAAAGGTCAGCGTTAAATAAAGAAAAATCCAGCTGAAAAGTTTGGCAGGCTCTCAGATTTTGCATACCTTTGCACCTTATTATGGACGAAACAATGAACATAGCGGAACAGGAAGTAGCAGTAGCCCAGGAACCTGAGCGGCTGGTGCTGCGCACAGAGGGACTGGTCAAAATCTACGGAAAGCGCACGGTGGTCAACGATGTGAGCTTTGACGTGAAGCAGGGCGAGATTGTCGGACTGCTGGGACCTAACGGTGCCGGTAAGACTACGTCGTTCTACATGACGACGGGACTCATCGTTCCTAACGGCGGACACATCTACTTAGGCGACGAGGAGGTGACGAGCTACCCGGTGTACAAGCGTGCCAGGGCCGGCATCGGCTATCTGGCGCAAGAAGCCTCGGTGTTCCGCAAGATGACGGTGGAAGACAACATCCTGAGCGTACTGGAGATGACGGGCAAGCCCCGCGACTACCAGATGGAGAAGTTAGAGAGCCTCATCAAGGAGTTTCGTCTGCAGAAGGTGCGCAAGAACACGGGCGACCGCCTCTCGGGTGGTGAGCGCCGCCGCACGGAGATAGCCCGCTGTCTGGCCATCGAACCGAAGTTCATCATGCTTGACGAGCCCTTTGCCGGCGTTGACCCCATCGCCGTAGAGGACATCCAGCAGATTGTCTGGCAACTGAAATACCGCAACATCGGCATCCTCATCACCGACCATAACGTGCACGAAACGCTGAACATTACGGACCGCGCCTACCTGCTCTTTGAGGGCCGCATCCTGTTCAAGGGTACTCCTGACGAACTGGCCGTCAACCCCATCGTCAAGGAGAAATACCTCGGTTCGAACTTCGTACTGCAAAAGAAGGATTTCCAGAAAATGGCCGAAGAAAAACGGCGTAAGGAGATGGAAGAAGATGTATCGTTGTCGTAGAGGCAACTGACAGATTATATTTTCAAAACACAAATTAAATAGCGCATGAGAAGATTTTTTACTTTCTTATTTTTCGTAGTGACAGTTCTTGCTGCCCGTGCAACTGATTACAATGTACCCATCACGGTCATCGTCAACGGTGAGAGTTCTGAGCAGACCGGCGTCATCACTATTGTAGAAAACGACGGTATGTATGACCTCACGATGAAAAATTTCATTCTGCAGAATGGTGAAACCCAGATAGGTGTGGGCAATGTGGAACTGAAAAATATCAAGCCATATCAGGACGGCGATGCCACCCTGCTGCTCGCCAACAAAACCGTTACCATCACCCGTGGCGACGACCCCAATGTGGGAATCTGGATGGCTGATTTTCTGCCTCCCGTCCCTGTGGAATTACGGGGAAAGATAGAAGGCGACCACCTGCGTTGCTTTATCGACATAGACATGATGGAGTCCCTGCAACAGGTCATCCAGGTTGCTATCGGCAGCGGCTATCAGCTGCCCAACCAGAGTTTTGAAGCATGGCACACATCATCCGAAAACTACGTAGAACCTAACAGCTGGCATTCGTTTGAGAGTGCCACAGGTGGCTTCGCAGGTTTGGCCGGTCACCATCTCAAAAAGTCAAGCGATGCCCACTCCGGCGATACCAGCGCACGTATCTATGCGACATCCCTCTTTGGCATTATAGCCAATGGCACTATGACGACAGGCCGCATGAATGCCGGTTCGATGACAGCAACCGATAAAGAAAACAATGCCTATCTTGACACGAGCAAGACTGATGTCGACGGCAATGGCGACCCCTTTTACATCCCCCAGTATTCACGCCCCGACTCTGTGGCCGTTTGGGTAAAATTCAAGCAGGGTAAGGCTACACCTTCCCACCCTTACGCTACTATCAGCGCCGTCATCACCAACGGTACCTACTATCAGGACCCTGAGGACAAAACCTATTCCAACGTTGTGGCAAAAGCCAAGAACAACAAGATTGCCACGACCGGCGACAAGTGGGTTCGCATCTCGGCGCCTTTTGTCTACACCAAAAATACTGTAGAGCCTCAGGCTATACTGATCACCATCTCTACCAATGCCGATGCCGGCGAGGGCAGTGCCAACGATGAAGTACTGGTTGACGACATAGAATTGGTGTACAATGCCAAGGTGACCAGTCTGAAGATCAAAGGTCAGGACGTGGCAGGCTTCAGCCCGGACAAGAACGAGTATGCGATGGAACTGAACAGTGTCATCACGGCTGATGACATTGAACTGACCGTTGACGGAAAGGCCACCAACAAAGTCAAGACCGTTGAGGTGGAGTATGACAATGATAACCAGCCGACAGGATATTACTTATGTACCGCTACCGCTATTGGTGCTGATATGTCTGCCATGTCAACCTACGTTGTCAAGGTCAAGAGCAATGCCACTGCCATCAGCAACCTGCCGGCAGCAACAGAAAACCGTCCGACGGCCTTCTTCACGCTCGACGGTCGTCAGGTCAAGACGCTCAATCCAGGCAATATCTACATCATCCGACAGGCCGACGGTACCATTACCAAGGTTCGCCGTTAATGCTTTTCGGCGCCGCCATCCTGAAAGAAATATTAAAAATTTATGCAATATTTTGAGATTAGAGTAATTCTTCGTACCTTTGCACGCTCAAAACGCATATATATTATTAAATAAGGTATAATTAAAAGATGAATATCACATTTGAAGCTCCAGACAAGATCAATGGTTTGATGACCATCACATTGGAGAAAGAGGACTACCAGCCTGAGGTAGACAAGACCCTGAAAGATTATCGTAAGCGTGCCAACGTCCCTGGTTTCCGCCCGGGTCAGGTTCCCATGGGAATCATCAAGCGCCAGTATGGCCCTGCCGTCAAGGTGGACGTGGTGAACAAAATGCTGGGTGAGAAGCTCAACAGCTATATCATTGATAACAAAATCAAAATGCTCGGACAGCCCATGCCCAGCGAGCAGCAGGAGACGCTCGACTTCGACAACGAAGACGCTCCCCTGACCTTCAAGTTCGACATCGCCGTAGCGCCGGAGTTCAACGCCGAGTTGACTGGCAAGGACAAGATCGACTACTATAACATCACTGTTGACGACAAGCTCATCGACCAGCAGGTGGAGATGTACCAGAGCCGCTCGGGTCGCTATGAGAAGGTGGAGCAGTATGACGGCGAACAGCGCGACATGCTGAAGGGTGACCTGCGAGAGCTGGATGCCGACGGCAACGTGAAGGAAGGTGGCATCGAGGTGGCTGACGCCGTGCTGATGCCTCAGTACATAAAGGTGGAAGACCAGAAGAAGCTCTTCGACAATGCCAAGTTGGGCGACATCATCACATGGAATCCCCGCAAGGCCTATCCCGAGAGCGACGTAGAGGTATCGAGCCTGCTGAAGATTGAGAAGGACCAGGTTGCCGAGCACACTGGCGACTTCACTTACCAGATTACCGAAATCAGCCGCTTCATCAAGGCTGAGGTCAACCAGGAGCTGTTCGACCAGACCTTCGGCGAGGGTACCGTCAAGAATGAGAAGGAGTTCCGTCAGAAGATCAGCGACATGATTGCCCAGCAGTTCAAGGCTGACTCCGACTACAAGTTCCTGCTCGACGTCCGCGCCCACATGGAGAAGAAGGTTGGCAAACTGGAATTCCCCGAGGCCATCCTGAAGCGCGTCATGCTGCAGAACAACAAGGATCGCGGCGAGAAGTTTGTTGAGGAGAACTTCGAGGGCAGCATCAAGGAACTGGGCTGGCACCTCATCAAGGAGCAGCTCGTTGCTGCCAACGGCATCAAGATAGAGAACGACGACCTGAAGAACGTTGCCAAGGAAGCCGCCCGCGCACAGTTTGCCCAGTACGGCATGTCAAATGTTCCCGATGAGTACTTAGAGAACTACGCTACGGAGATGCTGAAGAAGCAGGAGAACGTTGACGGACTCGTTGACCGCGCCGTAGACCTGAAGCTCACCGCAGCCCTCAAGAACGTGGTGAAACTGAACGAGAAAGACATCACCATGGAGGACTTCCAGAAGCTGTTACAGAAAAAGTAAATAACGCTTTATATTTCTTTAACCAAAAAAAAGAGTCGGAATGCATGGCGTTCCGACTTTTTTTCGTAATTTTGTATCTACGTTTTACACAGAAGAGCCGAAAACACAGCTCTATTGTTCTAAAAGGAGAAAGAAAAATATGAATAACGACTTTAGGAAATATGCTACCAAGCATCTTGGAATAAACGGCCTCGTGCTCGACGAAGTGATGAGCGCACAGGCTCAGTATCTGAACCCCTACATCCTGGAGGAGCGTCAGCTGAACGTCACCCAGATGGATGTCTTCAGCCGTCTGATGATGGATCGCATCATCTTCCTCGGCACCCAGATTGACGACTATACTGCCAACACGCTGCAAGCCCAGCTGCTCTATCTGGACTCCGTGGACTCGGGCAAGGACATCAGCATCTACCTCAACTCCCCCGGCGGCAGCGTCACGGCAGGTCTCGGCATCTACGACACCATGCAGTTCATCACCAGCGACGTTGCCACCATCTGTACTGGCATGGCAGCCTCGATGGCCGCCGTCCTCTTAGTGGCAGGCAAGGAGGGCAAGCGCTCGGCACTGCCCCACAGCCGCGTGATGATTCACCAGCCGTTGGGCGGTGTGCAAGGCCAGGCTTCAGACATCGAGATTGAGGCCAAGGAAATCATGAAATTCAAGAAAGAACTCTATACCATTATCTCTGAGCACTCACACACCCCCTACGACAAGGTGTGGAACGACTCTGACCGCAACTACTGGATGACGGCAGAAGAGGCCAAGGAATATGGTATGATAGACCAGGTACTGGTAAGGAAATAAGAAGAAAAGGAAAAGAGACAGTGAGAAAATCATGTAATTTCTGTGGACGAAGCGAACGGGAGGTAAAACTTCTGATTACGGGTGTCAATGGCTGCATCTGTGAAGACTGCGCCATTCAGGCTTATCAGGTGGCCACGGCCAACGGCTACGGTCCTGATGCCAAGAAACAGGCATCAGACTTTAGATTCAAGCGCATTCCGAAACCCAAGGAAATCAAGGAGCACCTCGACCAGTACGTCATCGGTCAGGACGAAGCCAAGCGCTACCTGTCCGTCGCCGTCTACAACCACTATAAGCGCCTGCAGCAGCCCGAAACCGACAACGGCGTGGAGATCGAGAAGTCGAACATCATCATGGTGGGTTCGACGGGAACGGGTAAAACCCTGTTGGCACGTACCATCGCCAAGATGCTGGAAGTGCCCTTTACCATTGTCGATGCTACGGTGCTGACGGAAGCAGGCTATGTCGGCGAGGACGTTGAGAGCATTCTGTCACGCCTGCTACAGGTGGCCGACTACAACGTCGAGGCAGCCCAGCGCGGCATTGTCTTCATCGACGAAATTGACAAGATAGCCCGCAAGTCGGACAATCCGTCCATCACAAGGGATGTCAGTGGCGAAGGCGTTCAGCAGGGATTGCTGAAACTGCTGGAAGGCACCATCGTCAACGTGCCGCCGCAGGGCGGTCGCAAGCACCCTGACCAGGAGTACATCCACGTCGACACACGGCACATCCTGTTTATCTGTGGCGGTGCCTTCGACGGCATTGAGCGCAAGATAGCCCAGCGTCTGAACACCCATGTGGTGGGATACAACTCCGTACAGAACGTGCGCAAGATTGACAAGGGCGACCTGATGAAATACATCCTGCCGCAAGACTTGAAGTCCTACGGTCTGATTCCGGAGATTATCGGCCGCCTGCCCGTGTTGACGTACCTGAACCCGTTGGACCGCGATGCACTGACAAAAATCCTGACAGAACCCAAGAACTCCATCATCAAGCAGTATGAAAAGCTGTTCGAGATGGATGGCATCAAACTGACGTTCACACCGGAGGCGCTAACCCTCATCGTCGACAAGGCGATGGAGTACAAGCTTGGGGCTCGCGGCCTGCGCTCTATCGTGGAAAGCATCATGATGGATGCCATGTTTGAAATACCTTCTAAACGAACAAAATCCTTTGAGGTGACGGCAGACTACGTCCAGGAGCAAATAGCCAAGTCGCACCTGCAATAACAACTATAAGAAGTCTATGGCAAAAAAGAAAGAAAATCTTACAGAAGCACTCAAGAAGTTTTTCGGCTTTGACAAATTCAAGGGCGATCAGGAAGCCATTATCAAAAACGTGCTTGATGGCAAGGACACCTTTGTGCTGATGCCGACAGGTGGCGGCAAGTCGTTGTGCTACCAACTGCCGTCGCTACTCATGGAAGGTACGGCCATCGTCATATCGCCGCTGATAGCCCTGATGAAAAACCAGGTCGACGTCATCAGTTCCATGAGCGAGGAGGGCACGGCACACTACCTGAACTCGTCACTTAACAAAGCAGCCATCGATCAGGTCAAGGCCGATATCCTTGCCGGCAAGACCAAACTGCTCTATGTTGCCCCCGAGTCGCTGACAAAGGAAGACAACGTCGAGTTCCTGCGCCAGGCCAAGATATCGTTCTATGCCATCGACGAGGCACACTGTATCTCAGAATGGGGTCACGACTTCCGCCCGGAGTACCGTCGCATACGCCCCATCATCAACGAGATTGGCAAAGCTCCTATCATCGCCCTGACGGCGACAGCCACCGACAAGGTGCGTACCGACATCAAGAAAAACTTAGGCATCATAGACGCTGACGAGTTCAAGAGCTCGTTCAACCGTCCCAACCTCTATTACGAGGTACGTCCCAAGACCATCGATGTCGACAAGGACATCATCCGCTTCATCAAGCTGCACCCCGGCAAGAGCGGCATCATCTACTGTCTGTCGCGCAAGAAGGTGGAGGAACTGGCGGAAATACTGAAGGCCAACGATATCAAGGCAGCCCCCTACCATGCCGGTCTTGAGTCGACGCTGCGTTCGCAGACACAGGACGACTTCCTGATGGAGAAGATTGACGTCATCGTGGCAACCATTGCCTTCGGCATGGGCATCGACAAGCCTGACGTACGCTTTGTCATCCATTACGACATCCCCAAGTCGTTAGAGGGTTACTACCAGGAGACGGGACGTGCCGGACGTGACGGCGGCGAGGGTTTGTGCATCACGTTCTATGCCCAGAAAGACCTCCAGAAGCTCGATAAGTTCATGGAAGGCAAACCCGTAGCAGAGCAGGACATTGGCCGTCAGTTACTGGCAGAAACGGCAGCCTACGCCGAGACTTCGGTATGCCGTCGTAAAATGCTGCTACACTATTTCGGTGAGGAATACACACAGGACAACTGCCACAACTGTGACAACTGCCTGCACCCGAAGACCAAGATTGAAGCCAAGAAGCTGCTAGTCATCATCCTGAATGCCGTCCATGCCCTCAAAGAGAATTTCCGCACAGAATACGTCATCGACTTTGTAGAGGGAAGAGACACGGAAGAAATCCTGGCCCACAAGCACCAGAACCACGAACTCTTTGGTGCCGGCGAGGACGAAGACCAGAAGCTCTGGAACCCCGTCATCCGACAGGCACTGATTGCCGGTTACCTGAAGAAAGACGTTGAGAACTACGGACTGCTGAAGCTGACATCGGCTGGCAAGAAATTCCTGAAGAACCCTGTCTCGTTCATGATTGTCGAAGACCATGAGTTCAGCGAGGACTACGACTCGCCGGCAGACCATGAAGGCGGCACCAGCGCACTGGATCCGACGCTGAGCGCCATGCTGAAAGACCTGCGCAAGAAGGTCAGCAAGAAGCTGGACCGTCCGCCGTATGTCATTTTCCAAGATGTCAGCATAGAGCAGATGGCTACCGACTACCCGGTGACACTGGAAGAGCTCAAGAACATCCAAGGCGTCGGCGAAGGCAAAGTGCGCCAGCCGTATGCCAAGGACTTTGTAGACCTCATCAAGCGCTACTGCGAAGAGAACGAGATTGAGCGCCAGGCCGACATGCGCGTCCGTACAGTGGCCAAGAAGTCGATACTCAAGGTCAAGATCATTCAGGCCATTGACCGCCAGATAGCCCTTGACGATATTGCCACCGCTCAGGGACTGGAGTTCGAGGAGCTGTTGGACGAGGTGGAAGCCATCGTGTACAGCGGCACCAAACTGAACATCGACTATTTCCTGGAAGAGGTCATGGACGAAGACCATGTGGACGACATCTACGACTATTTTGCCGACAGTGACACCGACTCGTTAGAGGAAGCGCTCAAAGAACTGGGCGCCGAGTGTTCGGAAGATGAAATCCGTCTGGTCAGAATCAAGTTCATCAGCGAAATGGCCAACTGACGCTTCGCGTTAAATCGTATTAATATTGCGTGCAAATGACTGCTATCTCGAAAAAAAGCAGTAAATTTGCACGCAATAAAATTTAAAGTAGTATTTTTATGTCATCATTTATTGCAGATAAGATTGTGATGGACGGTCTGACATTCGACGACGTCCTGTTGATTCCCGCTTATTCAGAGGTGCTGCCCAAGACGGTAGAGTTGCGCACGAAGTTTTCCCGGAACATCGAGCTGAACATCCCCTTTGTCACTGCTGCCATGGATACCGTCACTGAAAGTCAGATGGCTATTGCCATTGCCCGTGAAGGTGGTATCGGTGTCATCCACAAGAACATGTCGATAGAGAATCAGGCCCGTGAGGTCGCTATTGTGAAGCGTGCCGAGAACGGTATGATCTACGACCCCGTGACCATTCGTCGCGGTTCGACGGTGAAGGATGCCCTCGACATCATGTCAGAATATCACATCGGTGGTATCCCTGTAGTGGACGAGGAGAACTGTCTGGTAGGTATCGTCACCAACCGCGACCTGCGCTTCGAGCGCCGACTGGACCGCAAGATTGACGATGTGATGTCAAAGGACAATCTCGTGACGACGCATCAGCAGACTGACCTGACGGCTGCTGCCCAGATTCTGCAAGAGAACAAAATAGAAAAGCTGCCCGTGGTTGACAAGGACAACCACTTGGTAGGTCTGATTACCTATAAGGACATCACCAAGGCCAAGGACAAGCCCATGGCTTGCAAAGACGAGAAAGGCCGTCTGCGCGTTGCCGCTGGTGTCGGCGTGACCAGCGACACGCTGGACCGCATGCAGGCGCTGGTGAACGCCGGTGCTGACGCCATCGTCATCGATACAGCCCACGGTCATTCCAAGGGTGTGGTCGAGAAGCTGAGAGAAGCCAAGGCTTCGTTCCCCGGCATTGACATCGTGGTGGGTAACATTGCCACAGGTGCCGCCGCCAAAATGCTGGTCGAGAACGGCGCCGATGCCGTCAAGGTAGGTATCGGTCCGGGCTCTATCTGCACGACGCGTGTTGTCGCAGGTGTCGGCGTACCCCAGCTGAGTGCCGTCTACGATGTCTATCAGGCACTGTTAGGCACTGGTGTTCCCCTGATTGCCGACGGTGGTCTTCGTTATTCAGGCGACATCGTCAAGGCCTTGGCAGCCGGCGGTTCTTCCGTGATGATCGGTTCGTTGGTAGCTGGTACAGAGGAAAGTCCCGGCGACACCATCATCTACAACGGCCGTAAATTCAAGAGCTATCGCGGCATGGGTTCCTTGGAGGCTATGGAGCACGGTTCAAAGGACCGCTACTTCCAGGCAGACACCAAGGATGTTAAGAAGCTGGTGCCCGAGGGCATCGCAGGACGTGTTCCTTATAAAGGCACCGTGCAGGAGGTCATCTATCAGATGGTAGGTGGTCTGCGCTCGGGCATGGGTTATTGCGGTGCTGCCACTATCGAGCTGTTGCACGAGGCGAAGTTTACCCGCATCACCAACGCCGGTGTCAACGAGAGCCATCCGCATGACATCACGATTACATCGGAAGCGCCCAATTATTCCAGACCTAACGATTAATACGGGCTTCGCCCTAATTGAGAATTGAAAATTGATAATTGAAAAATAATCTTTGACGGATGAAACTGAAATTGATTCTGGCAGCTTGCCTGCTGAGCACTGCTGCCATCGCGCAGACGAGCGATCCGATTGTAATGACTGTGGCTGGCGTTGATGTACCACGGTCGGAGTTTGAGTATTCATATAACAAGAACAATACCGACGGCGTCATTGATAAGAAGAGCGTTGACGAGTATGTGGACCTATTTATCAACTATAAGCTGAAGGTGCAGGCCGCCTTGGATGCCCGCATCGACACAACGGCAGCCTTCCGCTCTGAATTTGCTCAGTATCGTGACCAGCAGGTGCTGCCCACCTTCGTCACAGACGACGACATGCTGGTTGAAGCCCAGAAGGTGTATGACCAGACGGTAGAGAGCATCGGTCCCGACGGTCTCGTCATGGCTAGCCACATCCTGATACTCATCCCGCAAAAGGCCACACAAGAGCAGCAGGACGAAGCCAAACGCCGCATCGACTCCGTTTATACGGCGTTGAAAGCAGGTGCTGACTTTGAGGCATTGGCCAAGCAGGTGTCTCAAGACCCCGGTTCGGCAAGCCGTGGCGGTATGCTGGGATGGTTCAGCCGCAACCAGATGGTCAAAGAGTTTGAGGATGCCGCCTTTGCCCTGCAGCCCGGCGAGATGAGCAAGCCCGTCATGTCACCGTTTGGTTGGCACATTATCCTGATGAAAGAGCGCAAGCAATTAGAACCCTTTGAGCACCACAAGGACAACATTCTCCGATTCCTTGACCAGCGCGGTGCGCGCAATGCCATCACCAGACAAAAGGTGGACGCCATCGTCAAGGCCTCGAACGGTTCAATGACCAAGGAACAGCTGTTGGAACAGCGTGCTGACTCGCTGTCTGCCGCCGACCAGGAAATGCGCTACCTGATTAAGGAATACCATGACGGACTGCTGTTGTACGAAATCAGCAACCAAACTATCTGGGACAAGGCAGCAAAAGACGAACAGGCACTGGCATCTTACTTCAAAAAGAACAAGAAGAAATACACCTGGGAGGAGCCCCGCTTTAAGGGTATTGCCTACCATGTCAAGCAGCAGGACGACGTCAAGGCAGTTGCCAAATGCGTGAAGAAGCTGAAGTTTGAGGACTGGAACGATGCCCTGCGCAAGACATTCAATAACGATTCTATCATCCGTATTCGCGTGGAGAAGGGTCTCTTCAAGAAGGGTGACAACAAACTCATCGACCGCGAGGTGTTCAAGCAGAAAGACGTCAAGGTGGACAGCGTCAAGGGCTATCCCATTGATGCCACCTACGGCAAGCTGCTGAAGAAGCCGCAGGACTATACCGACGTACGCGGACTGGTCACTGCCGACCTGCAGGATGAGATGGAGCGCCTCTGGGTTGCAGACCTGCGCAAGAAGTATCCTGTCATCGTCAACAGAGAAGTCTTAAAGACCGTCAACCAGCATGAATAAAGCCATCATCACAGCAACAGCCCTCTTCTCCTGCGCGGTTCTGTTTACTGCGGCCATGCCGCAGTCTACTCCACTGCCTGCCAACAATGATACTGACAGCCTCGGCACCATTGTCGATGAGGTCATCTGGGTTGTCGGCGACGAAGCTATCCTGAAGTCCGACGTCGAGGCACTGCGTCTCCAAGGACAGCAGGAAGGCATGCACTGGAAGGGTGACCCCGACTGTGCTATTCCCGAACAGATAGCCGTCCAGAAGCTATACCTCAACCAGGCCATCATCGATAGTGTTGAAGTGACGGAATCAGAGATCACACAGGGTGTGGAGCAGTATATCGAAAACATGATTTCTGTCATCGGCTCACGCGAGAAGTTGGAAGAATACCAGAAGAAGAGCATCAGCCAGATACGCTCCGACTTACGCGATTCATACCGGGAACGGCAAATGGTACAGGGTATGCAGCAAAAGATTGTCAAGGATATCACGGTGACACCGTCTGACGTCCGCCGATATTTCAAAGACATCCCTCAAGACAGCATTCCGTTTGTTCCTACCGAAGTTGAAGTGCAGATTATCACCCAGCAGCCCCGCGTGGAACAGGAAGAAATCAACCGTGTCAAAGAGGAGCTGCGCGACTATACGGACCGCGTCAACAAAGGAGAATCGTCGTTTCAGACACTGGCTCGCCTGTATTCGGAAGACCCTGGCTCTGCCCGCCGTGGCGGCGAACTCGACTATACCGGTCGTGGCATGCTGGACCCAGCCTTTGCCAATGTGGCCTTCGGTCTGACAGACCCGAAGAAGGTATCAAAGATTGTGGAGTCGGAATTCGGTTTCCATATCATCCAGCTCATTGACAAACGCGGCGACAAGATCAAGGTACGCCATATCCTGCGCAAACCTGTGGTCAGCGACGAAGCCGTAGAAAAATCCTTAGCCCGTCTCGACACGGTAGCCAACGCCATTCGTGAGAGTGTACCGCCAGAGATGATTAAGAGTATCTTCAAGGACAAGGACGGCAAAGCCATCGAGAAGTTCTCCTTTGAGGACGGCGTTGCACTTTTCTCCGACGATAAGGACACCCGTAACAACAATGGTCTGATGGCCAATGTGACCCAGGAAGGCCGTACCTCACGCTTTAAACTGGCTGACCTGCCGCCTGAGGTAGCGAGGGCTGTCGACGGTTTGAACGTCGGTGACGTTTCTGCCCCCTTCCAGATGATGAACGAGCGCGGCAAGACTGTCTGCGCCATCGTCAAGCTGAAGAGCCGTACGGAGGGACATAAAGCGACAATCACTGAGGACTTCCAGGTATTGAAGAATCTGGTATTGGAGAGACTCCGCGCCAAGAAGCTGCACGAATGGGTGGTCAACCGCATCAAGTCTACCTATGTACGCATCAATGACCGCTATCGTAACTGCGACTTTGAATACGAAGGTTGGGTGAGATAATGCATAAATTAAGGAAGTGAAGAGATACCTTTTTGTCATTTTGGGCTTGGTAGTGCTGGGTATGGTGTTTGCCATGCAGCCGGCACGAAAGCGTGCTCCACGGAAAAAGAAGGTGGAGGACAAGCGCGTCTATCTGGTGCATGCTGACAATCTGCACTACGACCAGTTCCAGAATGGTGACGCCCAGGTCTTGAAAGGCAATGTACACTTCCGCCATGTGGGGGCCAACCTCTATTGCGACAGTGCCAACTTCTTTGAGCAGTCCAATTCCTTCGAGGCTTTCGGCCATGTCAAGATGATACAGGGCGACACACTGAGGCTGACCAGCGACTATGCCTACTATGACGGCAACGACCAACTGGCACAGGCCCGCCATAACGTCATCCTCAAGCATCGCAAGTCGACGCTTTATACCGACTCGCTCAACTATGACCGCATGTACAACTTCGGTAACTTCTTTGAAGGCGGAAAGCTCGTTGACGGCAAGATGACGCTGACCAGCGACTGGGGCGAGTACCATACGGACACCAAGATGGCTATGTTCTACTATGACGTTCGCCTGAAGGACAAGAAGATGTATATGACCACCGACTCGCTGTACTACGACACGCGAACGTCTACTGCGCATATTGTGGGACCGTCTAAGATTCACTCCGGCAATAGCGTCATCTACAGTGAAGACGGCTATTATAACACACGCACAGAAGAGTCGAAGCTCTTCGGACGTTCTGTCATCAACGACCAGGGGCGTACGCTGATAGGCGACAGCGTCTTCCACAATGCCAAGACCGGCACCAACTATGCCTACTGGAATGTGATCATGACCGATTCGGTGAACAAGAACATGCTGACAGGCGACTACTGTGAGTATAACGATTCTACCGGCTATGCCATGGCTACCAAGAATGCCGTCACGGTGGATTTCTCGCAGAAGGACTCGCTCTTCATGCATGCCGACACCTTTAAGATTTACACCTACAACATCAAGACGGATTCTGTATACAGGATGATACACGCGTATAATAAGGTACGCGCATACCGTACTGACGTACAGGCCGTCTGTGACTCACTGGTCTATAACTCGCAGGACTCCTGTATGACCATGTACCGTGACCCCATCATCTGGAATGAGGGGCAACAGCTGTTGGGCGAGAAGATCTGTGTCTACATGAAGAACGGCACCATCGACTGGGCACACGTTATCGGACAGGCATTCTCTATTGAACAGATGCCAGACTCCACGCACTACAACCAGGTGTCGTCAAAAGAGATGAAAGCCTTCTTTGAAGAGGGGCAGATACGTGAGTCGCAGGCCATTGACAACGTGCGCATCGTCTACTATCCCATCGATGATGCCGACAGTACGCTGATAGGTCTGAACTATACAGAGACACCGCTGCTGAAGATGTTTCTGGAAAACCGCAAGATGCAGCGCATCTGGATGGAGAAGCCCAAAGGTACCCTCTACCCCATGACGCAGATTCCGCCCGAGAAATATCTGCTCCCGGGTTATGCTTGGTTTGACTATGTGCGTCCCGTCAACAAGGAAGACATCTTTAACTGGCGCCCCAAGAAGGGAGGTACGGAACTGAAGGAACAGAAACGTCGCGAAGCTCCCAGGCACAGTGTCTCAAAGCAGGAACAGCCACAAGAACAACCACAAGAACAAGCACAAGCCACCGACCCGACATGACAGACGTAATCCAATTGCTCCCAGACAGTGTGGCCAACCAGATTGCCGCCGGCGAGGTGATACAACGCCCGGCCTCTGTGGTCAAGGAACTGGTGGAGAATGCCGTGGATGCCGGCGCTCATACCATCAACGTACTGGTGGTGGATGCCGGACGCACGTCTATACAAGTCATCGACGACGGCTGCGGCATGTCAGAAACCGATGCCCGTCTGGCTTTTGAGCGCCATGCAACGTCCAAGATCCGTAAGGCCGACGACCTCTTCTCACTACACACTATGGGCTTCCGCGGCGAGGCACTGCCTTCTATTGCCGCCGTCTCACAGGTTGAGCTGCGTACACGTCGCAGCAGCGACGAGATAGGAACGTGCCTGACACTCAGTGGTTCACGCGTGGAGAGCCAAGAGCCTTGCTCCTGTAACGTGGGCAGCCGTTTTACCGTCAGCAACCTGTTCTTTAACGTGCCGGCACGGCGTAAATTTCTCAAGACCAACGTAACGGAACTCAACAACATCCTGACAACCTTCGAACGCATCGTACTCGTCTATCCCGACATCTGCTTCACACTGCACAGCAATGGTCAGGAACTGATGAACCTGCGCGCCGGTTCCCTGCGACAACGCATTACCGATGTCTATGGCCGACGCTACGGACAAGACCTGCTGCCTTTAGAGGTAGAAACGGCACTCTGCAAGGTGACGGGCTTTGTGGCCAAACCGGAAACAGCCCGCAAGAAAGGCGTGGCTGAATACTTCTTCGTCAACGGGCGCTATATGAAGCATCCCTATTTCCACAAAGCGGTGCAACAGGCCTACGAACGGCTGATTCCTTCTGGCATGCATGTGCCCTATTTCATTCATTTTCATGTCAATCCCGCTGACATTGACGTCAACATCCATCCCACTAAGACAGAAATCAAGTTCGAGAACGAACAGGCCATCTGGCAGATTCTCACCGCTGCCGTCAAGGATGCCATCGGACAGTTCTGCGCTATTCCCCAAATAGACTTCGACACGGAAGGAAAACCCGAGATGCCAGTCTTCAACGCCCAAGGAACAGATTATCCTGACATGCCCAAGACGGTGCAGACACCACAATACAATCCCTTCACGCAACACACCCCTGCAAAACCGAAGGTGACACCAGGCTGGGAACAGCTCTATGAAGGACAGCAGCAGACATCAAAGGGACAGGAACTGTTTGACATACCTTTTGAGGAACAGGCGACAGCAGTAGGCGTGGAAGAGAAATCACCCATCCACTATCAATACAAAGGCCGTTACATCATGACAGCCGTGAAGTCCGGACTGATGGTTATCGACCAAAACCGTGCCGACATCCGTATCCGCTACGAGCGATACCTGTCGCAACTGCAGACACGCACCGCCGACATCCAGCAGGTGCTGTTTCCGGAAGTCGTACAGTTTCCACCCTCAGAGAACGTCGTGATGGAGAAGTTGCTGCCGCGACTGGCTGCTGTGGGTTTTGACCTGACACCCCTCGGACAGGGCAGCTATGCCGTGAACGGCATTCCCGGAGGCATTGAGGGATTAGACTACGTCCGGCTCTTACGCAACATGGTGGATGATGCGACACAGCATGGTGTTGTCAACGATGACGAACTGAACAGCTCGCTGGCGCTGAGTATGGCACGCCATGCAGCGATACCCCAAGGACAAGTACTGGACAATGAGGAGATGGAAAACCTCGTCAACGAGCTGTTTGTCTGCTCTAATGTCAACTACACGCCTGACGGCAGACCCATCCTCGCCATCCTGCCTCAGCACGATATAGAGCAACTGCTGGGATAGATAAGAGATAAGAGATAAAAGATAAGAGATATTATGAAGAAACTTTTGATGATACTGGCTATGGCCGGTACTGTGGCAACAGCCAGCGCTCAGATGGAAGTGACAGAAGAGAAGCATAGTGTGGCTACCAACTCGTTCTGGGCCAACTGGTTCGTACAGGCCAATGCCGTAGGGACATCGTTCTGGGGGAGTCAGGAAGACTCATCCATTAAATTCAGCAAACTGACCAAGGACTACCGCACTAATCTCGGCTTGTCATTGGCTATCGGCAAGTGGTTCACACCAGGTTTAGGTCTCCGCACGAAACTGAACGGTTTCTGGGGACGGTCCGTCATCTCCGAGGACAAGTCCGTCAATGCCGACAAATACTGGACGCTCTACGAACAGGTGCTTTTCAACCTCAGCAACATGCTGATGGGCTATAGCGAGGAACGCGTATGGAATTTCATCCCCTATATCGGTGGCGGCATAGGCCGTAACATGACCTATAACCGCTATGCCATGGGACTGAGTGCCGGATTGCTCAATACATTCCGCCTCTCACGCAGACTGTCCTTCAACGTCGACATCAACATCTATGCCATGGAAGCTGACTTCGACGGATGTCCTGTCTACCACAATGCTTCGCACACCTTCAAGAACAAAGACCGTAACCTGAACGTGGAGCTTGGCTTCACCTATCGCATAGGCAACAGCACATGGAAGAGAACAACAGACTACAAAGCCATACAGGAGCTCTCACAAAGCGAGATTGACGCGCTCAATGCACAGCTGGCTGATGTCATGGCGGAAAACGAGCGGTTGAATAGCATGCTGTCTGAACAGCAAGTGCCTGTGGCTCCTGCTACGATCACCAAGATGGTCAGCGCACCGGTGTCTGTTTTCTTTGAACTGGGCAAGGCCGTCATCAGTTCACAGCGCGACCTGCAGGATGTCCAGGAACTGATCCGTGTGACAGCAGAGCAACAGGATGCTACCTTCCTGATTACCGGATATGCCGACAGCGAGACTGGCAACGCAGAACTCAACAACAAACTGTCACAAGAGCGTGCTGAAGCACTGGCTGCCGAACTGGTCAAGATGGGCGTCAGCAGTGACCGCATCAAAACGGTAGCAGCAGGCGGTGTCGACACCCTCAATCCGAATGAGTTCAACCGTCGCGCAACGGTGGAAGTGAAGTGAGAAAAGCGTCATCTATGAGCGCTTTTGAAGTATTTTTATAGGAAAAGACAAAAAAGTGGGGCAAAAGTTTGGCAGTTTCAAAAAAATGCCTTACCTTTGCACCCGCTTACAAAGAAAAGGGCGCTTAGCTCAGCTGGTTTAGAGCATCTGCCTTACAAGCAGAGGGTCGGCGGTTCGAATCCGTCAGCGCCCACCAAAGAGTTCCGAAGACATTTCGGGACTCTTTTTTGTTAAATATCAAAAAATATCTGTTGAAGGAAGAAAATTTTCAATTTTCAATTTTCAATTTTCAATTTATTTCGTACCTTTGCACCACCATTTGAGAGAATGACATTAACGAATATAACAATAAGGTAAATAAGGTATTAAGAGAAAGATATGGAACTGGACGTATTAACCGCCATTTCGCCTATAGATGGCCGATACAGAAACAAAACCGACAAGTTAGCAGGATACTTTTCCGAATATGCACTCATCCGTTATCGCGTCCGTGTGGAGATAGAATACTTCATCACGCTCTGCGAGTTGCCCCTACCCCAATTAGAGGCTTTCGACCATCAGCTCTTTGAGCCACTGCGCGACATATACCGTCACTTTACGGAAAGCGATGCCGCGCGCGTCAAGGATATTGAGAAAATCACCAACCACGACGTCAAGGCCGTGGAATATTTCATCAAGGAAAAGATTGATGAAAGCCCAGCATTCAAAACCCAGAGCTTAAAATTCAAGGAGTTCATTCATTTTGGACTGACATCACAGGACATCAACAATACCAGCGTACCCCTGAGCATCAAGGAAGCACTGGAGGCCGTGTACTACCCGATGGTAGAAGAACTGATAGAACAGCTGAACGACTATGCCGAGCAATGGAAAAACGTGCCGATGCTGGCCAAGACGCACGGACAGCCCGCCTCTCCTACCCGACTGGGCAAAGAGATCATGGTCTATGTCTACCGTTTGGAGGAACAGCTGCGTGCGCTGAAGGATACACCCATCACTGCAAAGTTCGGCGGTGCTACGGGTAATTACAATGCCCACCACGTAGCCTATCCGCAGTACGACTGGCGTGAGTTCGGTAACAGCTTTGTCAGCGACAAACTGGGACTGGAACGTGAACAGTGGACGACACAGATTTCCAACTACGACTGGTTAGGCGCTATCTTCGATGCCATGCGTCGTATCAACACCATCATCATCGACTTGGACCGCGACTTCTGGATGTATATCTCCATGGAGTATTTCAAGCAGAAGATCAAGGCTGGCGAGGTCGGTTCAAGTGCCATGCCGCACAAAGTAAACCCCATCGACTTTGAGAATTCGGAGGGTAACCTGGGGATGGCCAATGCCATTCTGCAGTTCCTGGCACAGAAATTGCCAGTCAGCAGACTGCAGCGCGACCTCACCGATTCGACGGTGCTCCGCAACGTGGGTGTGCCTGTCGGACATGCCATCATTGCCATCCAAAGTACGCTGAAAGGCCTGCGCAAGCTGATCCTGAACGAGGAGAAGCTGCATGAAGACCTTGAGAACACATGGGCAGTAGTGGCTGAGGCCATTCAGACCATCTTACGCCGTGAGGCCTATCCGAATCCGTATGAGGCGCTGAAGGCACTGACACGCACGAATGCCAAAATGACAGAGCAGACCATCCATGACTTCATCCGTCAATTGGAGGTCAGCGACGAAGTGAAGGAAGAACTGTTGGCTATCACGCCAAGTAACTATACTGGAGTTTAATCATAACTAATAAGAGAACCATTTTACATTTTTATCAACAACACAAGTGAGAGCCGTGAGGTTCTCTGACAAAAGAAACAGGAGAAAAGAAATTATGGAATTAGAAAACGAGAAGAAAAACGAAGGAGCCTCTTTTGAGCAGCAAAACACAACAGGTAACGAAGGTGGCTATCAAGGGTATCGCCCGGGCCGTTCACCGCGTCCGCGCATTCACCAGCAAACACGCCCATACAACCAGGGCGGCTATCATCGCAGTCATAATCAGGAGGAAGGCGGATTCCGTCCCGAAGGTTTTGGTGCAAGCCTACAGGGCGGTGCGCCACAACGTGGCAGCTACCATCCTCGCAACAACTATAACAACGAGTCGCGTCCCCGTCAGCAGTATGGTCAGCAGGGCGGCTACCAGCCCCGTCAAGGCGGCTACGGTCAGCAGGGCGGCTACCAGCAGCGTGGCGGCTATGGCCAGCAGCAGTACGGCGGCTATCGTCCCCGCTACAACCAGCAGGATGGCGAAGGCGGCTATGGTCAGCAGGGTGGCTACCAGCCCCGTCAAGGTGGCTACGGCCAGCAGCGTCAAGGTGGTTATCAGCAGCGTGGCGGCTACGGCCAGCAACGTCAGGGTGGCTATCAGCAGCGTGGCGGCTATGGCCAGCAGCGTCAAGGTGGCTATCAGCAGCGCGGTGGTTTCCGTCAGCGCCCGGGAGGCTATGACCCCAACGCTAAATATTCGATGAAGAAGCGCATAGAGTATAAGGAGGAGAACTACGATCCCAACGAGCCCATCCGCCTAAACAAGTTCCTGGCTAATGCCGGCGTATGTAGCCGTCGTGAGGCCGACGAGTTCATCCAGGCAGGTGTGGTGACCGTCAACGGACAGGTTGTTACCGAACTGGGTACCAAGGTTCTGCGCACGGACGAGGTGAAATTCCACGACACGCCCGTGACCCCCGAGAAGAAGGTCTATGTGCTGCTGAACAAGCCCAAGGACTATGTGACCACCAGCGACGACCCCCAGCAGCGTAAGACGGTGATGGATCTTGTGAAGGGTGCTTGCCCGGAGCGTATCTACCCCGTTGGTCGTCTGGACCGTAACACCACGGGCGTACTCCTGCTCACCAACGATGGAGACCTGGCTTCTAAACTGACACATCCGAAATTCCTTAAGAAGAAGATCTACCATGTCTATCTGGACAAGAACCTGACTGCTCACGACATGCAGCAGATTGCCGAGGGCATCACGTTAGAGGATGGTGACATCAAGGCCGATGCCATTGAATATGCCAGCGAGACTGATAAAAAGCAGGTGGGTATCGAGATCCACAGCGGCAAAAACCGCATTGTACGCCGTATCTTCGAGAGCCTGGGCTACAAGGTGACCAAGCTCGACCGCGTACAGTTTGCCGGTCTGACTAAGAAAAACGTTCGCCGCGGCGACTGGCGCTACCTGACCGAGGAGGAGGTCGACCGCCTGCGCATGGGTGCTTACGAGTAATATTGTTCAGTAGGCCGAGGCTCGGCCTCGGCTTACATAACTAAATGAAAACAATGAAAAGAACAAAGATAATTGACGTGCTGAAGAGCACGGAGTTTGGAAAGGAAGTATGTGTAAAAGGCTGGGTACGTACGCACCGCAGCAGTAAAGCCGTTGACTTCATCGCCCTGAACGACGGCTCGACCATCAAGAACGTACAGGTAGTGGTTGACCCTGCCAAGTTTGACGAGCAGTTGCTCAAAGACATCACCACGGGAGCGTGCATCTGTGCTGAGGGAACACTCGTGGAGAGCCAGGGTGCTGGTCAGGCTTGCGAGATTCAGGCTACCCGCCTGGAGGTTTACGGTCTCTGCGACAACACCTATCCCATGCAGAAGAAAGGTCAGTCATTCGAGGTGATGCGCAAGAATGCCCACATGCGTCTGCGTACCAACACCTTCGGTGCCGTGATGCGCATTCGCCACAATATGGCCATGGCTATCCACACCTATTTCCACGAGCATGGTTTCTTCTATTTCCATACGCCGCTGATTACGGCCTCGGACTGTGAGGGTGCAGGAAATATGTTCCAGGTGACGACGAAGAACCTATATGACCTGAAGAAGGACGAAGACGGCAAGATTATCTACGACGATGACTTCTTCGGCGAACAGACCTCACTGACCGTCTCCGGCCAGTTAGAGGGCGAGTTAGGTGCAACGGCCCTCGGTGCCATCTACACCTTCGGACCCACGTTCCGTGCCGAGAACTCGAACACACCGCGCCATCTGGCTGAGTTCTGGATGGTAGAGCCTGAGGTTGCTTTCCTCG
>JAEEGK010006009.1_pt1 | contig 29266 bp, 27 predicted proteins | sample 8958771 | NCBI WGS metagenome assembly JAEEGK01 (sample SAMN16246547, study PRJNA631951) | gut metagenome | biome: gut microbiome; feature: rumen; material: SC-attached | host: Bos | place: Iran: Karaj | collected 2018-10 | reverse complement strand
TGGGGGCTGCTACCGCGGTAGCAGCCCCCAGGCATGTGCTTAATATGAGCGGAGCTTATCCTAACTTGTTGATATGCAGGCAGAGACTCGACTTCAGGTTGGCGGCCTTGTTCTTGTGGATGATGTTGGTCTTGGCCAGCTTGTCGAGCATCTTCTGCACCTTCGGGTACAGGGCTACAGCCTCGTCCTTGTTTGTCATGGCGCGCAGCTTGCGTACGGCGTTGCGCATGGTCTTTGCATAATACTTGTTGTGAATTGCTCTCTTCTTTTCCTGACGGATTCTCTTCAGGGATGATTTGTGGTTTGCCATTTTTTTGTTTAATTGTTAGTTGTTTGTTGTTAAGTGCCAAAGCCTGTGGGTCTTGCGTCGTGAGCGACCGCCCTGGGCTGACTCTACTGAGCCCTCCGCCACCTTATCCCGGTTTTCGCCGGTAGCACTTGGCTGTGCAGATGACAGATTTGGCAGTGGTAGTCCCTAGGAGAGTCGAACTCCTCTTTAGAGAATGAAAATCTCTCGTCCTAACCGATAGACGAAGGGACCATGCTATTTACGATTTGCGCGTTTTCGATTCACGATGGCGTAAAAAGCGGGTGCAAAGGTACTGCTTTTTTCTTAAACAGCCAAATTTTCTTAAAGAAAAATGCGTCTTCCATGAAAAATAGCTATCTTTGCAGCGTATGAACACCAAGACAGAGGCCCTTGTGCTGCATGCCCTGAAGTACGGCGAGACGCGGATGATAATAGATATGTTCACCCGCGCCTGCGGGCGCCTGTCGTTTATCATACACTTGCCGAAGACCTCGCGGGGCAAGCTGAAGAAGCAGTTGTTTCAGCCGCTGACGCTGCTCAGCATCGAGACCGACGTGCGGCCGAACATGCAGCTGCAGAAACTGCACAATGCCGTCATACTGACGCCGCTCGCGTCGCTTCAGACCGACCCTACAAAGCTCTCCATCACGCTGTTCCTGGCCGAGTTTCTATACCACGCCCTGAAGGGTGAGCAGCGCAACGAGCCGCTGTTCGACTACGTGGCCAGCAGCCTGCAGTGGATTGACGGTGCCGACGGGCACGTGGCCAACTTCCACCTGGTCTTCCTGATGCGCATGGCACGCTTCTTGGGTTTCACGCCCAACCTCGACGGCTACAGTCCCGGCAGCTTTTTCGACTTGCGCGCCTCCACCTTCTCGCAGCAGACGCCGCTCCATCGCGACTACCTCATGCCCGAGGAGGCCGAGAAGGTGCAGCTGATGATGCGCATGGACTACCCGACGATGCACCTCTTCCGGCTGTCGCGCCACGACCGCCTGCGCCTGCTCGACATAGCGCTGACCTACTACCGCATCCACCTGCCCGACTTCCCCGAGCTGCGCTCCTTTGCCGTGCTGCAGGAGATGTGGGAGTGAAAGTTGAATATAAACCCAATAAAAATATAAGCGATGAAAATACTACTGTTTTGCGAGAACAAATATGCGGTCGACATCCTCGGACCGCTGCAGGAGGAGGCCGACAGGCAGGGAGGCAGCGAAGTGCTGTGGTATGTTCACGAGCCGAAGATTCCCGACTTCCCGCTGAAGGACAGCGTGAGGTGGACACACAGCATGCAGCAGGCCCACGACTTCCGTCCCGATGCCGTCTTCGCGCCGGGCAATATCGTGCCCTACTACCTGAGCGGCGTGAAGTGCAGCATCTTCCACGGCTATGCAGCCGAGAAGCGCGACCAGTTCCGCATCCGCAACTACTTCGACATCTACATGACGCAGGGACCTTACTTCACCCGCGAGTTTGAGAAGCTGCGCAAGGGGCGTAGCGACTTCGAGGTGCTGGAGACGGGGTGGACGAGGCAGGACTGGACAGCCCGCCACCGTCACGACTTCGACGCCGAGCGCGAGCGGCTGCTGCGCGAGCACGACTGCCAGCGCATCGTGCTCTATGCCCCGACGTTCTCGCCCCGGCTGACGTCGCTGCCGAAGATCAAGGAGCAGCTCGTGAGACTCGTCGACGAGCGGGGCGTGCTGCTGCTCATCAAGCTGCACCCGCTGACACAGCAGGAGTGGGTCGACGAATACAGGCAGCTGGCCGGCAGCCGCCTGAACATCGTCTTCGAAAGAGACTTCGCCATTACGAAGTATATGCTGATGGCCGACGCGATGGTGAGCGACACGTCGTCGACCATCTACGAGATGCTGCTGTTAGACAAGCCCGTGGTGACACTCAACACCGTCTCGACCGACCCTTACTGGAAGGACATCGACGAACCGGAACAGCTGCTGGCGGCCTACGACGAACTGTTCGACAGCCGCGAGCTGGCAGAGCGGAGGAAATGGGTGATAGCGAATTACGACCCGTACACCGACGGCCGCTGCGCCGAGCGGATGCTGCAGGGAGCACGCGACTTCATTGCCCGTCACGGTGTCCCCGAGAAGCGCCGGCTGAACCTCTGGCGAAAGTATGTCAGCGTGAAGACGTTCGGGCGGGTTCGTCCGTAAACTCGCGGTAGGGCTTCTCCAGGTCGAGAAGCCGGTAGTTCTGTGGAGGCAAGGTTTTGGGAAGTTCCATATAGTTGCCGTAGAGCTGGCGCAGGTAGGAGTCGGGCTGGGCAACCGTCGTCAGCTCCGTGTCCTCGAAGGGCACGGCCAGTGGCTGGCCGAACACCTCTTTCGGAAAGACGCCTTTCGGATACTTGTAGTCGTGGTCGGCAACGAGGCTCGACTCGTCGTAGCCGAACTCCGTCAGCAGGCGCCGCAGCCGCTGGTGGAGTGAGGCCGGACTGTGGAGGCGGCGGACCAGCAGCGGCAGCCAGCTGCGGGGCCCGTGCCCGTGCTTGTAGGGGTCGACGAGGCAGAAGTAAAGCAGCTTCTTGGCGTGGTTCAGCCGCACGTAGTGCCACCAGCGGCGCAGGGGGCTGCCGGTCATGCCGTCGAGCGGGTAAAGGTCGACGGGCAGTCCGCCGACGAAGTCGAACTGCCGCCGCAGGACATAGGTGGTGCGGGCATCCTGTATGCGGGCGAAGAAATAGGGATAGCGGGGATTGGTCTCGCCGCTCACCAGCTCGTAGCCCTCGGGCAGCCACTCGCTGGCATGGGCAATGAGCACGTCGTAGTCGGGGCGGGGCATGCCGACGTCGGCATCGTCGTCCCAGGGAATGAAGCCCTTGTGGCGAATGGCTCCCAGGCAGGTGCCGGCAATGAGGTAGTAGCGCAGACGGTGCTCGCGGCACACGCGGTCGATGGCCTCCAGTATGCCTAACAGGCACCGCTGGAGCTCAGGGTCTCTCCGTTCTTCCAGTAATGACATTTGGTCAGCAGTTTGTAATAGTTGTTCTTAACCGTATAATTCACGAAGTTGTGCCAGTCGAGTCCCGACCGGCAGGGCTGTATGGACACCAGCTGCTTGGGGGCGTCGGGGTTGAGCTGGTCGCAGAGGCGGGCGGCATACTCAAACATGTTGTATTCGCCCAGCACCCGACTTTTCATCTCGCCAAGGACGGCCGCCGAGGCTTCGTAGCGGCCACTGTCGATGACCGCCTCGATGGTGCGGATGGCTGCCTCGGGCCGGCGGATGTCGATAGGCTCGAAGGCTTCGCGCCTGAAGTAGTCGGACAGGTTGGTACAGCCGTGATAGATAGGGAACGTGCCGGTGAGGTAGCAGTCGGCAATCTTCTCCGTCCAATAGTAGGGCTCCGACGAGTTCTCGATGGCGACGTGATACTTGTAGGGGCGCAGCACGTCCCACTTGTCGTCGAACGGGCGGAAGCCGCGGCCGAAGACGTCGATACGGTCGCCGAAGCGCGCCTTCAGCTGCTCGACAAACTTGATGCGATCGAGATGGCCACGGGTGAAGGCCTTGTTGCTGGTGATGACGGAGATGAGCTTCTCCTTCGGTGGCGGTGCCGCTGACAGCGAGAGCGAGTCGTAGTCCTCGGTGAAGGTGTAGCCGCCGCGGCCGTCGGGCTTGTAGCCCACAAACCAGGGCAGGATGGCCGGCCCGTACCTGACGTTGCGGTGGCGCAGCTGCTGCTGACAGCTGACGACGAGGCCGAACTGGTCGATGTAGCGCTGGGGGTAGACCAGCACGGAGTGGGGCTCGGTGGTGAGCAGGATGGTGTTCTCGGGAGCCACGCGGCAGGTCTGCACCTGGCGCACGCCCTTGCCCTGGACCACCCAGAAGTCGGCCTCGTCCATCGTGTCGTCGAGGCAGAACTCATAGCGCCCGTCCTGTGAGCGCAGACTGTGACCGGGCGTCTGGCGGTGCATGATGGTGGCCAGGCCCTCGCGATAGGGCATGAATCTTATTCTATACATGCTGCCTTCATACCTTGTTTTATATAATAGCCGTCGTTCAGGCGGCGGCTCATTGACTGTGCGTTCTGCCGCATCTGCCGGTAGTCGGCAGCCGTGAGGGCGGCCAGGCGCTGGCCTATCTGCTGCAGTCCGTCGACGGCGATGCCCACCTGCTGCTCGAGGATGAAGGGCGCCATGGCGGCCTGGCTCCACACGATGACGGGAATGCCGGCACGCAGGTAGAACGACGTCTTGTGGGGGTCGTTGATGCGCAGGTACTCGCCCCAGTCGCCCGTACACTCCTCCTGGGAGTCGCCGTCCCAGACGAGTCCGAAGTCGGCTTCGACCTGGGCTATGAAGTCGTCGCTGGCCATGAAGCCGTGACAGTGAAGCTGTCGGCTGGTGGCGGCCGACGTGTCGAACCCCTTTCCGTAGAGGTCCATCTGCCATCCGTCCAGCGTGTCGCCGAGGCGATAGAGGAACTCGTTGCGCCAGCGGGCGAGGTTGCCGGCATAGACGATGCGCCACGGTGCATGGGGCGTGGCGTAGTCAGCCGGCTGGCGCTCCGACAGGTAGTCGAAAATCTGCAGGCAGTGGATGCCGCCCTTGAAGCCGTGCTTAACGAGATAGTCGCGCATGGTCGGGTTGTGGACAATCAGGAAGTCGGTCTTCGACAGCCGGCGGTTCTCCTGTTCAGGCGTAAGCTTGTGTCGGCGGAAGGCGCCGAGGTCGTGGATGACGGTGACCACGCGGGCACCCTTCATGCGTGCCAGCGAGCAGGCCATGTAGTAGAACTTCTTCATCGGGTACTGAAGGAAGAGCACGTCGCCCCGCCTGAGCCTCCAGATGATGCTTGCCACGCCGACCAGCTTCGTAGCAAACCGCCCCACGCCGCCACTTCCGAAGTTGCGGCGCGTCAGGTTGGTGAAGCCCTCGCGGCGACAAATCTCGTCGATGTCCTGCTTGGCCTTGTTGACTGTACCTATTTCAATGTGATACTTCATATTTTCCTAAATGCGTGATTTGTTTGCGCCGGACCCAGCGGCGGTCGTGCCGCTCTTTCACCCGGAGCGCCTCGGCTATGTCGGCATCCGTCCAGTAGCGCTGGGCGGCATATACGTCGAGGATGTAGCGGTAGGCGGGGGTGAGCCAGTAGAAGAGCGTCAGGTTCTCCATGCACTCGGCCTTGGGCACCGGCCCGTCGTAGAAGCGCATGCGGTTGATATCGATGAGCTCGAAGTCGTAGCGGCCGGCGTGCCCGGTGAAGAGCACGTTGGTGGGGTTGAGGTCGCGGTGCAGCACGCCGGCCTCGTGCAGCCGGGCCACGAAGCAGGCATAGGCCGTGGCCAGCGGCTTGTCGAAGGGCTCCTGCTCGATGAGCCGGCGGCGGACAGGCTCGGCCGGTGTGTACTCGCAGACGTAGTACACCTGGCGGACCAGCCCCAGGCAGCGCTCCTCAATGTAAGCCACCTCGCAGGGGGTGACGAATCCGCGCACGCCCAGCTGCATGGCATTCTCGAAAGAGCGCCGCGCCTTGCTCTTGCGGAAGAAGGTGTAGATGATACGCTTCAGCCAGTCGTGGCGCTTGTAGCGCTTCACGACGAGCTTGTGGCCCTCGACTTCGAACAGCCGAACCTGGTTGCGGTCGTCGTAGAGCACCTGCCCCTGCCGTGCGAAGACGGCAGGCAACTGCTGCAGAAAGGGGCGCAGCTGCTCGTAGCGGGGACTCAGGACAAGGGTCATTTGAACGCCTCCTTCCTGATAATCTTGCCATCGATGACGTCGTATTTCAGGTTGAACTCCTCGCGGCCGCGCTTCCAGCGGTTGTGCGTCCACAGATAGAAGGCCGGCTGGCGGCGGATGCTCTGTTCGAGCATCGCGAAGAAGCGGCGGGTGATGGCGAACTCCTCCTCGCGGGCTGCCTCGGCGGCTATAAGGCGGAAGGTGCAGACGTACTGTCCGCGACGGGGGCGCTCCATGTCGACGTAGAAGACGGCGTCGTTCATCTTCTGCATGATGCGCTCGGCTCCCGTGAAGACGGGAGTGTCGTGGTTGAGGAATTCAAGCCACAGGTGCATGTTCTCCCACTTGGGACTCTGGTCGCTGATATAGCCGAAGAGCGAGCGGCGATGCTCGTGGCGCAGGGTCAGCAGGTGGCGCAGAATGTCCTGCTTGGGCACGCAGTGGCCACCGTGGGCCGAGCGGATGTCGATGAACAGCTGGTCGAAGGCCTCGTTGTAGAGCGGGTGATAGATGAGCCCCATGACGGCATCGGGGTGGCGGCGGAAGGCGAGCCCCGTGGCCGACAGCCACTCCCAGTTACAGTAGTGGCCGAGGATGGCGGCGCAGTTGCGCCCCTCGTCGAAGACCTGCTCCAGCTGGTCGACGCCCCGGAACTCGATGTGGCGCAGCAGGGCCTTGTCGCTGATGCTGAGCAGCTTCACCGTCTCGGCCACATAGTCGCAGAGCCAGTGGTAGAACTGCCGCTCCAGCCGGTAGCGCTCGGGCGCGCTCTTCTCGGGGAACGAGTCGGCCAGGTTCTTGCGCACCAACTTGCGACGGTATCTCAATACGTGGTAAACCAGCAGGAAGATGACGTCGGACAGCACGTAATGCACCCTCAGGGGCAGCAGCGACAGCGCGTAGGTCAGGCCATACAGGATTGTGTATAGGATTTTCTTCATCCCACTCCAGTTTTCTCGCAAATTGACGTGTTATCAGGTGCAAAGATACAAATAATTTGTGAATCGGCACCATCTTTAAGATAAAATTCGTACTTTTGCACCCATGATTACGTTACATAAGACAGGTTTTGTATATTATTTGCTGGCTTCGCTATACATAGGCCTCTTGTTTTCGGCCTACATCATAGGCGACACGGTAGCTTCGCAGATAGACGGGTGGGGGTGGCTGTTCTTCCTGACCTCCTGCCTGTCGCATGCTGCCCTGCTGGTGCTGGTGCTCTATCTGGTGGCATTCCTGCCATGGGCCCTGCTGCGGCTGCGGCGTCTGGCCGCCACGCTGTTTGTGGTGTCGGTCAGTGTCCTGGGAATGCTGGGCTTTGTCAACATGCAGGTCTACAAAATATACCGCTTCCACATCAACGGCTTCATACTGAACATGCTGACCGGCCCCAACCCGGGCGACATCTTCCAGTTTGACGGTGCCCTGCTGCGACAAGAAGGACTCTTGCTGGCTGTCATCGCTGCCATCAGCGTGGCGCTGTGGGTGGTTGCAGGACGACTGGCACGCCACTGGGGTAAGAAGACTTGTGCATGGGGGGCTGGCATAGTCGCCTTGCTGCTGCTGACGGCCAACAGCCTGCACGTCTACGGTGCCTTTGTCGTCAAACCGTCTATCCTGCTGACCGCCCGACTCGTGCCCTACTACTTCCCGCTCTCCATGAGTTCGACGTTGGAGCGCATGGGCATTGAGCGCCACACGCTGGATATTGACGACAGCTCGGGCGGCAAGGGGGAACTGCAGTATCCGCTGCATCGGCTCACTACGAGTAGTGACGCGCCGAAGACCAACATCATGGTCATCCTTATCGACTCGTGGAGCAAGCGGGCACTGACGCAGGAGTGCATGCCGGAGATATGGCAGCTGGCACAAAGCGAGCAATACTACGACAACCACGTCAGCAGCAGCAACGGCACCATGTACTCTGTGTTCAGCATCTTCACGGGCTTGCAGCCCTATTACTGGCCAGCCTTTCAGGGCAGCCATCAGAGTCCGCTCCTCATCGAGCAGCTGCTGGCCCAGGGCTACGACTTCCACCTCTACCCCAGTGCCACGCTCAAGTCGCCACCTTTCCATCGCGTGCTGTTCCAGCACGTGCCCAACCTGAGAACTGACACTGAAGGGGAGTCGCCCTACGAGCGCGACTGCCGCATAGCCTCCGACTGCATCAGGGACCTGCCCGCCATGGCCGGAAGCGGCAAGCCGTTCTTTACGTTCCTCTTCTTCGACATGCCCCACGGACTGACCTATCCTGCCGACAGGCCGCAGTATTTCAGTCCTGCCTGGCTGTACGCCGACTATGCCGCACTGAACAACGACACACCCGTAGAGCCGTTCTGGAACCTGTATCGTAACCTGTGCCACGCCACCGACTCGCTGGTAGGGTGCGTCGTAAGCGAACTGAAACGGCAGCAACTGTATGACCAGACGCTGGTCATCCTGACAGGCGACCATGCCCAAGAGTTCAACGAGAACCATAAGAACTACTGGGGGCACAGCAGCAACTTCTCGCAATACCAAATAGGCGTGCCTCTTATCGTCCACCAGCCAGGAAGCAGTGCCTCAACCTTCGCCCATCGCACCACCCACTACGACATCGTGCCGACGCTGATGCACGATTACCTGGGCGTAACGAACGCCATTGACGACTATGCGTGCGGGCGCCTGCTCAACGACTCAACGCCGCGCCTCTGGCATTTTGTGGGCAACGAGCTGCGCTACGCCTTCCTGATAGAGAACGACACCATCCTGACCAAGGAGGGGGCCGGGTGGATAGAGGTGACAGACGCGCAGCTGAACCCCGTCAAGGACTACCACGTCAGGCCAAGACAGTTTGAGAAGGCCATCAGCAACCTGAACCGTTTCTTCAAATAGCTACTTGTCGGCCAGGTCGCGTGAGGTCAGCTGCAGCAGGGCCTTGCCTGTGCGCAGCAGACGAAGCGTGTCGCTGCCCTCGCCGGCAATGATGCGCTTGGCGTCGAGGTCGTACGACATGAAACCGGTGCTGTCGTACAGCGTGACACCATTCACATAGGTATGGTATGCCATTGGGCGCTGATAGCTGCTGCTCAGCACGTCGCGGCTGAATGTAAACTCGTCGTGAGGCAAGCGCATCTGTCCCAACAGGGTGGCGGCCAGGTCGGACTGGCAGCAGAGGCGGTCTATGCGACAAGGCGCCTTGACGGCACCGCCAACCCAGATCATCGGGATGTGGTTGAACAGGCGGGTGGTCTCGTTGATGCCCTTGTAGCGGTAGCCGTGGTCGGGCAGTATGACTACCAGCAAGTCCTTCCAAGCCGGCGACTGCCTCAGTTGTGCTATGAGATGTCCGATGCAGCTGTCCAGATAGTGGAAGGCGTTGAACACGTCGTCGTCGAGGTGGCGGACAGGCACGTCCCAGGGCTCGTGGCTGCTCAGCGTCAGCCAGGTCATCATCCACGGCGACGACTCCTGGCGGGAGACCTGCTCAAGAACCGTTTGCGACATGATACCGTCTTCAACGCCCCATTTGGCCGACTCCTGCGCCTGGAGGCTGAAGTCGGCCTTCCACGTCAGGTGGCTGTAGCCCGACCCCATGATGTAGCTGCGCATATTGGTGAAATTGATGTCGCCGCCGTACAGGAAACTGCACGAGTAGCCCTCGGCACTGAGCGAGCGTGCCAGCGACGGTAGTTTCCGGCTCTTCTCGGGCACCTTCATCACAGACGTAATGGGGAAGGCCGGATAACCGCTGAGAATGCTGACGCAGCCTCTGTCTGTGCGCCAGGAGTTGGCGTAGCATTCGGTGAAATAGACGCCCTCGCGGGCCAGGCGGTTCAGGTGCGGCGTAATCTCGTCGTGCCCGCCTATTTCAGTAAACTGGCCGCCACAACTCTCCATGACAATCAGCAGGATATTGGGGCGGCTGGTGTTGAGCAAGGTGTCGGCTCCGGTGCTTTGGGTGGTGAAGAATCCCTCTGTAAGCCGTGAGCACTCCTCGTCGTCGAAGTACTTGTACTCTACGATATAGTCGCCCGACTTGCCTAAGGAATAGAGAAAACTGAAGACGGGGTTGACGGCCGAATGATTCAGGAACTGGTTCTGGGAGTAGTAGACCTGTCCGATGTTCGTCGTAGACTCGTCTAACCCGCCACGAATGCCGATGACAAAGAGCGGAACAAGCAGCACATCCAGCAGAAGCTCGCCCCAGCTGCGGTGGCCATAGGCGGGCGTGGCGGCTATACGGACATATAAGGTGACAAGCAGGGCAGCCAACAGCACCAGCAGCAGCAGGCGAACCAGCACATAGCCTACGCTGACACTGGCCATGGCCTCGGTGGGCGTCGCCAGATAGCCAAGGCAGGAGGCGTCGAGCTTGAACTGCCAGAAAGCATAGAGACTGGTATCGGCCACGAAGGCTAAGGAGAAGGCAGCGGCAATCATGACATAGTAGGCGTGGAACAGCCAGCGCGGCAGGCGGAACCACTGGCTGGCCACTGCCAGCAGGAACGGGATGATGAGGAAGTAAAGAGCCGTGGAGAGGTCGAGCGAGAGACCGTGTCGGACAACCTCCAGAACGTCGCCTGCGACAAACGGGTGCTGCGCCAGGTGGCAGTACATGAATACCACCTTGGCGACGATAAACAGAACCACCGTCAGCAGATAAAACCGCAGGAGATAGAGGAGCCGCTTCTTCATGGCTTGGGGTCACACTTGTTGCATGTCGTGCAGTTTCTTGTAGTAGCCGTCGATGGAGAGCAGCTCGTCGTGGGTGCCGCGCTCAACGATGCGCCCCTCGTGGAGCACGCAGATCTCGTCGGCGTTCTTGATGGTCGACAGGCGGTGGGCAATGGCAACGGTGGTGCGCGTCTTCATCAGCCGCTCAAGGGCGTCCTGCACCAGCCGCTCGCTCTCGGTGTCGAGGGCAGAGGTGGCCTCGTCGAGGATGAGGATGGGGGGATTCTTCAAAATGGCACGGGCTATGCTGACGCGCTGGCGCTGACCGCCGCTGAGCCGCGAGCCGCGGTCGCCGATGTTGGTGTCGAACTGTTGCTCGGAGGCCATGATGAAGTCGTAGGCATTGGCTATGCGGGCGGCCTCCTCAATCTGCTTGTCCGTGGCATTGTCGACGCCGAAGGAGATGTTGTTGCGGAAGGAGTCGTTGAAGAGGATGGCCTCCTGATTGACGTTGCCTATCAGCTGCCGCAGGTCGTGGATGCCGAGCTCCTTGACGTTGGTGCCGTCGATGAGCACTTCGCCCTCCTGAACGTCGTAGTAGCGTGGAATGAGGTCGACGAGCGTCGACTTGCCTGAGCCCGACTGCCCCACGATGGCAATGGTCTTGCCCTTGGGAATGGTCAGGTTGATGCCTCGGAGCACCCACTTCTCGCCGTATTTAAAGGAGACGTTGCGGAACTCTATCTGATGCTCGAAGCTGGCAATATGCCGTGGATGGGCCGTCTCGCGGATGGTGTTCTCGGCCTTCAGGATCTTGTCGATGCGCTCCATCGAGGCCAGGCCCTTCGGTATGTTGTAGCCCGCCTTCGAGAAGTCCTTCAATGGCTGGATGATGCTGTAAAGGATGACCATGTAATAAATGAACGTCGGGCCGGTGATGGCCTTGTTGTTCAATACCAAGACACCGCCGAACCACAGGACGATGATAATCATGACCGTGCCGAGGAACTCCGACATCGGATGGGCCATCGACTGGCGGATGTTCACCCGCATGATGTCATTGCGGTAGGCGCTGTTGATGCGGTCGAAGCGCGTGTTCATCTTCTTCTCGGCGCAGAAGGCCTTGATGATGCGCAAGCCGCCCAGCGTCTCCTCGACCTGGCTCATCGTGTCGCTCCACAGGGCCTGCGCCTTGATGCTCTTCTGCTTCAGCTTGCGGCCCACGATGCCCATGAACCAGCCGAAGATGGGTACGAAGACGATGGTGAACAGCGTGAGCTGCCACGAGACGAAGAGCAAGGTGGCGAAGTAGACCACGATGAGGATGGGGTTCTTGAAGAGCATGTCGAGGCTCGACATGATGCTCGACTCCACCTCCTGCACGTCGCCGCTCATGCGGGCAATGATGTCGCCCTTGCGCTCTTCGGAGAAAAAGCCCAGCGGCAGCGAGGTGATCTTCTGGTAGAGCTGGTTGCGGATGTCGCGCACCACGCCGGTGCGGATGGGGATGATGGTGGCCGACGACAGGAAGTAGGCACCCGTCTTCAGGGCCGTGGTCAGGGCGAGGAACAGGCCGATGAGCAGTAGGGTGGTGGTCTGGCCGAACTGCGCTATCAGCTGTGTCACGTAGTAGTTCAGGTTGTTCATCAGCACGGCCTGCACGTCCTGCCAGTCCCAGGCCATCAGGCTGGTGGCAGCCTCGGCGTCGCCCGTCTGAAACAGTATCTGCAGGATAGGTATCAGCGCGGCAAACGAGAAGATGTTGAGCACGGCTGACAGGATGTTGAAGACAACCGACAACACCAGGTATTTCTTATAGGGCGGCACAAAGCGCCGCAGTACATTCAGGAATTCTTTCATTCTGCCACTAACTTGTCATTGGTCATGCGCTGCATGTATTGCTGTATGATGGATTTCATCTGGCGCGTCATCTGCTGCAACGTGTCCTGAGGCATTGCCTTCAGCACGTCGTGACGCAACACGGAGTCGGTGCGGTAGCGGTAGGCAGCTGTCACGTGCTGTCCGTCGAACTCCAGCGCGTAGCTGCCCTTCACAAACTCGTAGCCGTTCGTCTCGGGCACCCAGTGTAAGGCAAACGTCTGGTCGGCGGGCGTGCGGAGCATGTCTTTCCCGAAAGCCACGTAAGGCTGGTCGTAGTGCAGGTAGCCAAGCACTGTGGGCATGATGTCGGTCTGCTCGACCACCCGCTCCCGGTCGTAGCCGCGTAGCAGGCTGTCGGCCGGCGCATAGAAGATGATGGGCACGGTGAAGTTGCCTAACGACGTTGTGTAACAAGGATCCAGTGTAGAGCTGCTATGGTCGGCCGTGATGACGAAGAGCGTGTTCTCAAACCACGGCTGCTGCTTGGCGGTGGCAAAGAAGTGGCGCAGGGCGTTGTCGGTATAGCCAATGCACTCCTGTAGCGGGTGCTCCCCCTTGGGAAATACGCCCTTGTAACGCTCGGGCAGGGTGAAGGGCGTATGTGATGATGCCGTGAAGACGGCCGTCATGAAGGGCTGCTGCATCTGGCTCATTGTGAGGGCATAGAACTGCAGGAACTCCTCGTCGAAGATGGCCCACGTACCGTCGAAGTCGCGGTCGCCTCCAAATCGTTTGTCCTCGTTGTACTCGGTCCGTCCATAGTATCGCTGAAAGCCAGTGGCGCGGGCAAAGGCCTGAAAGCCCATCGAGCCGTTCTGCGCCCCGTGGAAGAAGGCTGTCTCGTAGCCTTTCCGCTCGCCCAGCTCGCGGGCCAGTCCGCTCATGCGGTTCAGCGAGGCAGGGGTCAGGAACAAGGGCTCCACATAGTTGGGCAGCGACGACAGCGTCGACGGCATGCCCTCAATGCTCTTCCGGCCATTACTGTAGGAATACTGCCACGTCATGGCTCCCTTAGCGATAAGCGAGTCGAGGAATGGCGTAAACCCACGGTAGGTGCCGCCGCGCAGCGTCTGGTTATAGAATCCGAAGTGCTGCTTGCCGAAGCTTTCCAGGATAAGCACCACCACGTTGCGGGGTGTGAATGCCAGGCTGTCGGCAGGCATGTGGAGGGGCGTGTAGAGCGAAAGGGCTTCTTGGTCGCCCATGTAGTTGGGCACTACCAGCGGCTTCTTGCTGAGTGTCCTGTATATAGAGAAAGGTGTGTTCAGCACGATGCCCGTCTCGGCAGGCCGGTCCACGTATTGGTTGGCGTTCGAGATGGTGATGGGACGCACGGCGTGGGTAAAGCCGCCCCGCATGCCGGCCACGCAGAGGGGCACGGCCAGCAGCAGCGTCACCACCTGGACGGCATAGTAGCCCATCAGCCCAGACTTCCCCCTGCGGGGGGGACAGAGGGGGGCTCTGAATCCCCGCCACAACAGCCACGTAATGATGGCCGCCAGAACGACAAGATACCAGTTGGCCAAGAACTGCTCGGCAAAAATCTTGGCCATCTCGCCGGCTCCCTCGTTGCCAAACTCGGCAAAGACAGAGGTGGTGGTGCGCTTCCCTGTATAGGGGAAATAAACGCAGTCCATCAGATTGGCCCATAGTGCGGCGGTGTTGCAGATGACGAAAATCCACCTCACCGCCTTGTAGTAGCCTGGCCGCTCCTTCCAGTGCAGGGGAAGCAGCATCAGCAGGATGACCAGCGCGTTGGTATAGAGGATGGCCGACGTGTCGAAAAGCAGTCCGGCAGCGCAGAGGCTGGCCAGATGGCCCCAGGTCATGGTGTCGGCATACAGTCCCCAGTTGACGGCAACGAACACGAAGCGACACAGCATAAACAGCAAGTAGACCAACGCCAGGTTGCCTACGAGTGCCAATACGGGATGCTTGAAAAAGGTTAGCTTCATACCTTCACACGTCTGATTCTGGCTGCAAAGTTACAAAATAATTGATAATTCGCCATTGTTATTCATATTTATTATGTAATTTTGCAGCATGAAAAGAACGAAAGGAACGAAAAAGGTGGCATGGGCCGTCGCTCTGGTGGCTGTGGCCGCATTGGCCGTGTGGGTGAGCCAGCGGTGGAACGTCTGGTTTCACAACCCGGAAGAGAATGCCTACGTCTCGGCACCGCAACCCCACCGCGTGCTGCTGACTTTCGGCGACGACGACGGCCTCAGCTCGCGCAACGTCAGCTGGCAGTGCGACAGCGTGGTAAAGCCATCGTGGCTGGAGCTCGCCACCGACAGCGACACCGTCCGTGTTGACGCTCAGGGCGAGGTCTTCGTGTCGAGAAGCGGACGGGCTGCCTACTACATGGCGCGCCTGCGCCAGTTGGCACCTAATACCCGTTACGGCTACCGCGTCGTTACCGGCGGCCAAGCCTCTCCTTGGTACGGCTTCAATACCTATGGGACTGAGGGCGGCTTCTCCTTCATCTATGTCGGCGACGTGCAAGATACCATCGGCGGAGCGGCCAACCGATTCCTGCGCGAGGCCTTCAGCCGACAGCCGCAGTCGGAGTTCCTCGTCTGCGGCGGCGACCTCACGGAGCGTCCCACCGACCAGCACTGGGCTGAGACCTTCCGCGACCTCGACAGCATCGGCCAGCATGTGCCCCTGCTCTGTGTCACCGGCAACCATGACTACCTGAAGGGCGTCATCATGCGGCTGGAGCGGCGCTTCCCGCTCACACTCTCCTACTTCCTCGACTCGAAGACAGGCAACAATATGGTCTACACGATGCGCTACGGCCCCGCGCAGTTCTTCCTCCTCGACAGCAACCGCGAGTTCTTCTACCTGACAACGCAGCGCTCATGGCTCAAGCGCCAGCTGGAGGCCAGCACCGCCAAGTGGAAGATTGTGGTGCTCCACCACCCGCTGTTCTCCATCAAGGGCAACAATAACCTCATACAGCGGTGGATGTTCGACGACCTCATCGAGGACTACGGCGTCGACCTCGTCCTGCAGGGTCACGAGCACGCCTATGCCCGCATGACGCGCCACGACGACAACGGCCAGCCCGTAACGCCTGTCTACACCGTGAGCCACTGCTCGCCCAAGAACTACCGCATTCAGTTTGACGACCGCTTCGACAAGTTCGGCATCTCCAGCCGCTACTATCAGACCGTCAGCATCAGCGCCGACACGCTGACGCTCGCCGCTTATGAGGTCTACAACCACACGCTCTACGACTCGCTGCGCATCGTCAAGCGGAAACCACAGCCCCGCATTGAGGACTACGGCCACGACATTCCTGAATACATGGAGTTTACACCTGAGCCCAGCAGCAAGAAAGACCACGCCTATGCCAGGCGTATCGACGACTACAAGCGCCGTCATCCCGAAAGACATAAATAGCCGAACCTTTTTACCCTTTTAACCCCAATCGGACATTAGGCTCGAAAGAGTCCAAAATCTGCCGCCAATACAACAAATATAAAAATGTAAAATCCGTCATATCCGTCACATCCGTGTAAGCGTCAGATAATCAAGTGGATACGTGGTGACGGATAATGGTGACGGATGACGGATGCACGGCGCATGCCCGTGCGCCAAGCCTCTGTGCCAAAGGTTCACGGGCGGTGAATCATTGTTCACCGCCCGTGAATCATTACAACCGTCGGAGCATATAGTCATCCGTCACCCGTCACCATTATCCGTCACCACGTAACACGCTCAGCATGAGGAAGATATAGCGAAAGTGACGGAATGACGGATATTAAAAAAAAGTGTTGACCAGTGTTTTTCCGTACCAAAAACTTCAAATGACTGATCTGGAGTCTAATACTCCTCCAGCATCCGGAGGAAGCGCTCCTTCTTGCTCTCCTTGCGGCGCTTCACAAACTTCTGGATAAGCCCCAGAATGTTGAAGCCCCCGGCAGGATTGGCGGCAGCCAGCTGTGCCTCGGTCTTGCTGATGCGCATCTGCTTCTTCAGCTCCTTCAGCTTGTCCTCGCCCAGGTCCTGGCCGTAGACGGTCACCTCGGGCAGTCCCATCAGTTTCGAAATCAGAAACACGGTATCCTTCACCTCGCTGACGTTCAGCAGGCGGCTCTCGTACTTCACGTGCGAGAACGACAGCGAGCGGCATGTGTCGGGTATGGTGACCAGACCCTGCCAGTCGGTGGTGTCGGTGCGGTGACGGCTGCTCACGACATTGACGCCACGGATGGGCACGCGCGTCTCAACGTCGACCACGATGAGACGCCGCTGACCGCTGGCCGTGATACACAATGCGGCGAAGAAGATAGCCAAGTACAGTCTTTGCATGGTGCAAAAATACGCAAAAAGCCCTGCACTGCCAACTTCTCAGCAGCCAAATTAAGCAGAATTAGCACGTCTTAGCCTTATTTCAGGTTTCCACCAGGAACTACAGGCTGAAGAAGCCAAAGAAATAAACAGCGGCTACCCAGCTGCGGTTGCTCATGTTGCGGGCCTCGCCTACGCGCGAGCCATTTTTATAAACATCGCCGTTGGAGCGGACCTCGCCAACGCGCCGGCCGTCCTCGTAGATGTCACCGTTTGAGCGAATCTCGCCGACGCGTCGGCCGTCCTTGTAGACATCGCCGTTGGAGCGCAGCTCACCCTTGCGCGAACCGTTGACATAGATGTCGCCGTTGGAGCGGAACTCGCCCTTGCGCGTGCCGCCGATATAGACATCGCCATTGGAGCGAATCTCGCCCTTGCGCGAGCCGCTGACGTAGAGGTCCATGCCGCTGCTGGCAAACGATGCCGTCGTGGCGGGGCGGGAAACCGTTGTGGTGGCAGGCTGTGTTGTGGCCGTAGTGGTCGAGACGGAGCGTGTGGTGGTTGTGGCCGGACGTGCAGCGGTGCTGGCGGCTGTGGTCTGGGCAGTTGTCTGTCGCGGGGTGTTGTATGTGCTGTTGCTGCCGCTGTTGGAGCCAGTGATGGAGCCTACGGTTGAGGCTACGTGGCCAATTGTATATTGTGCGCTGTTGATGTCGTACATGGCACTGTTGATGGTCGACAGTGCGTTACCGCAGGCAGAAAGAGAGGCCGTCATGGCCGAGGTCGCGATAAAGGTAAGGATTGTCTTTTTCATTTTCTCATAGCGTATTGGTTAGTAATCTTACAAGATGCTTTCGCCCTCGATGTACTGCGACATGAACATGTGCTCGCCGTCGTAGACAACATAGGAGAACTGGCTAATCCAGTCGCCGAGTATTATCAAGCGGGCCTTCTTTGTAAGTTGCAGGTCGACCTCGATGTGGCGGTGGCCGTAGATGAAGTAGTCGACGTTGGAGTGGTACTGTATGTAGCGCTTGGTGTAAAGTATCAGGTGCTCGCGGTCCTCGCCCATATATGCCGGCGGACCGTCGGCCTCGTGCTTGCGGCGCGAGTGCTTGGCCCAGGTCTGACCGAACCAGATGCCCCAGCGGGGATGTAGGGCGGAGAAGAGCCACTGGCACGTGCGGTTGTGGAAAATCCACCTGATAAGCTTGAACGAGCGGTTCGGGTCGCCCAGTCCGTCGCCGTGGGCCATGAAGAAAATCTTGCCGTAGATTTCAGTGGTGAGCGGCTTTTTGTGCAGGATGACGCCACACTCTTTCTCTAAATACTCGTAGGCCCAGATGTCGTGGTTGCCGGTGAAGTAGTGAACCTCGACGCCCAGATCGGTCAGCTCCGACAGCTTGCCGAGGAAGCGGGTATAGCCCTTGGGCACGACGTAACGGTACTCGTACCAGAAGTCGAACATGTCGCCCAACAGGTAGACGGCAGCCGCTTTGGTCTTGATGCTGTCGAGGAAGCGCACGAGCCTCCGCTCCTGCATCCGGCCGTGGTCGATGGCCCACGACCCCAAATGTGCGTCGCTGAGGAAGTAGATGTTCTTCATTTAGTCGAATCCTAATTCCACTCTTGCTTCTTCAGTCATCATAGACTGATCCCAGGCTGGCTCAAAAACCAGGTTGACATTGGCACCGCGAATGCCGTCAACACCTTCGACTTTGGTGCGGACGTCCTCAAGGATGTAGTCGGCGGCAGGACAGTTTGGGGCGGTAAACGTCATGTCCAGTTCCACGGTTGCGTCATCCCTGACGTCGATTTTGTAAATCATGCCCAGGTCGAAGATGTTGACAGGTATCTCGGGGTCGTAGACGGTTTTCAGTACGTCGACGATGCGCCCCTCGAGTCGCGTCCTTTCCTGTTGTGTCATATTATTGCTGTACGGGTATTTCAAATATGGGAAGGCTCGGGTCTACGGGCACGAACTTGACGGAAGTCAGCTTTCCGGTGAAATTGTCGTAGATGGGAGTAATCTCGGCGAACATTTTGTCGGGCAGGCCGGGTTCGCCTTGCTCGCCCTTGTCGCCGGTTAATCCTTTGTCGCCTGTTTCACCCTTGTCGCCTGTTTCACCCTTGTCGCCCTTGCTGCCCTTGTAGAGGCCGGCCGTTATCCAGGTCTTGCCCTCGTCGAGGGTGACTTCCCATGTGTTGTTGATGATGTTGATGCGAATGCGGGGTATGGAGGTGTCGCCGACAGCCGACTTTCCTTGCTCACCCTTCTTGCCGTCGGTGGGCGATGCGCTGACAGGAAGTCCGGAACCGTCGCTGGTGATAATGACTTTACCGTTGAAGGTCCAGTAGTACTTACCGTCTTCGCCCAGCATAATACCTAACACAGCATCGCCGGTGTCGCCCTGTTCGCCTTTGTCGCCTTGCAGGCCCTTGTCGCCCTGCTCGCCCTTGTCGCCGGTTACGCCTTTGTCGCCAGTTTCGCCTTTGTCGCCCTGCAGGCCCTTGTCGCCGGTTTCGCCTTTGTCGCCGGTTTCGCCTTTGTCGCCGGTTTCACCCTTGTCGCCTTGCTGGCCCTTGTCGCCGGTTTCACCTTTATCGCCGGTTTCGCCCTTGTCGCCTTGCTCACCTTTGTCACCCTGCTGGCCCTTTTTGCCATCCTGGAGCACGATGGGCTCTTTGCCATCGTTGAACGTGATGATGAAGGCATCGTCCTGCTGCTGCAGGTCGGTGATGTAGCCGCGCGCCTCAACTACGGCCACAATGCGCTTGAGAGCCTCCATCTGGTTGGTGAAGTCCAGTGACGAACTCTCCAGTACCTCTACGCGCTGGCCTAAGCCGCGCAGGTCGTCGATGTATTCGTTACAGCCAGTTGTCAGCCCCAAAAGGGCTGCGACAGCCAGTGTCATCTCTATCCTTTTCATGTTGCCGTTCTGTTTTGTTATTTGCTGGCGTAGGCAGGAATGGTGAATGCCCATCCGTTGTTCAGCACGAATGTGACTTCCCTCAGCGTAATGCCGTCCTCACCCACGATAGGTCTGATTTCCTTGAACATGTTGATGGCGTCGGAGCCCTTTTCGCCCTGCTCGCCCTGGTCGCCCTTCTCGCCCTGGTCGCCCTTCACGCCTTGGTCGCCCTTGTCGCCCTTGTCGCCCTTGGGACCGGTGGCGGCGATGGCAGTGCCGTCAGATGAGTAGATGTAGTTCCAGACAACTCCGCCGTCGATGGAGATCTGCCAGTAGCCCTCGTCGGTGATGCGCAGCTCTGGCGAGATGCCGTCGTCGCCCTTTTCGCCATCCTTACCGTTGGCACGTATCATGATGGTCTGTCCGAGGACGTTGGTAATGGTCAGGGGCTTGCCGTTGACGAACCAGTAAACATTGGTGTCGCTGGGGTTGCTGGGGTTCAGACCGACGGAAATCAGCGGGGCTGTACCAGCCTCACCTTTTTCACCCTTCTCGCCCTGGTCGCCCTTCACGCCTTGGTCGCCCTTCTCGCCCTGGTCGCCCTTCTCGCCTTGGTCACCCTTTTCGCCCTGGTCGCCCTTCTCGCCTTGGTCACCCTTTTCGCCCTGGTCGCCCTTCTCGCCTTGGTCGCCCTTTACGCCTTGGTCACCCTTTTCGCCTTGGTCGCCCTTCTCACCGTCATGTACGATGGCGGCCATGCGCTGGGTCTTTCCAGGTACGCTGTCACCTGTTATTGCGTCGAACAGGTCTTTGCGGAAGTTGATGGCATAGCCTCCACCGTCGTCGATGGGGAGATAGGCCATGTTCTCGATATACCAGCCGTCGGCCCAGGCCGTGACAACTTTCTTCAGATTCGAGATGTCCTTGTTAGTCTGGCTGACCAGGCTTTCAACGTATGTGACGCGGGTGTCGAGGGCGTTGATTTCGTCCTGATAGTCAGTACACGATGTTGTAGCAGCTCCGGCCAGAATTGTCATGGCAGCGAGCACAATTGACTTGAGTGTTTTCATATTTCGTTTGCTTTTTTATTTTATTGACTCTCTTAATTCCTGTACTTCCTTGGTCAGGCCCTCGTCAATGACGATACAGATGGTGACGCGGTTGTCCTCATTGACTTGGAACGGCTGTACGCGGTCGCCCTTGGCGTAACGGCTGATGCGGCTGCTGCTGATGCCACGGTCGCTGATGAACTGTGCCACGGCCTGTGCGCGCTCTACCGACAGGCGCTGGTTGATAGTGGCATTACCCGTCAGCTTGTCGGCAAAACCTGTCAGCTCGACATGTGCCTGCGGATGGTTGTTGAGGTACTGTATCACACGCATGATCTTTGCATACTCGCTGCTGCGGATGACACTCTTGTTCAGCTCAAACTGCACGTTCTCCACCAGTGCCACCATGTCCTCATCCTGAAGCACCGTCTTCGGCTCTTCCACAGGCGGCTCCACTACGGGTACGGGCTGCGGAATTTCGCGGTACTGCGGCTCGGTGATGCCATAGCTCGGACCGAGGTTGATCCTGACGCCAACCAGTGCGTTGATGTGCCAGTCGCGGTTGTCGTGCTTGCCCAGCTTCGAGTTGAAGTGGTCGGGCAGCATATTGACGTTGCCCTCGACGCTGAGGGCGATGTTGTCGTTCATCCAGAAATCTGCGCCTAAGCCGCCACGGACGACGGGATTCCACCGGTGCCCGCTCCACAGCTTCTGGAAGTCGATGCCGAATCGCTGGTCGGCTTTCTCGGCGTCGTCGTTATTGTAGCTCAGCGCCACGCCTCCGCCGAGAAATGCGTAGATGTCGAAAACACGCTCAATGTCGCGCCCGAAGAAGATGTTCGTCAGGTTGGCCTTGACATCGATGGCAGGCTGTACGAAGTTCCATTTGTACTTGGCCTGGGGGTAGGCGTAGTCGTTTCGCGCCCAGAGGCCGCTCACCCCCAGTCTCGCCCCGACGAATTCGTTGAACTCGTAGCCGATGGTAGCTTGTAGCGCTGGCGATAATAGGTCGGCAAACTTGGCCTCGCCGATGTCGTAGGCACCGCCAGCATGCAGACTGACGTACCAGTGGGGTACGAAGAAATCGACGGCTGGGGCGATGAGTTCGCGGACGGGCCTTTGAGACTGTTGTGAGAAAATGTTCGTGCTACATAAAAGGAGTAGCACCAGGAGCGTGTTTTTACATAAACCTCTTTTCATGTTGGTAACAACTTTTAATTCTTTTCCGCAAAGATAGGAAAAAAAACAATACAAAGCCCAACAAAAGGGTTAAATAAGGTTAAATACTATAATTTTCCTTGCTCGTGGTAGGAAAAGTATTGTCCGTCGGTCACAATAACGTGGTCAAGGAGGTGCAGGCGCATCACATCGCAGGCGCGCTTGATAGTCAGTGTCAGCTGGTCGTCGGCTTTGCTGGGTTTAAGGCTGCCTGAAGGGTGGTTGTGGCAGACGGCGAGGATGGTGGCATTCGAGAGCACGGCCTCGCGTATGATGATGCGCACGTCTACGCTGACCTCCGAGATGCCGCCATGTGAGATACGCACTTTCTTGATGAGCCGGTAGTTCTGGTTCATCAGCAGCAGCCAGAACTCTTCGACGTCGAGATCTTGCAGCACCGGGTGCATCAGGTTGTAGATGCGGGTGGCCGTACCGATGTCGGGGCGCTCTTCGGCGCTCTCCATCTGCCGCCGTTTGCCCAGTTCGCAGGCGGCGAGGATGGTGATGGCCTTGGCCTCGCCGATGCCTTTAAACTTGCATAGGTCGCGGATGGTTTTCTTTCCCAGCGTGTTCAGGTTGTTGTTAGAGCCGTTCAGGACAGTCTGCATCAGTTCGACGGCATTCACGCCTGGTGTGCCGGAACCGATGAGTATGGCCAGCAGTTCGGCATTGCTGAGTGCCTGCGGTCCCTTGTCGCGAAGTTTCTCGCGCGGCTGGTCATCCTCCGACCAGTGGGCGATGGTCAGTTTCTCACTCATTTGTAGAAGTTTTTCTCGAAGGCCGTAAATTCGTCTTTCTTCAGAATACAGCGCTTCCACCACGACTCAATGAAACCGAAGCCGTAACCCATCAGTTGGGTGAAGGCTGCGGGAACGGAGAGCAGTCCAACCTTCAGGCTCTTGTTCTTGATGGAGGAGTCAATGAAGATGATGACGCTATATAATATAATAGGTATCCACGGGGCGAAGCACATCCAGTAGAACTGGTCGCGGTCGACGTAGTGCATCAGGGCACGGCCGACAGCAGAAACCAGGATGAGGGCGATGACGCCGACGGTGAAGACTGTTGGCAGCAGGTGGACGAGCTTCAGCGTGCCGGGGTGGCGCTTCTCGAGGTTGATGCGAGCGATGCCGCTGTTGTAGACCTGGCGGAAGAATTTCTTCAGGTCGGTGCGCCGCTTGTGCCATACCCAGGCTTCTGGGATGAGGGCAGTCTTGTGGCCACTCTCGACGATGCGGTACGAGAAGTCGATGTCCTCGCCGAAGCGCATCTTCGAGAAGCCGCCAAGCTGCTGGTAGACGTCGTGGCGGATGCCCATGTTGAAGGAGCGGGGGTAGAACTTGTCGAGAGCCCCCCGTCGTCCTCCGCGCTGTGTGGAAGAACCGCCACGGATGCCCCCGGTGGTGAAGAACGACGTCATCGAATAGCTGATGGCCTTCTGCACGGGTGTGAACGACTCATGGGCCGCGTCGGGTCCGCCCCAGGCATCGCATGGATATGCTTTCAGCGAGTCGTCAACTGCCGCCAAATAACCTTCTGGCAGCACCACGTCGGAATCGAGCACGATGAGCCATTCGCCCTGCGCCCGCTCCGCACCGTAGTTACGGCTCTGCCCGGGGCCGCTGTTCTCCTTCAGGTAATAATGCAAGTCGAGGTTGGCGGTGTACTTGTCGCACACATCCTTGCATGGTGTCGACGACCCGTCCTCAACAATAATCACCTCAAAGTCCTTCAGCGTCTGGCGCGTCAGGCTCTCAAGCAGTTCGCCCACTTCGTCTGGACGGTTAAAGACGGGAACGATAAACGAGTATCTCATCTGGCTTTTATTCGGGTTTAACGCTGCAAATTTACGGTTTTTCGCTGAACTGGCAAAGGAAAAGCAGGAAAATCTTTGCTCCTGCTGCAATGGCTGATGTCACGAAAACGCCCCGAAGCGGCGAGGCCGTTCCGGGGCGTCGGAGTATGACTGCAGTTACAGAAGGCTTAGAAGTCGGCGACTTGGTCTTTACCTTGCTGGAAGTAAATCTTCTCACCATCATGCATGAACCATCCGTTCTTTTTCGTAGCACGAACTTGTACGATGTGAGCGGCTATCTCTTCAAAAGAGATATCAGCCTTGTCGGTTGCATCAGGGTTGGGCCACAGAAGCAAACGTGCAATGTCTGTGTTCAACTGACCAGAGTGCATAATTGGCGATGCAGTATCCCAGGCGACACGGACCTTATAAGGCCCATTATCATAACCGTGATTCTTTCCATCGGGGCAATACTCGTTTAAAGGGGATGCTCCTGCAAAGTGCTGATACAGTTTATTGGTTAGCCAGAAACCATTACCATCCTTGCATCCATTGCCTGAGAATTTTGAGATGCACTGGTCTTGGAATGATCCGTTAGACACACCAATAGTGTTCAGCTGGCTATACTGTACTCCCCAAAGGTAGTTCAGCATATCCCAGCAATCCTGACTGCAATCACGCAGACGAGGCACAACGAGATATGTTACTGCTGCCATGAACATGGGGTTATTTGTAGCTTCAACGCGGCTGCCGTCGGCATTCTCCATGAGGGTTTTCAACTCGGCCACATTGCGAGGCAGGCGGTTGAATGTAAAGTCTGAGGCTCGGTAGGTTTTATTGTTACCGATGAAAACTACATCACGAGTGGGAATCGAGTCAATCAGGGAGACCTTTTCTACGGGAATCGAGTAAGCAGTTATTCTCTTAATCTTATCTACCAGATATGGATAAGTTTGAACAACTCCTCCTTGTACAAGACGCCCATTCTCCAAATAGTATGACGAATTAGCCGACGCCGTGGTTGTGCGGAAGCTCATTGCGTTAGCTTCTCCGCGTGCAGTGAGATTGCCGTTAGCCTGGAAGTCCAGATATTCATTCTCGGGGTTGCAGTAGGTATAGTTATCCTTCATGGTGGCTGCAACGGCGTTGTTAGTGCCGTATGCATTGCCTGTTACGGGTACAGTAAACTCTACGCGCCAGTACTGTTGATACTGCTGTGCAAAACCGGTCATGACGAAAGCAGTCATGGCGAGTGTAGTAAATATCTTCTTCATAATTGTCTTACGTTTTTTTGATGTTTAGAATTGTTGTAAATAGAAATTATTTCTTGGCGAACTTCAAGCTCTTGTGGCCGACGTTCACGACGTAGACACCTGCGGGCAGGTTGCCGACGTAAATAGTGGTGTTGCCACCGTTGACAGCGGCCTCAGTTACTTGCTTACCGTCCATGGCATAGACAACAGCCTTCGTGGCGTTGCCACAGCCCGAGATAGACATCGACTCGCTGATTGGAGTCATCAGCTGCAGCTTCTCGGTCAAGGGAGCGGCCACTGGACCTTCAATGTCTGTTGCGACATCCTTCACATAGTCTTCATCGCCACGCATAAAGAATACTGAGCTAACATTGCTTTCAATACCTTGAGAGGTGACGATGTCGAACTTGTCGCTGTTTTCCTTTGCCAGCATACTGGTAACATTCATCATTTTGTAAAACTTGCCCGTGTTGGTTATCATCCATGAGGGCTTGTTTGTGTCAATGTAAGGAGTTCCATCGCTCTCTGTCTTGTAGAGGCTGAAGTCAATCATCTCCTCATGCTTTTCGAAGCTGATACTCTCGACGCCGGCTTCACCCTGTCCGTCTTTGAGCACAATCTCAAAAGTGCTGGCACCGTCGGCCACCACCATCATGCTCACTCGAACAACTGGAAAATACTGCCCTGTGTTAGTCTTCACGCACATGACGCTTTGCTTCGAGGCAGCAGCTCCAGCATCGAGGGAGCAGCCCAGCCCTGCGGCCACTATGGCTGCCAGGGCGAAGGTCTTCCATCTTTGTTTAACTGTTCTCATGTTATACATTATTAAATTAGTAAATAAAAAAAATTAGAATTTTCCTTGAATCTTGTCGGCGGGAATCTCCACGGGCGTCTCCAGTCCGGGCCAGTAGTCCTTTTGGGGTTGTGCGCCCAAGTCCTTGGGGTTCTCCTTGGGAATGCTCTGGCGGAAGGCGCTCTTCACGACATAGTATTTGCCGTCCTTCTCGTAGAAGGTCTTGAATTGCATCTCCTGTACCGAGCTGTATTTGTCCTTCAGTTCCGGCATCTTGAACAAGGGCAGTCCCTGCCAGGCGACGCTTGTTGAGTAAGTTCCTAAAATCTTGGTAGGAGCCAGATCGGCCTTTATTTTAGCGTTGACTTTCGATTTGTAGTCGGCTACGGCTTTCGCATTGCGGTTCTTGTCGGTCAGGTCGTCAAGCAGGTAGTTTTTGTTGACGATGTCCTGTACGTATTCTGCCATCGGGTCGGCCGGCTGGGTAGCTTTAGCTTCACTGCCGGAAGTGGAAGTCGTTGTCGTTGTGGTTGTCGTGACGACGGTTGTGTTGTCGGTTCCGCCCAGTGGATTCTTTACCGTTTTCTCGGCAGCGTTCTTAGCCTTCTTCAGCAGTCCGCCAAGCTGTGCATTGGCGCTGGTCTGTACAGCAAACAGCATGGCAAATGCCATCAGCGTACGTGTCATTGTCTTAGTTTTCATAAGCTAATAATTTAAAAGGTTTATAATTACGCTTTCTGCTTTTTCGCCTCAACGTTCTGCCTGACCATTTCCTCCATGCGGAGCAGTTTGTCCAGGTAGTTCATGGCAAACTCCATGGTCGACTCTTGGTATTTCGTCTTCGGCATGTACGTTTTTTTGTTAACGGCGGTGCAAAGATACAACTTTTTGTTCAATCGGCCGTTATCATTTCGTAAAAAACTATTGTCATTTCGTCAAATGACCCTGTTTTTCCTGGTATTGCGAAGGGGTTAGGCCGAAAGCTTTCTTAAACGCACGGGTGAAATTGGGTGTGTCGTTGTAACCGCAAAGGGCTGCAATCTGTGTGATGGTAAGCTCGGAATTATGGTCCAGCAGGTGGCGTGCGCGCCGCATGCGGATGGTCTGAATGAACGACTGCGGCGTCTCGCCGGTGAGGGTCGTCAGCCGCTGGCGCAGTTGGAAGGGACTCATGTTCAGCCGCTCGGCCACGGTGGCGGCGTCGGCCTGCCCTTGGCTGAGCTGCTCGTTGATGATGTTCACGATCTGCTCCATCAGTTCGCGGTCGGCGGGCTTCACGGAGTCCTGCGCGTTGCCGCCTTCCGACTTTGTAATGAGGGCGTTGTCGTAGTGTATCTGCAGCTGCTTGTACTTCTCGCGCAGTTCCAGTATGTCGGCGCTGAGTTGCTGGTTGATCAGGTTCTGGCGCTGGTTGCGTCGGCGCATGGCATACCAGATGACGGCTGCCAGCACTAATAATAATAAGGTGGTGGCAATGCCTATAAGGATGGCACGCCGCTTGGCTTGTTGCTCCTCTTGCTTTTCCAAGCGTAACTCGTCGGTCTCGAACTCAGCCTTGAAGCGAGCCAGACTCTCGGCCGTGGCGTTGTTGTAGAGCGAGTCCTTCAGGGCGTTGAAACGGTCCAGCTCGGTGCGTGCCGAGTCAGGGCTGGTAATCCAGAGCGACTCATAGATGCCCTTTTGGGCGTGCAGCTCGTTGTAGGTGTCGTGCAGCTGGCGGAAGATCTGCGCTGCCTCGCGGAAGTAGGGTAGGGCCTCGGCGGGGCGTTCCAGCGAGAGCAGAGTCATGCCCATCTTGTTGCAGCTGATGCCCAGCGACTGCTGGTTGCCCTTCTCGCGGAAGGCGGGAATGACCTGTTGCAGCAGCTGTTGCGCCTCGCGGTAGCGGTGGAGTCCTATGAGCACCGATGCCTTCTGCGCCATGCGCACCTTGGCGTGGTCCTCGCGCCCTAACTTCTCCTCTATATTGTAGGCGGCATCGGCATATTCCAGTGCCCGCTGGTCGTTTGACATGGCGTGGTAGACCTCGGAGGCCATGCCCAGTAGCACCGCCTTGCGCTGCGGGTTCTTCGTCTCGTCGGTCAGCGACAGCGCCTTTGTGATGTACTGCTCAGCCTCGCTGGGCTGGTTGGCCGACATATAGATGCCAGCCAGCGTGTTCAGGCTGGAGCTTATGCGGTCAGGGTCGCCGCTCTGTTTGTCGAGCTGGTAGCAGAGCTTGGCGTAGGTGGCTGCCTCGTCGTAGTTGCTCAGGCGTATATGGCTGATAGCCAGCAGGTTCAGGCAGTCGGCCTCCTCGTCGTGGTTGTTGCTGGCACGCAGCAGGGGCAGTGCCCGTTGGGCCAGCCTCACGGCATCCTGATAGCGCTGGCGGGCATAGTAGTACTCGCCCGTCCAGTACCACACCTCCATGCGCAGCGAATCCTTCGAAGCAGCGTTGCCATAGGTAATGGGGTCGCAGAGGTCGGCCTCGCTGTAGATGCGCATCAGCCGGTTGGCGGCCTGCAGGTCGGCATTTCTCTCGAACGCCCTGAGCAGCGAGTCAACGACATCAGCCCTGCTGCCGGCGCAGGCCAGCAGCAGGGCGATGGTTGTCAGGCTTTTCTTCAGCAGGCCGTTCATCAGCCTACAGTAGGTTCATCGTGTCGGTGGCAATCATCAGCTCCTCGTCTGTGGGGATGACGACAACCTTCACGCGCGAATCGTCGGCCGAGATGATAGCCTCCTCGCCGCGCACGTAGTTCTTCTGTTCGTCGAACTTGATGCCCAGGAACTCCATGTCCTTACAGACCTCGGAGCGCATGCCAATCTGGTTCTCGCCGACGCCGGCGGTGAAGACCACCACGTCGAGACCGCCCATGGCGGCAGCGTAGGCACCGATGTATTTCTTTATGCGGTAGAAGTACATGTCCTGAGCCAGCTGGGCGCGCTCGTCGCCGCTCTTGGCAGCGTTCTCCACGTCGCGCATGTCACTGCTTCCGCCCGTCAGACCGGCCACGCCGCTCTTCTTGTTCAGCAGGTTCGACATGCCGTCGGCGTCGAGGCCGAGCTTCTTCTCGATGAACGTCACGGCACCGCCGTCGATGTCGCCGGCGCGGGTACCCATGACAAGACCCTCGAGCGGCGTCAGACCCATCGACGTGTCGATGCACTTGCCGTCGACGACAGCAGCGATAGAGCCGCCGTTACCCACGTGGCAGGTTACCATCTTCGTGCCCTCAGCGGGAATGCCGAGGAACTCGCAGGCGCGCTGCGACACATAGCGGTGGCTGGTGCCGTGGAAGCCGTAGCGGCGAATGCCGTACTTCTCGTACAGCTCGTAGGGAATGGCATACATGAATGCCTTCGGCGGCATGGTCTGGTGGAAGGCCGTGTCGAAGACGCCC